>Ga0134124_10000096_pt1 | contig 85421 bp, 63 predicted proteins | sample KB304_FD_96880 | JGI IMG/M metagenome (GOLD analysis project Ga0134124, IMG submission 96880) | Terrestrial soil microbial communities without Nitrogen fertilizer from Kellogg Biological Station, Michigan, USA - KB3-0-4 | ecosystem: Environmental > Terrestrial > Soil > Unclassified ...
CTCCTACCAGGTGGTGGTGGCGGCGTCGAACTTCAACACCGGCGGCCCGCTGTCCGGGTACATCGCCACCATCGCCAACCAGATCACCGACACGGTGACCACCGACAACGTCCTCACCTACGACTTCGGCTACCGCGGCACCGCCTCCCTCGGCGACACCGTGTGGTTCGACGGAAATGGCAACGGCGTCCAGGAGGCTGGGGAGAACGGCCTCGCCGGCGTCACCGTCCAGCTTCTCGACGGCTCCGGCAACACTCTCGGCTCGACGGTCACCGACGGCAATGGCAACTACTCTTTCGCCCACCTGGCCCCGGGCACCTACACGGTGCGGGTCGACGCCACGACGCTGCCGGCCGGCATGACCCCGACCTACGACCTCGACGGCACCGGCACGGCCAACACGGCCGCCGTCACTCTCGGCCCGGGCGACCATCGCACCGACGCCGACTTCGGCTACCGCGGCACGGCGTCCCTGGGTGACCGCCTCTGGTACGACCTCAACGGCAACGGCACGCAAGAGACCGGCGAAGCTGGCCTCAACGGCGTCATCGTCCGGCTCCTCGATGGGAGCGGCAACACCCTGGCCACGGCTACCACGGCCGGCGACGGCAACTATTCGTTCAACAACCTGCCCGCGGGCAGTTTCACGGTGGCCGTCGACGCGGCGACCCTGCCGGCAGGAACGGTGCCCACCTTCGATCTCGACGGAACCGGCACCGCCAACACGGCTGCCGTTCCCCTGGCAGCCGGAGCCACCCGCTCCGACGTGGACTTCGGCTACCGCGGCACGGCCTCCCTGGGCGACCGGGTGTGGTACGACGCCAACGGTGATGGAGCCCAGGGCACGGGCGAGACCGGGATCAACGGCGTCACCGTCGAGCTCCTCGACGCCCATGGGACCGTGATCGCCACCACCACCACGGCCGGCGACGGGAGCTACACGTTCGCCAATCTGCTGGCCGGAACCTACACCGTGCGCACCGCCGCCGCGACCTTGCCGGCCGGAGCCGTGCAGACGTTTGACGCCGACGGCACGGCGACCGCCAATGCGGCGACCGTCACGCTCAACGGCGGCCAGGCGTTCACCGAGGCCGACTTCGGCTACCGCGGCACCGGCTCGCTCGGCGACCGCCTGTGGTACGACCTCGACGGCAACGGCGTTCAGGACACCAACGAGGGTGGCCTCAACGGCGTCACCGTCGAGCTCCTGGACGGCAACGGCACCACGATCGCCTCGACGGTGACCGCCGGCAACGGCGGCTACTCGTTCCCCGGCCTGCTGGCTGGCACCTACACCGTGCGCGTCGTCGCGGCGACCCTGCCGGCCGGACCTTCCCCCACCTTCGACGCGGACGGCACCGCCACCCCGGATGCCGCCACCGTCTCGTTGACCACCGGGCAGAACCGCACGGACGTCGACTTCGGCTACCGCGGCACGGCAGCGATCGGCGACCGCGTGTGGTACGACCTCAACGGCAACGGCATGCAAGAGCCGGAAGAGGCCGGGATCAATGGCGTGACTATCGATCTCCTCGACTCGACCGGCAACGTCCTCGCCTCCACCGTGACCTCCGGCAACGGCGGCTACTCCTTCGCCGGCCTCTTCGCCGGCACCTACACCGTGCGCGTCTCTGCCGTGACACTCCCGGGCGGAGCGGTCGAAACCTTCGACCTCGACGGCACCGGAACCGCGAACACCGCCGCGGTCACCCTCGCCGCCGGCCAGAACCTCACCACGGCCGACTTCGGTTATCGCGGCAGCGCCTCGCTCGGCGACCGGGTCTGGCTCGACCTCAACAACAACGGCGGCCAGGATTCCGGCGAGGCCGGGATCAACGGCGTGGCCGTCGAGCTCCTCGACAGCACAGGGAACGTCCTCGCCAGCAGCTCCACGGCGGGCGACGGACTCTACGGCTTTGCCAACCTGCTCGCCGGCACCTACACGGTCCGCGTCGTGACGGCCACTCTCCCGGCCGGGCTGACGGCGACCTACGACCTCGACGGCACCGCCACCCCCAACACCGCGTCCGTGACCCTGGCGGCCGGCGGCACCCGGAGCGACGTGGACTTCGGCTACCGCGGCACGCTGCAGTTCGGCGACCGCGTCTGGTTCGACTATGACGGCAACGGCATCCAGGACACCGGCGAGCCGGGCATCAACGGCGTCGTCATCACCCTCAAGAACTCGGTCGGCACACCGATCGCCACGACCACCACCTCGGGGAACGGCAACTACGTCTTCACCAACCTCCCGGCCGGTCTCTACAGTGTGGTCATCGTGCCCTCCAGCCTGCCGGGCGGCGCCGTGGCGACCTACGACCTCGACGGCACGGCCACGCCCAATGTCACGGCCGTGACGCTGGCCGCGGGACAGAGCCGCACCGACGTCGACTTCGGCTATCGTGGCACCGGCTCCCTCGGCGACCGCGTCTGGCTCGACTACAACGCGAACGGCGTGCAGGATGCCGGCGAAGCCGGAATCAACGGCGTCACCGTACAGCTCCTCGACTCCGGCAATACCCTCATTGCCACTGCGACCACCGCGGGCGATGGCAACTACACCTTCCCGAACCTGCTCCCCGGCACCTACAAGGTCAGCATCGTGACCTCGACCTTGATGGCCGGCGCCACCCAGACCTACGACCTCGACGGCACCGCCACCGCCAACACCGCGGCAGCCGGCCTGGCCGCCGGACAGAGCCGTAGCGACGTCGACTTCGGCTACCGGGTGACCCCTCCGGGCACCGGCACCATCGGCTACTGGAAGACGCATCCGCAGTCCTGGCCGGTGAGCTCGATCACCATCGGCGGCGTGGTCTACACGCGCGATCAGGCGATCACCATCCTCAGCACGCCGAGCCGCGGTGACAAGAGCATCGACCTCTTCGACCAACTGGTCGCGGCGAAGCTCAACCTCATCGCCGGCAACAACCCGTCGTGCATCTACTCCACCGTCAGCTCCGCGGACGCCTGGATGGCGGCGCACCCGCCGGGCAGCGGCGTCGGTGGCTCCAGCTCGGCCTGGACCACGGCCTCGCCGTGGCACACCCAGCTCGACAACTACAACAACGGCCTTCTCTGCGCCGCGCACCGCAACTAAGCATCTCTCGACGTGAACGGAGACGGGCTCGATTTGAGCCCGTCTCCGGCTCTCCCCAAGTCCCTGACGTTTTCCTGACGCTATATCTTAAAAATGAGGAAATCTATGAGCCGGGAAATTCTTGCGACCCCCAACAAGACCTCCCAGCGGACCGAGCACCCATCGGGCTCGTTCCTGTTGCGTATCTGGTCGGAGCCGCGCGAGGCCGAAGGCGAGGCCCCGCGGGTGCGCGTGTTCTTGCGCAACCTGAAGACCGGTGAAGAAAGCTATCTCGGCGACCTGGACCAGCTTGGCGACACGGTGTTGCGCCAGTTCCAGGGGCCGGATGAGCTGCCGTAAGCTGCCGTAAGAGAGTGGGCGGAGCATCCTGACGATCTCCTGACGACAGATGGAGAGGATGCACCTCGTTGGTAGATCGCCTTATCTGCTGTGTCTGTCGTTCTGAAGTCTTCTCGAGGACGGGTTAAGCCTGACGTATTCCGAAGGTAACTAGGAGGGGTTTGTCTATGAGATCTCCGCTGCTCAAGTTGATCGGGTTGATGCTCCTCGGGCTGCTGGTGACGCCCGCGGGAGTGAGAACGGCGATGGCCCAGACGGGCACACCGAGGCCCCAGTTGGAAGAGGTTCTCTACCAAAGTCTTCTCGACAACCTCGCGGCCGATGCGGCCCAGGCGACCTCGGCGGATGCGTCCGCGGCAGCGGTCCCGGTGGCGCCCCGCAAGGCCACGCAGGCCGCCGCCGCCGCCATCTCCAACACGAGCGGCGCCACCATGCGGTGCCTGCCGAGTTGTGACACGGCGGATGGCCGGTTCCTGGCCATTGCCGGCAGCAACCTGGCGACCCTCAGCGGCTCAGACCTCAATTTGCAGATCTCGGTGCCCGCCGCCGCCACCTCGTTCACCGTCGGCGTGTTCGACGGTGACGCTCGCGGCTTCGACGCAGGCGGGCTCTCGCATTGGGACACCGGTGTCACCACCGCGGTCTACGAGTACACCCTGTATGCCGACCCGGCCGCCGACGGCGCCGGTACTACGGTCGTGGAGATGGTGCCGGGGAATCCAGTGCTGACCGGCTCGATGATGCCGGATAACGCCTGGATCGACTTCACCCTTCCGACCAGTTCCATCGCGCGGACCCCGAGCGGCAATTTCTTCTATCACCTCAAGATCCGCCTGATTACCCCGGATGTCACAACGCTCAACGCCTTCAAGGTGCGTACCGACTCGGTGATCACCGGGCTGACCCTCGACCCGGTGGCCCGGCCGTTCTCCTACATCTCCAATCCGACCAGCCAATCTGATTTGCGGATCCTCTACCCGAGCTTCCCCGCCGCGACGCCGACCACCTACGACGGCACGTTCAGCTTCTATTTCGACGTCCCGACCTCCCAGGCGTCCCTGACGATCTGGGATGGCGATTTCGACCGCGGCAAGTTCGACGGCACGGACCTCGACACCGACGATCCGGACACGCCGAACGCCCCCTTCCGGCCCTCCTGGTCGACCGTCGACACGGTCCCCGAAGGCGTCGCCGTAGGGGCCATCGGGACGACCGGCAATCCGGCGGACGACCGCAACCCGGCGGGCAGCGGCATCTACTCGCTGCGCAGCCCTTCGATCCGCTACGACCTCATCTTCCCCGACGGCCAGACGTTCGCCAACGAGAACCCCTCGGGCAACCTGGAGTGGGAGCAGTTCAAAGTCTCGACCGACCCCTTCGACCGCTCGCAGATGGACTACAACACGAGCGTCATCCCTCCCGGCACCTACCAGTTGCGCATCCAGGGCGTCGACCTGGTGAACCTGAACGCCCTGCTGCTGCCGACCAAGGTTGTGTGCATCGACGACCTGGGCATTCCGTGCACGCTGCTGCGTCCCTTTGCGCTGGGCGACACGGTGTTCGTCGACCGTGACGCCGATCACGTCCAGGGCCCGGGCGAGCCCGGCATCCCCGGCGTCGTCCTGGAGCTTCGCGACACCGCGGGCTTCCTGCTGCGGACGACGACGACGGACGCGGACGGCCACTACCGCTTCGAAGTCGACTCCGGCTCCTACCAGGTGGTGGTGGCGGCGTCGAACTTCAACACCGGCGGCCCGCTGTCCGGGTACATCGCCACCATCGCCAACCAGATCACCGACACGGTGACCACCGACAACGTTCTCACCTACGATTTCGGCTACCGCGGCACCGCCTCCATCGGTGACACCGTCTGGCTCGACGGAAATGGCAACGGCGTTCAGGAGGCTGGGGAGAACGGCCTCGCCGGCGTCACCGTCCAACTTCTCGACGGCTCCGGCAACTCTCTCGGCTCGACGGTCACCGACGGCAACGGTAACTACTCCTTCGCCCACCTGGCCCCAGGCACCTACACCGTGCGCGTCGACGCCACGACACTGCCGGCCGGCCTGGCCCCGACCTACGACTTCGATGGGACCGGCACCGCCAACGCGGCCACCCTCGACCTCGCCGCCGGCGCCAATCGCACCGACATCGACTTCGGCTACCGCGGCACGGCCTCACTGGGCGATCGCGTCTGGCTCGACTTGAACGCCAACGGCGTCCAGGATCCGGGCGAGGCGGGAATCAACGGCGTCACCGTGCAGCTCTTCGACGGCTTGGGCAACGGGGCCGCGACGGCCACGACGAGCGGCGACGGCAGCTACACCTTCTCCAACCTGGGAGCGGGGACGTACACGGTCAGCGTCGACGCCTCGACGCTGCCGGCCGGCCTCGCTCCGAGCTTCGATTTCGACGGCACCGGCACAGCGAATACAGCGACCGTCCAACTCGCCTCCGGCGCCAACCGCACCGACGTCGACTTCGGCTACAAGGGCACCGCATCCCTCGGCGACCGTGTCTGGTACGACCTCAATGGCGACGGTGTCCAGGACGCCGGCGAGACGGGTCTCAACGGCGTCACCGTGAAGCTCCTCGACAGCAGCAATAACGTGCTCGCCACCCAGTCGACCAGCGGCAACGGCAACTACACCTTCGGCAACCTCCCGGCGGGTTCTTACAAGGTGACGGTCGATCCGGCGAGCCTGCCGGCGGGAACGGTCGCGACCTTCGATGTCGATGGCGTCGCCACACCGAACACCGCCAGCGTGACCCTGGGGGCCGGCGATGCCCGCACCGACGTCGACTTCGGCGAGCGCGGCAACGCTTCCCTCGGCGACCGCCTCTGGTACGACTTGAACGGCAACGGTGCCCAGGACACCGGCGAAACCGGCATCAACGGCGTCACCGTCCGGCTCCTCGACAGCGCCAACAACGTCATCGCCACGGCGACGACCGCCAGCGACGGCAACTACACCTTCGCCAACCTGCTGGCCGGCACCTACAGCGTGCAGGTCGTCGCCTCGACGCTGCCGGCCGGTCTCGTCCCGAGCTTCGACTTCGACGGCACCGGCACGGCCAACATCGCCACGCTCCAGCTCGCCCCCGGCGTCAACCGCACCGACATCGACTTCGGCTACCGCGGCACCGCCTCGATCGGCGACCGCGTCTGGTATGACTTGAACGGCAACGGCGTCCAGGATTCCGGGGAGACCGGCATCAACGGCATTACCGTCCAGCTCCTCGACAGCACCGGCAACGTCATCGCCACGAAGACCACCAGCGGCGACGGCGACTACCTCTTCACGGACCTCGTGGCCGGCACCTACACCGTCCGCATCGTCGCCTCTTCGCTGCCCGCCGGCCTGATCGAGACCTACGACCTCGACGGCACCGGAACGCAGCACACGGCGGCTGTCACACTGGCGGCCGGCGCCTCCCGCACCGACGTCGACTTCGGCTACCGCGGCACCGCCTCGATCGGCGACCGCGTCTGGAGCGACACCAACGGCAACGGCGCGCAGGACAGCGGTGAGACCGGCATCAACGGCGTCACCGTTCAGCTCCTCGACAGCACCGGCACCGCAATCGCCACCACCACGACCAGCGGCGACGGCAACTACACGTTCCGCAACCTCCTGGCAGACAACTACACCGTCAAGGTGACCAGCACGACCTTGCCGGCCGGCGTGACCCCTTCCTACGACCTGGATGGCACCGCCACCGCCAACACCGCGGCCGTCACCCTCACCGGCGGCCAGATGCGCACCGACGTCGACTTCGGCTACCGCGGCACCGCCTCGATCGGCGACCGTGTCTGGAACGACAGCAACGGCAACGGCGCGCAGGACAGCGGTGAGACCGGCATCAACGGCGTCACCGTCCAGCTCCTCGACAGCACCGGCGCTGTGATCACCACCACCACGACCAGCGGCGACGGCAGCTACACCTTCAGTAACCTCCTGGCGGGCAACTACACCGTCAAGGTGACGAGCACGACCCTGCCGGCCGGCGTGACCCCCTCCTACGACCTGGACGGCACCGCCACCGCCAACACCGCGGCCGTCACTCTCACCGGTGGCCAGATGCGCACCGACGTCGATTTCGGCTACCGCGGCACCGGCTCGATCGGCGACCGCGTCTGGTATGACTTGAACGGCAACGGCGCCCAGGATTCCGGAGAGACCGGCATCAACGGCGTCACCGTGCAACTCCTGGACAGCAGCGGCAACGTCACCGCCACGAAGACCACCAGCGGCGACGGTAGCTACCTCTTCACGAACCTCGTGGCCGGCACCTACACCGTCCGCATCGTCGCCTCTTCGCTGCCCGCCGGCCTGATCGAGACCTACGACCTTGACGGCACCGGCTCGCAGCACACGGCGGCCGTCACACTGGCGGCCGGCGCTTCCCGCACCGATGTCGACTTCGGCTACCGCGGCACCGCCTCGATCGGCGACCGTGTCTGGAGCGACACCAACGCCAACGGCGCCCAAGACAGCGGCGAGGCCGGCATCAACGGCGTCACTGTCCAGCTCCTCAACAGCACCGGCGCCGTGATCGCCACCACCACAACCAGCGGCGACGGGAGTTACACCTTCAGCAACCTCCTGGCGGGCAACTACACCGTCAAGGTGACGAGCACGACCCTGCCGGCCGGCGTGACCCCCTCCTACGACCTGGATGGCACCGCCACCGCCAACACCGCGGCCGTCACCCTCACCGGCGGCCAGATGCGCACCGACGTCGACTTCGGCTATCGCGGCACCGCCTCGATCGGCGACCGGATCTGGAGCGACACCAACGCCAACGGCATCCAGGACAGCGGCGAGGCCGGTATCAACGGCGTCACCGTCCAGCTCCTCAACAGCACCGGCGCCGTGATCGCCACCACCACGACCAGCGGCGACGGCAGCTACACCTTCAGCAACCTCCTGGCGGGCAACTACACCGTCAAGGTGACGAGCACGACCCTGCCGGCCGGCGTGACCCCCTCCTACGACCTGGACGGCACCGCCACCGCCAACACCGCGGCCGTCACCCTCACCGGCGGCCAGATGCGCACCGACGTCGACTTCGGCTACCGCGGCACCGCCTCGATCGGCGACCGTGTCTGGAGCGACGGCGACGGCGACGGTGTTCAGGATTCGGGCGAGCCCGGCATCAACGGCGTGACGGTCCAGCTCTACAACAGCTCCAACGTCCTCGTCGCGACCACGACCACCAGCGGCGACGGCAACTACACCTTCACCGGACTGGCCCCCGGGACCTACACAGTCAAGGTCGTCAGCTCGACCGTGCCGGCCGGCTCCACCCAAACCTTCGATAAGGACGGCACCGGAACGGCCAACGCCGCGACGGTCACTCTCACGGCCGGCCAGAACCGCACCGATGTCGACTTCGGCTACCGTCTCCCGACCTGCACGGCGGGCTACTTCCAGGACCAGTTCACCACCAACAGCTTCTCGAACAACGACGGCACCTTGAGCTGGGCCGGTTCCTGGATCGAATACGACACCGCCGGAACGGGCGTGAGCAGCGGCAACGTCACCGTCGGCACGCCGTACGCCGGCTATCTCATCCTGCGCGACTACCCGGACACCGGCACCCAGCCGAGCGCGGCACGTCAGGCGAACCTTTCGGGCTTCGCCTCCGCGACGCTGTCGTTCGACTTCCACACCAAGAACGTCGAGACCGACGACGCGGCGGTCATCGAAATCTCGAAGGACGGCGGCGCCACCTACACCGTGCTGGAGACTCTGACCGGCTTCACCGGCGACGTCATCAGCTCGCGCTCCTACAACATCACGTCCTACATCTCCAGCAACACCCGCATCCGCTTCCGGATCAGCGCCAACTACGGCGGCAGCGACGACCTGTTCAAAGTCGACCAGGTGCGGATCGACGGCGCTTGCACCACCCAGACCCCGACCGGCTCGATCGGCACCCGGGTTTGGAAAGACTCCGACAGCGACGGCGTTCAGGACTCGACCGAGACGGGGCTCAACGGGGTCAGCGTCCAACTGCTCAATTCCAGTGGTACCGTCCTCGCGACGCAGACCACGAGCGGCAACGGCGACTATCTCTTCACCGGCCTGGCGTCGGGAACCTACACCGTGAAGGTGGTGTCGAGCACCCTGCCGTCAGGAGCCACCCAGACCTACGACCTCGACGGCACCGGCACGGCGCACACCGCGGCCGTAACTCTCAGCGCCGGCCAGAACCGCACGGACGTCGACTTCGGCTACCGTCTCCCGACCTGCACGGCGGGCTACTTCCAGGACCAGTTCACCACTAACAGCTTCTCGAATAACGACGGCACCTTGAGCTGGGCCGGTTCGTGGATCGAATACGACACCGCCGGAACGGGCGTGAGCAGCGGCAACGTCACCGTCGGCACGCCGTACGCCGGCTATCTCATCCTGCGCGACGCCCCGGACACCGGCACCCAGCCGAGCGCGGCACGCCAGGCGAACCTCTCGGGCTTCGCCTCCGCGACGCTGTCGTTCGACTTCCACACCAAGAACGTCGAAACCGATGACGCGGCCGTCATCGAAATCTCGAAGGACGGCGGCGCCACCTACACCGTGCTGGAGACCTTGACCGGCTTCACCGGCCAGGTCATCAGCTCACGCTCCTACAACATCGCGTCCTACATCTCCAGCAACACCCGGATCCGCTTCCGGGTCAGCGCCAACTACGGTGGCACCGACGACCTGTTCAAAGTCGACCAGGTGCGGATCGACGCCGCCTGCCAGTAACGGGGAGCGACCCCGGCGAACCAAGGCGGGCTCGGAGCTTTCCGAGCCCGCCTTTCGTAATAGGGCTTGTAAGTCCTGTAAAGTACACTCATCGGCACGATGCTCTGCTGCGTAGATTGTCTCTGAGACGAAATTGACGACCCAGGTCACTGTGCTCAACCTCACTCTCTTCCGAAAACTCTCCCGGTGGCGCACCAGCTCCCCTGCGGAACGACTCCTCCTCCTGCAAGCCTGGCTGCTCCTTGCCGTCGCGGGCTCCACCCTTCGGTTGCGTCCCCTGCATCGTGTTCAGGATCTACTCCGTCGGGTCTGCCGCATCCTTGGGCCACGCCCGGCAGAAGGCGGTCCGGAACGACTGGCGCGGCTCGTCGACATCGCGGCCCGGCACCACCTCTGGACAGCGCGCTGTTTGGAGAAGTCGGTCGTCCTTCAGGCCCTCCTGGCTCGCGGCGAGCTTTGCCCTGACTTGAGAATCGGCGTCTGCCGCGACGGCGAAGCGTTGCGCGCCCATGCATGGGTCGAAGTTGCGGGGCGCCCCGTGGGCGAAACCCGGGATATCGCCCGGTTCTTTCCCGTTCACGGAGCTGCTCAGAAATGAGCGGGATCTGCGGGATGGTGGACTTCTCCGGCCGCCCCATCGCGCCCGAAGAGTTGATGAGGATCGCTGCAGCGGCCCGCCACCGCGGCCCGGACGGCATCCGCCGCCGCGTCCAGGATGCAACAGCGTTCTGCCACCTCGCTCTCGATGCGACCGCTGAAGCCACCTGCGAGCAGCAACCGCTGTGCACACCCGATGGCGCGGTCTGGCTGGTGGCCGACCTACGCCTCGACAACCGCGGGGACCTCCTCCGAGCCTTGGAGCCTTCAGGCTTCCTGCCGCTTGGCCGTACCGCGGGCGATGGCGAGATCCTGCTCGCCGCATTCTTGGCCTGGGGCAAGTCCTGCGTGGAGCGGTTGCTTGGAGACTTCGCCTTCGCGGTCTGGGATGGCCGCTCCCGAACGCTGCTCTGTGCCAGGGATCCGCTCGGCGTCAAGCCTCTCTGTTACGCCAGGATCGGAAGCCTCTTCTGCTTTGCCAGCGAAGCGCAGCAGATTCTGCACCATCCACGGGTAGACCGGTCGTTTGACGAGCAGGCGCTGGCCGACTACCTGGCCGGCTGGACACAGGAACCCGGCCGCTCGTTCTTCCGTCAAGTCCGCCCTCTCCCTTCGGGGACCCGATTGCTCGTAAGCTCCGCGGGTGACCGCCTGGAGAGGACCTGGTCTCCAGATTGGATCGAGCCCGAGCAGGGGGGCTCCCAACAAGAAACCGCGGACCGGTTCAGGGAAGTGTTCCAGCAGGCGGTGGCCGACCGCCTGCGCACGCAGGCGGGAACAGTTGGCATCGCCTTGAGCGGTGGTCTCGATTCACCTTCGATCGCCGCCGTCGCACAAAGCCATCTGAAGACATCCGGAGGCCCTGCCCTGCTCTCCTACTCGTTCGTCTTTGATGAGCTCAAGGAGTGCGATGAGAGAGCTTACATTCGAATTCTGACCGAGAGTGCGGGCTTCGAAAGCCTCTTCATCCAGGCGGAGGACCACCGGCTGTTCGCTCAAGGCGCAAGGGCGATGAGCCTGGAGAGCCCTTTCCTGGGCTGGCTTGCCTGTCTGCAGCAGGGGGTGCGGCTCCTGGCGGGCCGGGGAGCGCGCGTGATTCTCACAGGACTGGGAGGAGACGATCTTCTCAAGGGCAGCCTCCTCACCGCCGCCGAGAGCTTTCTCAGAGGTGACCCGCGCGTCATCGCCGAGGTCCAGCGTTATGCCAAGATACGGGGCAAGCCCACCTGGAAAGAGGTCTACCGCCTCCTGATCTGTCCTCTTCTTCCCAAGGCGTTCGACACAGGGGTGCGCCGTCTCCTCCGACGCCCCCTCCCGCCACGGATTCCGGAGTGGATCGCTCGCGATTTGAGCGCACGCACCGGGCTCGACCATCGTTTGGCGGAGCGGCGATTTTTTCCTCGACGTGGAATGGCGCGGCGGGAGATCCGCTGTCATTTGGGCCTTGCGCCATTCGAGCAGGCGATCCACTGGAAGGAACGCGATGCCGCGACCTTTGGAATCGAGATGCGCCATCCATTCATCGACCGCCGGCTCGTGGAGCTGGTCCTGGCGGCACCACCCGACCATCTGTCGCAACTCGGGTGCTATAAATCTCTCCTTCGCCGCGCAATGGCTGGCATCCTGCCAGATGAGGTCCGTTTGAGGCGAGACAAGACGAAGATTGGCACCTACTTCGACCATTCCTTCCGGCACGAGGCAGCCGAGATGATCGAAGGTCTGTTCACGGCTTCCCGGCTCGCCGAGATCGGGCTTGTCGACGGGGCGACGCTTCGCGCCGCATGGCGGGCCTACCGTCACGGGGATCCCGATCCGGGGAAACGCCGGATCTGGTACGCGGTGACCCTGGAGCTGTGGCTTCGTCTGCATCTGGACCACCCGTGGCTCCAACCAGAACCTGAGACGCTCGAGGAGGCACCGACTGCTGTGGATCTGCTAAACTTGAATGGATAGGAAACGCGATGAAAACTTCTCACGAAACGATCGATGCCGCGGCGTGCAGCGCGCCACAAACAGGAGATCCAGGATCCGTGGTTCGATCCAAGCGCTCCTACGCTCCCCCCGCTCTCGTGGAGTGGGGCTCTCTCGTTGACCTGACTCAAGGCGAGTTTGCTGGATTCGACGATCCGGTGAATGGGAGCTCACAACCGGTGTGACGGATCCGCGATTTTCCTGCCGCGAGCCGCGCCCGCGCTATCTGTTCGGCGTCACGCTCGCCAGCGATTTTGGGTTTTCCGTCCCACTGCCTGCGAGCGACGGCGCTCTCGATCTCACGTTCGCGGTCTCGCCCTTCGCCCCATTGGCCGGTGGCTGGCACCGCCAGTTACCCGTCTACACGAGCCCGCGGCGCCGACCGAACGGCGCCAGCGCCTGCTGCCTCTACCGGACACCCGACTGTGAGATCTTTTCGTTTCCCGATGTTGAATACTATCTGTGGTCTGCCAGGATCGTCTGTCACCTCCCCGAATCGGCTTGGCTGCACCTGGTCGAGCCCTATCTGCTGGGCCCGGTCTTCGCCTACTGGCTGGAACGGCGGGGGCTCCCGGTCCTCCATGCGTCCACCGTGGGTATCGAGGGGCGGGCAGTGGTGTTCGCCGCCATGCATGGCACCGGCAAAAGCGGTCTCGCGGCTGCGCTCCTCCAGTGCGGAGCTACCCTCCTCGGTGATGACCTTGCTCCGATCGACGAGTTGGGAGGCGACCAGACGGTCCAGCCCGGCTTCCCTTGCTTACGTATGTGGCCGGACGAAGCCGCCTATTTTCTGCGCCGCTATGAGCACCTGCCGCGGGTGTCTCCCGGCTCCGAGAAGCGCTGGGTGCCGATCGGGCCGGACGGCTTCGGCACGTTCTGCAACCATCCTCTCCCCCTCTCGTGTATCTATCTGCCAGAGCGGCGGCCGGAGCCGCACGGCCTGGTGGAGATTCGTCCTGTCTCCCCCCGGGATGCCTTGATCGAGTTGGTGCGCCATTCGTTCTCTCCCTTCCTCGTCGAGGCCGCGGGCCTGCAACCAGGCCGTTTCGACCGCCTCGCCCGCCTGGTGCGCCAGGTGCCTGTGCGGCGGCTGTCCTATCCCAGCGGATTCGACCGGCTACCCGGCGTCGCGGAAGCGATCCTGCGGGACCTGGAGCGTTAAGATGCTGTTGTATTGTCCGAACCCAAAGATGTGATGGCTACGCTGACGACCCGAGTGACCGTGCCCGAACGGGTTCTTTTTCGCGACCTCGCAGGCGAGGCCGTCCTCCTGGACTTGGAGAGCGGCCTGTACTTTGGCCTCAACGCGACCGGCACGCGGATGTGGTCTCTGCTGGTGCAGCATCATCAGGTCGAGCCCGCCTTGCTGTCTCTGCTGGAGGAATTCGACGCCCCCCGCGAGCGGCTGCAGGCGGAGTTTCTTGATTTTGTCGGTATCCTGGCCTCCAGAAGACTCCTCGAGCTCCATGACGGCTAGCCGACCTGGAGTGTTAAGATTCTGTCTGGATTCCCTGTGTTTCTTGCAACTTCGTGCCCTGCCGCACGAAAGGAGATCTCGAGATGAGACGATGGCTGATGACCTCAGCGCTACTCGGTGCGGCGCTGCTTGCCGCGAATCTGGCGTCCGCCCAATCCTCCGTGTCGGACCGCGACCGCGATCGCGATGACAAGGGCGAACCCTCGACCCCGAACTATGCCTTGTCCGTGGGGGTCGGCCTCGTTCAGCCGACCGGCCAGACGGAGAACTACTACATGGCCGCGTTCCGGATCCGCCTCAACCGCGAGGACGAGGACAACGGCGGCGGCGGGGGCGGCCGGCGTGAGAGCGGCATCCAGGGCTACCTGGAGCCGGAGGTCGGCTACTGGACGTCGACGGACGACAGGATCAAGGGCACCGATACACTGGTCGGGATCAACTTGATCGGTGCGTTCCCGTTCGCTTCCGCCGAGACCTTCCTCGGCGCCGGCGTCGGCGCTCACTTCGTCGACGCGAGCGTGCTGCGCTCGGACGCCTCCCTCACCGGAAGCCAGACCAAGCTGGGCGCCAACGCCCAGTTCGGCATCGATTTGCATATCACACGCACCCTGAGCGTCTTCGGAGCCGGCCGGTTCGACCTCGTCCAGGGCGCCAAGGACAACGTGCAGAGCAAAATCTATCTCGGTCTGCGCGCACGCCTGTAGCCTGCATTCCGCCTCATTCCGCCCATTCCGTGGGCAGTCGCAGAGAAGACAAGAACCCTGAAATCTGATCTACTGAAAGCTTCCCTCCGGGGGTGGGGAGACCCGCCCCCCCTTTTTGGCCACCTCCGATCGACTCATCCAGGCATGCCGAAGCGGTGTGCTAAAATGCCCTTCGCATTGAGCCAAGACCCTCCGAGTCCCCGCGCCGCCCCCGTCCCGTCAGGTCTCCCGCAGCCCCACGCGAGCCGTCCGCAGGCAGGAGCCGCAGCGTGAGCCCGTTCGTGCTCGCCGCGCTCGTCCCGGTCGTCCCGGTCATCCCCGCCGTTCCGGAAGTGGCGCAGCGGTTGGCGGGCCAGGTCGACCACCCGTGGCTGGGTCTCCTCTTCGGCGTCGTCCTGGTCGCCCTCAACGGCTTTTTCGTCGCGGCGGAGTTCGCGCTGGTCAAGGTGCGGCCGACCCAACTGGAGCCGGCCGCGGAGGAGGGGCACCGGCGGGCCACGGTCGCGCTCCACATGACGCGCCACCTCGACGCCTACCTGTCCGCCACCCAGCTCGGCATCACCCTGGCCAGCCTCGGCCTCGGCTGGGTCGGCGAGCCGGCGTTCGCCTGGATCATCGCCCCGCTGCTCCATCCGTTCACCAAGGACGCGGCCATCGTCCACTCGGTGAGCCTCACCGTGTCGTTCCTGGTCATCACGATGCTGCACATCGTGCTCGGCGAGTTGGCCCCGAAGTCGCTGGCGATCAGCCGGTCGGAGAGCACGTCGCTGTGGGTGGCGCTCCCCCTCTTCCTTTTCTACAAGCTCACCTATCCGGCGATCTGGCTGCTCAACCACACGGCCAACGCGCTTCTGAAGCTCATTGGCGTCGCGCCGGTGGGCGAAGGAGAGCTCGGACATGACGAAGAGGAGCTGCGTCTCCTCCTCTCCTCGTCGCACGCGAGCCACGTCTCGAAGCACAAGCGCGAGCTGCTGGACAACATCTTCGAGCTCTCCCATCGCATCGCGCGGCAGATCATGGTGCCGCGCCAGGACGTCGTCTACCTCTCCACCACGCGTCCGCTGGCCGAGAACCTGCGCCTCGCCCGCCGCAGCGGCCACACCCGTTTCCCGCTCTGCGAAGGCGATCTCGACCACGTCATCGGACTCATCCACATCAAGGACTTCTTCCGCCGCGAGCGCCCGGTCACCTCGCTCAAGGACGTGGCGCGCGAGATCGCCTTCGTCCCCGAGACGCTGCAGCTCGACCGCCTGCTCAAGCGGATGCGCACCGAGCGCTTCCACCTCGCCGCGGTGATCGACGAGTACGGCGGCGTCTCCGGGATCGTCACCCTGGAGACGGTGATCGAGGAGATCGTGGGGCAGATCCAGGATGAGTTCGACGTCGAGGCGCCGGAGCTCCAGAAGACCGGCGACTTCACTTGGGAGGTCTCCGGCGGCATGCTGATCGAGGACCTCGAAGAGGCGCTGGACGTCGAGCTGAGCGACCGCGATGAGGACACGCTCGCCGGTCTCGTCCTCTCCGAGCTGGGCCGCGTTCCCGCCGTCGGCGACCGGGTGGAGCTGGAGCCGGTCTCCCTCGAAGTGCTCGACGTGCGCCTGAACCGGATCAACACCCTCCGCGTGACGGTCCATCAGCCGGAGGAAGTGACCTCCGATCGGACCGATCGGACCGCATCGCACGACGACGGCGCCGCCGGAGGCCCGAAGCGTTGATGCGCATCCTGGGTCCTCCACCCGGCCGAGTGCCACGCGGACCGGTGCCACGGCCGCCGGTCAGAATCCCGCGGCCGCCGGTCCGCGTGCCGCCGGGCCCCAGCCCGAAGCCACGTGGCCCGGTACAGGTTCCGCGCGGGCCCGGCGCCCCACCAAGACGGCCCGTTCGAGTCCCGTAACAGCTCGCCGGGTGCGCTCCGCGTACGGCACCACTGCTTCAGCCTCACCAACCAGCGCATTCACCGCCGCGAGCTGGCGGCCTCCATCCCTCGCCGCGCGTCTTCATGCATGGTCGCGAAGTTATGCCTCGATTCCCCTTGACACCATGGATACATGTTTCTATTCTATGCACATCGAACAACTCTCAGCCGCCAATTCCGGCGCCTGGGAGATCCGGGGCCGGCAGGCCCCAGTCCGGAGAAGAGACCAATGGCAAGGGAGTCCACCTATTCCGCGATTCTGGGGAAAACCCAGCGTTTCCACTCGTCGATGGAGACGGCCGTCAGCCAAATCCCCCACCTCGAGGCGGGCCGCGGCCGCCTCGGGGAGAGCCTGACTCGGGCGCAGGATCTGGCCAAGCAGCAGGCGGCCTTGACCGCGGCGAAGCAGGAGCTTTCGGTCCAGCTCCAGGGCGCGATGAGCGACGTGCAGTTGTTGGCCACCGTGCTGCGCAAGGGCGTCCGGCAGCACTTCGGCGCCCGGTCCGAGAAGCTGGCCGAGTTCGGGCTGCAGCCGTTCCGCGGCCGCAAGGCCAAGAAGGAGGCGCCCATCCCGGTCACGCCGGAGACGGCGCCAGCGCCCACCGCCTGACAGCGCGCTCAAATCCTGTTTGTGAAGTCTGAGGGGGCGTGCCCGGCACACCTCCTCTTTTTTCCTTTTGGGGTCCAAACCCCGTGCGCGAGCCGGCTTCGTCAAGCCCCAGATAAATTTCCAGCGCGCCCCACAAAATAACAACGGCTCCCACAGTTTTACGGCGAGCCTCCGTAAACTATGAGAGGCGCCGGAATTTACCGAGGCCCTCATTGTTTTACGGCGGCTCCCATAATTTACCGGCGCGCCCCATCGTTTTACGGCGCGCCTCATAGAATAACATCAGCCTCCATAGTTTTACGGCGAGCCCCCGTAAACGATGAGAGGCGCCGGAATTTACGGAGGCCCTCATTGTTTTACGGTGGCCCCCATAATTTACCGGCGCGCCCCATAGTTTTACGACGCGCTTCATAGAATAACAACGGCTCCCACAATTTTTCAGCGGGCCTCCGTAAACAATGAGAGCCGCCGTAATTTACGGCGGCTCTCATTGTTTTACGGCGGCCCCCACAGTTTATAAGCGCGCCCCATAGTTTTCCGGTGCGCCCCATAGAATAAAAATGGCGCTCATTGTTTTACGGCGAGCCGCCGTAAGACTCTGGGCGCGCTGGCGCCCTCAGCGAGACTGTGCCTTAGGTAGAAGTCGTTCTACCGGCGCCCGGCCCGCCTTCACCGCCGCGAGCGCCTGCCGCACCGCCCGCTTTTCGCGCCAGCTCCAGTCGCCGCGGAAGAGGACGACGCGGCGGGGAGCGACCTGCTTGATGCTCCACTCCTTGCCCAGCGACCGCGCCGCCGCGCGGAGCTCCTGGGCGTCGTTTTCGGTGTCCCACTCGGTCAGCCAGGCGAGCAGTCTCCGCCCTTCCGTCTCATAGACGGCGAAGCGGTCGCCTCCCCAGCCGGCGGCGGCGACGCTCGGCTGGGGAAATCCCGGCGACCGCGGCCGGCCCTTGGCAGCCTCACGCAGCAGTGTGAAGATCCCCAGCTCGCCGAGCTGCCCTTCGGCAAGCTTGCGGCCTCCGGGCAGCGCCGCGATGAGGTCGGGCCAGGGGAGGAGGATGGGATCGTCCCGCCGGGTGTGCCACTTTTCGGGATGGAGGATCTGCTCCGAGGAGCGCGGCGGATCGGTCGTGAAGGCCGAGTCGAGCAGCTTTTGCCCACCTTTCCGGCGGACGTCCAGGCAGAACAGGTAGCCGTCGACGTAGCCGAATTCCAGGGAATCGCGCAGCCAGGCGGGGGCGGCGGCCATCTCTTTCGCGCCGGGCAGATCGGCGCCGCCGGGATCGCTCTTCAAGGCGGAGGCCACGGCCTTTCCAGCTTCGGGGATGCTCTCCAGGGCGTGACCGGTGTAGTAGTCGAACATGACCAGTGAAGCGTCCCCTTCGACCAGCGCGGTCCGCGCCGTGGCCTCGTCGGAGAGCGGATCGTCCTCGATGAACTTGCGGAGATCGAAGGCCTGGTCCTGCAGGGCGTGCGTCAGCTCGTGGACGAGCACCATCTCTTCGGTCGCCTTCGCCTCGGCCGGTTCTCCTTCGGCCTTGAGACCCAGGGCGCCGCCGGCGTGGTGGACCAGGGTGAGGTAGCGCCGCTCCGGATCGTAGTAGCCGGCCACCTGGCTCGCCAGGAGCATGGGAAGGTAGCGCGCGAGGTCGAGAGCCTCCGGAAGCAGACCGAACGCCTTGAGGCCGACCTCGGCGGCGTGCAGACGCTCGGCCGGCAGCTCCCCGCGTAACGACTCGGCGACCCTGGCCGGCAGATCCTTCTCCTCCACGACCCCGGCGAGAATCGGGCGCTTCGCCTTGAGGCCGCGGATCGTCTCGGCCGCCGCCAGGAGCTCGAGGAGGTGGCTTGCAACGTCGGCGGGCAGGGGGGAGATCCCCGCCGGCAGAGCGGCCGGAGGCCCGGCCGGCCAGCCAGGCGAGGCAGTGGCAAAAACAGCGGCGGCGATGGCGATGGGGGCGAGCACACGGACAGCGACAGGACGGCAGAGGCGCACGGTGAATCCTTTCTTCCGGTTCGGCTTTCAACATTATACTCAGATGCACCCGCTCAGATGCGCCCGATCCTGGTTTGCGCCACAATACGCGCCATGAAATCTCCCTGGCGCCCTCTCCTCACCGGTGACCTCGCCGCACAGGCTCTGCAAGCGGTCGGTGAGATCGTCACCGCTCTCGATTCGTACGCTGGCTCCGCGAGCTCGGAGGCACGCGGCGCTTCGCTGGCCGGCGGCACCGCCGGCCAGGCGCTGCTCCATGCCTATCTGCACCTGCACACCGGCGAGGAGCGACAGGCCGACCGCGCCGCCGAATTGCTGGAAGCCGCCGCCGAGACACTGGCCTCGACCGTGATGCCGCCCGGGCTGTACAGCGGCTTCACCGGCGTGGCCTGGGCGGTCGAGCACCTCCAGGGCCGCCTGTTCGAAACCGATCCCGACGACGATCCGAACCTGGAGATCGACGAGGCGCTGCTCTCTTTCCTGGATTCGAGCCAGGAGCCGGATGAGTACGACTTGATCATCGGCTTCACCGGAATCGGCGTCTATGCCCGCGAGCGGCTGCCGCGGCCGTCGGGCGCGGCGGTTCTCGACAAGGTGATCGCACGGCTCGCCGCCCAGGCGGAGACCGGCCCCGAGGGCACAACCTGGTACACCCCTGCGGAGCGGCTGCCGGAATGGCAGCGGGAGATTCATCCGGAAGGCATCTACAACCTCGGCGTCGCGCACGGCAATCCGGCCGTGGTGGCGCTGCTCGCGGCAAGCGTCGCGGCAGGCGTGGCGGACTGGGCGCGCCCCCTCCTCGACGGCGCGGTCACCTGGCTGCTCGCCCACCAGTTGCCGCCCGGCAGCGGCTCCTGCTTCAGCTCATCCTTCTATCCAGGCTACGAGTCGGCTCCCACCCGCCTCGCCTGGTGCTACGGCGATCCGGGGGTCGCCGCCACGCTGCTGCTGGCCGGCCAGGCCACCGGCCAGGCCGCCTGGGAGCGTGAAGCGCTGGCCATCGCCCAGTCCACCCTCCAGCGCCCGGAGGAACAGTCGGGCGTCCGCGACCCGGGGCTCTGCCACGGCGCCGCCGGCCTCGCCCACATCTACAACCGGCTCTGGCAGTCCACCGGCGATGAAGCCTTCGCCACGGCCGCGCGCTTCTGGATCGAGCGCACGCTCGCGCTCCGCAATCCGGGCCAGCAGATCGCCGGCTTCCAGGCCTGGCGGATGGACCCGGGAGGCCCCGGCAGTTGGCAGGCGGAGCCGGGCTTCCTCGAAGGCGCCACCGGCATCGGTCTCGCCCTCCTGGCGGCGGTCTCGACCGTGGAGCCGGAGTGGGACCGCATTCTGCTGCTGTCGTGACGGCCGGACCGGCCTAATCCTCCGCCAGCACGATGATGCGGTCCGCCGCCGCGAAAGCGACTTTGCCGGACTTGTCGGGGTTCACCACGACGCCGTTGGCTTTCGAGGCGTCTTTGGCGAAGGCTTCCTGCGTGTAGCCGATCACCTAATGGACCCAATCGATGCTCAGAAAGCCCTGTCCACCAGAGCCACCTGATCCTCCTATGCCTTGGTCGTCTGCTCCGGAGCCACCACCTCCCCCTGCGCAGTTCCCTCCGGTCATGCCCGGTGCTCCGTCATCAGCTCCCCCGCCCGGATGAGTTCCACCGTCTCCGCCTGCCCCAAGACCTGCGCCACCACCTCCACCACCGCCACCGAAGTTGCCAGGTGATCCACCGTGTTTTCCGCCGGGTACGGATCCAAGATGATCACCATCTTGCCCGTCCTCGTTGTCGTCGGCACCCGTGGCGCCGTGTCCGCCATTCCCGCCCTTCGCCCATTGTTGACCCGGATCGCTTGCTGTCAAGCCAGCCCCGCCGCTACCACCAGAGCCGCGCCCCCCCCGAACCGCCCGCCCCCCTGGTTGTCCTCCAAGGCCGCCGGGTAGACGGAAAACTGACTCAAAACAGGCCTCGTCGAGAATTGGGTCCCGGAGGAGAAGGGCCTCGCGACACTGCTTGCTGACTGGGTCCAGGCCCGGCGTATTCGGATCACCTGAAAGGCACGACTCCTGTGTTCTGATCTTGAGAACAGCCACAACTGTTTCTCCACCAGCAGATCCAAGCGTTCCATCCGAAGTCCTGCTCCCCCCGCCCCCACCCTGGCCACCAGCGGAAACAAAAGCAAGAAAGCACTTCTTTCTTATGCCTGGTACCGTGAATTCACGCGGTGCCACACCTGCGCCGCCTCCACCGCCGCCCGCCGACGGCTCAACGCCGCCTGTGTTGGACCCACCTCCTCCGGCTCCCCCTCCCCCTCCCCCGCAGGCCGTGATTTTCGCAGAATCGAAGTCTGCCGGTCCGGGCAGTGCATTCCAGCCCACCGGCAACTTAACGGCTTTGCCGGCTGTAGCCCCCGTCAAGAAGGCAAAATACAAGGCCGCTGCAGCGAATGGTCGACAAGATCTCATTGATACTCCTCTCCTTGTTGCCGCCGAGGCGGTGGGCTCGTCGCCGAACCCGAAGAGCTTCAACCTAATCCTCCGCCAGCACGATGATGCGGTCCGCCGCCGCGAAAGCGACTTTGCCGGACTTGTCGGGGTTCACCACGACACCGTTGGCTTTCGAGGCGTCTTTGGCGAAGGCTTCCTGGGTGTAGCCGATGGCGATTTCGCCGCGCCGGCGGGCGGCTTCGGTGACGGTATAGAAATTCACCTCCCGGCCGAGCTCGACGTAGTCCGCCGCCGGCTTGAGGTAGATCTCCGATCCTTCCGGCTGGAAGAGGTCGGCGAACAGAGCGTTGAGCTCCCGGTTCTCCGACACCTGCGACAGCATCAGGCTGACCAGCTTGTTGCTGACGATGAAGTCGTCCGCCTGGGTGACCTCGGCCAGCTCGCGGTTGCGGGCGTCCAGCATCTCGGTGACGATCCGGTAGTCGTGTCCACCCTTCTCCGCCATGTCGCGAAGATGGAGGAGTGTGATCAACGTCCGCGCGTCGGCTTCCTGCAAGCCGAGGACGTCGGAATAGCAGAGGATGATCACCTGGTCGAAGGTGTGGACGAGCAGCCCGTCGAGCACCCGGCGGTCGGTGGTGTCGGCTTCCAGACAGCTCACTTTCTGCGTGCTCAAGCCGGGGCAATCCCGGGCGATGATGTCCGGCAGCTTCTCGGTGTCCGCCACCAGGAGCAGCTCCGAGCCGGGGGCCACGTAGTTGTCCAGCTCGTTGATGATCATCGCGCCGCGCTCGTTCCAGCCGAGGAGGAGCGTGCGCTCCGGCCGCTTGGGCGTCGGCTGAGCACCGTGGATCGCCGCGGCGTCGATCCCCACTCGCCGTTCGAGATCGCTCCAGTCTCCCACCAGACCCGAGAGCTTCACGGTGTCGTCGTCCTCGGAAATCGCGATCACCTGGTCCCCGGGACCGATGCGGGTGTCCATCGGCGGATTGATTACCAGCCGTCCGTCTTCCAGCCGCAGGCCCATGAGGCAGGACTCTTCGTAGGCGAAGAGCGCCTCGCCGAACGTGCGGCCGACCAGCCCGGGCTCGGCGGTGAAATAGATCTCGTCGCCGCCGAAATCGAGCAGCTCGGTGTAGACCACGGAGAGGCCCGACTGGCGGGACGTCTGCACGATGACGCGCGAGATCAGGTCGCTCGCCACCACGAGCTGCGCTTCGTCGCGGCCCACCATGCGGGCCACTTCCAGGTTGCGCATCTCGGCCAGCTCCGCGACGATGTGGTAGGGCTCCGGCCGCCGGTTCGGGTTGTTGGTGATCGCCAGGATCGATTTGATCACCTCGGAGTCCGGATCTTCACTTTCCGGAGCCAGGATGATGATCGACCGCGCGGCGTGCGGATTGACGATCTCCAGGTCGTTCAGGTCCAACGAGTTGCCGCGGCGACAGATCACCTTGGTGTTCTTGGTGTCGGGGATCTTGTCGCGGATCTCGTCCTCCATCTCCACCTTGTCCACTTCGGCGAGGATGACGATGCGCGGCTTGGAACGGTTTTCATTCGCCTGCACCAGCTCGGAGATGATGGTGAACACCTTCGGCGACCAGCCGAGGATCAGCGTATGGTCCTGTTCGAGGACGAACGAACGTCCCTTGCGCAGCTCGCTGATCTTGTCCTCGATGCCGTTGTTGATGATGCCGATCAGGGCGCTGACGATGAAGATACCGCTCAGGGTGACGAAGAACATCGCGACGCGGAAGCCCCACCCCGTGTCACCTCCCATGGTGCCGGGATCGAGCGTGCGCATCATGCTCATCCAGGCCGCTTCCATGAAGCCGAGCGAGCCACCCCCCTCAGGGTGGATGTGCAGCGCGACGACGACGACGGTGGCGAGGAGGATCAGGCCCACCGAGGCGAGGGCGAGATAGCCGATGAGGGCGATCGCCCCGCGGGACATGCTGTTGTCGAAGGCGTACCGTAACCGGTCGCCGAAGCGGATCTGGCGCATAAATCTCCTGAAGGCCGTGAAGTGAAACGGCCTTCAGGATATCACGGGCCAGCATGCGCCAGAGCGCCTCACGAGGCGACGATGTTGACCAGCCGGCCGGGCACCACGATGACCTTGCGCACCGTCAGCCCCTCCAGGAACTTACGGGCGCCCTCGGTCGCCAGGGCACGCTCCTTCATCTCCGCCTCGCCGAGCCCCACCGGCGCGGTGACCCGGTCGCGCAGCTTGCCGTTGATCTGCACGACGAGGGTGATCTCCTCCGCCTGCGCCGCCTCTTCGTCCACCGCCGGCCAGCTCTGGAGATGGATCGAGCCATGCTTCTCGCGCTTCCCCATCTCCTCCCACAGCTCCTCGGCGATGTGCGGCGCAATCGGCGCGAGCATGCGGACGTAGACGTCCTTCGCCTCCTCCCAGGCGGGCGAGGACACTGCGCCCTGCGTGCGCAGGCTCATCATCTCGTTGAGCAGCTCCATCAGCGCCGCCACGATGGTGTTGAACGAGAACGCCTCGAAGTCGCCCGTCACCTGCCGGAGCGTCTGGTGCAGCTTGCGCCGCAAACTGGCGACGACCTCCGGAGTGGGCTCGGCGGCCGGCTCCGCCGTTTCCAGGAAGAGGTTCCACACCCGGCGCAGCCAGCGTGCGGCGCCCTCGATGCCGCGGGGGTTCCACGGCCCGCCCTGCTCCCAGCGCGCGAAGAACATCAGGAACGCGCGCACGGTGTCCGCTCCATAGCGATCCACCAGGTCGTCCGGCGCCACCACGTTGCCGCGGCTCTTCGACATCTTCTCCGAGTCCGAGCCGAGCACGATCCCCTGGTTGCGGAGCTGGGTCATCGGCTCGTCCCCCTGCACGATGCCGATGTCGCGGCACGCCTTGTGGAAGAACCGCGTGTAGATCAGATGCATCGTGGCATGCTCGATGCCGCCGGTGTAGGTGTCGACCGGCATCCAGTAGCGGTACTCCGCCGGATCGAACGGACCGCCGGCGTAGTGCGGGCTCAGATAGCGCAAGTGATACCAGGACGAGCACATGAAGGTGTCCATGGTGTCCGTCTCGCGCTCCGCCGGGCCGCCGCAGGTCGGGCACTCGGTCTTGCGCCAGGTAGGATGGAGCTTCAGCGGGCTCTCACCGGTTGGCAGCCATTCGACGTCGTCGGGCAGCAACACCGGAAGCTGGTCCTCGGGCACCGGCACGGCGCCGTGCTCGGGACAATAGACGACCGGGATCGGCGCTCCCCAGTAGCGCTGGCGGGAGATCAGCCAGTCGCGCAGGCGGAACGTCACCGCGCGCTTGCCGGCCCCCTTCTCCTCCAGGAACGCCACGACCTTTTCATACGCCTGGTCCGCCGGCGTGCCGGTCAACGGTCCGGAATCGACCATCACCCCGTCGTGCGACATGGCCTCTTTCATCTCGTCGACCGGGACGGCTTCTTCTCCTTCAGGACGGATCACCGGGCGGATCGCCAGGCCGTACTTGCGGGCGAACTCAAAATCGCGCTGATCGTGCGCCGGCACCGCCATGATGGCGCCGGTGCCGTACCCCATCAGCACATAGTCGGCGGTCCACACCGGAACGCGTTCGCCGTTGACCGGATTGATCGCATGGCCGCCGGTGAAGACGCCGGTCTTCTCCTTGTCCGTCGCCTCGCGCTGCACATCGGTCTGGCGCAAAGCCTTCTCGACGTAGGACTCCACCTCGGCCCGGCGATCGTCCGAGGTCAGCTTGGCGACCAGCGGATGATCCGGCGCCAGCACCATGAAGGTCACACCCCACAGCGTATCCGGCCGGGTGGTGAAGATGTCCAGCGGCTCGCCCGCCTCGGTCTTGAACGTGACATTGGCGCCTTCGGACCGGCCGATCCAGCGCTCCTGGAGCGTGCGTACCCGTTCCGGCCAGTCGATCCCCTGGAAGGTCAGCAGCTCCTCGGCGTAGCGGGTGGTGCGGAAGAACCACTGCGCCAGCTCCTTGCGGATCACCGGCGTCTCGCACCGCTCGCAATGCCGGTCGTCGCCGATCACCTGCTCGCGGGCGAGGGTGGTGTTGCAGCTCGGGCACCAGTCGACCGCGGCCTTCTTGCGGTAGCCCAGGTCGGCGCCGAGGAGCTGGAGGAAGAACCACTGCGTCCAGCGGTAGTACTCGGGCTCCGCGGAGATCGCTTCGCGCCGCCAGTCGACCATGTTGCCCATGCGCTTGATCTGGCCGCGCATGCGCTCGATGTTGGCGAACGTCCACGTCTTCGGATGGATGTTGCGCTTGATCGCCGCGTTCTCCGCCGGCAGGCCGAACGCGTCGAATCCGAGCGGAAACATCACGTTGTATCCGCGCATCCGCATGAACCGGGCGCGCGCATCCGACGGCGTGAAGGCATACCAGTGGCCGATGTGCAGATCGCCCGAGGGGTACGGCAGCATGGTGAGGGCGTAGTGCTTCGGCCGCTCCGGATCGACGTCCGCGCGGTACAGCTCCTCCGCCTCCCAACGCTCTTGCCACTTCGTCTCCAGGGCCACCGGCTCGAATGCGCGCACGCTCTTCTCTGGCTCCATCGTCGCTCCCCTCGTCCTCTCCGCGTTCAGCTCCAGGGCTGATCGATCAGCTCCTCGAACGCCTGATACATCGTCACCGGATCGATCCCGCCGCGCCGCCGCGCCGCGTCATAGAGCTGCCCGACGCTGCGCCGGACGATCTTCATGGAATCGCCGTTGACCTCGTCCGCATTCCACTCCGCCGCCCGCTCATGGCTGACCGAGATCACGCCGCCCGGGCTCACCAGCGGATCGGGCACGAACGCGATCCCCGCCTCCTTCAGGATGGAAAGCGCTGCGTCGCGCCCTTTCTTCCCGGCCGCCGTGGTCGACACCTGATCGTTGCCGGCGCCGAGGATCAGCCGCAGAGCGCCGCTTCGCGCCCGCGTCGCGGCGAGGATCGCGGCCCGCGTCTCCGTGGCCCATTTGGGCGTGTGCAGCAACCACTCCGCCGTACCGCCGTTCGGCGAGACGATGCGGACCCTTCCATCGCCCAGGGCCGCCGCCTCGTCCGCATAGATCCGGCCCGCCCGCCCGATCGCCTGGAGCGCCGCCAGGTTCTCGGCCCCCACCGCCGCCTTGCGCTGCACCATCATCTCGTACCAGGCCTCGATGGCGTCCGGCTTCAGATATTCGTCATAGAGCCAGACCTCGGCACCCACCTCGTGGAGAAACCGGAGCAGGGGGAATCCTACCTTGCCGGCGCCGATCACCAGCACCGGCATACCGCGCAACGGATCCGCGGGATCGGCGTCCAGCTCTGCCGCCTGCTCCAGCGCCGCCTGCTCCAACCCGGCGAAGATACCGTACGCCGTGGCCTCGCCGGTGTCGCGCTGGCAGTTGAGGCCGATCAGATGCTGCGTCTCGAGCGCGATCTGCTCCAGCTCCGGCCCGCCGACGCCGACGTCGCCCGAGCCGACGTACTGGCCGTGCAGCCAGTCGATCAGCCGGCCGTGGCACCGCAGCCGGTGCGGCGTCAGGTCGGCGCCCGGAGGCGTCCAGATCACCCCTTTGCCGCCCTGCCAGTTGTACAGCTGCTCGCCGCCGCCATGCCCGTTCAGCGAATGCGCCGACTTCCGCAGCAGCGAGTTCTTGATGTACATCGACATCGCGAGCTCGATCGCCTCATGGGGAGCCCGCGCCTGCTCCTTCTTGAACCACCGCGTGCCGCCGAGCGCCGGCCACTCGTCGCTCCACCCCCTCCGGCACAGCGCCACACACGAGTAGACGTGGTCCGCCGGCTCCGCGCTCGACGTGTCCACCGCCTCGAAAACCTCAAACTCATCCTCCAACAACGACGGCCCTCGGAACTGGAGGGACGAGAAATCGCCGTCCGTCATGAGTGCACGACCTCCTTGGTATGACGGGAATTGCTTGAATGCCCGGAGAAATGATTCTAGCAGAGAGGGGGGAGGGGCCGAAATCGCTGCCGGGATGCGGGGGGACGCGGGGACGTTGCGCGTGGCGATAGAGTGGGCCGCATGCCAGCCCTGAGCCCCGACCAGATCCCGGAACCCTGGAGCGACATTGCCGCTCCCTACGAACAGACCTTCCAGCCGCTCTCCATGCAGTTTGCGACCGAGACCCTCCGCCTCCTCGCTCTCCAGCCGGGCGAGCGCGTGCTCGACGTCGCGGCGGGGACCGGCGCCTTCAGCCTCATGGCCGCGCGGGCCGGCGCCGAGGTCCTGGCGACCGACTTCGCGCCCGGCATGATCGCGCGGCTGCGGCAGCGGATCGCGGACGAAGGGCTCGCCCGGATCACCGCCGAGGTGATGGACGGCCAGAGCCTGACGGTTCCCGACGCCTCGTTCGACGCCGCGGTCTCAATCCTGGGCCTGATGTTCTTCCCTGATCTCGCCCAAGGCTTTGCGGAGCTGCGCCGCGCCGTGCGCCCCGGAGGCCGCGTGGCGGTCGTCTGCTGGGGCGATCTCAAAAAGCTCACCCTCTTCACCTCGGTGATGCAGGCGATCGCCAGGGTCGTCCCCGGCTTCCAGCCGCCCGCCACACCGCCGGTGTGGGCCCGCTTGGCCGGCTCGGATGCGCTGCGGGAGCACATGCAGGCAACGGGACTCCGCGACGTCGAGGTCACGATCTCCACCGCCGCTCTCCGGATCGACTCGCCGGAAGCCTACTGGTCCGGCTTCACCAGCTCGGCGCCCCCGCTCGCCTATCTCTTCCATCAGATCGGCCCCGAGCGCACAGCCGAAGTCGGCCGGCTGGTGATGGACGCGCTACGCGCCGGGGCCGGCGATGGAATTCCGGCGCTGACCGCTGAAGCGTGCATCGGGATCGGTCGCGTCTGAGCGCGGAGTCCAGAAAAAGCACGGGGGAGTGCTCATCCTCCGCCGCGGAGTGGTCATCCTGGGCTGCGGAACACTCAACCTGGGCCGCGGAACGTTCAACCTGGGTCGCGGAACGTTAATCCTGGGCGGCGGAACGTTCCGCGGAGGAAGATGAGCGTTCCGCGGAGGAGGATGAGCACTCCGCAACAGAAAATGAACGCTCCGCGGTTTGGGATGAGCACTCCTAAGAGGAAGATGAACACTCCGCAGAGGAGGACGAACACTCCGCCGCGCTTTGCAAACGCTTCGCCGCCCTGCGGTAGAATCTAAACCACGCCATGTCAGACCTCCGCGTCCTCTTCGCTACCGCCGCAGAGGCGGGTTTGGGCGGGTGGGCGGCCCGAAATCGCCGGCTCTGCTACCATGGATGTGGAGGATCATGGCCCTTGAAGACATTCAAGATCGACGTCCCGGAGCGACTGGCACAACAGGTCGAGGACTTGGTCACCGCCGGCTGGTTCGCCAGCCCGGAAGAGCTGACTCGCCTCGCCTTGGCCGAGTTCGTCCAGCACCATCGCTTCGAGCTCCAGGAGCAGTTTCAACGTGACGACATCCAGTGGGCCCTGGGCCTCAAGAATGCCGACCGTTGATGCGGATCGTCTGTGACACAGGTCCACTGCTTCATCTCCGCGAGGCCGGAATCCTGGCTCTCCTGGGGCGCGCCGGTCGAGTCCACATCCCACCGGCCGTGCAATCCGAGATCCTCGTCCACGATCCACGCTGGGCGGTTGAACGACCGACTTGGGTCGATATCGTGCCGCCCGGGCCAGCCTTTGCCGCCGAAGCCTCGGGCTGGCTACGTGCCGGGCTTCTGGATCAAGGGGAAGCCGAGGCCTTGGCTCTCGCCTCCCAACTTAAGGCGAACTGGTTCCTGACAGACGACACGGCTGCGCGGATGCTCGCACAGAGCCGAGGCCAGGAAGTCCATGGCTCCCTGGGAATCGTCCTCTGGGCAGCCGCGACAGGAGTGCTCGACGCATCCGGCGCCACAGAGGCGCTCGGCGCCTTGTCGAGATCCTCGCTGTGGATCTCGGCCAAGGTTCTGACCGAGGCACGAGCCGCTCTGAAACGGCTGTTTGCAGAGCCGTAAAGGGTTGGGAAAAATCCCCAGACTGGAACAGGCTGTCGTAGGGGCGGTCCGCAGGATGCCGTCAGGCACCCCGCGTGGCCGCCCTGGGTGGTGGGAAGGCTCGGTCCAGGTTCAAACCGTGGATTCCAAACCGAGGCTTGCCACCTCCCGCGGTGGACGAAAGGGCTCTGTTTTCTCCTCCGGCTCCTCCGCCACACGGGAGGGGGCAAGCCCCTCCCCTACTTTAGGTTGCGGAATTTCCGAGACGTTTAGGTTGCGGAATTTCCGGATGATTAAGGAATTTTCAAAACCCCACCCAAATCTCCGCCCCACCCTCTACCCGATTCTCCAATCCAAAATCAAACCCATGCCGGGTGAGGATCTCCTGGATCAACGTCAGGCCCAGACCTCGACCGTCTCTCTTGGTGCTGAAGAAGGGGGTGAACAGGAGGGAGCGGATCTCTTCCGGGATGCCGGGGCCGGTGTCGGCGATGCGCAGGACCGGACGGGTTGATTCCCACGCCAACCTTAGAGCGATCTGTCCATCCTCACCGATCGACTCCATGGCGTTCTTGAGGACGTTGACCAGGACCTGCTCGAACTGATTGCGGTCGAGATCGATCGGCGCCAGAGGCTCGGCTTTTTCCCAGGTGCATTGGATGTGGCGCCTTTCGAGCTCCGGGCGGAGGAGGACGAGGATTTCGTCTAAGAGTTGGCGGACGTCGCAGGGGCGGCGATCGGGCGCGGGGAGGCGGACGACTTCGGCGAAGCCGTTGACGAAGGCTCCCAGGCGCTCGAGGCGGGTGATGGCGACGGTGACGGCGTTGGTGAAGTCTTGCCGGTCTTCGTCTCCGAGCTGGTCGCTGTAGCCGCGGAAGGAGTCGAGGAGCGAGCTGACAGGGCCGACGGAGTTGTTCACTTCGTGCGACATCATGCGGATCAGCTTGCCGTAGGCCGCTTTCTCGGAGGCCCGCAGCTCTTCGGTCAGCTCTTCGAGGATCAGAAAGCCGCGCGGAAAGCCCCGATCGAACAGCTCGGCGTGCGCAACTTTGAGACGCCTGCGGCCGTGGGTGAGCACCCTTGATTCGCCGAGCGGCACTTCCGCGAGGCCCGCTCCGTCACCCGGCAGCTCGGCGAGATCCCGGCCCAAGCTCTCTTCTTCCGAGAGGCCGAGCAGCTCACTCGCGCTCGGATTGAGCAGGCTGACGTGGCCGTCGAAATCCAGGGTCACGATGCCCGCCGGCGAGGCGTTCAGGATGCGGTCGAGAAAATAGTGCTGCTCCTGCGCTTTCAGACGCTCTTCGCGCAGCCGGCCGATCATCCGGTTGTAGATCTCGATCAGGGCGTCCATCTCCGGCTGGCCGACGGGGCGGAACTGGGAGGTGAAGTCGCGCTCGCTGATCAGCTCGGCGCCTGTCCGGATCAGCTCCAGAGGAACGAAAAAAGAACGGACAAGAAGAAACCCCAGTGCAATCGACAACGCGAACAATGCCTCGACCGCCAGAAGCCACAACCGGTTCTCCCGCAGGACGAAATACGAGATGACCGCCAGGACCCCATGGATCAGGATGAGGTAGGCGACGATCTTGGCACGCAGGGAGATCGCCCACGCTTTACGCTTCATGCGGATCCAGCCCGTATTTTTCGAAGCGCCGGTAGAGCGCGGCCCGCGAGAGGCCGAGCGCTTCGGCGACGCGGGTGATGTTGCCCTCGTAGTGGCGCATGCATTTGACGATCATGGCTTTTTCCATCTCGTCGAGCGTCATGCTGCCCGGGCTCGGCAGCTCGGTGCCGCGCACTTCGCGGCTCTCCAGGTCGGACAGCGCGCGCAGGTCCGCGATGTCGAGGCGGTCGCCGTCGACCACCAGCACGGCCCTTTCGATCGTCTGCTTGAGCTGGCGGATGTTGCCCGGCCAGTTTTGCTGCGTGAGCCACTCCAGTGCCCTGTCGGTGATGCCGAGCGGCGCGCCGCGGCGGTAGGTCTGGGAGGACAGGTTGAGGAAGTGCCGCGCGAGCACCGGCACGTCGATCCGACGTTCGCGGAGCGATGGCAAGCGGACGGCGATCAGATTGAGACGGTAGAGGAGATCCTCGCGGAAGGCTCCTTTCGTCACCTGCTCGGCGAGATCGCGGTTCGTCGCCGAGACGACGCGCACGTCGACCGTGCGCGTCACGCTCGATCCGAGCACTTCGTAGGAGCGGTCCTGGAGCACGCGCAGCAGCTTCACCTGCGCGCTCATGTCCATCTCGCCGATCTCGTCGAGAAAGATGGTGCCGCCGTGTGCCATTTCGAAACGACCTTTGCGGTCCGCCCTCGCGTCGGTGAAGGCGCCTCGCACGTGGCCGAACATCTCACTTTCGAACAGCGTGGACGAAATGCCGCCCAGGTTCACCTTCACAAACGGTTTCTCGCGCCGCTTGCTGTTCTTGTGGATCGCTTCCGCGATCAGCTCCTTGCCGGTGCCGCTCTCGCCGCTGATCAATACGGATGCATCGGTCGGCGCCACGCGGCCGATCAGCTCGAGCACTTTCAGGAACTTCGTGTCGGTGCCGATCAATCCGCGCAGATCGAGCCGGCGGTCCAGCTCGTCGCGGCTGACCACCGTCTTGGTCTCCGGCACTGCGGCTGTCGCCGCGAGACTGAGAGCCGTTTCGACCGCTTGCAGGAGCTGTGCGTTGTTCCACGGCTTGGTAATGAAGTCGACCGCTCCGGCCTTGATCCCTTCGACGGCCAGAGCGATCGATCCCCAGGCCGTGACCAGGATCACCGGCAGGCGCGGACGCAGCCGGTGGATCGCCGCGATCAGCTCCAATCCCTCCTCCCCTGTCGTGCCGCGAGAGTAGTTCATGTCCTGAAGGACGAGATCGAGCTCCTGACCCTGGATGATCTTCAGCGCCTCCTCCTGCGACACGGCCGCGCGCGTGGCGTAGCCGTGCCGCTTCAGGAGCAGACCGAGGGAGGTGGTCACCGAGGGATCGTCGTCGACGATCAGAATCATCGCTTGGCTCAAGATCGAAGTCTCATCTACTCGTAACGCAGCGCCTCGGCCGGTTGCACGCGGCTCGCCAGCGTGCTCGGATAGAGCGCGCAGAGGGCCGCGAGGAGATAGATGGCGAGCATCGCCACCAGCATACCGCCAATGAAGATTCCCGGACGGATGAAGCCGATCAGATCGAGCAGCGGAATCTGCACCACCAGGACCGATCCGAGCAGGACTCCGAAGGTCGTCAGGATGAGCTGCTCCCACAGCACCTGCTGGTGGACGTCGGAGCGCGAAGCTCCGGTGGCCCGCCGCAGACCGATCTCCCGCGTGCGCTGGAGGAGATTCTGCCACAGCACGCCGATCAGCCCCAGCCCGACCATCAACATCAGGAAGAGCGCCACGATGCCGCCGATGACGAGCGGCGTCAGGGCGAAGCGGAACGCCGTCGCGCGCATCTGGGTCATCGGCTTGACCTCGAACGACCAGGCCGGCGCCACGGCCTGCAGCCGCTTCACCAGGTCCTCCTCGAACGTCACCGGCGTGCCCGGCCGCACCTTGAGGACCAGGTTGCGTGGCGGCCGCTCCAGGCTGTTGATCCTCGGGCCGGCCGGTGAACCGTTCAGACGTTTGAGCTGGAACACATAGTTGCCGGCAGCCGATAGCTCGCCCCCTTTCTTGAATTCGCGGATCACTCCGATCACCCGCCGCTCCGGGTTCGGATTCTTCGTGTCCTTGCTTGGATCGCCAAACCGTTTGCCGATCGGGTTCTCGATACCGAAGACGGCGCGCGCCATCGTCTCATTGATCACCACCGGCTGCCACGGCGTCGTTTCGTCGGCCTTCTCGAACCAATGCCCCTGGACGATCTGCAGGCCCATCACCTTGGCGAAATCCTCCGTCACGTCATTGAAGCTCGCCAGGATCTGCCGGCCGTTGAAGTCCGAGCCGCCCGTGTAATTCGAGGTCGAGTACGGCAACACCATCGCGCCGGCGACCGACTCCACCGGCGCCAGCCCTTGCGTCTCCTTGAGCAACCGCAAGAAGGCCGGAGCCAGATTGGGATCGTAGTCTTCGTTCGTCTGGTGCATGCTGACTTCGACCGTCCACACGTCCCGGGACGAAAAACCGAGCGGTTGGTGGATGTTGTCCCAGAGGAAAATCCCCAGCGTGCCGACGATGAACAGCACGAGGAACGCGAAGAAGATCTCCAGGATGATGAGCGCGTTCGTGCGCTTCCGGTTCCACACCAGTTTGAACAGATGACGGATCATACGGACCTCCCGCGCAGAGCCATGACCGGATGCAGACGCGACATCCTCCACGCCGGATAGACTCCGGAGAAGAGGCCGAAGAACAGAGCGATCCCCAGGCCGTAGACGAACACCCGGACGTTCAGGGAGAGCTGCGCGTAGGGGATGACGCCGCTGGCGTTGATGGCGGAGAGGACCGCGGCGGCGAGGACGAGACCGATCAGCCCACCCACCAGCGTGAGCACCACGTTTTCGACCACGAACTGCCCCACCAGCGTCCACGACGAGGCGCCGAACGCCTTGCGCACGCCGATCTCCGACGAGCGGTCGAGAATGCGGCTCAGGTTGATGTTCACCAGGTTCACCGTCGGCAGCAGCATGAACACCAGGGCGAGCCCCAGCAGGATCATTCGGAGACGCTGCGGATGGCTGGTCCCACTGTCGCCCGGAAGGAACATGCGCGACGCGGCCTCGAACAGTGTGTCCGCGCCGCCGGTGAGCTTCTTGTAGGTCTTGGGATCGGGGATGAGCGCCTCGGCCTCTTTGATCCGCGACCGCACCTCTGCCTTGATCTGCGGAAAGTCGGCACGGCTGCGCGCCACGATCAGCCCGGCGTAGTCGCCGATGAGCTCTCTTTTGTAGGCGTCGGTCTTCGACGTGCCGATCGGCACCCAGATGTCCGAATACGCCGAGATCCGGAGGATCGGCACGTTGCCCACCACTCCCACGACCCTGAACCGCTGGCCGTCCACCTCCAGGGTCTTCCCCAACGCCGGGCCGTTGAAGAACTTGTCGCGCGTCGCCTCGTTGATCACCGCGACGAACCGAGCGTTGCGATCGTCCTCGACCGTGAACGGTCCGCCCTCGACGAAGTCGAACCGCATCACCCGCCAGAACGCGCCGTCCGCGTGTTTCACCATCGACTCGATCTTCTTGCCGTCCATGTATGAGATCCCCGTCGCCGGCATGCTGAAAAACGTGACCGCCTCGACGTAGGGCAGCTTCGTCATCGGCCGCACGAAGCGATCGAGAAACTGGTACCCGGCAAACCCGTTCATGATCGAATCGGAGCCGCTCATCGTCAGCGTGTACACGCCCAACGTGCGGTCGCCGAGAACGTCGGGAGCCTGGGCGGCGAAGACGTGATCGAGCATCGCCGTGGCCACCAGCAGCACCACCAGCGTCAGGCTCACCCCGAACAAGGAGATGAAGGTGAAAAACTTGTGCCGCAGCAAAACCTTCATCGCGACCTTCAAATAGTTGCGGATCATGGCGCCCCTCCTTTACTGGACCTGCCGGCCGTCGAACAGGCGCACGACGCGGTGCGTCTTCTCCGCCATCCGCGGATCGTGGGTGACCATCACGATCGTGGCCCCCTCGTTCTGGTTGAGGTCTTCAAGGATGCCCATGATCTCGTCGCCCATCTGGCTGTCGAGGTTTCCCGTCGGCTCATCCGCGAGCAAGATCCCCGGCTTGCCGACGATCGCCCGCGCGATCGCCACCCGCTGCTGCTGGCCGCCGGAGAGCTGGGTCGGAAAATGTTGTGTGCGCGAAGAGAGGCCCACCCGGTCGAGTGCCGCGAGAGACGCCTTGCGCCGTTCCTTGTTCGACATCTTGCGGTAGAGCAGGGGAATCTCCACGTTGTCCGCGACCGACAGATCGCTCACCAGGTGGAACTGCTGGAAGATGAACCCCACGCGCTCATTGCGCACCCGCGCCAGCTCGCGGTCGCCATAGCGGTCGATCGCCTTGCCGTCCAGGGCGACCGTGCCCTCCGACGGCTCATCCAGGAGTCCCATCAGATGGAGCAGCGTGCTCTTGCCGCAGCCCGACGGCCCCATGATGGAAACGAATTCCCCCTTTCCCACCTCTAGATTGATATTGTCCAGCGCCGTCGTTTCGACGCGGTCTGTGCGATACAGTTTGCTGACTTTGTCCAGGTGGATCATGACGCCTCCTCTTTCTCTACTTGAGATTCACTCGCGAAAGGTGCACGTAGTCCCGCATGTCCGACAGGATCACCTGCTCTCCTTCCGCCAACCCTTCGAGCACCTCGAAGTGCTCATACCCCGAAATCCCGAACCGCACCGTCCGCCGCGCCGCATGGTCTCCCTGGAGCACGAACACCGGCACCGCGGCGCCGCCCTGCGCATACGGCCCCTTGGGTACGCGCAGAGCGTTCGCCCGCGAGTCGGTGACCACCAGCACGTCCACCGACAGGTTGTTGCGCAGCTTGGGATTGCGTTTGTCGTCGAGATCGACGGTGAATTTCACCGTGCCGTTTTCGATCGTGGGATTGACCTGCGCCAGGCGGCCGGAGAGCGGCTGGCCGTCCAGCATCACGCGCACCGCCTCGCCGGTATGGAGCGCCGACGAGTGAACATCCGACACCGTGGCCTCGACCCGGAACGAATCGAGGTCGGCGATGCGCGCGAGCACCTCTCCCCGGCGGACCGTCGTCCCCTCCTGCGGCACCACCCAGGTGAGGACCCCGGAGCGGTCCGACCGCGTCGTCGCCAGCTCAAGCTGCCGTTTCGCTTCATCGCGGTCGCGGCGCAGCGTCGCCAGATCGAGATCGAGCCCCTGGAGCTGCGCATCCGTGGAGCGGTGCTCGTTCGCCGACTTCTCCTGAAGCTGATCGAGCTCGATCTTTGCCTTCTTCGCCTCGACTTCCGATGCATTGAGAACCTGCTCGGAGACGAGGCCGTCGCCGCGCAGCTTGCGGTTCTGCTCCAGGCGGTAGCGCGAAGCCTCGACGTCGAGCTTCTGGCTTTCGATCTTGCCGCGCAACTCGGTGAGGCTCTTTTCCAGATTGATCTGGAGCTGCGCCTGCTCGTTGGCCTTTTTGCGGAGCTGATCCTCCAGACGTTCGAAAGCGATCCGCGACTCCGACGTATCGATCCGCAGGATCTCCTCCCCCGCCTTCACGACCTCCCCCGGCCGCTTGAGGATCTTCTGCACCCGAGCTTCCACCGGGCTCGACAGGACCCCCTCGAACGCCGGAATCACCTGGCCGGAAGCCTCGACGATCCCCTCGATCGGGCCGCGATCCACCCGCCCTGTCCGGATCTGCTCGCGGGCGATCGAAGGCCGCAACCACCCCGGAAGAAAAAGGAGGATCGCCGCCACAAGCGCCACGCCCGCCACCATCCAGGCCGCCTTGCGCCGCAGCACTCCCCTCCGAAATCCCGCATCCAGCTCACGATCCATGATCTGCTCTCCTCTGTCGCCGGAGGACAGGGAGCACGGCGTGTGCCAGATGGGAAGCTTAATGGAATCAGTTGTTTACGGGAGACGACGGATGCGTGTGGGTGTTCAGGCGCGGGCGGGGGTGTTCGGAAACGAACGGTGGCGTCTCGTCCTCTCTGAGCCGCGCCAGCGTCCTCTTTCGGTGACGAGAAGGCTTCCGTCTTGAAAGAAACCTCTGGGCGCCGCAATTGCATCCCGCCCGGAAGAGCTCACACGGAGGGTGACCATGCGCGCAACGTTGTGGTTTGGCATCGGGGTTTTTGCGGTCGTGGCGAATGGATGGGCACAGAGCCCTCCTCCGGCCTCGCCGTTCGGTGAGGAGATCGACGTCCGGGTGGTGAACGTCGAGGCCGTGGTCACCGGCGCCAAGGGCGACCGGGTGCGCGGATTGTCGGCCGCCGATTTCAAGCTGACCGTGGATGGCCGGGAGGTACCGATCGAGTATTTCACCGAGGTGGCGGGCGGAGTCGCGACGGCACCGTCAAGCAGCGCCGTTCAGGGGGCTCCCGGCGCGTCACCGGGAGAGCGGATGGCGAGAAATTACCTCGTCTACATCGACGAAGTGTTTTCGGTCTCCAGCGTCCGCAACGCGGTGCTGAAAAATCTGGAGCACGACCTGACGCTTCTCCAGGATTCGGACCGCATGGCCATCCTCGCCTTCGACGGGGTGAAGACCGACGTCCTGAGCGGCTGGACCGGCGATCACAGGGAGCTTTCCGCTGCCCTGGAAGAGGCCCGCCGGCGCACCGCCCAGGGGAACCATCAGGTGGCGCATGAGAGGAAGCTGCAAGCGGATGTGCAGTGGGTCATGGACAACGCCGACAGCCTCGACGACGGGGATACCGGCAAGGCCAATGTCATCGGGGACATCCTCGAGCCGATGAGCCACCGGATCAGCCCGGAAGCGCGCACCCAGCTCGGCAAGACGGCGCCTGCCGCGGCCGCGGCCTTGCGCGCATTCGAAACGCCGCCCGGCCGCCGGATGATGCTGCTGCTCACCGGCGCCTGGTCGATGAGCGTCGCGGGCGAGCTCTATGCTCCGCTCCTCCAGGCGGCCGACCGGCTCGGCTACACCCTCTACCCGGTCGACCTCGCAAAGTCTCAGCCCGAGGATGTCACCGCCTTCGACGTCCTGGCCCGGGCCACCGGCGGCCGGGCCGCCGTGTCGGCCAAGCTCGCCGTTCTCCAGGTCGTCGAGGAAGACACGCGCTCCTACTACTGGATCGGCTTCTCGCCGTCCGGAAAAGGGGACACCCGCGGGCATCAGGTCAACCTCGAAATGCGGCGCCTCGATCTCAAGGTCCGCTCCCGCTCCTCGTACTCCGACCTGTCGCAACGCGCGGAAGCCGGCATGAAAGCGGAACGCGTCCTCCTCTTCGGCGGAGCCGAAGCCGACCGGCGTCTCCTCGTCGAGCTCGGCGAAGCACGCCGCCTCAGCCGCACGGAGATCGAAGTCCCCGTCACCCTGTCCGTGCCGCTCGAACGTCTGACCCTGGTGCCGAATGGCGCCAACTCCTTCGCGGAAGCCGAGCTCGCCATCGCCGCCGTCGACGAAAAACAGCGCCGGGCCGACCTCCCCGGTTCCCACCTGAAGCTGAATCTCCCGGCGACCCCTCCCGCCGGCGCCTACGGCCGCGTCCGCACCGTCATCCGCCTCCGCGATGCCGCGCAGAGGCTGGTCTTCACCATGAGCAGCCCCGGAAGCAATCAGCCGACCTGGGGCGAGGCCGACTTCAAGCCGGCGACGGAGTAGAAGGTCGCCCCCCGCGAACCTTTTCCCGCGGAATCTCGTCTTGGAGAGTAGAGAGACAGATTTCCGCGATGCCGACCCTCTTCTCCGCCCACCCGACTCCTGACCTCCTCCTCGCCCGCCGGGCTGCGGCGGGACAGGCGGGCGCCTGGGACGAGATCCTCGAGCTGTATGGCGAACGGCTGTACAACCTGGCGTTCCAGTTCGCCGGATCGCGGCCGGAGGCGGAGGATCTGACGCAGGAGATTTTTCTCCGCCTGTTCCAGAACCTGGGCCGGTATCGCGGCGAGGCTCCTCTGGCGGCCTGGGCGCTCCGCCTGTCTCGCAACCTGTGCATCGACCACTACCGGCGGATGCGCGAGGAACGGCGGTCGGTCGCGGTCTCCGAGGCGATTCTGCAACAGGTGGCCGCGGGCGACGATCCGCAGGCGGAGGCGCAGCGGCGGCAGGAGGTGGCGGCGGTCTATCAGGCGCTCGAGGAGATGCAGGAGCCGCTCGCCGAGGTGGTGCTGCTGCGCGATCTCCAGGGATGGAGCCTGGAGGAGACGGCGGCGGCTCTGGAGCTTCCGGTCGGCACGGTCAAATCGCGGCTGCATCGCGGACGGATCGAGGTGGCGGAGCGGGTGACGGCTCGCTTGCAGGCGCGGTGGCCGGCGGCGGTCGCGTCCGCGCGGCTGGAGGTGACGACGTGCTGAGGCCGGCCTGCCGGCGGTTCAGGGCTGACGTGACGGCTGAAGCCGATCACCGGACGATTTGTCCGGCCTGCGCGGCCTGGGCTTCGGCGATGGAGCGGGCGGCGGTGCGATTGCCTCTACCGGTGAGCTTGCGGCGAGTCTTGCGATCGATTCCGACGATCCCATCGATCGAGACCCAGCTCGGGGTGCCGGGGCCGCGGCGCCTTCCCAACCTTCCGGTTCCGGCTTCTCTTCAGGAGCGTTTGCGGGCGATCGCGGGGCCGGGGCCGGCACGAGCGGAGCGGCCTCTCCCGGCGTGGCTGCGCAGCTCTCGCCATGCGGTGGCGGCGAGCTTGCTGATTGCCCTGCTGGCGGTCCGCATCCTCGGCGATCCGCTCGCCGTGGGCCGCCGCGCTGTGGATTCCGCGGCGATGCGGTGGCGCGGACTGGAAAGCCGCGTGACCGTGTCCTATGGCGAGACCCGCTCGTCGCTCACCCATTCGTTGACTGATCTGAGCTCCCGCGCTATTTCCATCCAAGCGTCGATCCAAGCGTCAGCGCGGGCGCTGGTTCCCGAATCAATTCCTCCCTCTTTCAGGAGATCGCGATGAACCCTGCTGAGAACACCTGGCCGCACGAAGTCCCGGAGAATGAGCCGGTGCCTCCCGTTCCCATGGCGCCGGCCACTCCTCCGCCTGTCCAGCTCCCGAAAAATCCGTCGCTGGCGGCGTTCCTCTCCCTCTTTCCGGGGATTGGCAACGTCTACAACGGCCTGTATCTGCGGGGGATCACCTTCTTTCTCCTCATCATCAGCTCGATCAAGCTCGCCGACCAGCACGAAGTCTTCGCCGCCGTGGCCGCCTTCTTCTGGGTGTTCAGTCTGATCGACGCCTACCGCCAGGCGGTGCTGATCAACTACGGCTACGCGCAGGATCTCGGCCTGCTGGACCGGCCACGCAGCCCGCGGGCCAGCCAGGGCGGGATGGCGGCGGGCGTTCTCCTCATCCTCATTGGGCTGATCGCCACGCTCGACCAGTTTTTCCACATCGACTTCGAGTGGCTGTTCAAGCTCTGGCCCCTGGCGTTGATGGGCGTCGGGCTCTGGCTGGTCGCCGGCTCGCTCCGTGACCGCCGGCGGGAACGGCAGCCTTGACCGATCAAGCCGGGCGGAACAGCGCTTCCGCTTCCGGCGTGAGCAGGATCACGAACGTGTAGACGCCGAGGGCCGTGCCGACCGGGAAGCTGGCGAGGTGGAGGGCGCCGACGATGATGGCCAGGATCCTCCCCCATCTCTTCTGCTTGAGGAGGCCGTAGCCGGCGAGGAGGCCGGGGACGCTGATCAGGAAGAGGAAGGCGGCGACGCCGGCGCCGATGACGCCCATGATGGCCTGGTCGCCCCGTTCATGCTGAGCCAGGCCGATTCCACCGAACAAGAGAAAGAGGCAGAGGCCGACAAGGATCGCGAGAGCTGCCAGCGCGATGTGCAGCCAGCCCAGAATCGTGACGTGTTGACGCAACTGTGCTTGCTCCATGGCGGCCTCCAAACGGTTGAGCTGCGGGATCTACGGACAGTTCTTCGTGCAGTAGACGCTGCCGAAGCCGTCGCAGCGGCAGCAGTCGAAGCAGGTGTGATACTGATCACAGAGCTGGCAGTTGAGGTTGGCCGAAGCCACCGGCGGCATGGAGAGATAAGCCGCTGTGGTGAGACCTGCCGCAAGCGCGAATTTCCAAAGCTTTTTCATGACTCTCTTCTCCTTTGAAGCTGCGTATGAGAGAGGCCGCTTCGGCCCTCCAAGCCTACTACGTTGAGGACCATGGTGAAGTTCTCAACCTCCGGCGCCGAGATCTAGCGCGAATAAGATCCGTCGCAGGGGCTCTCTCCAGACCGTCTTCTGACCGTCTCCAGACCGAAATCACGAGAAGATCCGCCTTTTCTTTCGGAGCTTGTATCCTTTTCGGCCCTGAGCTGCACCTTCTCAGATGAGGAAGGTCCGACGCGCCCCCAACGAAGGAGAGTTTTCATGGATACAAGCATTCACAGATTTCGCAACAATCCCAAGGCAATCGCACTCGGCAATCCGGCTTGGGAGGAAGCGAAAGATCATCACCTGATTGACTTGCCGGTCCGCATGGCAGGGCACGATCGCCTGCGTGAAGAGAGCACCGGCTTTGAGTTCGTCAATCTCTCTTCCTGCTCGTATCTGGGGCTGCACTACCATCCGGCGATTCTGGAAGGGGCCATCGCGGGCATCCGGCGGGCGAAGGTGCTGGACGAGCCGATCTCGCGCATCCGCATCCGCCTGACCGATCTCGACGAGGTCGAGGCGCGGCTTGGCAAGATGTTGCGTGCGCGCTGCATCGCGACGGTGACCGCGACGGCGGCGACCTCGGGTGTGCTGCCGCTGATCGCCTCGGGCCATCTGGCGGACGGCAAGCCGCCGGTGATGGTGTTCGACAAGCACTGTCACTTCTCGATGAATCTGATCAAGCCGATCTGCGCCGACGAGACGACGGTTCTGACCTCGCAGCACAACGACGTCGACTTCGTGGAGGACGCCTGCAAGAAGTATCCGCGCGTGGCCTACGTCGCCGACGGCGTCTACTCCCTCGGCGGCGCGGCGCCGATCAAGGAGCTGCTGGATCTCCAGGACCGCTACGGTCTCTTCCTGTTCTTCGACGACTCGCACTCGTTGTCGGTGTACGGCGAGCGCGGTGAAGGGTATGCGCGGGCGCTGATGGCCGACGAGTTGCATCCGCGCACGGTGATCGTGGCGTCGCTGTGCAAGGGCTTCGGCGGCAGCGGCGGCGTGATCATGCTGGGCTCGGGGCAGGACCGCGATCTGACCATCCGCTTCGGCGGACCGCTCGCCTGGTCGCAGAAGCTCAACAGCGCGGGCCTCGGCGCGGCGCTCGCCTCGATGGACATCCACGAGTCGCCGGAGCTGGCGGAGCTGCAAGGCAAGCTGCGGCGCAATCTCGAGCTGTTCGACAGCCGGATCGAAACGGCGGACAAGGGCGACAACTTCTCGATCCGCCTGGTGCCGATCGGCGACGAGGTGATGGCGTCGGAGATCTCGGGCGAGATCTTCCGCCGCGGCTTCTATACGTCCCCCGTGTTCTTTCCCATCGTCGAGCGCGGCAAGGCGGGTCTGCGCGTGATGCTGCGCGCCGACAACAGCCCGGCGGACATCGAAGCCTTCTGCAACGCGGTCGAGGAGCTGGTCGGACAATACCGGGCAGCAGCGGCACTCGTATGAATACGCTCATGAGCTCGCAACTGCTGTGCCGCAGCATGCTGATGACGTGTGGGCTGCACACGCGGCGCTACACGCGGGCGGCCGAGGTCGGCGCCGACATCTGCACGATCGACCTCGAGGACTCGGTGCCGGAGCACGCGAAGGAGGAGGCGCGCCGGCTTGCTCTGCCGTTCTTCAAGGAGCGGCCGGCCGGCGGGCCGGTGCGGGCGGTCCGCATCAACAGCCTGCGCACGCCGGACGGCCTGCGCGACATCCTCGCGCTGCTCGACAGCGGCGCCAGGCCGGACGCGCTCTTCGTGCCCAAGGTCGACTCGGCGCAGGATCTGCTGATCCTCCAGGGTCTCCTCGGCGAGCGGCTGGCCGCGGTGTTTTTCATCGTGCTCATCGAAACGGCCGCGGGGCTCTGCGCCGTGGAAGAGATCGCCGCCGCGACGCCGCGGGTGCGGGCGATCTCCTTCGGCGGCGCGGATTTCTCGGCCGAGCTCGGGATCTCCATGGCCTGGGAGCATCTGCTCTATGCCCGCTCGCGCGTCGTGGTCGCCGCGACCCGGGCGGGCATCGCGGCGATGGATTCGCCCTACTTCGAGCTGCAGAACCAGGAGGGGCTGCGCGAGGAGACGCGGAAGTCGCGGGCGATGGGTTTCGTCGGCCGCGTCGCCGTGCACCCCCGCCAGGTGGCGGACATCAACGCGGGGTATGCTCCCGAGCCGAAGGCCGTCGAGCGCGCGCGGAAGATCGTGCGGGCGACCGAGGAGCACGGCGGCGAGATCGTGGTGGTGGACGGTGACATGATCGGTCCGCCGATGGTGTCCGCGGCGCGCAAGCTGCTGGCGCTGGAACAGAAAATCCTGGAGAAGGACGCCGTGCTGGCCGGCGCCTGAGGAGACGGATGGATCAGATCCCTGCATTCAAGAAGGTCGCCGAGGGGCGGTGGCGGGAGTCGCGCGGCCTCTATTTCGACGACGTGGAGGTCGGCGCCGTGGTGGAGCACCGGCCGGGGCGGACGATCACGGAGGCGGACAACACCTGGCAGTCGCTGCTCTCGCTGAATCTCCATCCGCTGCACATCGATTCGGCCTACGGCGAGAAGACAGAATTCGGCCGCCCGCTGGTGTCGAGCCTGGTGACGCTGTCGATCGTCACCGGGATGAGCGTGCAGAGCACGAGCGCCAAGGGGCTCGCCAACCTGGGGTGGGACCGGATCCGCCTGCTCGCGCCGATCTTCGCCGGCGATACGGTCTATGCCGAGACCAAATTCCTCCGCAAGCGCCTCTCGAAGTCGCGCCCGAACCAGGGGCTGGTGGTCTGCGAGACCCGCGGTCTCAAGGCGGACGGCACGGTCTTCCTGACCTTCCGGCGGACCTTCCTGCTGCCGACGCGCGGCCATGGGGTGGAAGACGATGCCGGCTACTAGCTCGGCCGGCTCAGACACCACCACGCGCGCGGTGATCTGCGACGGCTTCGGCGGCCCGGAGGTGCTGAAGGTCGCCACGGTGCCGCGACCGATGCCGGGACCGGGCCAGCTCCTCGTGCGTGTGCGGGCGTCGGCGCTCAACCGGGCCGACACGTTGCAGCGCGCCGGCCACTACGCTCCGCCGGCCGGCGAGTCGGACGTTCTCGGCATCGAGATCGCGGGCGAGGTCGAAGACTGGGGCGACGGCGTCGAAGGGTTCGAACGCGGCCAGCGCGTCCTCGGCCTGGTGGGGAGCGGCGGCTACGCCGAGCACTGCCTGCTCGACGCGGGCATGGCGGTGACCGTCCCCGACGGCTGGTCGTGGATCGAAGCGGCGGCGGTGCCGGAAGCGTTCTACACCGCGGACACCACGCTCTTCGAGCTGGGCGAGCTGGAAGCCGGCCAGTCGGTGCTGATCCACGCCGCGGCGAGCGGCGTCGGCACGGCGTGCATCCAACTCGCGCGGGAGATCGGCGCGCGCATCTTCTGCACCGCGGGCTCGGACGACAAGCTCGCCCGCTGCTCCGAAATGGGCGCGGACGTCACGATCAACCGCAAGACGCAGGACTTCCTCGCAGAGGTCCACAAGCACACCGGCGGCGCGGGGGTCGACGTGGTGGAGGACTTCGTGGGGATCGGCTACCTGTCGCGCAACCTCGCCGTGCTCAAGGACGGCGGCCGGCTGGTGCAGATCGGCCTGATGAGCGGCTGGGTCGGCGAGATCGATCTCCTCCCCATGGTGCTGCGCCGGCTCCAGATCAAGGGCTCGGCGATGCGTCCGCGCCCGATCGAGGACAAGCGGGCGATCACCCGCACCTTCCGCGACCGCTGGCTGCCGCTCCTGGTCGCCGGCCGCCTGCACCCGGTGATCGACTCGGTCTACCCCTTCGAGCAGGCGGCCGAGGCGCACCGGCGTATGGAATCGGATTTGAGCTTCGGCAAGATCCTGCTCAGCCTGGAGTAGACGGCGCCACGCCCGACAGCTCGCGCAGCCGGTCGAGCGGCAGATCCGGATCGGCGGCGACCAGGTTGAGCACCCTCTCGAAGCGCTTCGTCACCTCCAGCAGCCGCTCGGGCGTGAACAGATCGGCCGCTCCTTGCAGGGAGAAGACCACTGTCGACTCGGCCTCCTGGCCGGTGACCACGAGGTCGTGCTTGGTGACGTCCTCGCCGCCGGTCAAGGGCCGCAGTGTGAGCCCTCCGGCCGGTCCGCCCGCACCGCCCTGGGCAGCCGGCGGCGCCTGCTGTTTCTGGAAGGTCAACATGTTGAAGCAGACGCCGGAGAGGATCGTGCGCGTCGTCTTGCGGCCGGGGAACAGCTCCGCCAGCAGGCGCGGGAACGGCACGTCCTGGTGGTCGTAGGAGTCGACCATGGCGTCGCGCACCCTGCCGGTGAGACCGCGGAAGGTGGGATTGCCGGCCAGACCGACGCGGACCGGCACGGTGTTCATGAACAGGCCGATCAGCCCGGCGAGCTCGCGGCGGTTGCGCGCCGCGAAGATCGAGGAGACGATCAGGTCCTCCTCGCCGCTGTAGGTGTAGAGCAGGGCGTCGACGGCGGCGAGAAGCACCATCGACAGCGAGCATCTGGACGCCTGGGCGAAATCGCGCAACGCCTGCGTCGGCTCGGCAGGCAGCTCGATGCTGAACAACACAGAGCGCGTTCCCACCACCTCCGGCCGCGGCCGGTCGATGGGCAGGGAGGGCGGCCCCGGAAGATTGGACAGTGCCTTCTTCCACCAGGCGAGCTGCGCAGCCAACGCTTCGCCGGCGAAGATCCGGCGCTGCCAATGGGCGAAGTCCGCGGCCTGGATGGTCAGCTCCGGCAGCGGTGACTGCCGCTTCTGCGCGTACGCTGCATAGAGCATGAACAGCTCGCGTTGGAAGACCTGGATCGACCAGCCGTCGGAGATCAGGTGGTGGATGCAGATCAGCAGTGCGTGCTGGCGAGGGCCGAGGCGCACCATGCTCGCGATGAAGAGCGGTCCGCGGGCCATGTCGAAGACGTGGTCCGCGTTCCCGGCGATCAGGCTGTCGAGCACCGCCGGCCGCCGCTCCTCGGGCAGCGCAGAGATGTCGGTCACCGGCAGCGGCACCTCGGCAGGGCGGGCGATGACGAGGCGCGCCTCGCCGCCTTCCCAGCCGAAGCTGGTCCGCAAGGATTCCTGCCGGCGGGAGATCTCGGCCAGGGTGCGGCGGAGCGCCGTGAAATCGATCGGCCCCTCGATCGAGAGGGCGGTGGGCAGGCTGTTCGTCTCCACCTGATCGAGATGGAGCGCCCACTCCTGGTAGAAGGTCGCCGGGAGAGATTGGTCGCGCGGCACGGACACGATGTCCGCGGCAGGCGCTGAGGCTGCCGGCGCAGGGGCTGTGGCGGGCGCCTGGGCGAGCTTCTCAGACTCGGCCGGTACGGGCGCGCGGGACAGCCTGGGGGACTGAACCGCGATGCCCTCCAGATCTCCCAAGCGCTGGAGAGGATCGGCGGCGAATCTCTCCAGGAGAGCCTTGACGTGCTCCAGAAAGGTGGCCGCCTCCGCATCGGTAAATCGCGAACGGTCGTAGGTCAGCGTGAGTGTGAGCTCGGCTCCGGTCTGCACCGCGAGGGAGAGAGGAACATCAGGCACCGGCCGGCTGTCGAAGGCGATCCGGCTGTGGAACAACGGCGCGCTCCCCGCCACCGGGCTCCACGCGCGGACCCGGGAGAGCGGCACAGTGGCGTGCTTGCGGACGGCCGTTTGCAGGTCCTGCAACTTGCGGAGCAGAGAGAGGAGAGGCGTCTCCGGCTCCACCGCCGCGCGCAGGGGGAGCGTGTGCTCCGCATCCTCCGAGACCGCGATCCCGAACAGTACGTCCTTGACGCCGGTGCGGTGCGCGAGGAAGACCGCCCAGGCGGCCTCCACCATCGCCTCCATCGAGAGGCGGCCATAGCGCGCCAGAGAGCTCAGGGCGGTGGTGGCCGCCGCCGGAAGCTGCACGGCGTGCTCTCCGAAGCCTTCGCGCCCGGGGAGCGGCTGAGCGGAGCCCAAACGCGCCGGCGCCCGTGCTCCGGCCAGCTCCTGCCGCCAGAAGTGCTCCGCCGCCGCGAGGTCCTGCTGCTGCTGCGGGGAGAGCGGTGAGACGTCTTCGAGATCTGCGTCCTGCATATGGGGCGCTACGATACCGCGTTTCGCGCCGCCAGGCTCACCGCAAATGACCGCGGTCTGACCGCGGCAGCGGCTGGTAGGCTCGATCGCTCGGGATGCGCTCCAGGAGGAGCCCCTCGGCATCGGTGAGGTAGCCGTAGCCGATCGACTGGAAGCTGCGCTCGGGATCAAGGCTTTCGTAGCGTGCCTGGCGGGCGGCGCGGTCTTCCGGTTTCAGCATCTTCAGGTGATAGAGGTAGAGATCAGCCTGGGGAAAGTCGCCGTTCTGCCGGCTGTTCAGCGGCGCCCAGTGGCAGTGCAGGCGCTGCATGTGGAATTCGTGATCGCGCCGCGCCTTGAACAGACGGGCCGAGGCCTTCGTCCCCCAGACGCCGTCGGCGCGGTAGCACAGCGGATCGTCCCAGATCTCGCGGACGTGGACCTTGTAGGCGCAATGCCCGTGCCGCCGGGCGTGCGCGATCACCCGGTCCACCCTCTCCCGGAATCCGCACTCCAGGCGTTCGTCGGCGTCGAGCCCGAGGAGCCAGTCGGGCCCGTGCCGCCAAGCCGCTTCCACCAGCCGGCGATGGTTCAGGGCGTCGTCCCAGACGTGATCCGCGCGGGGCGGCAGACGGACCACCTCGAGCACCTCGGGCTGCCGGGCCAGGAAGTCCGCCGAGCCGTCCGTCGAGCCGTCGTCCAGGGCGACGACGCCGTCGACCAGCGGGCGTTCTCCGGAACTCCCATCCCCGCGCAGGCTGGCGAAGTAATCCGGCAGGAAACGCATCTCATCGCGGCAGGCGAGGAGAGCGAGGAGCCTCTGCGGCCGTCGTCTCAGCCATGGCAGCGGTGCCAGAGCTGGGAGCCAACGCCGGAGACTCACGGCGTCTCTCCGCGCTCCGGCGAGCGGGCGGCGGCGAGGGCTCCGGCCGCATAGGCGAGAGCCGCCGCCGGCAGGAGCAGGCTCGCCGCCGCGATCCACGGGCGTTCTCCCGCCTCGGCGCTCCGCCAGGCCATGACGACCCCCGCGGGCACCCGGCGCAACGCATTGATCGCCACCTGCCCAGGCCGCGGCCCGGAAAGGCGCGCCCAGGACGCCGCGCTCCGGGCTCCGCGCCGATACTGGTCGCCGAGGAGCGCCTTGACGCTCCGCGGATGGCGATGGGCGGTGCGCACCGCCGGCTCCCAGGCCAGCTCGACTCCGGCCGCCGCGAGACGCTCATGGAATTCCGTGTCCTCGCCGCCCCGGAGATCCTCGCGAAAGGTGCCGCAGCGGTCGAACAGGGCCCGGTCATAGGAGGCGCCATAGAGCAGCGCGTCGGCGGGCGGCACGCCGGGCATGCGGCGGGCGAACAGGGCGACATAGGACGCCCAGGCGGCGAGGCTCCGCCGATAGGGATTGGTCACCGCGCTCGCCACCGCCGCGGCTCCCGCGCGATGCGCCCGCACGCGGGCCGCGGCCCAGCCGGGCTCGGCCCAGCAGTCGCTGGCCAGAAAGGCGACGAACGGCGCCCGCGTCGAAGCGATGCCGAGATTGCGCGCGGCGCCGGGCAGCAGGCGCTCCGGCCGCTCCACCAGCGGCACGGTGACGCCGGCCGCGGCGAGCGAGGAGCAGGCTCCGGCGGCGGACCTCACCACGACGACTTCCACCGGTTCCTCCTGGGCGAGCAGAGAATCCACTGCGACCGGCAGCTCCGGCGGATCGCCCAGGGCCAGGACGACGCACGCGAGCAGCGGAGGGCGGGGGAGACGGTCGGTCACGGGGGTCACGGAAGCCACGGGAGCCAGGGGAGCCACGGCCGGCTATGGTACGCTTCGGCCTCGCTGCGATGCATCACCCGACCCTCCGCGTCCTCCTCACCTGCCACGACCTCGCGATCCGAGCCGGCACCCAGCTCTACACCCGCGACGTGGCGGAAGAGCTCCGCGCCCTCGGCCATTCGCCGGTGGTCTTCTCCCCCCGTCTCGGCGAGGTGGCGGCGGAGATGCGCGCCCGGGGCGTGGCGGTGGTGGACGATCTCGACCGGCTCGGCGAGCCGCCGTCCATCATCCACGGGCAGCATCATCTGGAGGCCATGGCGGCGATGCTCCGCTTCCCCACCGTACCGGCGCTCTTCGTCTGCCACGGCTGGCTCCCCTGGCAGGAAGCCCCGCCGCGGTTCCCCACCCTCCAGCGCTACATCGCGGTCGACGCCCTGCGACGCGACCGGCTGATCCTGGAGAACGGCATCGCGGAGTCGCAGGTGTCGATCCTTCACAACTTCGTCGACCTGGACCGTTTCCGCCTCCGTCCGCCGCTGCCCTCCCGGCCGCGCCGCGCCCTGCTGCTGAGCAATCAGGCGACGCCCCAGGTCCTCACCCCCGCGGTGGAACGCGCCTGCGCGGAGAGCGGCATCGAGCTGGCGGTCGCCGGTTTCGGCACCGGCCGGCAGGCCGCCAGGCCCGAGGAGCTTCTCCGCTCCGCCGACCTCGTCTTCGCGCGCGGCCGGTCGGCCCTGGAAGCGATGGCGGTCGGCGCCGCCGTCATCCTGTGCGACGTCGAAGGGTGCGGCCCGCTCGTCGACACGGCAAACTTCGCGGCCCTGCGCGATCTCAACTTCGGGATGGGAACGCTCCGCCCGCCGGTGGACCCGGACAGGTTGCGGGCCGCCATCGAGCGTTACGATTCGGCCGAGGCGGCGAGGGTGCAGGAGATCGTGCGCCGCGAGGCCGGCCGCAAAGACGCGGTGGCGCGCCTCGTCGAGCTTTACCGCGAGATTCTCGCATCGCCTCAAGAAGACAACGCCGCGCATACCGGCGACTGTCTGCTCGCGGCCTCACGGTATGTGAGCTGGATCGGTCCGGCCCTCGCGGCGGCCGGCGCCGAGCTCGCGGCGGCGGAAACCCGCCTGGCCGAAACCGCCGCGACCTTGGAGACGCTGGAGCGCTCACCGTTTTCGCGCCTGCGCTCGCGACTCCTCGGCTGGGGCCCGCTGGTCAGCGCCTGGCGGGCGATCACGGGGAAACCGGCGCGCCGCCCGGCGTGATCTGACGGAAAAGCAACGGCGGCGCCGGGGCCGGCGCCGCCGCTTCGGACACGGCTCAATCGGCCTGAGCGGTCACCTGGGTCTCGCAGCCGGCCCAGTACGTCGGCACACAGAGGGGCGACATGCACCCCTTCTCCTGCGAGAGCGGGACCGCGACCACACCTCCGCCGGGCATCTTCCGGAGGACAGGCTCGTCGAGACGCTGGATCGTTTCCCGGCTCAAAGTAAGACGGCGCGACTTCTTCATGCACACGCTCCTTTCACGGCGGCACCCCCGGGCCTGCATGGCCCACCCTTAAGAGTGCCGCCAGAGGCGGATTCCGGGAACGGGTCGTATAATTCCGGCCATGTCCGCCGTCTCAACCGTCTCTGACATCGCAAGTCCCTCGGCCCCTGCCGGCCGCGTGAAGCATCGCTATTACTACAAGAACATCGGCGATCTGAAGCAACGCCTGGCCGGCGCGGTCTCGCGCGAAGAGCTGCGCGACCTGCACCGGGTGTCCGCCGTCCGCCACTTCCTGACCGCCGGACGCCTTCTCGCCCTGGTCGCCCTCTGCGGCTGGGCGCTCTGGCAGTCCGAGTACAAATGGCTGTGGGTGCCGGCGGCGCTCGTCCAGGGGTGCAACGTCCTCGGCTTCATCATCCTGCTCCACGAACAGGTGCACAAGATCATCTTCGCCAGGAGCCGGCCGCGCCTCGAGCGCCTTCTCGGAGTGCTCTACGGCATGCCCTGCTTCGTCTCGTCGACCCAGTTCTCCATCTGGCACCTCGACCACCACGACGAGCTCGGCCACGCCGAGGACGATCCCAAGCGCGCCCATCTCAGCCCGAAGAAAAACTCGCGGTGGCTGAAATTCCTCTACCTGACGCCGGCCCTCTTCGTCATCTACATGCGGGGCGCCGGCCGCGAGGTGGCCACCTATCCGGCCGCCACCCAGAAGATCATCCGCCGCGAAAGGCTGCTCAACATGGCCTTCCAGCTCGCGCTGGCCGGCACCATCTATTTCTTCGGCGGCGGCTGGGCGTTGCTGCGGGTCTGGGCCGTGCCGCTCTTCTTCTGCTTCCCGCCGGCCTTCGTGCTCAACCGTCTGGGCCAGCACTACGACATCGATCCGTCCGATCCGGCGAAGTGGTCGACCCTGGTGAACGGCAATCCGCTCGTGCGCTTCCTCTTCTTGTGGTCGAACTTCCACATCGAGCACCACTACTACCAGCGGGTCCCCTTCTACCGCCTCCGCCGGCTGAACCAGCGCCTGCAGCCGTTCTACCGGCAAACCGGGCTGCGCAACCACACCTATCGCGGGATGCTGTACGGCTGGTTCATTCTGAACAAAGATGCCCACACCGATTGGGAGATGGTCCCCGAGCGGCGCGAGACGGGGGAGCCGGCGGCGGCGTGAGGGTCTTCAGTCCCGGAACAGCTCGGCAAGAGGCAGGGAAAAGCCGGGGAGGATCTCTTCGTCCGTGAGGACGTCGCCTCCGGACAAGGGCTCCACCTCGGCCAGCGACCGGTAGGAGAAGACCCGCCGGAGCCGGCCGTCCACGACCCAGACGCGGTCCACGCCGGCTTCGAAGTACTCGGCGAGCTTGGCCATCACCTCGCTCCACCGGTCGTCTGGAGAAAGGATCTCGACGACCAACTCCGGCGCGATGTCGAGATATCCGGCGGGCTGCCGCCGCGCGTACCGTTCCGCGGAAATGAACAAGACGTCGGCGGCGCGGACCGTGTCCGGATCCCTCCGGACGTAGATCCCAACTTCACCGGCAAGGACGCTGCCGCATTCGGTGGAGTCCGCCCAGCCAAACAACCGGGCTGATAGTCTGACTTCAAGTCCGCCGTGAACAGGTCCGGCCGGGCACGTACGCACGATCCTCCCCTCAATGAGCTCGCACGGCTCCAGATCGGACCGGTGCCAGAGCTCGTCACCCGTCATCAGGACCTCGTCGGCTTTCTTGGCCAAGGCCATCGCGGTCGCCTCCTCGCGAGAAGTTTAGCAGCTCTGTCGCTTCCCCCGGGAAGGGTCTGTGTCAGGATAAGCCCCGTGCTGGGCGCAGGCCCGAAGGAGGTGCGACATGACGAGCGCGGGCGATGGTCCTCTCTCCCCGGATCTTCTCAAGACGATGGACGCCTGGTGGCGGGCGGCGAACTACCTCTCGGTCGGACAGATCTACCTCTATGACAATCCGCTCCTCAAGGAGCCGCTGGCCCTCTCCGACATCAAGCCGCGGCTGCTCGGCCACTGGGGCACGACGCCGGGGCTGAATTTCATCTGGGTACACCTCAACCGGGTGATCAAGGAGCATGGGTTGAGCACCCTCTATGTCACCGGGCCGGGGCATGGCGGGCCGGGGATCGTGGCCAACTCCTACCTCGAAGGGACGTACAGCGAGATCTATCCCAACGTGCCGCAGGATGAGGAGGGATTGAAGCGGCTGTTCACACAGTTCTCCTTCCCCGGCGGCATTCCGAGCCACGCGGCGCCGGAGACGCCGGGCTCGATCCATGAGGGGGGCGAGCTTGGCTATGCGCTGTCCCACTCCTACGGCGCCGCGTTCGACAATCCAAATCTCCTGGTGGCCTGTGTAGTGGGTGACGGCGAGGCCGAGACCGGGCCGCTCGCGACGAGTTGGCACTCCAACAAGTTCCTGAATCCGGTCCACGACGGCGCCGTGCTGCCGATCCTCCACCTGAACGGCTACAAGATCGCCGGCCCGACAGTGCTCGCCCGGCTGCCGCACGACGAGCTGGACTCGCTGCTCCGCGGCTACGGCTATGCGCCTTTCTGGGTCGAGGGGGACGATCCGGCAATGATGCACCAGCGGATGGCGGCGGTGCTCGACGAGGTGGTGGTGGAGATCCGGCGCATCCAGACCGACGCCCGGACGCACGGCTTCAAGGAGCGCCCGCGCTGGCCGATGATCGTGCTTCGTTCGCCCAAAGGGTGGACCGGCCCGAAAGTCGTCGACGGCAAGCCGATGGAAGGCACATGGCGCGCTCATCAGGTGCCGCTGGCGGACATGGCGAGCAATCCCGGGCACGTCAAGATGCTCGACGAGTGGATGCGGAGCTACCGTCCGGCGGAGCTGTTCGACGAGACGGGCCGGCTCCGTCCGGAGATCGCCGCGCTCGCTCCGGAAGGCGAGTTGCGGATGAGCGCCAACCCGCACGCGAACGGTGGGCTCCTGCTTCGCGACCTGCGGCTGCCGAATTTCCGGGACTACGCGGTCAAGGTCCGGACGCCGGGCGCGACGATGGCGGAGTCCACCCGCGTTCAGGGCCGGTTCATCCGCGACGTGCTCAAGCTGAGCGAAGGAACACGCAACTTCCGCGTCTTCAGTCCGGACGAGACGGCCTCGAACCGTTGGAACGACGTTTTCGAGGAGACGGAGCGCGACTCGACCGCGGAAATCCTGCCGACCGACGAGGACGTCTCGCCCGACGGCCGGGTGATGGAGGTTCTCTCCGAGCACCAGTGCCAGGGCTGGCTCGAAGGCTATCTCCTCACCGGCCGGCACGGCTTCTTCTCGTGCTACGAGGCGTTCATCCACATCATCGACTCGATGTTCAACCAGCACGCCAAGTGGCTGAAGACGACGCGCAGAATCCCCTGGCGGCGGCCGATCGCATCGCTCAACTATCTGCTGACCTCGCACGTCTGGCGGCAGGATCACAACGGTTTCAGCCACCAGGATCCCGGCTTCATCGATCACGTGGTGAACAAGAAAGCCGAGGTCGTCCGCGTCTATCTGCCGCCGGACGCGAACTGTCTCCTTTCGGTCACCGATCACTGCCTGCGCAGCCGCCACTACGTGAACGTCATCGTGGCCGGCAAACAGCCGGCGCCGCAATGGCTGGACATGGAATCCGCGGTGAAGCACTGCACCGCCGGTATCGGCATCTGGGGCTGGGCGAGCAACGATCAGGGGAGCGAGCCCGATGTCGTGATGGCCTGCTGCGGTGACGTCCCGACGCTGGAGACACTGGCCGCCGTGGAGATCCTGCGCCGCGAGATTCCCGAGCTCAAGATCCGCGTCGTGAACGTCGTCGACCTGATGACGCTGCAACCGGCGAGCGAGCATCCGCATGGCCTGTCGGACAAGGAGTTCGACGTCCTCTTCACCACCAACAAACCGATCATCTTCGCGTTCCATGGCTATCCGTGGCTGATCCACCGTCTCACCTACCGGCGGACGAATCACGACAACCTCCACGTGCGCGGATATAAAGAAGAAGGAACGACCACCACGCCGTTCGATATGGTGGTACGCAACGATCTCGATCGTTTCCATCTCGTGGACGACGTCATCGACCGCGTCCCCGGCCTCGGCGCCCGCGCCGCCTACGTCAAGCAGGCGCTGCGCGACAAGCTTCTCGATCACAAGGAATACATCGAGAAGTGCGGCGACGACATGCCGGAAATCAAAGACTGGCGTTGGGGCAGCGCAGCCGGCACGTCGGGCAAAGAGGCTCTCAACGACGCGGCGGGGACCGCGGGGGATCAGTAGGGTGGCGCGTTAATTCTACTCGCCAGGTGGCAGATTGATTGCAAGGAACTACGCCGAGCCGCGTGGGAAGGTTCCCGCGGAGCGGCTTGCAGAAATCCGCTTGCTCGAACTGACAAGGAGGTACAACATGCGGAAAATACTAGGCGCTTTGGTGGTCACCTTGGTGTGCGCCTCGCCAACGATGGCGATGGATTTCAAGCTGTTCGGATCGTACTGGGATACCAGCGACCTGGGCAGCGCATCAGGCGGCGGCCTCGGATTCGGCTTCCCCCTGGGCTCGTCCCCGCTCAGCATCGACGTCAGCGGCACCTATTTCCGGCAACTCAGCGACCGGCCGCTGCACAATCTCTTCGACGACAACACCAGCGCCGGGTTCTTCTCGCGCAACAGCATCCGCGTGATCCCCATCGACGCGACCCTGAAGTGGCATTTCCCCAACGATAGCAACATTGAGCCCTGGGTCGGAGGCGGCGCCACCTACTTCCTGCTCGACAGCAGCCGCAACGGCGTGGACTTCAACGACGAGACCGGCTGGAACGCCGGCGCCGGCCTGCGCATCGGCCAGCGGCAGGGAGCCAACTTCTTCGCCGACGCGATCTACCGCAACACCAAGGCGACCGTGCGGCGCACCGACGACAGCATCACCCTCCACGACCGGGAGAGCCTGAAGCTCGATGGCTTCGGCGTCAACGCCGGTTTCCTCTGGCACTGGTAAATCTCTCCAGCATCGAACCACGAAGGCCGGGCAACGGAACGCCCGGCCTTTTTCGAAGACGGCGCGGGCTCCATTCCCCTATCATCTGTCACATGCCGTTCACTCGTGAAACGATCCGCCACGCTCTCTCCCAGCACACGCCGCAGCTCGCCGAGCGGGGGCCGGGGACCACCGAAGCGTCGGTCGCTCTCGTGCTGGCCGGTGCCGAGGCGGATCTCTCCCTGTGCGCCATCCGCCGGGCGGAGCATCCGCACGATCCGTGGTCCGGCCACATGGCGCTCCCTGGCGGGCGGGCCGATCCGGCGGACCCGCATCCGCGGGCGGTCGCCGAGCGGGAGACGTGGGAGGAGGTTGGGCTCGTTCTCGACGAAGGGTCCTGGCTGGGCCGGATGTCGGACGTTCTGGTGCGGATCGGCGGCGGGGACCGGACGATGATCCTCTCGCCGTTCGTCTACGCGCTGGGAGAGGCGCCGCCGCCCCTGACCCCGAGCGACGAGGTGGCGGAAGCGTACTGGATCTCGCTCTCCCACCTCTGGGATCCGCAGAACGCCAGCCATCTCGAATGGGAGCGCGGCGGCAGCCGCCTCCTCTACCCGGCCATCCGCTTCGGAGAGCACGCGATCTGGGGGGTGACGTTCCGCGTCCTGACGCTCTTCTCCGACATTCTGGACGCGCCGCTGCCTCACCTCGAAGAGATCCCCGGCCTGGGACTCTGAGCGTTCAGCTCGCCACCCGCCGCCGGAGCTGCTGTCCCACCTCGCCGAGCAGCCGGGACAGGTAGGCGGGGTCCACGGGTTTGACCAGGTAGGAGTCGAAGCCGGCCTGGAGAGCGCGGCGGCGGTCGTCGGGCTGGCCGTAGCCGGTCATCGCGATGAGCACCAGGGGGTGGTTGGTGCCGAAGGCGGCGCGGATGCGCTGCGCCACTTCGTTGCCGTCCATGCCCGGGAGACCGATGTCGATGAGCGCGACGTCGGGGCGCACGGCGAGCGCCTGCTCGACCCCTTCGTGGCCGTTCTCCGCCAGGTCCACCTTGTGGCCCCAGATCTCCAGCAGGTCGCGCAGCGATTCGCGGCCGTCCATGTTGTCCTCGACGACCAGGATGCTCAATCCGGCGGCTTCTCCACCGCCGATCGCGGGCGAGGATGGGAACGCGCTCCGCCGCGCCGGCTTTTTCCCCAGGCGCAACGGGAAGCGGACGATGAACTCGCTGCCCTGGCCCGGCCCGTCGCTCTGCGCCTCGACCCGGCCGCCGTGCAGCTCGACGAGGCCGCGCACCAGCGGCAGGCCGAGCCCGAGGCCGCCCTCCGAACGGATGCGCGAGCTCTCCACCTGGGTGAAGGGCTCGAAGATCTGCGGCAGCATCTCCGCGGTGATGCCGACGCCGGTGTCGCGCATCCGGATCGTCCCCTGGTTGCCCTCGGCGCGCACGGTCAACGTCAGCCGGCCTCCGCGGGGGGTGTATTTGATGGCGTTCTGCACCAGGTTGCAGATCACCTGCTCCAGGCGCACCGGATCGCCGTCCACCACCACCGGCTCGGTTTCGACGCGCAGGGTGAGGCCGTGGCTCGCGGCGAGGGAGGCCAGGCCGAGCTCGTGGAGGCAGCGGGCGACGATCTCTTCGAGGTCCACCGTCTGGCGCTTGAGGATGATCTTGCCCAGGGTGACGCGGGAGACGTCCAGCAGATCGTCCACCATGCGCACCAGGTGGCGGGTCTGCCGTTCGATCACCTCGCGCTGGCGCAGGTCCTGGTCGCCGCGGGCGCCGACCTCGTCGAGCACCCAGAGCGAGTTCCGGATGGCGGCCAGCGGATTGCGCAGCTCATGCCCGAGCATGGCCAGGAACTCGTCCTTGCGCCGGTCCGCCTCGCCCTGCCGCCGCAGCAGGTCGCGTACCTCGTACTGCCGCCGCCGGGCGCGCAGAGCGGTCTTGGCGGCGGAGAGCAGGGTGCTCATGCGCACCGGACGCTCCAGGATGGTGGCGTTGCTGAGCGGCCCGAGCGTCGCGAGGATCCCCTCGTTGGTCTCGCTGGCGCGGGTGAAGACGATCAGCGGCAGATCCGACCACGGCCCCTGCCGGCGGAGCACCTCGCGCAACGCGTTCACCGTCCACGGCAGCAGCGCCTCCTCGGCGAGGATGGCGGCGCCGGCTCCGGCTTCGATCTCGCGGCACATCGCCATCTCGTCGGGGCAGGGGATGCAGGGCAGATCGGCGCCAGCGAGGAGCTGGCAGGCCAGCGCCGCGTCCCGGCCGGTCGGGGTGAAGACGAGAATCCGGTCCTCCACGCTCCACTCCTCACTCATGAGCGTCATCCAGTAACGGCTGCGCCTCCCCCGTGTAGCCGAGCTGCCCCGCCAGGACGCCATGGAATTCGCGCAGCTCACGCCCGACGCGCAGACCGGTCGAGCCGATGCGCAGCTCGCGGACGCTGTGCGAATGCTCGCCGGACCGCTTCTTCACCATGGAGATGGCCTGCCGGACCTGGCCGAACGCCTCGAAGTAGCGCAGCAGGATGACCGTGTCGGCGAGATAGGAGAGGTCGACCGGCGCCGCCACGTCCTGTCCCACGAGGCCGTATTGGGCCATCACCATGAGGCTCAGCACGCCACGCTGGCTCAGGTAGGAGAGCAACTCGTGGAGGTGCAGGGTGAGGAAGTTCTCTTCCGGCATGGCGTTGCGGTAGCCGTTCAGGCTGTCGATGACCACCAGGCGGACGCCGTCCTCGACCCGGCGGCGCACATCCTCGGCGAGCTCGCCGGGCGTCAGCTCGGCGGGATCGACCTGCCGGAGCGTCACCAGGCCCGCCTCCAGATGGGCGGCCATCCCCATCCCCAGGCGCTCGGCGCGGGAGGTCCAGGTGGCCGGCGACTCGTCGAAGCTGTAGACGATCGAGCGCTCGCCGCGGCGGGCAGCCGCCGCGATGTACTGCGACGTCAAGGTCGACTTGCCGACGCCCGACGGGCCCATGATCATCGTGCTGGTGCCGCTTTCGATGCCGCCGCCCAGCATGGCGTCGAGCTCGGGGACGCCGCTCGAAACCTCCAGGACGCCGTTGCCGCCATCATGGTGGGCCGCCACCAGGCGGGGGAAGACCCGGAGGCCGCCGGTGGCGATCATGTAGTCGTGGTACCCCTCGCGGAACTTGATGCCACGGAGCTTCTGCACCCGCAGCCGCCGGCGCTGGCCGCCATAGCCCGGCGCGAGCTGGTCGAGGCCGATCACGCCGTGGGTCAGACTCTGGAGCTGGAAGTCGCCGCCGTTGCCGAAACCATTGCCGCCGCCACCATAGTCGAGCAGGATCACGGTGCACTGCCGGCCGGTGAAGTAGTGCTTGAGCGCCAGGATCTGCCGCCGGTAGCGCAACGAATCGCGCGCCAGCAGGCGCATCTCGGAGAGCGAGTCGAAGACCACTCGTTTCGGCCGCACCCTCTCGACGGCTTCGAGCACCGTGCGGGTGGTCTCGGACAGCTCCACCTCGGACGGGTGGAACAGCGTGTACTGCGAGTCGGCCTTGAGACTCTCCTCGGCGGTCTGCAGATCGCAGATGGTGATGCCGTCCAGCGACCACTTGTGGGAGCGCGCGACGTCGCGCAGCTCGTGCTCGGTCTCGGAGAGGGTGGCGTAGACACCAGCTTCTCCATTTCGAGCGCCAGCGAGTAAAAATTGCATTGCCATGGTCGTCTTCCCCGCGCCGGGGTCCCCTTCGATGAGGTACATCCGGTCGCGCGGAAAGCCGCCGCCCAGCACATAGTCGAGACCTTCTATTCCGGTCGAAGCGCGGTCGAAACCTTGGAATTCTTTCGTCATAGGGTTCTCTGGTCTGGTCGAATTGGCCGCCGGACGTGGTTCACACGAGGCCGGCGCCCGGTTTTTGGGCACACGGTGCAAGGCCGGTGCCCGGACCCGAAAGCGCGCTGGCGGGGGGAGGAAACGATCCTGTCACGGAATCGCTTCACCATTTTGCCTGAACCCTTGTATGCTTCCCCGGAAATCGTCCATTTGCCTGCCGCGTGACCGCGGCCGGCTGCCAAATTCGAGCTCCTGTTGGGAGATCTACCATGCTGAAGCCGCTCCGCGCCTTGTTGTCTGTCGTCCTCCTTGCCGTCGTCCTGTTGGGAGCCCGTTCTGCTGCGGCGCAATGCGTCAGCCTGACTACTCTCGGGTCGGCGGTCACCCAGAATTTCGATACTCTCTCCAACACAGCGGGGAGTACGACCAACGCTCTCACCATCCCCGGCTGGTTCTTGACCGAATCGGGAGGCGGCGCGCGGGACAACGAGCAGTATGCGGTCGACACCGGGGCCAGCACGACAGGCGACATGTACAGCTATGGCGCCGCCGCCAGCACCGAGCGCGCCCTGGGCCAGTTGCGCAGCGGCACCCTGATCCCCCTCTTCGGCGCCTGCTTCACCAACAACACCGGCTCGACCATCACCAATCTGGCGGTCGCCTACAACGGTGAGGAGTGGCGCCTGGGAACGGCGGCGCGGACCGATCAGATGAACTTCGAGTACAGCCTCAATGCCACGGACCTGGTGACCGGCACCTGGACCAACGTGGCGGCGCTCAATTTCGTCACCCCGGACACCGCCACGACCGGCGCCAAGAATGGCAACGCAGCGGCGGACCGCACGGCGCTCTCGTCGACGATCGCCTCCCTGAGCATCGCCAACGGCGCGACCTTCTGGATCCGCTGGAACGACCAGGACGCCACCGGCGCCGACGACGGTCTCGCGGTCGACGACTTCTCTCTCACGCCGAACTCCGTCGCGCCGATCAACCTGACGATCAACGACGTCTCGCTGAACGAGGGCAACGCCGGCACCACGAGCTTCACCTTCACCGTGAGCCTCTCCGCTCCGGCCGGCCCCGGCGGCGTGACGTTCGACATCGCGACCGCCGACGGCACCGCGACGCAGCCCTCCGACTACACGCTGAAGTCGCTCACCAGCCAGACCATCCCCGCCGGCAGCTCCACCTACAGCTTCACCGTCCTGGTGAACGGCGACACCACGCCGGAGACGAACGAGACGTTCTTCGTCAACGTCACCAACGCCACCGGCGCCGGCGTCACGGTCACCGACGGCCAGGGGCAGGGGACGATCGTCAACGACGACGCGGCGCCCAACCTGACGATCAACGACGTTTCGTTGAACGAGGGCAACGCCGGCACGACGACCTTCACCTTCACGGTGAGCCTCTCGGCCCCGGCGCCGGCCGGCGGCGTGACCTTCGACATCGCGACGGCGGACGGCACGGCCACGCAGCCCTCCGACTACACGCAGAAGACGCTGACCAGCCAGACCATCCCCGCCGGCAGCTCGACCTACACCTTCAGCGTCCTGGTCAACGGCGACGTCACCCCGGAGACGGACGAAACCTTCTTCGTCAACGTCACCAACGTGACGAACGCGATCGTCACCGACGGCCAGGGCCTGGGCACGATCGTCAACGACGACATCACCAAGATCCACGACGTGCAGGGCAACGGCGCCGCGACGCCGATCCCGGGCGCGACCGTGACGGTCGAAGGCGTCGTCACCGCCAACTTCCAGGGCGCCAGCAAGCTGCAGGGCTTCTTCCTGCAGGAAGAGGACGCCGACGCGGACGCCGATCCGAACACCTCGGAAGGCATCTTCGTCTTCTGCGGCGGCTGCCCGACCGCGGTCGCCGAGGGGCAGCGGGTGAAGGCGACCGGCACGGTGTCCGAGTTCTCGAACATGACCGAAATCACCGCCAGCACCGCGGGCTCGGTCGTCGTCACCGACGCCGCCAACCACCTCGCCGAGGTGACGCCGTCGCCGATCGCCCTGCCGATCGTGGGCGACCTGAATGCCTTCTATGAAGCACGCGAGGGGATGCTGGTCACCTTCACCGACACGCTCAGCGTGGCGGAGTACTTCGAGCTCGGCCGCTTCGGCCAGATCGTCCTCACCCAGGGCGGCCGGCCGTTCCAGTTCACCGAGACCACGACGCCGAGCGTTGCGGGGTACACCGCCCATCTCGACGCAGTCGCCCGGCGCGAGGTCATCCTCGACGACGACAACAACGCGCAGGAGGCGTACCTGAGTTCGCCCGACGGCCAGCAGGCTATCTTCTACCCGCGAGCCAACGGCGGCTTCTCGGTCGGCTCCCAGGGCACCGACTTCTTCCGCGGCGGCGACCTGGTCAACGGGCTGACCGGCGTTTTGCAGTGGGGATTCCCCGGCTTCGGCGCCGACACCTGGCGCATCCGCCCCACCGCCGCGCACCCGGTGACGTTCACCGTCGCCAACCCGCGGCCGGCGACGCCGCCGGCGGTCGGCGGCGCGATCAAGGCGGTCGGCATGAACCTCCTCAACTACTTCACGACGATCGACACCACGTCGAGCAACAACAGCGGTCCCTGCGGTCCGGATGGGTTGCAGGACTGCCGCGGCGCCGACAGCGCCGCCGAGCTCAACCGCCAGCGCGAGCGCGCCTCGATCGTCGTCTGCACGCTCAACGCCGACATCTACTCCTTCATGGAGCTCGAGAATACGACCCCGAGCGCCACCATCACCGACCTGCTCGGCGCGATCAACGCCCGCTGCGGCGGCGCTCACCCGTACGCCTTCGTGAACACCGGCGGCACGCTGGGAACCGACGCCATCCGGGTGCAGCAGATCTACCGCACCGGCGTCGTCTCGCCGGTCGGCTCGCCGCTCGTCGACCTCGATCCGATCCACAACCGGCCGCCCACGGCGCAGACCTACGACGTCGTCGACGCGACGAACCCGGCCTTCGGCAAGCGCTTCACGGTGGTCGCCAACCACTTCAAATCGAAGGGGTGCCCCGGCACCGGCGCCGACGCCGACGCGGGGGACGGCCAGAGCTGCTTCGCCGACCGGCGCACGCAGCAGGCGGCCCGCCTGCTCACCTGGGTCAACGGCACCGTCATCCCGGCGGCCGGTGATCCAGACGTTCTGCTCCTCGGCGACTTCAACTCGTATGCGCAGGAGCCTCCGGTGACAACCCTCGAAGGCGGTGGGTACACCGACCTCGAAACCTCGTTCGGCGGCGGCACCACCTACTCCTATCTCTTCAGCGCCGAGTTGGGCCATCTCGACTACGCGTTCTCCAACACCAGCCTCACCCCCCAAATCACCGGAGCCGCCCCGTGGCACATCAACGCCGACGAGGTGGACGTCTTCGACTACAACGACGAGATCAAGGACACCGGCGAGGCCACCTTCGAAGAGAAGCCTGACGGCTCGGCCCTGGTGCCGCCGCGGGTCGTCTTCCAGCCGGCCACGCCGTACCGCGCCTCCGACCACGATCCGGTGCTCGTCGGCCTCTTCGCGGTGGCCGATCTGTCGATCACCAAGACTGACGGCGTGACCACGGCGGTGCCGGGCGGCTCGGTGACCTATACGATCACGGCCTCCAACGCCGGTCCGGACCCGGTCACGGGCGGCTCGGTGGCCGACACGTTCCCGGCCGTCCTCACCTGCACGTGGACCTGCGTGGGCGCAGGCGGCGGCACCTGCACGGCCTCCGGATCCGGCAACATCAACGACACCGTCAACCTGCCGGCCGGCGCCAGCGTCACCTACACGGCCACGTGCGGCATCAACGCCTCCGCGACCGGCTCGCTCTCCAACACGGCCACGGTGAGCAGCTCGGTGAGCGATCCCAACCCGGCCAACAACAGCGCGACCGACACCGATACGCTGACGCCGCAGGCCGACCTGGCGATCACCAAGACCGACGGGGTCACCACGGCGACGCCCGGCGGCTCGGTCACCTACACGATCACGGCCTCGAATGCCGGTCCGAGCAACGCGACGGGGAGCACCGTGAGCGACACCTTCCCGGCGTCCTTGACCTGCACCTGGACCTGCGTCGGCGCGGGCGGCGGCACCTGCACCGCCTCCGGCTCCGGAAACATCGCCGGCACCGTCAACCTGCCGGCCGGCGGCAGCGTCACCTATACCGCGAGCTGCACCATCTCGGCTTCGGCCACCGGCACGCTCTCCAACACGGCGACCGTGACGGCACCCGCCGGAGTGACCGATCCGACACCGGGCAACAACTCCGCCACCGACAGCGACACGCTGGCGCCGCAGGCCAACCTGGCGATCACCAAGACCGACGGAGTCACCACGGCGACGCCCGGCGGCTCGGTGACCTACACGATCACGGCCTCGAATGCCGGCCCGGCCAACGCGACGGGGAGCACCGTGAGCGACACCTTCCCGGCCTCCTTGACCTGCACCTGGACCTGCGTGGGCGCGGGCGGTGGCACCTGCACCGCCTCCGGCTCCGGAAACATCGCCGACACCGTCAGCCTGCCGGCCGGCGGCAGCGTCACCTACACCGCGAGCTGCACCATCTCGGCCGCGGCCACCGGCACGCTTGCCAACACGGCGACCGTGACGACGCCCGCCGGAGTGACCGATCCGACACCGGGCAACAACTCCGCCACCGACACCGACACGCTGGCGCCCCAGGCCGACCTGGCGATCACCAAGACCGACGGAGTCACCACGGCGGCGCCCGGCGGCTCGGTCACCTACACCATCACGGCCTCGAATGCCGGTCCGGCCAACGCGACGGGGAGCACCGTGAGCGACACCTTCCCGGCCTCCCTGACCTGCACCTGGACCTGCGTGGGCGCGGGCGGCGGCACCTGCACCGCCTCCGGCTCCGGAAACATCGCCGGCACCGTCAACCTGCCGACCGGCGGCAGCGTCACCTACACCGCGAGCTGCGCCATCTCGGCTTCGGCCACCGGCACGCTCTCCAACACGGCGACCGTGACGGCGCCCGCCGGGGTGACCGATCCGACGCCGGGCAACAACTCGGCCACCGACAGCGACACGCTGGCGGCGCAGGCGGATCTCTCCGTCACCAAGGTGGACACCCCGGACCCGGTGACCGCCGGCAACAACATCACCTACACCATCACGGTGAACAACGCCGGGCCGAGCAACGCCACCTCCGTCTCGCTCTCCGACACCCTGCCTGCCGGCACCACCTTCGTCTCGCTGCCGGCGGTGGCGGGCTGGTCGTGCACCACCGGCGCCACCATCTCCTGCTCCAACCCCTCGATGGCGGTGGGCAGCGCGGTCTTCACACTGACCGTCGCCGTCGGTCCCTCCGTCACCGCGGGCACCGTCCTCTCCAACACGGCGACCGTCTCCGCCACCACGACGGACCCGACCCCGGGGAACAACAGCGCCACGGCGACCACCACGGTGAACGCCGCCGCCGGCCTCTCGATCAGCCTGACCGACGCCCCCGATCCGGTGGTGACCGGCGCCAACCTCACCTACACCATCTCGGTCACCAACGCCGGCCCGAGCAACGCCGCGACCGGCACCGTCTCCGACACCCTGCCGGCCGGAACCACCTTCGTCTCGATGACGGTTCCGGGCGGCTGGAGCTGCACCAACCCGGCGGTCGGCGCGGGCGGTACGTCTTCCTGCACGAACACCTCGGTGCCGGTCGGAACGGCGACGCTGACCCTGGTCGTCAAAGTCGGGACGTCGTTCGCGCCCAACGCCACGATCACCGACACGGCAACGCTCACCTCGGCGACCGATGCAACCGCCCCCGCGCAGACCACCAGCGCCTCGACCACCACGACCGTGCTGGCGCCCGCTTCGCTGAGCGCCACCAAGTCAGTGTCCGGGTCGCCCTTCATACCGGGCTCGACGGTGACCTACACCATCGTCATCACCAACGCCGGACCGGCCGCCCAGTTGGACAACGCCGGCAACGAGCTGACCGACGTGCTGCCCTCGCAGCTCACCCTGGTGGACGCCTCGGCCTCCTCCGGCTCCGCGGTGGCGACCGTGGCCACCAACACGGTGACCTGGAACGGCTCCATCCCGGCCGGCGGCACGGTGACGATCACCATCCACGCCACCCTCAACGCCGGAGTCACCAACGGCACGTCCGTCACCAACCAGGCGGTCCTCTCCTACGACGGGGACGGCAACGGCACCAACGAGGCGACGGCGATGTCCGACGATCCGTCGGCCGGCGGCGCCGCCAACCCCACCGTCTTCGTCGTCGGCGGGCAGTCGGTCCTCGAAATTCCGACTCTCGACGCGATGGGCCTCGCCCTCCTCGCCCTGCTGCTGGCGGCCGGCGGTGCCCTGCTGCTCCGCCGCAAGGCGCAGGTGTAGAAGGAACGTCACCCAGAAACGGCGCCGCCGGATCGGCGGCGCCGTTTTCTTTTTCAGATCGACGACGAAGGAGATCAGATGCCTGATGCCGACGCCCCCCCCGCGATCTTCATCAGCTACAGTCACGTCGACGAGAAGTGGAAAGAGCGCCTCGTCAAGCAGCTCAAGGTCCTCGAGCTCGAAGGCGCGCTCGAAGTCTGGGACGACCGGAGGATCGCCGCGGGGGACGACTGGCTGCCCGCGATCACACAGGAGATGGAGCGCGCCAAGGTCGCCGTGCTGCTCATCTCGGCCGACTTCCTGACCTCGAAGTTCATCCGCAGCGCCGAAGTCCCCGCCGTCCTGGCGCGCCGGCAGACCGGTGGCCTGCGGGTCATCCCGCTGATCGTCCACCCCTGCCCCTGGCAGGCCGTCCCCTGGCTGTCAGCCATCCAATGCCGGCCCAAGGACGGAAGACCGCTCTCCGCCGGCTCGAAGAACAAAGTCGACAGCGACCTCGCGGCCCTGGCGATGGAGATCAGCGGATTGTTGGGGAAGGTTTAGAGCGTTTACGACAGCCGGTCGCCGGCGGCCGGCCGCCCTACCGGAGTCCCATCTCTTCGAGGGAACGGGCGACGAGAACCTGGTCGGCGATCTGGTTCAGGCGCTCGACCGAGTGGATCTCTTCGACCTTGCGCTTGACGTCATCCGTGAGAGGACCGAAGCGTAAGCCAAGCTGACGCAGGAGAGTCTGCCGGACGCCCAGCTCCTGCCCTTCGTTCCTCAGTTTGTCTGCCCAGGTCAATCTCATCGCTCGAACCTCCTTCGCATTGTCGCGCGCCTGGAGTGCTGCCAGCTCCTCGGCGTCGCGACCTTCACATTGTAAGTACGTTTCGACACAGATGGCCAGCAAAAAGCGGTGCAGCTCGTCGAGATCGGCAGCGACGATCCGCCGCAGGCAGGCCATCTTGTGCTCCGCACGGCTCATCGAGCCCCGTCTCATCAGAGCCGCCAAAGCCCAGGCCAAAGGCTGGTCTTTGGCCAGGTACTCGTCGGCACGGCAACGGGCCAGGCCGAAGGAGTAGTAGTTGAAGCGGAGGATCTCGGGGCCGAGCGCCGCGTTCACCACCGCGTCGAGGTGGATGCCAGGCTCTCCACCGCGCAGACGGACGAGGATGGGGACAATCGGCTTGCCGTGACGCAGCCAGATCTGCATGTGATAGCCCGCAAGGCGGGCGCCCATGTCCTTCCGAGTCCGGGCTTCGATCTCGACATGGATAAGGGCGGTCCGGCCGTCGCCGGCGGCGAGCGGGACCTCGGCGAGGAGGTCGAGCTCGCGCCGCCAGCCACGAGGCCAATCGGTGAAGGTCTCCTTGTCCAGGAGCTTCCAGTGAGACAGGTCGAGGCGCCCGGCGGGCTCGGGCGCCACAAGGGTGAGAAAGTCAGGGAGGAAGCCCCCGATCAGGCCCTTGAAGACCTGATCGTGCGGGCTCCCGCGCCTCCCGGTGGAGTGCGGAATGTCAAACATGCCCCTTATAAGACGTAAAACACCTCTCCAATCTCACAACTTTTTTTGCCCGGCCGGCTCCAGTCTCTAGAGCACAGCCCACCTTCCCCCACGCACGCGGCCACACGGGGTGCCTGGCGGCATCCCGTGGACCGCCCCGACGAAACAGCGAAAACAGCTCAGGGCAAGGACGAATGAGGCCGGAGATTCATCGCCAGGACGCCGCGCTCAACGGAGCTCTGGCGGAGTGCTCACCACGGCCGGGACAGCGCCCGGCAAGGGCGGCGGCGGGGATCCCTTGGGGCTCCCGGGGCCGGGCTGCGCGGCCAGCAGCTCGCCGAGGTAGGAGCTCTTCTCCGGGAGCAGCGTGATGGCGACGCGGCCGTCGAGGAGTCGCTGCGTCTCGAGGTTGGTGAACATGGCCTCCGCGACGTCCGGATCGCGCGAGATCTCCTCCAGCGCCGCGCCGACGAGCTGGGGACGCACAGCGGCGGCCTTGCCGAACTCGACCGCGGCCTGGCGCTCGGCGGTGCTGGTGATGATGCTCACCTGGTTGGCGCCGTCCTGCTTGATGGCGGAGGTGACCTGGCGCAGGCGGTTCACGACCTTGCTCTCGATCTGCCGGATCATGCCGGCATCGCGGAAGTGCACCTTGCGGATGTAGATCGAGCCGAGCTTGTACCCCCATTCGTGCGATTTCGGCGACACCTCCTCGCGCACCGTCTGGCTCATGGTGTGGCGGTTGACCATCATCTCCGCGAGCGGCAGGTTGCTGAGGCAGCGCACGGTGGAGTTGCTGACGTTGGCGCCCAGCGAGCCGCGCGGGTCCATGTTCTTGAACAGGTAGGCCACCGGATCGCTGATGAACATCTCGTACCAGATGCCGATGCCCATGGGCGCGCCTTCTTCGGAATTGACCGGCTGGCTGCGCAGGTACTCCTGGTCCAGGCGGAGGTCGACCTCGTGGCACTTGCCGAACCAGTTCACGATCGGCGCCTTCCAGCCGAGCTCAAGCCACAGAACGTGCAGGCCGGGCTCGTTCAGAATGCCGACCACTTTGCCGAACAGCACGTAGACCAGGCAGCGGCGTTCGCGGACGATGGCATACATGCCGAACATCCGGGCCAGCCCCAGCAGCAGAGGTACCAGGAGGAAGCAGGCGAAGAAGGTGACGGCGGCTGTGACGAGAGTGGTCATCGCTTCACCTCCACGAAGGCGCGGCCCGCCTGGCTGAAGAGGGAAAGCCGCACGTTGCGGACATAGGCGGCCAAGGCGCCGCCGCCGCTCTTCTTGAGATCGGTGAGCTGGGCCGCCAGCCGCTGCAGCGGCTCCACTTCGGCCAGGGCCTTGAGCGTCTCGATCTCCACGGCACGCTTGGACTGCACGATCTTCTGGTCGGCGGCGGCCTGGGCCAGGCTGATGTCCGACGAAACCTGGTTGTGCGCGGTGTTGATCGCGGCGAGAGCCGACTCCACCTCGGGCGGCGGATCGATCCCCGTGATCAGCGAAGCGTCGAGGGTGATGCCGTAGCGCGCCGCCGACGAGCGGCACTCGCGATCCATGTGCTCGTTGAGGTCGCGCAGATTCTTGCGCAGGTCGTTGATCGAGATGCCCTGCACGGAGCTGCTGGCGGAGCCTGCCGCCTCCCCCGTGGCCGGGGCCTCGAAGTTGGCGATGCGCTCGCGCAGCACGGAGACGAAGTAGCCCATGACATGGGCAATCGGAACCTTGACGCCGAAAATATAGGCGTAGAGGTTGCGCTCGGAGACGCGGTAGCGGATCTGCCCGGTGAGCCCGGTGTTCAGTTGGTCCTTGGTCACGGCCTCCAGGACAGTGCCCTGGGCGTTGGCGGCCGGGGTCTCCGGGTCGAAGGCCATGTTCACGGTCTGCGTGGCGATGGAGACCTTGTGCACCTTTTCCCAGGGCCACTTGAAGTACGGGCCGCCTGGGGGAATGACGCGAACCTGCGGGCAGTCGTAGCGCTCCTTTTCGTCTGCATTCAAAGCTTCGGAGATGGGATCGTCGGCGGTCCTCGCGTTGCCGACGCGCAGGGCGCGGCCGAAGGACGTCTTGACCGCGCGCTCGTTCTGGTCGACCGTGTAGAACCCGGCCACCAGGTAGCGCACGAGGAACCAGGCCACGAACCCGAAGAAAAGGCCGGAGACAACTCCCCCCATAGGTCACCTCCCAATTTTTGTGGTCACACTGGACGGTAACACTATATCCGCACCCCGAAGCGCGGCGCACCTGAAGGCGAGGCCCGGCCTCCACGATCGCGCGCGCTACAATCCGCGCGGGAGAGACTCCACGCATGCGGATCCTGGTGGTCGAGGATGAAGAGGTCCTGGCGGACGCGCTGGCCGAGGGGCTGCGGGATGAGTCGTATGCGGTCGACCTGGCGACGCGCGGGACCGAGGCGGATGAGTTGATGGCGGTCAATGCGTATGACCTGGTCATCCTCGACTGGACGATTCCGGCGCCGTCGGGCATCGAGCTGCTGCGCCTGTGGCGACGAGCGGGGAACGACACGCCGGTGCTCATGCTCACCGGCCGCGCGGGGGTCGCCGACCGCGTGGGCGGGCTCGACACCGGGGCGGATGACTATCTCACCAAGCCGTTCTCGTTCGACGAGCTGCTCGCGCGGGCGCGCAGCCTGCTGCGCAGGCGAGCCCGGCCGCTGGTGGCGGCGCTCACGGCGGGCGATCTGGAGATGGACCGCTCGGCGCATGCGGTGCGGGTGGCGGGCGAGATGATCGATCTGGCTCCCAAGGAGTTCGCGGTGCTCGAGTACCTCCTGCTGCACAAGGGGAAGGTGGTGAGCCGCGCCGAGCTCTCCGAGCATGTGTGGGACGACTCGTTCGACTCGCTGAGCAACGTCGTCGACGTCACCGTCTACCGCCTGCGCAAGAAGATCGACGGCGAGCGCGAGGAGAAGCTCGTGCAGACTCTCAAGGGCGTCGGCTACATGCTGCGGGACGAGCGCGCTTGACCACTGAGCCCGGTGCGCATCCGCTGCTCGAACCGGTCCGGACGCCGGGGAGCCGGAGATGGGCGCCGTATGCCTTCTTTGCCTTCGGGCTGGCTTCAATCCTCCTGCTTCTCGGCGTCGAAACCCTGCGCGAGCGGCTGCTCGGAGAGGATTTCGCCCTCGTCCGCGCCGCCGGGGATCTGCAGACGGGGCTCGCGACGTCGCATCTCCGGATGGAGCAGTACGTGCGCGGCGATCCCGCCGTCCGGCCGGACGAAATCTGGCGCGGCATCGAGCACTCCCTGGCGCTCACCCGCGCCATGCTCGGCGGCGAGGCGCTGGTCGAAGGCCCCTGGCGGCTGCGGCCGCCGGACAATCCGGCGCTGCGCGCCAAGGCGGCGGCGATCGAAACCGATCTCCGCCATTTCGCCGAGACTACCCTGAAGCGGCAGACCGCTTTCGAGAGCGGCGAGAAAGGCAACCCCGCCCTCGCCTCAAACGACGACCGCACGTTCCGGCGTCTGGCCGCCGGTGCCGCCGATCTGCGCGCCACCGCCGAGGGGCGGCTCGCCCGCCGGCAGTCGCTGTTCCGCCTGATCCTGCGCGGCGTACTCGCCGGCTGGTGCGTCATCGTGGGCGCGTCGTTCCTGGGCTTCCGCCGCTTCGAGGCGCGGCGGCTGCGCGACGAGGCGGCGTTGCGCGACCGCGAGGTGCGGCTGGTGCAGGCGCAGAAGATGGAAGCGGTCGGGCGGCTGGCCGGCGGCCTCGCGCACGACATCAATAATTACCTGGCGGCGATCCGCGCGCAGTGCGAGCTGGTGCAGCGCAAGCCGCAGCCGCCGGAGCGGGTGGCGGACAAGATGTCGCTGGTCATCGGCTCGGTCACGCGGGCTTCGACCCTGATCGGCCGCCTCCTCGCGTTCAGCCGGCGCCACCCGATCAATCCCGAGGTGGTGGAGCTGAATCAGGTCGTCCTCGGCCTGGAAAAGATGGTGCGCCAGCACCTCGGCGAGCGGATCGAGCTCAGCCAGCACCTCGCTCCGGACCTGTGGAACGTCAAGATGGACCCGGCGCAGATCGAGCAGATCCTCGTCAACCTGGTGGTCAACGCGCGCGACGCCATGCCCGGCGGCGGCCGGCTGATCATCGAGACCGGCAATGTCACTTTCGACGATCCGGACCGCGAGCGGCGGCCGGTGACGACGCCCGGGGACTACGTCCTGCTCTCCGTGTCCGACACCGGCGTGGGGATCGCACCGGAGATCCAGGACAAGATCTTCGAGCCTTTCTTTACGACCAAAGGGGCGGAGGGCAACAGCGGCATCGGCCTCGCCACGATCTACGGCATCGTCAAACAGAGCGGCGGCAACGTCTGGGCCTACAGCGAGCCGGGCAAGGGGACCACCTTCCGCATCTACCTGCCGCGCTCCGCCGAGCCGCTCGCTCCCGGAGCGCATGAGACCCGCACGCCGCGCACCGTCGTGGGCGGCACCGAGCGCATCCTCCTCGTGGAGGACAACACCGAAGTGCGCGACTCGACGGTCAGCCTCCTCGAATCCGTGGGCTACAACGTCACTCCGGCGGCGGACGGCACCCAGGCCCTCGTCCTCCTGGGGAGAGCGCCCGGCCCGTTCGATCTCCTGGTCACCGACGTCGTCATGCCCGGCCTCTCCGGCCCCGAGGTCGCCGACCGCGTGCGCGCGCTCCAGGGGCCGCTGCCGGTCATCTTCGTCTCCGGCTACAGCGAAAGCGTCGTCCACTTCCACGGCCTCCTCCAGCCCGGGGTCAACTTCCTGGCCAAGCCATTTGCGGCCGAGGCGCTGTTCCGCAAGGTGCGGGAGGCGCTGGGGGAGAAAAGAACATAAAAGACTCAAAGCAGCTATGATGCTGATGTCCCTGAAGCGTGATTCCCATGGATCCTTCAGACCTGCACGACCTCGTCGAAAGGGCTCTGGCGGGCGACGAACTGGCCCAGAGCCGGCTGGTGGCGATGCTGACGCCGGTCATTCAGGCGCGCGTGGCCCGCTCGCTCCTGCTGTGGCGGTCCGGGGCGGCGGCCGGGCGTGACGTCCGGCAGGAGGTGGAGGACCTGACGCAGGAGATGTTCCTCCTCCTCTTCGCCGACGACGGCAAGGTGCTGCGCAGTTGGCAGCCGGAGCGCGGGCTGACGCTGGCCAACTTCGTCGGGCTGGTCACCGAGCGCCGCACGGCGTCGATCTTGCGCACCGGCCGGCGCAATCCTTGGCAGGAAGATCCCACTCTCATCGAGGACCTCGACCGCGCCGCTCCGGAGGAGGAGGGGCCGGAGAAGATGGCCGTCTCGCGGGAGCAGAGGAAGCTCCTGCTGCGCCGCCTGACCGAGGAGCTTTCGCCGCTCGGCCGGCATCTTTTCGATCTCCTGTATCTCCGCGAGCTGGACGTGGGTGAGGTAACCGCGCAGACCGGCATGAGCCCGGATGCGGTCTATGCCTGGCGCAGCCGGCTGCGACGCCTGGTGCGGCGTCTGCTCACCGAGATGTAAGCCGAGACGTCAGAAGACGCGGCGAGCCGGCGAACAACAGTTATGGGCAACCAAGTATGAATGACAACGAGAGATGGCTTCGCGAGCTCGCCCAAGTGGCGAACGACGAAAAACAGGCCGAGGAGGCTCTCCTCGACCCCCGCTGGGACCGTCTGAGCGCCGGCGATCTCTCTCCTGATGAGGAGGCGGCGCTCCGCGCTCTGGCCGGGGCTTCGGAGGAGGGCCGCACAGCGTATGAGGCGTTCCGCCCTCTCGGCCCGGAGTTTCAGGCGCGGGTGGTCCAGGCTCTGCGGGACCAGAACGCCCAAAGATCTCCGGCACCTGTACCGGAACCGGTCCCTGATCCTCCGGCCCCCGTGCTGTCGTTCCGCAGGCGCGCTCGCCGGATCAGCGCCTGGCTGGGCTCCGTCGCCGCGGCCGCGGCCGTCCTGTTCCTGGGGGTCCGCTGGCTGGGCTCCCCGGCTCCGCTGCCCGGGTATGGGCCACCACAGCTCTCCGGCGGCGTTCAGGCGAAGCGTGACCTCCGGGAGGGGCCCGGCGTGTTCGTGTCCGGCAGCACGTTCGATCTCGTCCTCACTCCTCAGACCGCGGTCTCGGGCAAGGTGGATGTGCGATGCTTCCTGGAGCGAGGCGCCGAGCTGCGGCCCTTGCCGGTGCCCGAGGTGGCGATCCAGAACGTCGGCGGCGGAGTGCTGAAGATTCATGGCACCGTCGGCCGTGAGATCGTGATCCCGCCCGGCGCGTGGACGCTGTGGGCGGTCGTCGGCCGGCCGCGCGCGCTCCCCCCCGACGCCGAGACCCTGCGAGCCCGTCTCGCCCGGGGCCGGCCGCGGGGGCGAGGCTGGGAGGCATTGAAGATTGGCTTGAAAGCTGAGTAAATAGAGGGGTGCCCCGGCGTCCGCTCCAGGTCCTGGCCGCTCTCTCCCTCTGGGCAGGGCTGTGGGGAGCGTGCACTCCGTCCTGGCATCCGTCCGGTCCTCCAGTCCGGGTTGAGTATGCCGGCTGTGCCGAGGTCTTCCTGCCGGGTCCGGTTTGTGCCTTGGGGACCAAGAAGCGCCAGATGCGCTTCTGGGTCGACCTGCCGCCCGAGGTACAGGTCGACCTCCGGGTCGATGGTCTGCGGCTGAAGAGCGACGCCGTCGCGGTGCAGGGCGGCCAGCGGTTCACCGTGGATGTGCCGCCTCGGGCCTGGGCCATTCAGGTGACGACACCTCGCGGCGGCACCGTTTGGTCCCTGGCGCTGACTCCCTATCCCGAGCTGCCCCTGGAGCGCCGGGCGCTCGATCTCTGGCGAGCCCGCAAGCCGGAGGAAGCCCGCCATCTGCTCGCGTCCTTCGCCATGGGGACTCCCCACGCCGAGGGGTGGCAGGCGCTCCACCTGCTCACTCACATCGCCTACGAGACCGGCGCCGAGAGAGAGGCGGAGAAGCTCTGCAAGAAGGCGGTCGTGGCCGAGCAGGCCGCCGGCTCTCTCCTCAACGAGGCCACCGATGCGACGTTTCTGGCCTACCTCCAGATCCAGCAGGGCCGGCTCGATGCAGCCCGCAAAGCCCTCGCCGGCCTACAACTGCCAGCAGCCGGATCTCCGGCCGAAGCGATCTACCTCCTGAGCTACTACCGCGGGCTCCTGGCGCAGAAAGTCGGAGATGCCCGCTCGGCGCTCGTCGACCTGCAAGGCGCCGCGGCCCAGACGGAGCGTGTGGGGCTTGAGCAGCGACGGGCTGCCGAGCAGGTGCTTGGGCTGCAACTTCAGTACTTGGGCCGTTCGCGCGAGGCGGCCGGGATTTTTGAGGCTCTGCGCCGAACGCTGTCTCAAGATCCCAACCTGTCGTGCCAGAGGGCCGAGCTGATCACGAATCAGGCTTGGTCGCTGCTCCTGGCTTTCGAGGCCGGCGAGACTCTGGGCGACCCGATCCCTCTCCTCGAAGAAGCAGAGAGGACTTGCTCCTCGCAGGGAGAAGGCCACCTGAACTATCTCCTCAACCTGACTCTGGCCGAGCTCCAGGCGAAGAACTGGACCCTGGCGCGGGCCTCGCTGACCGCGGCCCGCGCCCTGGACCGATTTGCCACGCCGGTCCACAGACTCTGGCGCTTCGAGCTGGAAGCGCGCCTGGACCTCGCCGACAATCGGCCGGAGGCTGCGTTGCAGCTCTATGACCGCCTGGATGAGCTGGCTGCGAGCGTGCTGTCGCCGGAGGGCCGCTGGCGGGCCGCCTACGGACGGGCGCGCTGCTACAGTGCCATGGGCCACTCCGCCGACGCGCTGGCCGCCTTCGGCCAAGCCGAGTCGCTGCTCGACCAGCAGAGCCTCCAGATCCCGATCCAACAGGGCCGCGAGACGTTCGCGGCGCAACGCGAGGTGGCGACGGGGCTCTATCTGGAGCTCCTGCTCGCCGATGGCCGCAAGGCCGAGGCCCTGGATGTGGCGCGCCGCGCGCGCTCACGGGTGATCCGCCAACTCGCTCGCGGTGATCGTGTGGAGCACCTGACGCCTGAGGAACAGGAGCGGTGGGACAGAGCGCTCGTTGCGTACCGGCGGCAGCGCACGGCTCTCGACGCGAACACCGCCGACGATTGGCGCCTGCCGGCGGACCGGAAGGCGCGCGTGCTGGCGGCGCGAGCGGCGCAATATCAAGAGGTAGAGCGCATCCTCGATCAAGCCTTCACCGTCCTCGGGGGAACCGGCGAGCGCGAGGCCCTTCCTCCTCCTCGGCCCGGTGAGGTGATCCTCGCCTACTATCCTCTCTCTCACGGCTGGGTGGGTTTCGCGGCCGCTGGCGGAGAGATCGCGGTCCACCGCTTCGAGCTCCCGGACGGCAGCCTGGCGCTCTCCGCCGATCTCGCGGAGCGGCTGCTCGCGCCCTTCCGCGCTCAGATCCTGCGGGCGCGGCAGATCCGGGTGCTGCCGTCCGGAAAGCTGCGCGAGGTCGACTTCCATGCCCTGCCGTTCGAAAACGACATCCTGCTCGCGGCGCGCCCGGTCGTCTATGGTCTCGACCTGGCCGTTCCCGCGGAGAGCCCATCGCAGACTCGGCGGGCCCTGGTGGTCGCCAATCCTCTGGGAGACCTGCCGGCGGCGCTCCTGGAAGCCGACGCCGTCACCGCCGCGCTGCAAAGCCAGAAACCGGCTTGGCGCACGGAGGTCCTGCGCGGCGAAGAGGCCTCGGCTGAGGCGGTGAAGCGCGCGCTGAGCGGCGCCGACCTCTTCCACTATGCCGGTCATGGGGCCTTCTCCGGGGTCGGCGGCTGGGAGAGCGTGCTGCCGCTCGCCGGTAGCACGCGCCTGACGCTTGGCGATCTGCTCGCTCTCGGCCGGCCGCCGCGCAGGGTGGTGCTCTCGGGGTGCGAGACCGGCCGGTCGGGCGCCGGCGCTTCGGTCGAAGGGCTCGGCCTGGCGCACGCCTTCCTCCTCGCCGGCTCCCGCGCGGTCGTCGCCGCCACGCGGTCGGTCGACGACCGCGCGGCCGAAGGGCTGTTCACGGAGCTCTACCGGCATTGGGGGCCGGAGCCGGACCTCGCCGCCCTGTTGCAGCAGGCCCAGCTCGCCTGGCGGAACCGTGAGCCCACCGCCGACTGGAAGAGCTTCCGTCTTTTCGTGCCGTAACAATTTCTCCACTCCGCCCGCCTGACCACTTATCAGCTTTGTCAGATTGGGCGCCTCGGGCGCGAACCTTCTTGATGATAAGGAGGAATGAAGATGAAACGACATGCTCGATGGATCGCTGTCTTGTTGGCTATTCTCTCTCTGAGTGCCTGCTTCATGTTCGTCCGTTACCCCCCCCGGGTGGATTCTTCAGCCGAGGTGAAGACCCGCTGGATCGGCATGACAACCCCCGGGAGCCAAGGCTGTCCGGTTCCCGGTCCGGCGTCCGACTGGACCGGAGGCCCTCTCTTCTCCATGAAAGGGGTGGAGAAGGATCTGGAAGCATCCGCGCACGAGGCGGGGCTCGACCAGTTCTGTGTGTACGACTACCAGGGCTCCGCGTCCAGCCCGGAGCTGCCGGGCGAGATCTCGGCGCGGCTGCGCAACGCCGTGCACGACCAGGTCGGCATGGTGAGCTCGGCCGCCGCGGCCAGCCCCGATCGGCTCGCGACGATGATCTGGAAGTCTTTCTACCAGCGCTTCTCCTACCAGGTTCAGGCTCCCGGGAGCCTGCCTGTCGCCGCCGGCCCGCCGCGCGTGCGGCTGGCGGTGGTCGACACCCAACCGGACGGCGACGGGGTGCCGTCTGCCGAGGCCAAGGGTATGTCCAATCACGGGTATACCCTGCTGCGCATGGCCGGCGACCTCGCCTGCAAGCCGGGGGCTCCTTGCGCCATCCGGATCGCCTCCCGGCTGGCGATGCCGGTGGTGAGCTTCGACCCGGTTCAGGGCAAAGAGGACTTCGGCACCCCCCCGCTGAAAGGCGGCTTCCGCGGCACCTTCGCGGACCTTTCCAAGGCCCTTTGGCAGGAAATCAAGCAATGCCCGAGGTCCGAGCACCTGGTGTTGAGCCTCTCGCTGGGATGGGACGGCAAGAAGTTCGGCGGTTGGGAGGAGAACCCCGGGAAGATGCCGACGGAGGTGCAGGCGGTCTACAAAGCTCTGAACGTCGCCGCCAAGCGGGGCATCCTGGTGATCGCCGCGGCCGGCAACGAGCTGACAGGTTCCGACGCCACGGAGCCGCTTCTGCCCGCTGGCTGGGAGTCCCGGGCACGGCCCGGCAGGGACTGGCCGCTCGTCTACGCCATCAGCGGGATCGACGGCCGGGGCCATCCGCTGGTGAGCACCCGGAAGCAAGGAGAAGCTGCACGGGTCGCCTACGCCGATCATGTCGTGGTGCCCGATCCCTCCGATCCAATGGGGCGCACGGCCACGTTGACCGGGACTTCGGTCGCCGCCGCCGTGGTGTCGACGACCGCCGCCCTGGTCTGGAGCTATCACCCCGCGCTGACGCCGGCCGAGGTGATGGATCTCCTGTCCCAAGCGGGGGAAGACCTGGGCCGTAAGCCCGACTTTGCGTTCCCGTCCGGCTCCATGTCCGCATCGGTCCGCCGGATCTCCTTGTGCCAGGCGATCAAGAAGGTGTGCACCCAGACTGGAGCGTCCTGCCAGGGCCCGGTCCTCTGCGATCCGGCGGAGCCGGCACCGATCGAGCCCGAGCTGATCTCGTTTCAGCCCAAGGAGTCGATGAACGGCGTGATCGCTTCCCTGGGGTTCTCCCCTCCAAAGCTCCCCAACCTTCTGGATCAGCCCTGGGTCGGTCCTCAGCCCGGGGTCGATCCCTGTCCGAACTGCGCAGTGACGGGGCCGCCCGACCGGCTCACAGGGGCGTTGCCGGCCAACCCCGCGGGCGTCGCCCTCGCCGCCTTCCGGACCGGCGCGAGATTGAAGCCGCAGCCCTCCGGCCCCGACTACAACCTGCGGATCGAGATTCCCAGCGATTGGGCTGCGGGCGATCTGCAGGGAGCGACCCTGGAAGTCTTCGACTTCGACTCTCGTGGCAGGAAGCACTTGCGTCCTGGCTGCTCACTCAATGCGTCCTTCGGAAGCGGCAGCACTCTCGAGGTGGCCAATCCCTGCTTCGGAGAGGGTGCCATCGACATTCAGGCGAGGTTGAGCTTCGTCCTGGCGCCTCCCAAGGGCTCGCCTCCGGGGACCTCCCCGCTGGCCGTCGACAGCCCGCTCTTCGTCGAGATCAGACCGCGAATAGGGGGTTGAATCTGGAGAAAGCCGCGGAGGGCTCCTTCGGGAGCCCTCCATGTCCAAACCCCTTGGACATACCGCATCGCCACTCACAGTGCGTATCTCCTGCGTAAGGAGCAACTTACGCCAATCTCCGCCCTTGCCTCAATTTGGGGGCTTGCGCTCCGGATGCCAATCTGCTCGCACGAGAGCCGGAGCTGGCGCCAATCCCGGCGCGCAGGCGTACGGCTCACGGAGAAAGAGAGAACAGAATGCCGCGAGAGACCACGAATCTGGGAAGGCTGGGCGGTTTGCAGAAGTTCCGCAACGCTCTGAACAACAACAGCGGCGCCCTGCAACACTTGGAGGGTAGCCGCGCCCGGTATGAGGAGATGGTGACCAAGGCCTCGGAGCTCGCGAACCGGCAGAGCGCCTTGACGGCGGAGAAGCAGGACGCCTCGCAGCAGCTCGAGGAGACGTTGACCGAAGCGGAGCGGCTGGGCACCGTGCTGCGGCTGGGGGTGAAGCAGCATTTCGGCATCCGGGCTGAGAAGCTGGTCGAATTCAATCTCCAGCCGTTCCGCGGCAGGAAGAAGGCCACTCCCGCCGTCGTCCCGCCGGTCAATCCCACCGAGTAGTTCCCTCACCGGGGGCGTGCACCGTGCACGCCCCCGGCTTTTCTTCCTCCCCCGCAAGCTTCAGTCATCAGCCAGAACCTTACGGAGCGCCGCCACAAGCTTCTGAATCGCGGCGGAAGCTTGCGGAGCGCCACCACAAGCTTCTGGGACGCGGCGGAAGCTTGCGGAGCGCCGCCGCAAGCTTCTGGATCGCGGCGGAAGCTTGCGGAGCGCCGCCACAAGCTTCTGGATCGCGGCGGAAGCTTGCGGAGCGCCACCACAAGCTTCTGGGACGCGGCGGAAGCTTGCGGAGCGCCACCACAAGCTTCTGGATCGCGGCGGAAGCTTGCGGAACGCCGCCACAAGCTTCTGGATCGCGGCAGAAGCTTGCGGAACGCCGCCGCAAGCTTCTGGGACGCGGCGGAAGCTTGCGGAGCGCCACCACAAGCTTCTGGATCGCGGCGGAAGCTTGCGGAACGCCGCCACAAGCTTCTGGATCGCGGCGGAAGCTTGCGGAGTGCCGCCACAAGCTTCTGGATCGCGGCGGAAGCTTGCGGAACGCCGCCACAAGCTTCTGGATCGCGGCGGAAGCTTGCGGATCGCCGCCGCAAGCTTCTGGAACGCGCCGCAAGCTTCGGTCTAGATCTTGATGAAGATCCGCCGCCGGTACAGAGCCAATGTCACGCCCCACCAGATCGCGGTAAAGACCAGTGCCCAGCCGAGCGAGGCGACGTAGTCGGGGAGCCAGGAGGCGAAGAGGTGGCGGTAGAGCCAGGCTTGCAGGGTGATGGGGGCGCCTTCCGGCGTCTGGAGATGGATCAGGTACAGGATCTTCGCCATCAGGGTGCTGCCGAAGAAGGCCACGATGGCGTTGGTGCCGAAGATCGCGAAGGGGCGTGACCAGCCGTCGCGGTGTTTCATGTCGACGAGGTAGTAGGCCGGAGCGAGCAGCAGGAGGGCCAGGCCGGCGGTGAAGAGCACATAGCTGCTCGTCCACAGGTTCTTGTTGATCGGAAACCAGACATCGGCGACGAGGCCGGCGACGGTGGCGACGCAGCCCGCGAGCAGGAGACCGCGGAGCTTCTCCCGTGATTCGCGCGAGGAGCGCAGCCAGTCTCCCGCGAACAGTCCGAGCAGGGCGGTGGCGATGGAGGGGATGGTGCTGAGGATGCCTTCCGGGTCGCCCGGCCCCGGCGCCTTCCTCCAGGTGTGGCGGCCGAGGAGGAAGTGGTCGATCCAGCCCGCCAGGTTGCCGTCCGGGCTGAGATCTCCGGCGCCGTGCCCCGGCACCGGGATCAGCACCATCGCCAACCAGTAGCCGGCGAGCAGGACGACCGCCAGCGCTGCACGCGACCGCTTGCCCAGGTGGAGCCAGGCGAGCGCGGCGACGCAGTAGACGACGGCGATCCGTTGCAGCACGCCGGGGATGCGGGCGGCCGGCCAATTCACCGCATAGAACGGAACCCAGCTCAGGAAGAGGCCGAGAGCGAAGAGGATGACCGACCGCCGCGCGATCTGCCCATGGAGCGGACCGCGGTCGTCGCCGGAGCGTGCGAGCCGGCCGGCGAAGGCGTAGGGGATGGCGGCGCCGACCACGAACAGGAAGAAGGGGAAGATGAGATCGGTCGGCGTCCAGCCGTTCCAGGGGGCGTGCAGGAGCGGATGGTAGGTCTTGTCCCAGTCTCCGGCGTCGTTGACCAGGATCATGGCGGCGATGGTCGCGCCGCGAAAGACGTCGAGAGAGCCGAGGCGCTCCGGTGGCGCCGGCTGGGGCAGATCATCGTTTGCCGGGTTCGCCGCGTTCACGTGACTGATCGTACCCCCTCGCGGCCCGTCCAGGCGATCCGTCCGGGCGATCCGCGGCTGTCATCTTCCCGTCATCCTGCCCTCGCTACTCTGGCTTCGATAGCAGCCTCTAAGACTGCAGAAGGAGACAGAGATGAAAAGGACCAAGGCCATCCTGGCCCTGACAGCCCTCCTGCTCCTGCCGGCCGCCGCTCTGGCGCGCGCCGACAGAGAAACCACCACCACCAGCGCGGGGCTCCTGCGCTTCGATCAATTGGAGATCCATGCCGCGGCCGGCGCCTCGTCGGTCACCGTCCAGGTCGACCGCACCGGCGGCAGCGCCGGCTCGGTGAGCGTCAAGTACACCATTGCGGCCGGCACCGCGGTCGCAGGGCACGACTTCACCCTGACCAGCGGACAGCTCGCCTGGGCGGACGGCGACGCGACCCCCAAGACATTCTCGATTGCCGTAGCCCCCACGGCGAACAGCTCGGGCAAGACCGTTCTGATGGGCCTCTACGATCCGTTCGGCGGCGCCACGACCGAGACCGCGACCGGCTATGCGACGCTCATCCTCGCCGGCGGCAGCGGCGGCGGCCCGGGGGTGTTGCGCTTCGATCAGGCGGAATTCCATGCGGCGGCCGGCGCCTCGTCGGTCAGCATCCAGGTCGACCGCGTCGGCGGCAGCAGTGGCGCGGTGAGCGTCAAGTATGGAACGACCGCCGGCACCGCGACGCCGGGCACCGACTACACCCAGACCACCGGGATGCTGACCTGGGCGGACGGCGACTCGGCAGCGAAGACCTTCTCCGTGGCAGTGAATCCCACCGCCAACAGCAATGGCAAGACCGTCTTCATGGGGCTGTACGACGCGGTGGGAGCCACGACCGATCCCATCTTCTATCGGGCGACTCTCATCCTCGCCGGCGTGAGCGCCGGCAGCCCGGGCGTGGTGCGCTTCGATCAGACGGAATTCCATGCCGTGGCCGGCGCGACGTCAGCCATCATCCAGGTCGACCGCGTGGGGGGCAGCACCGGTGTGGTGAGCGTCAACTACGGCACCACTGCCGGCACCGCGACGCCAGGCACCGACTACACCCAGACCAATGGCGTGCTCACCTGGGGCGACGGCGACACGGCGCCGAAGACCTTCTTCGTATCGGTCAATCCCACGGCCAACAGCGCCGGCAAGACCGTCTACATGGGCCTGTACGATCCGCTGGGCGGCGTCACGGTCGACTCCGCACACTCCCATGCGGCGCTCATCCTGGCGGGTGGCGGCAGCGGCGGCGGCCATGCCGGCTCGATCGGCTTCGACCAGCACGACTACGTCGCCCTGGCGGCGGCGGGCAAAGCGGTGATCTCGGTCTATCGCGGCGGCGGACACTCCGGAGCGGTGTCGATCCACTACAGCACCCAGGACGGCACGGCGCTGGCGGGCCGGGACTACACGCCAGCCTCCGGCACGCTCCAGTGGAACGACGGCGAAGAGGGCTTGAAGACGTTCTTCGTGCCACTCCTCGCCAACGCCCTTACCGGCACCGTCAAGCTGGCCCTCAGCAATCCGGTCGGCGGCGCCACCATCATCCAGGACCACGGCACGGCCGTCCTCTACATCTCGGGTCATAGCGGCGGAGGAGGCGGCGGAGCCGGCACGATCAACTTCACCGCGGGCTACTTCCAGGTCGTCGCCGGTAATCTGGCCACGGTCACCGTCGAGCGCAGCGGCGGCCATGCCGGAGCAGTCTCGGTGCAGTACAGCACCGGCGACGGCAGTGGAGTCGGCGGCACCGACTACACTCCGGCCTCCGGCACGCTCGCCTGGGGTCCCGACGAGCAGGGGAGCAAATCCTTCCAGGTCACCACGGCGGCCAACACCAGCGGCGAAGGCAAGAGCGTGCGCCTGACTCTCTCCAATCCGACCGGCGGGGCCACCCTGGGCGATGGCAAGACGTCGACCCTGTACGTGCTGAGCACCCATGGCGACACCTCGAGCTGTGTCGACGACGACACCACCCTCTGCGTGGCCGGCAACCGCTTCAAGGTGCAGGTCACCTGGCGCACCGGCGACGGGCAGACCGGCCTCGGCCACCCCACCAAGCTCAACGCCAACTCGGGTGCCTTCTGGTTCTTCAGCGCCGACAACACCGAGATGCTGGTCAAGGTGCTCGACGCCTGCGGCTCCTACAACCACTTCTGGGTCTTCTACGCGGCGACCACCAACGTCGGCTTCACCGTCGAGGTCACCGACACCCACACCGGCCTGGTCAAGCAGTACTCGAACCCCTACGGCCTGGCCGCGCCCTCGGTGAACGACACGTCCACCTTCACCTGCCACTAGTCGAGTCATCGAACCGATCGAACACTGCAGCCCCGGAGAGGTTTCGGCCTCCCGGGGCTTTTGTGTCTTCATTCCTTCTCGAACTCGGCCAGCGTGCCCACGAAGCCGAGCGCGGCGGTCAGGTTGTAGCCCGCAATATCCCGCAGAAGGGTCTGGATGAGTGGGGAGTGCTGCATCCGGTCCGCCGTGCGGCGGGCGATCCAGACGGCCAGCGGGATCACCGCGATACCGACGGCCAGGTTGGCGGCCAGCCAACTGAGGCTGAACATCCGGTAGGCGTCCAGGTGGAGGAAACCCTTCAGGCCGACGATCAGCATTGGCGTCCAGACGAGGGGAGCCGTCAGAAAGACCAGCTTCGTGACGCGAACGCGTTGCACCTTGAGGTTGCCCAACCGCTTCTGGATCTCCACGATCGGCGCGCTGTAGTCGAGGCTCCAGATGGTGGCCCACTGGCGGATGCCGGCGATGAGAAGAGCGAGCGAGCCGAGGTCGAGCGCCACCGCCGGGATGACGAAGCGGGCCTGATGGAGATGATCCGCGATGAACGAGCCGAGCCAGCCGCAGACGAGGAGGTTGAGGATCATTTCAGGCAGCATCAGCCACGACAGCCGCGTCATCGCGGTCGCCGCCTTGTTCAACACCGGCTCCTGCAACAGCCGGGTGTTCAGCCGGATGAGGGTGTCGAGCTTTCTGTCCTGATCGTCCCAGCGCTGTTTCAGATCGTCGATGTCCATGATGAGTCCTTTCGATCGTTTCAAATTGTTCAGACTGTCCGCGCCGCGTCGCGCCGGAGCTTTTGTTTGATCCGGTTGAGCTTGGTGCCGACGTTGGTTTCCGAGATGCCGAGAATCTCGGCGATGGTGTCGTAGCGGTTGCCGTCCAGATACAGGATGACGAGCGCCCGGTCGAGCTCGTCGAGCTGATCGATCAGGGTGTGCAGAAGCAGGAGATCGTCCGTCTCCGCGGCGCCGCGTTCATCAGCGATTTCCAGGATCGACTCGCCGGCCGGCACCGTGTTACGGGACCGCCGGGATTCGCTCCGGTAGAACGAAATCGCGACGTTGAGCGCAATGCGGTACATCCAGGTGGAGAAGGCGTAGCCGGCGTCGTAGCGGTCAAATGACCGCCAGAGCTGAGCCGTGATCTCCTGCGCCAGATCCTGGCGGTCCGCTAGGTTCCGGCTGTACGAGGCGGACACCTTGTAGAGGATCTTCTTGTGCTCGTCGAGCAGGCTCAGGAATCTCTCCTGCCGGGATGGTTGTGCCATGGGCTCCTTTCCTTCTGTCTCCCTACACCCCTGTGATTCGCCCGGGGGGCGAAAAAATCACAGCGGCTGGAGACTCTGGAGCACGGCGAGCGCCTGGTCCAGCCGCTCGCGCCGGGAGCCGGCCGCCGGATACCGGTAGGCGAGGACGAGAGGCCCCCCCGCGACCAGGGAGATACGGATCTCCTCGGTCTCCTTGCCGCCACCGTCCCGATCATCCTGATAGGTCCCGCGGGTCAGAAGAACGCGGCCGAACTGGCACAGCATCTCGATGGAGCCCAGGGAGCGGCCGTGCGGAAGCTCGCCGAACCGCGCCTCTTCATTCCGCGCCGCCGCGGCGAGGTCCGTGCTGGTGCCACGTGCGATGGTGATCTCGCCACCGTCCGCGCCGGTCAGGCGGATCGGATCGACGGCTCCGGGGACCGGGGTGAAGCCGGCCGGAATCGCGGTCAGCTCGATCTTGAGCGGGGCGCTCTTGACGCTGGGCGGAGTTGGAGGGGCGGGAGAGGAGGAGGCGTGCGGCGCCTTCCTACAGCCGGCGAGGGCGAGAAAAGGGAGAAGGGCGAGGAGCAGGAGGTGGATCGGCTTGGCGGGCATGCCGCGGAGATTCTACAGGCTGGGCCCTCTCCCCCGTCCCCTCTCCCGTGCGTCCACCACACGCCCACCCCGAACGAGAGCTGATCGTTACCCATAAAAAGTTCTGCTGGGCGCTGGCATGTGGGCCTACGGGGAGCGTGCGAGACGGAAGATTTTCCATGCAGCGGCGATATCGTCGAGGCGTTGCAGGCCGAGCCAGA
>Ga0134124_10000097_pt1 | contig 84418 bp, 69 predicted proteins | sample KB304_FD_96880 | JGI IMG/M metagenome (GOLD analysis project Ga0134124, IMG submission 96880) | Terrestrial soil microbial communities without Nitrogen fertilizer from Kellogg Biological Station, Michigan, USA - KB3-0-4 | ecosystem: Environmental > Terrestrial > Soil > Unclassified ...
ATCCGCTCCGGCCAGCGTGATTTCTGCAAGGTTGGCCCCGATAAACTGCGCGGACGGCACATACGCATCGGTCAGGTCGGTTCCGGACAAGTCAAAAGCGCTGAAGATGCCCCCACTGAGACGTGCGGTCGGTCCGGCCAGAAGATGTTCCCGGCACTGCCACGTCGTCGGAAGTGTTGCAGGGCAACCGACCAGATCCCACGCACGCACATCGGTCAGATTCGCCGTGCCAAGCTTCGCGCCTTCGACGTTCGTTCCCGAGTCCAGAGTGGAACGGGAAAAATCCACGCCCGTCAGATTGGCGCCCGACAAGTCCGCCTCGGACCAAACCGTCCTGGATAGATTCGAATCAGTCAGATCGGCACCGGAAAGATTGGCCGCGGGGAACAGTCCGTAGCTGATGTTGTTGCCGACGAGGTATGCGTTGGGCAGCGCAGCATGGGCGGGGTACAAGTAATTCCAAGAGACATTGCTGTGCCAGTCGACGTTCGGCAGGAATCCGTAACCGGCACCCGCCGTGTTTTCGACAACCACCGAATCGCCAATCGTTGCACACGGACCGTGATCCTCTGCAGCGACGAATGCAGCATCTAGCGCATTCCGGCACGCATCGAAGTCCAGCTTGATTCCGAGATAGAGGTTGGCAAGTCGCTTGCCGAGCGCAGCCGACTGGCACTTTGCATAAACCGTGGCCGCTCTCGCTTTCGCGAGCACACATGCGATCTCATCTTCGGCAGCCGACGACGCATCGAGATCGTCGAAGACCCCCGACGCCGCATTGGCGGCAAGAAGGATTGCCGTCGCGGAGTCTCCTGTTGAAGGGCAGCTACTCGTCGTCTCGGCCTTCGTGAAGGCCGCGACGAGCTTTTCATCGCATCGGTTGAAGTCCGCGTCCTTGCCGCGCAGCACTTTTCCGTGCTCGCGAATCCGGCAGGAGAAATTCTTCGTGGTGGCACGCACCTTGGCGACGCTGCAGCCGTTGGCCAGCACGGCTTGCGACGGAGTATCGCCGGCAGCAAGCAGAACGCCAGCCGCGGCAGCGACCGAAAGAATGAGCTTGTTCACGACCCGGCCCTCCTGCTCGCCCCCACAGCGAACGCGGCGTTCTACCATGCCGCCCTTCGAGTACTCAATGCGAAATCCGGACCGGCACCGTCAGGGCTCGACGATCACCTTTGCATGGCGCTCCGGGTTCCTGAGCTCCTCGAACGCCTGCGCAACGCCGTCGAGCCCGATCCGGCCCGTAACGAGCGGCGCCACGTCGATGCGACCTTCGGCGATGTGAGAGAGCGTCGCCGCGAACTCTTCCGGCGCGTACGCGATCACGAACTGCATCGCGAGCTCCTTGTTGATGCCGAGCATCGGCTCGATGTGATCCTTCTCCATGCAGACGCCGACGACGACGATGCGCGTCTTCCGCATCGCCTTCTCGAAGATCTCGGCGATCACGCCCGGTATGCCGACGCACTCGAAGACGACGCCCGGACGCAGCTGCGGGCCGAGGCCGATGATCGTCATTGCGTCGTTCGGGTCGACTCCGTGAGGATTCGCGAGATCCTGCCAGCGCGTCCACGGCGAATCGGTCGCGGGGTCGACGACGACGTCGGCGCCCATGCGAAGCGCGAGCGCACGCCGCGCCGGTGAAAAATCCGACGCAACGATCGGCGACGCGCCCGCAAGCCTCAGCGCCGCGATGACGGCAAGCCCGATCGGTCCGCAGCCGATCACGAGCGGCACGTCGTCCGGCGCGAGCTGCGCCATCGCGACCGCGTGCACGCCGACCGCCATCGGCTCGGTCAGCGCCGCATGATGCGAAACAAGGCCGTTGGGAATGGGCAGCAGCAGCATCTCCTGGAGGAGCATGCGCTCGCCGTAACCGCCGGGGAATTCGTTCGAGTAGCCGACCGTGGCGATGCCGGATGCACCGAGCGTGACCGGCATTGCGCAGACGCGCGTTCCGGTCGGGAACGGCCGCGCCGAACCGGCGCCGTATTCCAGGACCTCGGCCGCGAACTCGTGTCCCATCACCACGTCGCGCGTGGGATCGACGCGGAACGGTGAACCGGAACGCGCCGAGCCCTCGACCATGCGGTCCATGTGCATGAGCGCGTGAAGATCCGAGCCGCAGATCCCGCACGCGAGAGTTTTCGTGAGAACAGTGCCCGGCAGCGGAACCGGATCGGGAACATCATCGAGGACGAGACGCGTCGAGCGACGGACGACGGCTTTCATCGGACACGTCTTGCACGACGTCGGCGGCACATCAATGGTCGCGCTCGCCGTCCTTACTGCTCGTTCAACCTGTTGACGCCGGCCACGCCGCTGTCCGATACTGCGCCGCGCTTTCGCGGTGCGCATTCCGCGACGCAACCGGAGGGACTCCCGATGAACATCAAACATGCTGCCGCAGTCTTCACACTGCTGACGTTGCCGCTGACTGCGTCGGCCGCCGATATCCCCGTCTCGTACCTCGTCGACGGACGCGCGCTCAAGAACGCCATCGCCGGCACCACGCTCACGTTCAGTCTCTACTCGGACTCGTCGTGCTCGACGCTGATCGACAGTCAGCTCAACCTCGTCGAAGATCTCGCGGTGCTCGGGCTCAAGCGCTTCAAGCCGTCGGGTGCGACGACGCCGCCGCCGAAGACTGCCGAGATCCGCAACACGATTACCGGCGTCACGGCGTCGGGACATTTCTATCTGAAAGTTACCGGCACCGGCGTGACGCCCGTCGGCGGAGCGTGCCAGGCGCAGGCCGCCATCGGCGAGATTCCGGCGACGTGCAACGACAACATCCAGAACCAGGGCGAGTCGGACACCGATTGCGGCGGCAGTCTCTGCACCGCGTGCGGCGAAGGCGACAGTTGTGGCGTCAATGGCGACTGCCAGTCGCAATCCTGCTCGGGCGGCGTGTGCGTCGCGAGTTGCTTCGACAACCTGCTCAACCAGGACGAAACCGACATAGACTGCGGCGGCTCGATCTGCGACGACTGTCCGCCGGGTTCGAACTGCCTGAGCAACAACGACTGCGCTGCATCGATGGGGCTCGTCTGCCTGGGCGGCGCTTGCCAGTCGCATTGTGGCGACGGGCTCGAAGACGGAGACGAAACCGATGTCGATTGCGGCGGGTTCGAGTGTGGTACCCCGTGCAACAACGGCCAGGGGTGCGACCACGGTTCGGACTGCAACAGCAACAACTGCACCGCGAACATCTGCCAGCCGTGAGGTGATGCGTCCGCGCAGTGCAGGGCTATGCTTCCTGCAGACCCCTGCACTGCGCGGCAAGATCTACGAAGCTTTCCGCCACGTACGTCCATTCGCCCTCGACCTCGACCTCGGCCGCCGAAAGATCGTCCGAGCCCGATTCCTTGATCGGCCCTCCGAATTCCTCGCGGCGGATCACGAACGCCGTCTGCATCCCGTGGCCGGCCGCATACAGAAGGTCCACCTGGTGGGCTGCGACCATGCAGACTTCCGCGGGCGCGAGGCAGAGCGCTTCGACCGACTTCAAATAGATATCCGGGTGCGGCTTGTACGCGCGCGCGACCGACGAGCCGAGGATGATGTCCCACGGCAGCGACGCATGGCGCGCGAGCGCCACCATGTCGTCGAAGTTGCCGTTGGACAGCGGTGCGATGATCGCGAGCCTTCTCAGCTCGCGCAGGCCTTCGAGCACGTCCGGCCACGGATCGAGGCGGTTCCATGCGAGCGTGAGCTTGTCGAGCTCGTCGCCGGCGAGCGGCGCCGGGAAATGCTCGGCAACGAGCGCCGCGAGATTTTCGCGGTGGATCTCTTTGAGCGGACGGAACGGCATGCCGAAGCCCGCCGCGAGAAACGTCGAGCGCGCGTACGCGTTGCGCCACTCGATCGCGAGGCGCCCGGCATCGCAGCGAACGCCCTTCTCGAGCGCAACGCGTTCGAAGGCGGCTTTGAGAGGGCCGTAGAAATCGCAGACCGTGCCGTACGTGTCGAACAGGAACGCGCGGACCGGCGTCTCGCCGCGCTTCGGCGAGCGGTTCGGCTCGGGCTTGATCGGGAACGTATCGAGGAACGAGCTCACGGAGCGGACTGTTTGCGGCGGCGGTCGAACCAGCCGTCGATCGGATGCAGCACGACCAGCACGACGAGCGTCAGACCGACTCCGAGCGTGACGATCTCCCAGGTCGCGAGCGCGCACGCGATCCCGAGCGCAGCGGTAACCCACACCGTTGCCGCCGTAGTCAGCCCATGCACATCACCGTGCTCCGGCTGACGGATCACCGCGCCGGCGCCGAGAAAACCGATTCCGGTCATCACGCCTTGAATCACGCCCTGCACGACGCGGCTGGTTGCATCCGGTTTGCCGTCCAGTACGGCGAGCCCGACGGTCGAAAGACAAACGAGCGCCGAGCCGAGAGAGACGAGCGCGAGCGTGCGCACGCCGACCTGCTTGCCGCGCCACTCGCGGTCGAAACCGATGATCATCCCGATGACAACTGCGGCAACCAGGCGCAGCGCGACGTCGCTTACGCTCACGGGATACGGCGAAGACATCGATTCCGAGGATAGCCGAGGCTCCATACCGTACGAGCGGAGGAGGGTTGCCGCCCCGAGGGCGTGACGCACCGCGACGTTGCACATCGCGCCGGTTCACGGAACTATGGCGGCTTCGCGTATAGTCCAGAGGCAGTTGAGGTGGGCGAGGAAGGTGGCCGCGGGACGTCACCGGGGAGACGACAAGAGTGGACGTATTCCAGAAATGCCATGATTACACGCGGGCCAACTCCCTCCGGGACGAGGGAGTTTACCGCTACTTCCGCCGCATCAGCTCACAGCAGGATCCCGTCGTCACCATCGACGGCAAGCCGCTCATCATGCTGGGCTCGAACAACTACCTGGGCCTGGCCAGCCACCCCGAAGTCAAAGCCGCCGCCGTCGCCGCCATCGAAAAGTTCGGCACCGGGTGTGCGGGCTCGCCGCTTCTCAACGGATCGCTCACGGTTCACGCCGAGCTCGAAGAGCGCCTCGCGCATTTCATGCAGTGCGAGGCCGCGCTGATCTTCACGACCGGTTTCCAGGTAAACCTCGGCGTTCTGTCTTCGCTGCTCGGACGCCACGACACCGTGTTCCTCGACAGCCTCGACCATGCGTGCATCATCGACGGCGCGCGGCTCGGTCTCGCCAAGCAGGTCAAGTTCCGCCACAACGACGCCGCCGATCTCGAAGAGAAGCTGCGGCTCTCGCCGGAAGATCGCGGGCGGCTGATCGTGATCGACGGCGTGTATTCGATGGAAGGCGACCTCGCGCCGCTTCCGGCGATCGTCGACGTGAAGAAGCGCTACAACGCGCGCCTGATGGTCGACGATGCCCACGGCGTCGGCGTGCTCGGCGAGCACGGGCGCGGCACCGGTGAGCATTTCGGTCTCGAGCACGAGGTCGATCTCGTGATGGGGACGTTCTCGAAGTCGCTTGCATGCGTCGGCGGGTTCGTTGCCGGCGATGCGTACGTCGTCGACTTCATCCGCCACACCGCGCGGTCGCAGATCTTTGCCGCGTCGATGCCGCCTGCCAGCGCCGCCGCCGTGCTGAAGGCGCTCGAGATCGTCGTGCGCGAGCCGGAGCGCCGCGCGCGGCTGTGGGAGAACACGCATTACATGAAGGCCGCGCTCGACGACCTCGGCTTCGATACCGGTGAGGCCGCCTCCCCGGTGATTCCGATCATGGTCGGCGAGGACTTCACTGCGTATCGCATGGTCGTCGATCTTCACGACGAGGGCGTGTTCGCCAATCCCGTCGTCTCGCCCGCCGTTGCCGAAGGGCACGCGATGATCCGCACGTCGTACATGGCCACGCACACGCGCGAGCATCTCGACCAGGCGCTCGTCGCGCTGGAGAAGGTCGGTCGCCGCCACGGCGTGCTGCCGTCACGGGCCAAACGTATCGCGTGAACGGCGAGATCAGCGCGCCGGTGGATCTGTGCACCGGCTCCGGAAGTCTCAATCCCGATGCCGTCGGCTGGAGCCGGCGGCCGCTGCACCGCTGCAATCTTTCCGGTAACCGGTTTCGCAAGAAACGCTGGAATTACTGGGCGATCCAGACCGAGCGCTTCTTTTTTGCTGCCGGAATTGCCGATCTCGACTACGCCGCCAATGCGTTCGTGTATCTGGTCGACCTGCGGCGGAAGGCCGTCATCGAGCAGAACGTGGTCGCGCCGTTCGGTCGCGGTGCCACGTTCGGCGAGACCGTCGATTCGCCCGCGCTGTTCCGCAGCAGGCGGCTGACGTTCTCGCAGGCGCGCGAGCAGGACGAGGATGCCTTCTCGATCCTGATCACGTGCGACCGGTTCGACGGCGGCGACCGGCTGTCGGCGGCCGTGCGGGTCATCTATCCGGAGGATTTCGAGACGCTCGGCGTTGCCGTGCCGATCGACCACCAGCATTTCCAGTACACGTCGAAGCACGTCGCCGTGCCGATGGCGGGGCGCGTGCGCATCGGGCGCAACGAGATTCCGTTCGAAGGCATCGATGCGTTCGCGACTTTCGATTTCGGGCGCGGCGTGTGGCCGCGGCGGACCTCGTGGAACTGGGGCGCTGCATCCGGCTACGTCGACGAGGCCAACATCGGCATCAACCTGGGCGGCAAGTGGACCGACGGCACGGGAACGACCGAGAACGCCGTGTTCGTCAACGGGCGGCTCATCAAGATCCATGAGGATCTCGAGTGGTCGTACAACGAGCTCAACTTTCTCGAGCAGTGGCGCGTGCGCGCGCCGCTCAGCGGCGACGTCGACCTGCTGTTCGAGCCGATCGTCGAGCGGCAGAAGCTGACCGACGCCGTTCTCGTGCGGTCGCGGGTGCACCAGGTCTTCGGGATCTGGTCGGGCACCGTGCGCGGCGAGACCGGCGAGACCATCGAGATCCCATACCTGTTCGGCTGGGCCGAGGAGCATCACGCGCTCTGGTAGACGTCCCCTTGCGAATCATCACTCCGGCTTCGGAAACCGGATATACGAATCGATCAGCAGCTCGACGAGCGATGCATCGAGCGGACGCTCGCCCTCGAAGAGGCCGCGCGCACGGAGGTCGGCGAGCATGCGGCCGACGACGAACTCGACCGACAGGTCGTCGGTGTGCTCGCTCCATGCACGACGTTCGGCCTCGCTCTCGAAGCAGTACGCCTTCCATGAGACCGAGAAGCGAAGCTCGTTCCAGTCGTAGCTCGTGACCTCGCGATCGCCGTTGCGAACGACCCATTTCCGGTCGCCGGCGTGCGTCAGGCGCATTCCCGGTCGCAGATCGCTCACCGGCGCCGACGTCTCGCGGACGCGGTCGACGCCGTGAAACACGCTGTCGGTGTCCATCATCAGTGCGGTATTGAAGCGCACGAGGTGCGCAACCGGCGGCGCATCGGCACCGTCGGGATAGAATGCGAACTCGCCGCCGCCGCAGTCGTGATACCACGCGACGGCCGTTGCGATCGGCATCCGGTACTCGTCGAAAAGGCCGCTGTGGTGCATCGCGACGATCAGCCACTGCGGATGGCTCCTCCGGCTGACGCCGCGGAACTCCGGAACGTCGGTGTGGACCGCGAGCTCCTGACCGGGCACCAGCAGATTCGCATATACGATCGCCGGCACGACGACCGGACGATCGAACAGTCGGCGCGCGGCTTCCATGAAACCCTCATGATGCAGATACGGCTCGATGCCGGAGGCGACGATTTCTTCACCGTAAGCATACGTCTCGCGGAAGTAGTTGGTGCGCGCGGCGAGCACCTGAACAGGCTCGCTGCGTCCGAAGCGTCCACCGGTCTGCACGAAGTTGCGCGCGGCATCGTAACGCGCCGGAAAACCGTGGCCGAGCCCTTCGAACGTCGGCTCTTCGGAGTACATCTTGTAGCTGCCGTGGCGATGGCAGAGGTCGACGAGATCGTTGGCTTCGTCGAGGCTGAGCAGCGGATCGAACGATGCGTACCAGTTGCGGTAGCGGCGGCTTTCGTCAAAGGCTGGTTGACCCACGGGGATGGCTCCTTGCAATGCTCAGGTCACGAGTGCGGCGGAGATTAGCAGCATGCGCACCGCTGCGCACCCACCCAATTCCGCCCCGGGATCCCCTTCCGCGACATCAGGCAGCGCTTCGCTTTCGCGACGAGTGCAGTGGAGCAAGTGAGAGTTTCAATCCGAAGGGCCGCAGCAATCGGTTCAACGTCGCCTGCGTCGGATTGTGGCGAGCGTGGATTGCGCGAAGTACGTTCGGGCTTGGCATGCGCACTTTGGCAGCGAATTCCTTGACGCCCATCGCCCGTATCACTTTGCCGAGCGCGGCCTGAAGCGACACGCCTTCCTCTACAGCGGCGAGCAGGAATTCGCGGGCGAACGCCGCATCCTGAAGATCGGACGCCAGTCCTTCCTCCCAATCGCGACTACGTCGGGTCATCCGAGACTTCCTCCAGATACGCCCGCCAGAACCGTTGCGCGCGACGGATATCGCGCCTCTGCGATCGCTTGCCTGCTCCGAGCAGCACGACGACGGCCTCACGCACCTTGCCGAAGTAGACACGGTAGCCGGGCCCGAACATCAATCGCGCTTCCCAAACTCCACCGCCCACTGACTTGTGGTCGCCGAAGTTGCCGGACTGGAACCGCCAGATCCGCACCTGCACGCGTGCTCTCGCTGCACGATCAAGGCCGTCCAGCCATTCGCGGAATGGGCTGCGATCATCTTCCGCGAGGTACTCGACGACCTTCACGGCAAATGAACGGACATTTCAAAATTATCGTATTTGGTACTTATGTCAACGCCGTACATGCAGGTGCAGGTGGATGAGCGGAAAGAAGTGCGGCCGTGACAAAGCATTCGCGGAAAGCGCCTCTCGCGCATCCAGGCTCAGTCGGTCGCGTCGTCGCAAGACCACGGATGGCATGATCTCTGGAAGTTAAGCCGCGTCGTCGCGCTCCGGCTTGACTGGCCGCCGCGCAGTCAGCATTTCCAAAGCCGCTCGGCGCCGCGCAGTGGCGCTGACCAGAGGAGCACGCCATGCCATCCACTCCGTCAAAGGCCATCCTCATCACCGGATGCTCGACCGGTATCGGCCGCGCAACCGCGCTGCGTCTCGCGAAAGCGGGAAAGACCGTTTACGCAACCGCGCGCCGCCTCGAATCCATCCGCGATCTCGAAGCTGCCGGATGCAAGACGCTGGCGCTCGACGTCTGCGACGAGGATTCGATGAAGAACGCGGTCACCGCCGTGGAGCAGGCGGAGGGTGCCGTGGGCGTTCTGATCAACAACGCGGGCTACGGCAGCGACGGCGCAATCGAGGAAGTGCCGATGAGCGAAGTGCGGCGCCAGTTCGAGACCAACGTCTTCGGGCTCGCGCGCATGATCCAGCTCGTGCTTCCCCGCATGCGCGGGCAGAGGTCCGGCCGCATCATCAACATCAGCTCGATGGGCGGCCGCATGACGCTGCCGGGCGGGGGCTTCTATCATGCGACCAAATATGCGGTCGAAGCACTGAGCGATGCGCTGCGGTTCGAAGTGGCCGGTTTCGGGATCGACGTGGTGCTGATCGAACCCGGAATCATCAAGACCGAGTTCGCGACTACGGCGATGGACAAGGCGAGCGCGGCGGCCGCACCCGGCTCCCCGTACGAAAACTTCAACAACAAGCTCGCGTCGAGCCTGAAAGACATCAACGACGGCAAGCTCGACATGATCGCCGTCGACGCCGACGTGGTCGCCAAGGTGATCCAGCAGGCGATCGACGCCTCGAAACCGAAGACGCGCTACCTCATCACCGCCGGAGCGCACGTGTTCGTCGGACTGCGCCGGCTGCTGAGCGATCGCGGCTTCGATGCATTCCTCCGCACGCAGTTCCCGAGCCCCGGCCGCGCGTCCTGACTTGGAACCGCTGCTGATCCTCGTCGTTCCGGCGGCCATGGGCGTGCTCGGCGCCGCGATGATCGTGCAGCCGAGGGCCGTCATTGCGCGCAACCGCGACGACGACGAAGCCGGCCGGCCGGTCACGTCGTGGGACGTTGCGAAGACGCGCATTCTCGGGCTGGTTTTTCTGGCCAGCGCCGGGTTCTTTCTTCGCGCGATACTGACCGGAGAACCGGGAGCGGAGTTCTTCCCGGTTTGAGCGAGCGGGGGGCGCTGAGTACGAGCAGCCAGACGTGAACGACTCGCTCTCGATCCTGCTGCTCGCCGCGCGCGCGGCGTGGCCGATCGTCCGCCGGGCGATCGCGTCAGGACAGCTGCTGCGACCGCAGTGCGAGCTCGTGCCGCCGGATCCCGACGTCCTCTGCGAATACGACGTCCGCATTCCGATGCCCGAAGGCTTCGAGCTCAACGCCAGCATCTTTCGTTCGCGCAAGGCATCGGCCGAAGGCAGCCGCGTGCCCGTGGTGATGTGCGCGCATCCCTACGACAACCATCTGCTGCCGGCGCTCGGCCGCACGCCGCTCGGCGGGCCGCCGCAGCAGTACCGGATGATCCCTCAGGTCGGGCGTCCACGCTTTTCGACGATCACGAGCTGGGAAGCGCCGGATCCGAACTTCTGGGTCGCCGCCGGCTATGCGGTCGTCAACCTGAATCTTCCCGGATACGGCGGAAGCGGCGGGGCTCCGGGACTGTTCTCGGTCGAGCAGGCCAAGAGCTACTACGACGCGATCGAATGGGTTGCCGCGCAGCCCTGGTCGACCGGAGCGGTCGGCCTGCTCGGCGTCAGCTTTCTTGCGATCACGCAGTATCACGTGGCCGCGTGCCGTCATTACGGCGGGCCGCCGGCGTCGCTCAAGTGCATCGCGCCGTGGGAAGGCCTTGCCGATATGTACCGCGAGCAGTCGTGCCCGGGCGGCATCGATGACGACGGCTTCGCTCCGTTCTGGTGGTTCACCGAAGTGCTTCCGGCGCTGACCGGCTCGACTGCCGACTTCGCACGGCACAACGGCGGCACGCCGTACGAGCTGTTCAACCAGCATCCGTTCTACGACAATTTCTGGCGCGAAAAGGCTGCGCCGCTCGCGGAGATCGACGTTCCGATGCTGGTGTGCGCGTCGTTCTCGGATCACGGCCTGCACACGACCGGGTCGTTTCGCGCGTTCGTCGAGGCGAGGTCCACGCACAAATGGGTCTACACGCACCGCACCGGCAAATGGGACGCCTTCTACTCGGACGAAGTCGAGCAGCTCGTAAAACAGTTCATGGACTGTTTTCTCAAAGGCGACTCGTCGAACGGGTTTCTCGAGCGCGCACCCGTGCGGCTCGAAGTGCGCTCCAGCCGCGACGTGATCCACGAAGTGCGCGACGAACGCGAGTGGCCGCTCGCACGAACCGTGTTCACGAAACTGTGGCTCGACGGCACGCGGCTTTCGAGCGTGCCGGCCGACGGCGCGTCGGTCGCGGAGCACCCGGCGCGCGGCGGCCGCTCGACGTTCACGTATCGATTCGACGAACCGACCGAGCTCACCGGTCCGATGAAGCTGCATCTGTGGGTCGAAGCGCGAGGCGCCGGCGGCGAAGCTCCGCCCGACGATATGGCGATCTTCGTCGCGATCGACAAGCTCGACGCGTCGGGCAGGTCGGTTCGGTTTCGCGGATCGGTCGGCAATGACCGCGACATGGTCACGCGCGGCTTCTGCCGAGCCTCACGCCGCGAGCTCGATGCCGAAGCGTCCACCGACTGGCAGCCGGTGCTTCGTGGTACATCGCATCTTCCGCTCGCGCCGCATGAGCGCGTTTCCGTCGACATTGCGCTCTACGCGAGCAGCACGTTTTTCGATCGAGGCGAGTCGATCGTGCTGATCGTCGCGGCCGACGAAATCATACCGTCGCCGCCGTACCGGAAGCGCGTCGACTGCAACCGCGGCGTCCATCGTCTTCATCTCGGCGGCGAATGCGACTCGCACCTGCTCGTGCCGGTGATTCCGCGCTGATCGCGGCCGGCGGGCTGCGCGCGCCGACGTCGCATCCGCCGCAGCACGTCGCAGGAATCGGTTACATGGGAAGGCGCGCCCGCTGCGTGCGCCTTCTGCGGACAGACCGGCGAAATTTCGAACGTGCGCGTGGCCATTGTCACCCGCGCCGCTTGCGCTGGCTGTGACGGTCGGCTCAACGTCCCGCCCGGGAGCCAGGAAATGGTCCCGGGGAGAAACACGTAGTGAACAAACCGATACGAAAGATCATGCTGGGAGTTGCTTCGCTGATGGTGGTAGCCGCGTCTTCGACGCCGGTGCATGCCCAGGTAGGAAAGAAGATTTCCACCGCAGCAGTAACCGTTGGTGGCGCCGTTATCGCTGCGTATCCGTCGGAGACGACTGCAGTTTCGGTCGCCGTGCCGACGGGCTACAAGAGCTCGGCCAGTTTTCTCAAAGTCACGGCCAACTACCAGGTCGCGTGTTCCGGCACCGACAAGATCTCATCGCGGGTAGTCGTCGGAGGCCAGACCATGGAGGATGGCAGCCTGCCTTACGAGTTTTCGGGCTCGACGTCGGGCTACCGCGTACTGTCGAAGTCGTATTATCTCGCCTCAGAGAAGCTGGGCGGTCCGGCCGTACCTCCAGGTTCCACGGTAGAGGTGCGGCTCAACTCGGACCTCGGCACCTCGTGCCTGCTCTACCAAGCGACGATCATCGTCGAGACGACGAAGTAGCCGCCACGCGCTGAGGCTGTTGTAAAAAAACGGCCACCGCATCCGCGGTGGCCGTTTTTTAATATCGAGGTTGAGGCGGCGCCGTTCGCGACGGGGGGAGGTCCCGTCTGCTGAGGTCACGGGGGAAAACCTCGTCCGGACTGCCGCAGAGAGGCGGCTTTCCGGACCTGGAGCACACAAACGACGCCGCCCGCTGTCCCCGCCGATCCTACCTCTCAATGGATCGGCGAGTAGATCTGAGAGCTTTTAGAAGCTCTCCAGTTATGACCGGGCGGAGCATAGCCCCGTGCGCTCCCGCAAGAAACAGTCAACGCCGGTTCCTTTCGATTTTTTTCAGCCCGGGGCGGCCCTGTCATCAGAATGACAACATGCCGTCGACCTAAGGTATGCCTGCCGTCGTACGAAAGATTGAAAGTGCAGCCCTGAGTCGGAACCCGGACTTTCCCGGGGTTCCGCGCCGGCCGTCACACGTTGCGGCCGGACGGAAGACTGTGCGGGGGCTAGCCCGCTGGCCTGGATCGCGCGGCCGAGTTAACAGCACGCCACACTACACAAGGCCCGGCCGCCCGCGGCACGGACCGGAGCATGAAGCACGGCAATGGAAATCAACGGCGTCGCCCACACCTTCATCACCTCCAGCGATTTCGCCCGGTCCCGCGAGTTCTACTCGCGGCTGCTGCCGTTCCTCGGCATGCGCCCGGTGCTCGACGCCGACGGCTTCTACTACTGCGTCGGCGGCCGGACCGCGTTCGGAATCCGGTCGTGCGAACCGATTCACAGCGGCGAACGTTTCGTCCAGGAACGGGTCGGCCTCCACCACATCTGCTTTCGCGCCCGGGAGCGCGCCGACGTCGACGAGCTGCACCGCTTCCTCGTCGAGCTCGGCGCCACCATCGTCCACTCGCCCGAAGACGGCCCGTGGGCGCCCGGCTACTACTCGATCCTGTTCGAGGATCCGGACGGGATCCGGCTCGAGATGAACCACGTGCCCGGCAAAGGACTGCTCGGCGCGGCGGCCTCTTGAAACGGAGCGTCGGGGGGCGCGGGCCGGAGGGCAAGGCTGCCCGCAGCTCCGGCCTGTTCTGGCTGCTTGCCGGCACGCTGCTGTCGGTTGGCGCGCACCTGGTCGCGACCGGCCTGGCGCGGCTCATTGGTCGCGCCATGCGCGGCACCTCCGACCTGGCCACGCAGGCCATCCTCGTCCATCGTCCGTTCGACCAGCCGTACGTGATCGTCGCGTTCGTGGTCGTCACCGGAGTTTCGCTTGCGTACCTGCTGCCGCTGATCCGGTTCTTTCTCGACGACGACGGCCTCGGAAACGCCGAGCCGTCACCGGCCGTGCAGCGGCGCGCGATCGGTGCACCGCTTGCGCTCTCGGCGATCACGATCGTGCCGTGGATCGGCGGCATCGCGACGTTCGTCGCCGTCACGATCACGAGCTTCGGACGCTGGTCCGACGACATGCTCTCCGAGCAGGTCATCACGCCGGCGCTCTCCGGGTTCGTCGCGGCCACGGCGCAGTACCTGATGCTGGAATGGGTGTTCCGCGAGCGCATCGTGCCGCTGGTCTTTCCCGAAGGCGGCCTTCGCGCCGTTCGCCGTGCGCCGTTCCTTCCTGTCACCGCGCGACTCGTCGTGCTCGCGTTCGCGCTCGGATTCATTCCTGCGTTTGCGCTGCTCGGCGTGATTGCCGCGGCCAACGATCGCGTGGTTGCCGCGGCGAAGGAGCGCGCGGATGCGGCGGCGAAGGAGCGCGCGGCTGCAGCGGCGAAGGATCGCGTTGTTGCAGCAGGCAGCGAGCGCGTCGGTGCAGCAGGCAGCGAGCGCGTCGGTGCAGCCGGCAGCGATCGCGTCGGCGCAGCTGGCGACGATCGCATGGTTGCAGCCGGTAACGATCGCGCGGTCGCCGACCTTGCAGACACCGGAATCATGGATTTGCTGCAGCGCAACGCAGGGCGGATCTTCGTGTTCTTCATCCTGACCGGCGCAGGCTACGTGTGGATGTTCGCGCGCTCGCTGACGGTGCCTCTTGGCGAGCTGACGCGCGCGCTCGCCGGGATCCGCGATGGAAACCTCGACGTGCACGTGGCCGTGCGCACCCGCGACGAGCTCGGCTCGCTTGCTGAGGGCGTCAACGAGCTTGCCCGCTCGATGCGCGAGAAGAGCCATATCCTCGCCACTTTCGGCCGGATCGTCGATCCGGCCGTGCGCGACCGGCTGCTGGCCGGCGAGGTCTCGCCGCGCGGCGAGCGGCGCGAGGTGGCGGTGCTGTTTGCCGACGTCCGAGCGTTCACGCGCATGGCCGAGAAGAGTCCGCCCGAAGAAGTCGTGGAAACTCTGAACGAGTTATTCCGCATCATGTCCGCGGGCGTAAAGCGCGCGGGCGGAACCGTCGACAAGTTCGTCGGCGACGCGATGCTCGCGGTGTTCGGGCTGTTTGACCTCGAGGCGGAGACGGAACCGGAGAGCGCGTCGGTTTGCGATCCTGCGTCTGTTTCCGTTCCGGGGCCGAATGCTGATCATGCGCCGGCTTCCAGCCGCGCAGCCGCTGCCGCCATCGAATGCGCGCTCCGCCTGCGCAGCGACCTGGATGCGTTCGCCGCGACGCGCGTGCAGGCCGGAGGCGAACCCGTGCGCGTGTTGATCGCCGTTCATGCCGGCCCGGTCGTTGCCGCCACGCTCGGCGCGGAGGACCGCTTCGACTACACGGTCGTCGGGGACGCCGTCAACGTAACGTCGCGGCTTCTCGATGTCGCTAAGGAGCGCTCGCGCGCCGTCGTGATCTCGGCCGACGCCGTGCACCGTGCTGAACAGGCGGGTGCGAAGATCGCCGTCGACTGGTGCGGAAGCGTGGAGCTGCGCGGCCGCACGGCCGCGATCGAAGTGTGCACGGTTGCTGGGGCGTGATCAGCCGACCGCACGTCAGCGCGGCCGACGCGGCGGTGTCCGTGATGCACGAACATTCCGCGGGGAATGTGTCGCAGGTTTCGTCTGATGCATCAGCGCTCTGAGTGAGCGGTGTCTTGCGCCGGGGTAGGCGACGGCGACGGGTCCGAGGGTTTGTCGGATAGTACGCGCGCGGCGTCGGGTGACGTCAGCGGGACGGCAAGGTCGAGGGTGTCTTGTCGACCTCGCGCACTGATCTGGTCGCGTCCTCCCGGGCGCAGATCACGGCCGCGCTATGCTACTTTTGTTATGGAAGCGTCGTCGCGGTGTCGATTTCGCTTGACGCGATATTTCGCCGCTTGACGTCGCGTATGGCGAATCGAAACGGAGCGCTCTGCTTTTTTCGCGGCTTCGCGCGTTGCGCCGCTCAGACGTTGCGGCTTGTCGCGACAGGCGCATGTCTCTGCGCGGTCGAGTCCTTACCGAGAACGACGCCTGAAAAACCCGTGTTACAAGGATCGTCATGACGACATCCTTCGACAGCATTGCAAAGCTCTCCGAAAAGGAACTGCTCGATCACTTCGAGTGCCTCGTCGCCCGCGATCGTCGTACGACTGCGGCGCTTCTCGTCGCGATCGCCGAAATCGATGAGCGCAAGCTCTGGGCCAGACATGCCTGCTCCTCCATGTTCAGCTTCTGCATGGAGCGATTCCACATGTCGGAGCAGGTGACTGCCAAGCGGCTTTGGGCTGCGCGCACGGCGCGTCGCTTTCCGGTCGTCCTCGACCTTGTCGCACGCGGCGAGCTGCATCTGAGCGCGATCCATCTGCTGGCGAGGCATCTGACCACCGAGAACCACCTGCGAGTGCTCGAGCGCGCCAGGCACAAGAGCTCGCGCGAGGTCGAGCGGCTGGTTGCCGAGCTGGCGCCGCGAGCGGATGTGGCGTCGCGTGTTCGGGCGATGCCGCGGCGTCGCGGTGCGGACGCGGCGAGCGATGGGACGGGGGTGGCAGCGCCAACGTTGGCCGGCGGGGATTCGCCGGATCACGAGGAGGCCGGCGGTGCGGACGATCGGCGCACTTCGACAGACCGCGAACCCGCCGGCTGCTCAAGTAATGAGCCGGAATCCGAGGTCGTCGGCGCTGCGATCGCTCCCCGGTCAGCGCAGCCGGCAACAGTTGCGAAGCCGATCGTTCCGCTCAGCCCGCGTCGTTACAAGATCGAGATCACCGTCGACGAAGACACGCATGACAAGCTTCGGTCGCTGCAGGATCTGCTGGGCCGCTCGTCGACCGGTCGCGACGCGGCCGCGATCATCAGTCGTGCGATCGACGTGCTGCTCGTCCGGACGCTCGCGCGCAAGGCAGGCTCGACCGATCGACCGAGGTCGACGACGCCGACGAAAGAAATATGCGCCGATCGACCGAGGTCGACCACGTCAACGAACGCGGAATGCACCGGTCGACCCGGCACAACGCCCGCGGCCGCTACTGCCGCTTCGCAGCGAGCACAGCGATCCCGGACGATCCCCGCGGCCGTGCGGCGCGAAGTATGGCGACGGGACTCGGGTCGCTGCTGCTACGTAGACGGACGAGGGCGTCGCTGCCGCGAGACGAGCAACATCGAGTTCCACCACAGAGCCCCCTTCGCGATGGGCGGACCTCCTACGCCCGAGAACATCGAGCTGCGCTGCGCAGCACACAACCAGTATCAGGCGGACCTCGACTTTGGCCGCGCCTTCATGGATGCGAAGCGCGGCAATCTCGCCGATGCACGAACATTCCGCGCGGAATGTCGCGGCAATCTCTCGGATACACGAAGCGCGGAATGTCGCGGCAATCTCTCGGATGCGCGAACATTCCGCGGGGAATGTCGGGGGACGGCGGCCGCTCCGTGAAGACGTCGCCGGTGTTCGTGCAGGCGGTCTTGGTCGGGGCCCGGAAATCAGGCTGATTGCGCGCGGCTCAGGACCTCGAAGCACCAACCCGCGAAGAGCCAAAAAACCATCCCCGCCCCCAACGGCAAAGCAGAAATGAAACGACCCGTCTCGCTGTCCGCCGCAGTGCTTTGCTTCCGCTTTCGCCTTCCTTCAATTGTCGCTGCGTGAAGACCTGCTGCCTCGAGGATTTCGAAGACATTGCGCGCGAGCATCTGCCGGCCGCGGCGTACGATTATTTTGCCGGCGGCTCGTGCGACGAAGTCACGCTTCGCGACAATCGCGACGCGTTCGGACGCGTGCGCCTTCTCGGCCGCGTGCTGCGCGACGTTTCGGGCCGCACGCTTTCGACGACCGTGCTCGGTTGTCCCGTCTCGATGCCGGTGATGATCGCACCGGTCGCGATGCAGCGGCTCGCGCACGACGACGGCGAGCTCGCCACCGCGCGCGCCGCCGCCGAATCCGGAACGCTCATGATCATGAGCACGCTCGCGACCGCTTCGATCGAGGAAATCTCGGCGGCAGCGGACGGCCCGCGCTGGTTCCAGCTGTACATCTACAAGGATCGCGGGCTGACGGCCGAGCTCGTGCGGCGGGCCGAAGCGTCCGGCGCGAAAGCGATCGTGCTGACGGTGGACGGCCAGGTCTGGGGCCGGCGCTATCGCGACGTGCGCAGCGGGTTTTCGCTGCCTCCGGGCATGAAGCTCGCGAACTTTTCCGCGGTCGGGCTCGACCGGTTTCCCGACGCGCCCGAATCCGGCCTGGCGGCGTACGTGACATCCCTGCTCGATCCGTCGCTCGACTGGAACGACGTTGCCGAGCTGGCCGCGATGACGTCTCTTCCGATCGTGCTCAAGGGCATCCTGCACGCCGATGATGCGCGTCTGGCCGTGGCGCACGGCGCGGCCGGCGTGTTCGTGTCGAATCACGGCGGTCGCCAGCTCGACGGTGCGCCGGCCACGATGGACGTGCTCGAGAGCGTCGTCGACGCGGTCGACGGGCGCGCGGAGGTCTATCTCGACGGCGGCGTGCGGCGCGGGACCGACGTGATCAAGGCGATCGCGCTCGGCGCGCGTGCCGTTGCCGTCGGGCGTCCCGTCGTCTGGGCGCTCGCCGCCGGTGGACATCGCGGCGTCAAACGGATGCTCGCGATGCTGCGCGACGAGTGCGACATCGCGATGGCACTGTGCGGCGCAGCGAATCCGGATGCGCTCGAGCGGAGCCTCGTCGTCTGACAGAACGGAGGTACGGACCTTGCGCGAGAATGCGGACCAGAAATCGTCATCCGATGCGAGTCGCTTCGATCCGCTGCGATCGGATCGCCCGCTGATCGTCTACGTCGACCTCAAGAGCCCGTACGCTTACCTCGCAAAGGATCCGACTCGCGCGCTTGCCCGCAGGCTCGGCATTGCCGTGGACTGGAGACCGCTCTCGCTCGACATTCCATCATTCGCGGGATCGGCGCGGCTCGACTCGGGCGACAACGTCGCCGAGAGCCAGCGCAGCGCCGCGCAGTGGACGTGGGTCAAGTACGCCTACGGCGACGCGCGCCGCTATGCGAAAATGCGCGGCCTCACGCTGCGCGGCACGGTAAAGATCTGGGACACCACGCTTGCAGGCATCGCCATGCAATGGGCTAAGGCGCACGGCGACGACATCCTCGCGCGCTTTCTCGACCGCACGTTCGAGAGCTTCTGGAAGCGCGAGCTCGATGCCGAGTCGCTCGAGGTGATCGAGCGCGTCCTCGGCGAATCGGGGGCCGACGTCGCAGGATTTGCCGCGCACGCCGACGCGGCGCGCCCCGCGTATCTCGCCGAGCAGCATGCGATCTTCGACGCAGGAATATTCGGAGTGCCGGGCTACGTGGTCGAAGGCGAATACTACTGGGGCCGGGAGCATCTTCCGCGCATCGGCTGGATCCTCGAGGGCCGCCGGGGGCCCGCGCCCGACATCGTCTATCCGCGCGAAACGAGCGCTGCGTAATGACGTCACCGGTGCGCGTCGCGATCGATTTCAACTGCGCAGCTTCTTATCTCGCGGTCGCTCCGACGCGTGCGCTCGAGTCGCGGCTCGGCGCCATGTTCGAATGGCTTCCGTTTCCTGCAGTCGCGAGCACGCGGCCACGCATGACGGTGTCGAACGACGATCGCAGCGCACGCCACCTGCGCATGCGCGCAGAGTATGTCGCGAGCGAGCTGCGCCGCTATGCCGCGTCGCGAGGCCTCGCAATCGATGATGCCCACCGCAGCACCGACGCGACCGCGGCGTCGCTCGGCCTGCTGTGGCTGCGCCGCCGCTCTCGTGAACGCGCCGGCGAATATGTCGAGCGCGTGTTCGACCGCATCTGGCGCGAGAACGCCGAGGCCGACGTCGATTTCGTCGAAAAGTGCCTCGGTCCCGATGCCGACGGGTTTCGCGCGTACGTGACCGGTGACGGACCGCGTGAGCTCGACGCGAGCCGCGAGCAGCTTTCGTCCGAAGGCGTCTGGAACGTGCCGGCGTATCTCGCCGGCGGCGAGCTTTTCATCGGCCGCCAGCACCTGCCGATGGTGGAATGGCTCGCGACGACGCAGCCGCGATCGCTCGAATCGACGAAGTAAGGCGCGTTACGGAAGACCGCCCGAGCCGGCGGATTCGCGCGGTACCGCAATGCAGTACCGCGCGAAGTCCGCTCTTTACGCCTTCATCCTCTCTGCATCAGTCGCAGGCGCACGCGCGCAGTGCAGTGCCCTCGGTATCGTATGCCGAACCGGTCGTCGTCGGGGACGTGCAGCGCACTCGCCCGATCCCAAAGGACTGCCAGAAGCAGCCGATGCCATCGAGGCAAGTTCCGTCACCGTACTGCGTGCCCTCGGTGCCGAGCGCTTCCAGCACGGAGTTGCAATCGGCGAACGACGCACCGTCGCTTCCCGCGTAGGTGCGTGTCGCGTCGTTGTAGACAAGCCCCACGCCGCTACAGGTGGCGTCGCAGCTGGCGCCGGCCGCACTCAGATACCAGCAGAAGCCGCCGACGAGCTGTCCACCACTCGGGCACGCACCGGCAATCGTTGTCGATGTCGTCGACGAAGTGGTCGACGTCGTGCTGCTCGTCGAGGTCGTGGTGCTCGTCGTCGTGGTGGTGGTCGTCCCGGCCACGCACTGGTTGTTCACGCACTGGTCGCCCGGGCTGCAGTCGCCACACTGGATGTCCGTGCCGCATCCGTTGTCGATGAATCCGCACTGCGCTCCCAGTTCCGCGCAATCCTGCGGGCTGCAGCAGACCCCGAACTTGTCGCTCGGCTGCAACCGAACACAGAGGTTGCTACGGCAGCTTTTGTGGACGTGGCAGGACGCCCCGGCGGGCTTCCCGCCTGCAACGGCGGCCGCGGGGATCGCGAATACAACCATCGTGACGAATACCGAAAAGATCGATTTTTTCATGAAACCCCCCTTTGCCGGATACCCGGCGATGTCATGGAAAACAGGTGCCATACGGCGCGACTTGGGACAAGCTTCCCGGGCAGGTTTCACCGCGCCGCGGACGCGCGGCTCAGCGCTTGGTGCTTTCGTCCCAGTCGCCGGTTGCCTCGAGCTGGCTCGCGTACTCGGGTGCGCTCCAGTTTCCCGCGAGCACCGCGCGCCGATGGATTCCTTGATCGACGGTGAGCTTTACGAGCCGCTGCGCACCCGCAAACGATTCCACCTCGGGCCCGTCCCAGACGACCTCGGCCGTGCAGGTCAGTTGCAGCAGGTCCCCGGACGCGAAATCGAGCACGAGGATTCCGGCGACGGCATTGCTCACCAGGTTGCCGACGGTGTTGAACAGAAAGTTGCCGCGAAAATCCGGCAGCGTCAGCACGTCGCCGGCCTCGCCGCTGGTCACGCGCACGAAGCCCGGCTTGCCGCCGCGATGGGAGACGTCGACGCCGTCGGCGCCGACCGCAGGTTTTGTCCCGCCGGCGCCGGCGGCCGCCGATGCGATGAACAGCGTGTCGGCGCGGCGGACGATGGCCAAGGCGTCATCCGGGAGTCGGTGCGCGAACGTTTCCGCAGGCGATTCGCCAGACCGCGAGGCCGCCCACACACCGTCGCGAGCCTGGATGTACTGCGGGCAATTGCCGAAGCTCTGATCGACGCGAACGGTGAAGCCTGTTGCGTCGAGCGCCTCGACGGTGCCGTTCAGGCGGTTGCGGCGGCGGGTCGCGAACTCGATCCCGAGAAATCCGAGCGGCGCCCCGACTTCGAGATTGGCGGACAGAGGATCGCCCGGCGCGGGGAGCGCATTCACGCGCAGCGTGGTTGCGTCGGGCGCCGCGATGAATCCGCGCGGCCCCGCCAGCACGGATGCCCACGGGCGGCGCGCGCCGTCGAGGCTTCCGACGAACAGCATCGGCTGCACGGCGAAGAACTGGCGATGCTGCATCGGCATCGCGTCGCGGATGACCGCCCGGCCGACCTCCTCGATGCGCTCGCGGATGCCGTAGCGCTCGTGCACCGCCATCTCGCCGGCATGAAACGGTTCGGCCCGGGTGCGCCGATCGTGGTCATCTGCATTCGACATAGTTCCTCATGACGACGGTTTGCCTCGTGATTGCGCCGCCGCGGCATCGCCGGCGAGGCGACCAGATGACAGTCCCGCCTTCCATGCTATAGCGGCCGGCAGCTTCACCGCACCGGAAAATGTACCAGGTACCATTTTCCAAGTGCGCGACTTTAAAGGAAACATGGCAAGACTCGAAGGGAAGGTCGCGGTCATTACGGGCGCGGCAAGTGGAATCGGAGAGGCCACGGCGCGGCTGTTCGCGTTCGAGAAGGCCAGCGTCGTGCTCGCCGACATCAACGACGATCGCGGCCGCAAGCTCGCCGACGAGATTTCGTCGAACGGCGGCGCGGCGCGCTACGTTCATGCCGACGTTGCGCGCGAAGCCGACGTCAAGGCGATGATCGATCTGGCGGTGTCCGAGCACGGGCGGCTCGACACGATCTTCAACAACGCCGGCTACGGCGGGACATCCGGGCCGATCGCCGAAATCCCGGTCGAAGAGTTCGACGCGACCGTCGGCGTGCTGCTGCGCGGGGTGTTCCTCGGCATCAAGCATGCGGCGCCGGTCATGAGCGCGCAGGGCTCGGGCAGCATCATCAGCACGTCGAGCGTCGCAGGGCTGCGCGCCGGATATGCGCCGCACGTCTACACCGTGGCCAAGGCGGCGGTCATCCAGCTTACGAAGACGGTCGCGATGGAGCTCGGCGAGAGTGGCGTGCGCGTCAACTGCATCTGCCCGGGCGGCATCGCTACGCCGCTTCTCGGCTCCGCGTTCGGTGACGACTCGATGGACGAGAACGCAAAGCTCGAGCTCGTGCGCCAGACGATCGCGATGTTCCAGCCGATCCGCCGCGCCGGTCTTCCCGAAGACATCGCGTCGGCCGCGCTGTGGCTGGCGAGCGATGAGTCGTCGTTCGTCAACGGACATGCGCTCGTCGTCGACGGCGGACTGACCGGCGGCGTGATGTGGTCGATGCAGCCGCCGATCATGCGCGAGCGCCGCCCGCTGTAACGCGGCGACGCGCAACGCCACGAGGCCAGTCACCGCTGCGAAGCGACGTTCGGCGCAACCATGCAAAGCCCGCCAACAGCCATACGCGCAGTCTGCGTCTTCTGCGGTTCGTCGGTCGGAACGCGGACCGAGTACGCCGAGGCCGCCGAGTCGCTCGCCGACGAGCTCTCGCGCCGCCGCATACGGCTCGTCTACGGCGGCGGCAACGTGGGCCTGATGGGAATCCTCGCCGATGCCGCGCTCGCGCGCGGCGTCGAAGTCACCGGCATCATTCCGCGCGGCCTTGCCGACAAGGAGCTCGCGCACCACGGCATCACGCGCCTCGAGATCGTCGATTCGATGCACGCCCGCAAGGCGCTGATGGCCGAGGTCTCCGACGGTTTCATCGCGATGCCGGGCGGGATCGGAACGTTCGAGGAATGGTTCGAGGTGCTCACGTGGACGCAGCTCGGCATTCATCGAAAGCCGTGCGGGCTTCTCGACGTGGGAGGTTATTTCGGTCACCTTCTGTCGATGCTCGACCACTCGGTGGACGAAGGGTTCCTCAAGCCGAAGCACCGCGCCAAGGTGCTGGTCGCGCCCGATGCGGCCGGTCTCCTCGATGCGATGGAGCGCTTCCAGCCGCTCGCCGAGCCGGCGGTGCTCGGAAAGTTCCAGACCTGACTGCACCGGAAGCCGACATGCCTCGTTTTATCGCCGTTCTTTCCGCAGCAACGTTCGCCGCCACCGCGCGCGTGATCGCGATCGCGATCGCCGCGGTTGCGAAGAGCGCGATCGCGACCACCATCGTGATCACAACGGTGGCCACGTGGCCGATTGCCGCGTCCGCCGAGCTTCACGCCGCATCGGCCGCCGATGTCGCGAAGCCCGCGGCCCCGCACGCCGAGGCCCACGCCGCGTCCGCCGACGATCTGGTGCGCGCCGCCGCCGACACGGCGCAGCTCGAAAAGCTCGTCTCCGGCGGTGCTGCGGTAAACGGACATGGAAAGCGCGATGCGACGCCGCTCGGCGCCGCCGCAGCGGCCGGCAACGCGAGCGGCGTTCAGCTGATGCTTCGCCACGGAGCCGCGATCAACGAGCCCGGCGCACGCGGCGCGACCGCTCTCGGCTGGGCTGCGCGTGCCGGCAACGACGCGATCGTGCGCATGCTCCTCGATGCCGGTGCAGATCCGGATGCCGGCGCGGGGCCGTCCAAAACGCCGCTCGCACTCGCGGTCGCGAACGGCCATCTGTCGTCGGCGAAGCTGCTGCTCGAACGCGGCAGCAAGGTGCTCACCGATCCGCAGAAGGCGCGCGCCGTGCTCGAAGGTCTCGTCGAAAGCGGCGTGCTCTCGGGGCGCGAAGTGCCGCGTACCGGCGACGGCGGCACGCCGTCCGACGCGGCGAGCGACAAGGACAGCCGCGAAATGATCTCGTTGGTGGTGCGGCCGATCGGTCCGCTGGTCGCGCAGTCCGAAACGTTTGCCGACGTCGCTGCCGAAGCGGTTGCGCTTGCGGCGCCGCGTCTTGCACCGGTCATGCTCGAGGAGCTCGGCGACCCTGCAAAGCAGCGCTCGTTCCAGACCACGCTGCTGTTCAAGGCCGTCAGCCACAGCCGTCCGATGATCGTCGCGAACGCGATCAAGGACGGCGCCGACGTCAACGAGGCCCGTGAAAATTATGGGACGCCGCTCGCGATTGCCGTGGCGCGCGGCGACGAAGACACGATCGCGATTCTGCTCGCCGCCGACGCGAACCCGGCAGGAAAAGGCGTAGATCCCGCAAAGCTCCCTGCTTTTGCCGGCAAGATGGCCCAGGGGCGCAACGTGCTGCTTCTGCTCGAGCGCGTCGGGGCGATCGATGCACCCGATTCGCACGGCGAGACGCTGCTGTTCTATGCCGCCGCGCACGGCGACGACGGCCTGGTCGCGCTGCTGCTGCGCAAACACGCCAATCCGTCGGCGCGCGTACGGCGCTGGCCGTACGACGAGTGGACGCCGCTCATGGCCGCGGCCGCCGCAGGCAGCCGCCCGATCGTAAGCCGGCTTGTCGAAGCCGGCGCCGAGATCGATGCGCGCAACGCAACCGGGCGCACCGCGCTGATGTTTGCCGCGTGGTACGGGCGCACCGGCGTAGTCGAAGAGCTGCTCGCCGCCGGCGCCGATTCATCCCCCGTCGACCGGCTCGGGCAGTCTGCGCTTCTTCTCGCGCAAAGCTACGGAGATCCGGCGACCGTCGCGGCGCTCCGGCAGCCTCCGGCTCCGCCGGCGGACGAGGCGGCAGAGCGATGAAAGCTCTCTTCGCCGCCCTGCTCTGCGCGCTGACGTGGGCGATGTGCTACGGGCACGGTTTCTGGACTCGCCCGATCCTGGCCGACGACCAGCTCTACTTCTACATGACCGAGCGCTGCGCGTCGGGCGTTCCGCCGCACGTCGCGCAGATGGAAGTAAAGACGCAGCTGCCGACGATCATCGGCGGCGCCGCGCTCGCCGTCGGACGCACGTTCGGCGTAACGGACGTGATTGCCGGACGCGCCGCGTGCGTCGCCGCTGCTGCCATTTCGGCGATCCTCATCTGGCTGCTGTCCGCCGAGCTCACAGGCTTCGACGTGCGGCAGCGCACCGGGAAAGTTCCGCTCTTCGACGCGGCCGTTCTCGTCGGTGCGGCCGGAACGTTCGTGCTGTACGGCGTGTTCCTCGAGTCGGCGACCGGCTTCCAGCCGAAGATGTACATGGTCGTGTTCCTTCTCGCGGCGCATCTCGCGTGCGCGCGGCGAAGGCCGTTCGCGTGCGGTGTGCTCGGCATGTGCGCGTTCCTCTGCTGGCAGCCGGCCGCCCTCGTGCTGGCCGCGTGCGGCCTTGCGACCCTCGTCGACCGCCGTTCCACGTGGAAATCGGTCGCGATGCTGATCGCCGGCGCGCTGCTCGCGCTCGGCGCGTACGAAGCGTGGTTCGCGCTCCACGGTGCGCTCGAAGCGCAGATCCACCAGGAGCTGCTCGCGTTCGGATCCACGCACAAGCCGATCGACTGGCACGAGAGCCTGTGGTTCTTCGTGACCGAGTCGCGCGGGTTCGAGCACTATCCGCATCCGCTGCCTACGCTGTTCCTGGTGGCCGGTGCGATCGCGCTGCTGGCCGCCGTGGTGCGACCGGCGCGTGCGTTCGCGATCGTGCGCGAAAGACCCGGGCTGTTTGCGTTCTGGATCGGAGGGGCGCTCGCCACCACGTTCACGTTCATCGATCACCAGGCGCATCCCGACATGCTGCTTGCGCAGCCGTACTTCCCGGTCGCCGGAGCGATCGCGTCGGGCTGGATCTTCTCGTGGCTGCGGCACAACCCGGGCGGAAAGATCGCGATCGGCGTGCTCACGGCTGCGTTCGCCGCGTGGGTCGCGACCGAAGCGCGTTCCGACGTTGCGCGTGCGGTTTTCAATGCGAGCAACGACCTCGAATCGCAGTACGCCCAGGCGCGCCTCGTCAATCTTTACTACGATCATCGCGGCAGCGTCTGGGGACTCGGCGCGGTGCACCTGATCGGCTTCAACCACAGGGACAACTGGACGCCGGTCGGAAATTTCGGACGCGAGACCGTCGAGCTCGACACCAGGACGTGGCGGCCGCTGCGCAACGAGAAGATGCCGGAGATCATCCTCGCGGGTCGCGGCCTGCGCCCCGGATTCCAGACGTGGCTGATGACCGAGTACATCGACATCACGCCCGCTGTGCTGGCACGCGACCGCATCCGCGTGTTCAGCCGCAGGATCGGAGTGGCCTCGGGATTCGACAAGGGCAGCGCGCCGAAAGCTGCAGCCGGTCCGGAGAGAAGACCGCCGAAGCCCGCGCCCGGTGCGGTGCGCGGAGCGGTGCCGGCCACGAACGCTGCGCGTGGTGCGACGCCGGCGGTTGGTGCGAACCCTGCGCCCGGTGCGAGTGCGAACCCTGCGCGCAGCGCGGCGCCGGCGGCTGGTGCTAACGCTGCGCGTGGTGCGAGTGCGAACTCTGCGCGCAGCGCGGCGCCGGCGGCTGGTGCTAACGCTGCGGGCGGGCCGGCGCCGGCCGCTGGTGCTGCGCGTGGAATCGGGCAACCGCCCGCCGGTGCTCCTCGTGGAAACATGGCGGCGCCGGCAGGACGCGCGCCGGCTGCGCGCGGCTCGACGAATCCGCCGTCAGGGCGGAACGCTCCATAACATCTCGCGCTCGAGCGCACCGGCCGTCTGCGGCGCGGGCGTCCAGTTTCCGTCTTCGCTTCTGCGCCACGCGAACTTGCGCGACGACGCGAACGGGAAAACCCATCCGCTGACCGATCCCGTGGGCTGCAGCACGGCTGCGGTCGCGCCTTCGGATTCGATCTGGCCGCGAAGCTTGTCCCAGACCTCGCTCGCTTCGCTGCGAACCGCGGCCGCGTTGTCGAGCGGCAGCGTCGTCTCGTAGCGAAGCAGCACCGACGGCTCGGATTCGGGACCGCTCTGCGCGAGCGCGAGCAGGCGGATCGTGCGACCCGACGGCAGCGGAACGAGCAGCGAGTCGAGATCGAATCCGCCGACCTCCGGCGCCGGCTTGTCGGAGTGCGCGTTGGCGTCGAGCACGCCCTCGACGTCGGTGCTGGCCTGCGCGATGCCGGCAACCAGCGCTGCCGACAGCGTGTCGTGGTACCACATGCCGGCCGGCGACTTGGAGAAGTCGATGTACTGGTCGAGCTGATCGAGGTCGAGATCGCGGCAGCGCGCGAGCAGCGACGCGTTGACGACCGGCTCGTACGCCGCCGCAACCGCAGGCACGCGCCGCTCGCGGTCGACTTCGGCCTCGAGCGTCGCGAGCGGCAGCGCCTTACGATCGGCGATCGCAACGTTGACGAGTCGCGCGACCACCTTGCCGACAGCCTCGGTCATGTCGAGTGTCTTCTCGAGCGCACCGGTCACTGCCGCGAGGCGCCGGATGCGTTCCATGCGGACCTCGGGCATGCGGTTCTCGCGGATCTCCGCCACGTCGGAGTAGAAGGTTTTCTCCGGGGATTTCTCGCCGCTCCACGCCGTGGCTTCGGAGAACTTCACGTCGTAGCCGATCGGGGTCCTCAGCCACGCCAGTGCGGCCGCCGCAAGGTCGGGGTGCGCGTCGGACGCTTTCTTGAGCTCGGCGCGCACGAACGGCGCGATGCGGGCCTCGGCGAGCGTGCTGACGAGCGTGAGCTGGACCATCTTGCGGTCGCTCTCGCGCAGGCGGCTCCAGTGCGGAGCGAGCAGGCGCAGCGCCTGGGGGCCGAGGCGGCGGATGTGAATGCGTGCCGGCGACAGCTCGTAGAGCTCGTCGGACGGCGCAAGCTGGCTGAGCGACGGCGCGGGCGCGAGTGGAGTCTTTCGCATCGTGCCGCCGCATCCTGCTGCGGCCAGCGAGGCGGCAAGCACGACGGCAGTCGCAACAACGAGGTGACGGCGGTGAGCGCGGCGCGCGCCCGGGACGGCGAAAGCAGCATGCACGCGGCGAGACTACTTGCAGCAGGTGGGGCTGTCGAGTTCAGTCGGACGCGTCGTCGCTGTCTGCGTCGGGCGCATCGGTCGTTTCGGGCGCAGAAAGGAACGACGTGATGCGCCTCAAAAGGTCCACCGTCGCGCGACTCGAGCGAAGCGTGGCGAATTCCTCACGCGAAACGAATCGCGCCGAGCGCGCATCGCAGCCCGCGACTGCTTCGCCGCTGACATAGTCGCAGGCGAGATCGACGATCACGTAGTGGAAGCGCACGCGGCCGTCGTCGTCGCGCACCACCGCATCGAACGCGTGAACGACTGCACCGGCGCGCACGACCACTCCGGTCTCTTCGAGCACTTCGCGCTCGGCCGCCTCGGCGAGCGTCTCGCCAAGCTCGACGCTTCCGCCCGGAAGCGCCCACACCCCTTCCGCCGGAGGTTTCCCCCGCTCCACCACCAGCAGCTTCCCGTCGCGCATCACCAGCGCCCCCACCGCCGCCCGCGGTGCATCGGGATAAATGGGACCAGGTACATTTATTTTTCCCTTGGGAAATTGCGGGTCGCCGGCTAAATCGGGGACAGACACTGATTTTCCGAAATCAGTGTCTGTCCCCGATTTTCCGTAATCGGTGTCTGTCCCCGATTTCGGCATCAGTAGCTTTTCGGGAGGGCGAGGACGTGCTCGCTGAGGTAGTTGAGGGCCATCTCCTGCGAGATCGGCGCGATGCGCATCAGGCGCGACTCGCGCCAGTAGCGCTCCACGTTGTACTCGGTCGCGTAGCCGAAGCCGCCGAACGTCTGCAGCGCGCGGTCGCACGCGCGAAACGACGCTTCGGCCGCGCGCAGCTTGGCCATGTTCGCAAGCGGCCCGGCGTTCTCGCCGCGGTCGTACGTCCACGCCGCCTTCTTCCACATCAGGTCGGCCGCCTCGAGCTCCGAGTGCGAGTCGGCAAGCGGATGCGCGATCGCCTGGTTCTGTCCGATCGGCCGCCCGAAGACCACGCGCTCGCGCGCATAACGAACCGCGCAGTCGATCGCCCGCTGCCCGATGCCGACCGCTTCGGCCGCAATCACGATGCGCTCCGGATTGATCCCGTCGAGCAGGCAGTAGAATCCGCGCCCGACTTCACCAACTACGTCGGCATCGGAGACGACGAGGTCGCGGATGAACACTTCGTTCGAGTTGACCGCGTTGCGGCCGAGCTTGGGAATCTCGCGGATCTCGCAGCAGCTGCGGTCGAGGTCGGCAAGGAACAGCGTCATGCCGTCGAGCGGCTTCACGCACTCCTCGCGCGGCGTGGTGCGCGTCAGCAGCAGGATCTTCTCGGCCTGCTGCGCCTTGGTGTTCCAGATCTTCTTGCCGTTTACGACCCAGTGATCGCCGCTGCGTTCGGCCGTGGTGCGGATGCGCGACGTATCGGTGCCCGCATCGTCCTCGGTCACGCCGAACGAGACGTGAAGCTCGCCCGTCGCCGTCGGCGGCAGCACGCGGCGCTTCAATTCCTCGGAGCCGTGGTGGATGACCGGCCCCATTCCGAAGATCGACAGATGAAGCGTCGACGCCGCATTCATCGCGCCCGCGCTCGAAGCGACGGCATGAAGAAGCGTGCCGGCCGCGAGCACGCCGAGCCCCGAGCCGCCGTACTGTTCGGGAACGAGAATGCCGAGCCAGCCGCCCGCAGCGAACGCGCGATAGAACTCCCACGGAAATTCCTTCGCCGCGTCGTGCCGGCGCCAGTAGTCGTCGTCGAACCCCGACGCGAGACGCTCGGCTTCGACGCGGATGGTCTCGACGTCGTCGGGGAGGGAGAAGTTCATGCGCGGCGCCTGTCTTTCGCTTCGTGCTTCCACTGCGACCAGTGCCGGGCCATCTCCGGCTTCGCGAGAAACTCCGCAAGCTCGCTGATCTGCGGATCGAGGTAGTCGAAGTCGAGATCTTCGTAGCGCGCGAGGACGACGCCTCGGGCGTCTTCGAGATCGCGCGGCCTTTCCGAGATGACCTTCATCAGGATCAGGTCCTCGGGAGAGCAGACCTGAACATCGCATCCGGCTATCGACACGCGCCGTGCGCGGCCAATTGCGATCTTCTCGAACGGAAGCAGACCGAAGATGACGTCGATGCGCACGCCGTCGAGCGAGCGAAACGGAAGCACCCGAACATCGCGAACGAAGTTGACGGGTTGTTCGACCAGGCACTGAAAGGCCGGTTCCAGAATAGCGGCGACGTGCTCTGCCTGATGCTCGGTCGCCCAGATCGTCACATCGACGTCGAGCGTCGCGCGCGGCTCACCCCAGATCGCATTGGCGTGGCCGCCGATGAGCATGTACGGAATTGCCGCCGCCGAGAGCAGGCGCGCCAGGTCCGCGATCGCCCTTTCCTGCGAGTTCACGTGGCGGCGGCGAATCGTGACAATGCGGCCAGTCGCTCGTGCATCGTCACGACGCCGGTGGGATCGAATGGCCTGTCGCGGCTCGAAGCCGGCAGAAGCTCGTACAAAGCCGCAACCGCCGAAATCGCCTGATCCGGACGCATCACCGCAACGCGACCAAGCTGCCACTGCTCGTAACGGGAAAGCGCAGCGTTGCGAGCGCGAAGCTCTTCGCGGGTTCCGAAGAGCCGTCCGTCTTCTCCCGCGCCCGCCATGCTCAGACCGCGATCACCTTCACCCCGCGATCCGCGAACGCTTTCTCGACGTTTCCGGCGAGAAACGCCGCAGCCGGTTCGCTGCCGCGCAGCACCGCGTCCATGTGGGCAAGGCCGAGCGCACGGTTGAAGTCGTACGCGTGCTCGCCGGGGCAGAGCTCGCTCGCAGCCGGCAGCACCTTGGCGATCTCGGCGAACGGTCCCGGCGGCGGCATCGAACGGAACAGCTCGTGCGTGCCTTCGACGTCGTCGCAGAAGTGCATGTGGTCGGCGTTCTCGAGCACGAACATGCGTTTGGTGCCGCCGGTCTTCGCGAGAAGCTCGTGCATGCCTTCGAGCGGAAGCAGCGAATCCTTGTCGGCAACGAGGTAGACCGTCGGCACGTCGCGTCCCCACGAGAAATCGAGCGCGGCTGTCAGCAGCTCGCCGGGAAGCGGGCTCTTGCCGCCGGCCGGTGCGAGCGCGAGCGCAGCGCGGATGCGGCGGTCGCCGCCGGTGACCATAAGCGTCGTCCAGCCGCCGAAGCTGTGGCCCGACATTCCGATGTGGTCGGCTTCGAGAGACGACGGCGCGATGCCCATGTCGCCGGCGAGCAGGCGATCGATCACGAAGCTCACGTCGGCCGGCCGCGCCTTGATGAGCTCGGTGATCATCGGCTCCACTTCCGGCATCGGCTCGCCCATCATCACCTGCAGCGTCATCTGCGCCATGTCGATGACGGTGTTGCCGGTGTGATCGGGCGCCGCGACCACGTAGCCGTGACTCGCGAGATGCGTGCACAGGAACGTCGACTGGCGGCGATGTCCGCCGAAGCCGTGCGAGAACATCACGATCGGCCAGCGGCCATCGGCTGCCTCGGCGCCGCGCACGGCTTTCTGCTTCAGAGGAGGAAATCCCGGCAGCAGGTCGTAGTGGTCCATCGTGGACTCGTCGACGTCCTTTCCCGCAATCGCAGCTGTCGCCGGATACCACAGCTCGACCGGCAGATAGCGCGAACGCGATGCGTCAGAGAGGTCAACGGTACGGACACCAACCGCATGGGGGCCACGGGAAAAAGGATCGTATGTCATAGGCCGCGACCATAGCCCGGGAACCGTTCCGACGGGAAGAGCGGGCGCTCGGGCCGGGAGCAGCCGCGGCGCGGTCGAGAGCAGACGGGCGATGCGGGTCGCGAGGGCCGGTTCGCAATCGGTGACTGCCTGTTAAGGACGCATGAGGTCCGGACTTGCGACACTCGCAATGCCGAACGCGAGCCGAGGCCCGCGCCACGCCGGCAGGCCCGTACGTCGGGTGCGGCCTTGACACCGGGGAGAGGTATCAGTGACTATCGCGCATTCTTCAGATTTCCTGCCGTCCCGAGGCGGCAACTCGGGGGTAACTCATGAAACGAATCAGTCTCGCAGCCATGTCGGCAATGTTCGTGATCGCCATCTTCGCCAGCGGCGCATCCGCGGCCGAGGAGGACCTGCTGACCAAGAAGTTTTCGATCAAGGATCATCCGACGGACGCGACCAAGCGTCAGATCCAGCTCTTCTCGCACGTGTCGAACATCCAGTACACGGACGCAGACAATCCCAAATTGAATGGAGCTTCGGTTCACGTCTGGAGCGAGACCGACAACTTCTGTTACGTGCTGACCGCCGACAGCGAGCTCTGGCTCGATAACGGCAATGGCTGGAAGTACAAAAATCCGGACACCAAGAACCAGGCGCAGATCTCCGACGGCAAGCTGCTCGTAAAGATCCGCTCGGGCGTCACGTTCACGCTCGCCGACGATTTCCCGCAGAACACCGTAAACGCGTCCGTGCAGTTCGGCCCCGGGGGTTCGCGCTTCTGCATGCACTGCACGGGTACCGACGTGATCACCGACGACGAGAAGAAGTTCCAGGGCAAGGAGTGCGCGCAGGCTGTGTGCGATGCGGAGCCGCCGGGATGTTTGCCGGTGGCGACGACGACGACCACGACGAGCACGACAACGACCACTACGAGCACCACCACGACGACGACGCTCGGAACGGTGGTCGGCGCGCTGACCAAGACTGCCGGACGCTTCAACTACAATCTCATGGCTGGTCTTCCGGCCGCGGAAGCCGCCTGCGCCTCCAACTTCGCGGGCGCTCACGTCTGCAGCTATCCTGAGCTGGTCGTATCGCAGGGCCCGCCAATGACGGGCCTGAAAGACACGGCGATGAACACGGTGACGGATTTGTGGGCAGTCAATCCTGCGAGGCCGTCGGCCGGTCAGTGCGCCCAGAGCCCCGCGTCGGGCGACCCGCGGTGGGTCTACAACACCGGTCATCTCGGAGTCGGCGGCGACGTTGTCTCATTGACCAACGCCACCGGTGCGCTGGGTGCTCTCGTATTGGGCGGGGATGGTAACCCCGGAGGTCGAAACTGCCTCACCATGCACTGGGTCGCCTGCTGCCACTCATGATCACGGCGCCGGCGGTGCACTCGCACCGCCGGCGCAGCCTCGTTCTTCCTCTGCTTCTTTCGATTCCGGCGCCGGTTGTTCTGATCCCGTTCTCTCGACTGATCGCGCTTTCGCTCGCGACGCTGCTCGTGGCGGCGTTGCCGGCCGCGGCCGTCCCGCCGTGCAGCGGTGCCGGTACCGGCTGGTGCAATGCACGTCGCGTTGCCGGCGATGTTGCGAACGGTGAGCTCGGTTTCCGCTTCGGCGAGCCGCTCGATGCCGACGGCGACGGTCGTGCGGACATCGCCGCCGGCTCGCGCTGGAAGCTCAAGGACGACGTCTACCAGAACGGCGTCGCGACGATCTGGTCGGGCGCGACCGGTGCGAAGATCCGCGAGTGGGACGGGACGATCAACGAGGGAATGTTCGGCCACTCGGTCGTTCCGATTCCCGATCTCGACGGCGACGGTCTTGCCGATGTCGTCATCGCCGCGCCGACAGCCAAGCAAAACGACGTCCTTCACGGTGTCGTCTCCGCGCATTCGCCCAAGTCCGGCAAAACCCTGTGGCAGAAGACGGCCGTGCGCGAAGAGAATCTCGGCTGGGACATGGCGCTCGCCGGAGATCAGAACGGCGACGGCGCAGTCGATGTGTTTGTCGGCTCGCCTGCCAACAGCGGCGGCCGCGTCTATCTGCTGAGCGGCAAGGACGGCTCCGTGCTCCGGATGTATGCGCCCGAAGTGCCGCGCTGGACGTTCGGCTGGTATGTCGCACGCACCGACGACTTCGATGCCGACGGACATCCCGACCTTGTCGTCGGCGCGATGCAGGGAGAATCCGAGGGCGATACGCATGGTGCGGTCTTCCTGCTGTCGACCAACACAGGCGCACTGCTTCGCCGCTGGGATAGCACCGACCCGGTTTCCGGCTTCGGCGAGATGGTGACGTCGATGGGAGATCTCGACGGCGACGGTCGCACCGAGATCGCGATTGCGTCGTCGTACAGCGCAGACGATTCGCGGTCGAAACCCGGCGAGGTTCAGGTGTTCTCCGGCGTCACCGGCAAAGAGCTGCGCCATTGGACCGGGACGCAGGCGGGCGAGTATTACGGCCGCATGATCACGAGCGCCGGCGACATCAATGGCGACGGCGTCGACGATCTCGCGGTCGGCGCGCCGTGGCACAAAGCGGGCGACGCCGACAAGGTCGGCCGCGTGGACATTCGATCCGGCAAGACCGGAGAAGCTCTCGCGGAGTGGACCGGGGATGGCGCAGGCAGCTGGTTCGGATGGAACATTCGGCGCGCACCGGATCCCGAGGGCAAGAAACGGCCAGCGTTGCTGATCGATTCGCTGCGACAGCCGATGGCCGGCAAGGACGGGGTCGGGGTGATCGACTGGTACGTCATGCAGCGATGAGGTGTTCCAAGTCTGACGTCACCATCGGTGAGGTGCGCGAAAAATGAGGATCGGTGAAACGTTGGCGTGAGCAGCGGATCGGATCGGCTCGTTCAGTCTGCTGATCCCGTTTCGCTACAGCTCCTCCGCACCGCAGCATACGAATCGCGGGACGGGGTCAGACGGTCGAGCCAAGTATGCGATTGCTCAATGGCTGGCAAAGAGAAATAGGCCGACCAACGAGAGAACCATAAGAACAAGTCCACCGACTGAGATCCAAAAGAGTGTGCCCAGACCAAACCATGATTGCGGACTGGTTGTCATCTCTTGATTGATGACTTTCCCAAGCCCTCCATCATAGACAACGGCAAACTGGCTCAACTGCGTGGCGTCGAAGAAAAGATCGGCTTTCCACACTCGTAGGCGTACAGCTGAGTTTGGAAGAATGTCTCCAAGCGCAATCTCACCCTTCCATTCTACGAGCGGGGAATCTCTGAACAGAATTGTTCTCGAAACTACTGCTACGCCGTCTCCAGGCAGAAGCAGCTTCGCTGCAGAGGCGACGACATTGCTGTCGTTACGAACAACGATGGCCAGCTCGAGTTCCCACCGTATATACAAGTATCTAGTCTGCCGGGATGCGATCGCTTCGGCGGAGGTGAAGGATCGCGAGAAACGCTCCAGCAGTTCATCTGAACTCACCGAAGGAAATTCTCGCTGCCGCTTTTCCCATGAGACTAAGTCTTCCAAGGGGACGCTTTCCCGCAGCTGCTTCTTCACGTCCGGAGCGATCACGTAGCTTTCCCAGTCCACCGTGGCCACGACGACGGGCGCAAGCGCGCCCGGTTCCGGGCGCAGCCAGCGGTACAAGCGAGCAACCGCGGGGAGAATTGTGGCGAGGGCCGCAGCCGCCATCAGAACTGTAATGGCGTCAGGCGTTTCGGCCAAAATCAGCATGGGCACTATGTAGCTGAAGACTACCATGCTGCCACTGCAGCGGCTGTGCAAAGCAATGGATTGTCTATCCCCGTTGTCGAAAACATCTACACGTTATCGAACCCAACGACCGCTTGGCCCAGTCGTGCCCGATCTAAGTCGCGTACCCATTGCCAGATCGTCGACAGATGTCGACCACGACTGTAGCACCGTGGGTGTCAACGCGGCCGCGGTGATTCAGGACCGGCCCTGTGACAAGCTCGGCGCGTGGGACGCGTTTCATGCCTCGACGGCCTGCGAGGTCTCGCCGTCGCGTTCGTGGTCGTGTCGCACCTCAGCCAGCTCCGGGTTCCCCTATTCCCGGGGCTCGACCTCGCGGGGTCGGGATTTTACGGCGTCTGTCTCTTCTTCACGCTGAGCGCTTATCTGCTCACGTCGCTGCTTCTGAAGAACAGCCCCGACGCACTCCACAGCGCGGAGGTCTGGACGCAATATTTCAAGCGACGATTCTTCAGGATCTACCCGCTCTACTCCGTCGTTCTGCTGGCAACCTGTCTTGCGTCGTTTCTTGGCGCGGACTTTGTGGATCGTCTGACCTTCGACAGCGTCGTCGACCACCTGATGCTTCGTGCGGGCGTCGGAGTGTTCTGGACCATTCCGATAGAGTGTTATTTTTACGCCCTGCTGCCTCTGATCGTGCTTGCCGGTGCTGCGCTGCCACATCGACCAGCCATCCTGGTAGCAGCCGCTGCACTGCTCATCGGCCTGGTCAGCGGTATCAAGTCGTTCTTTCCTTCGACATTCCCGGCGGAGCTGTGGCGAACGCTCCCCGCATTTCTCGGTGGCGTTTTCGCCGCATGGGCTCACGACTCGATCGAAACCATGCTGGGCCCTTTGAGCTCGAGAGCGCGAACGGCTGTCGAAGGCGCAGGATGGCTTGCCATGGCAATCGTGCTGCTCCACATCCCGAGTGTCTGGTCATGGGTAACCGGCGAAGAGGTTCTACATAACCGCTTCTTTGCTGAGCCAGGGCGCTTCGGCGCGCTCTGGACGGTATGCCTGATTGCTGCGATGCACGGAGAAGGAACCATGCGCCGCGTTCTGTCTCTGGCGCCGCTCCGTTTTCTGGGTGCTATCAGCTTTGGCGTGTATCTTCTTCACTTTCCGATCGTGAAGCTCGGTAGCCGCCATCTGACCAGTTCACCGACACTTGCGGGGTGGCTTGCAGTTGCTGCAACACTAACGTTGGCCGCCGCAACCTACTTCGCCATCGAAAAGCCATTCATGAAGCTCGGAAGGACGCCTGCAAGCAAGCGGAAGGTCGAAGCATGATCGTAGCGAGATGTTGCCCTCCCGCGACATGCGTGGATTGCCAAGTTCGCGTCCAGTGAAGCTACGTTGTCCGTTTCACGGCGCGGCCGTCATCCCCCAACATTCCCCGGGGAATGTTCGCGCGTCGGCGAGACCAACGATCCTCAACTCTTCGTGCCGCGCTCCGCGAAACGCCGACCGTCAGGTCGGTTCGTTCGCCGGCAGCGCCAGAGCCGAATTACAGATGCAGGTAGGGCACGCTGTCACCTGGCCTTTGCAGGCATTGAACACGGTCAGGGACATAGTCGACTCTGAAAGCTCCGAAAGAATATCGACCGTGCTGCTGAGCCCTGTCAGCCGCGAGGTTGCGGTGAGCCTGAACGTGACTGGCGGAACAGATTGACCGATCAGTGTGTTCGCGCCGATTTCGAGGCGGACTCTGCGGTAACCAGTGATGCCTGCAAGGGTATAGGGGTTCGTGATGGCCGACGTGGAGGGGTATCGGACCTCCCAATGAAAGTCCAGATCGGCGGCCGTGGAACCGCAAACGGCAGGATCGATGAAGTTGGATGCATCCAATACCGCCGGGTCGGCGTTGGAAAGCGCATTGGCTTCGGGGTCGGCATAGAAATTGACGTCGTTCGCGAGTTGCGATTCGCCGCGCGTGAAGCGGATGAAGGTGCCCGCAGCCAGAGCCGGCGGCGCCATGACGGGAACACAAGCCGTCACCGTTGTGCTGGTCGTTGTTGTCGTCGTCGTCGTCGTCGTATCGGGTGGAATCGTGGTCGATGTCGTAGTCGTCGTTGTCGTACAGTCCTCGTCGACTTCGCCGTCGCAGTCATTGTCCACGCTATCTCCGCAGCTTTCCTCGGTCGGGAACAGGAGCTGACTGCAGCTGCCGTAACCGCTGCCATCTGCGCTGCAGGTCGCGAGTCCGACGTCGCAGAGGCCAGCCAGGCCCGTACTGCAGACGGCAGTCGAGTTCGGTGAGCAGATGCAGCCTTCGTCCGTCTCGCCGTCACAGTCGTTGTCGAGGAAATCGCAGACCTCCGGCGACACGGGCGCGTTAGGAGTGCAGGCGCCCCAGCTCGTGCCCAGGCAGATGCGTGTGCCGTTCGCGCAAAAACCGGGCTGACCGGTGTTGCAGCTTTCCGGAGTGCCCAGCTGGCAGACGCAGCCGTCGTTGGCGACGCCGTTGCAGTCGTTGTCGAGTCCGTCGAAGCAGATTTCCGCGTAACCCGTCGTCAGCGGCGTACAGGATCCGTAGGCCGTACCGGCCGGATTACAAACTCGCGTTCCTGCATCGCAGATGCCCGGCTGCCCGGTGGAACAGTTGTCTGTCGTCTCCGGGACGCAGAAAAGCAGCGTCGTCGTCGTTACGCCCAGAGTCGTCGTCGTTACGTCCAGCGTCGTCGTCGTCACGTCCAGCGTCGTCGTCGTCACGTCCAGCGTCGTCGTCGTTACGTCGAGGGTCGTGGTCGTTACGTTGAGCGTCGTCGTCGGTGCGTCGAGGGTTGTCGTCGGTGCGTCGAGGGTTGTCGTCGGTGCAATCGTGGTCGTGGTCGATGCCGGGGACGCGGAGCAGCCAGGATCGGCCTCGCCGGCCGTGCAGACAATCTTGTAGCCGAGGCCGCCGGCAATGTTCTTGTACGTGCAGGACGAGAACTTGCCGCAGAGCCGGGTGGTTTCGTCACCATTGACGATCGTTTCGCTGAGTGACACCTCTCCGACAGGAGCTGCGGAGATGTCGAGCGCTGGTTCGCCGGGTGCTACGGCCTTGAACTTGAGGAGCTTGCCGGACTCGATGAGATTGAGCTTGACCGGACCACCGTCGGGCGCAGTGCTCAGCAGATACTTGCTCGTCGAAACCGTGTTCTTCACCCAGGCCGCGCCTTGTGGCATCGCGAATTCGCCGGCAGCTTCGTCGTAGGCGATGCGCAATGACGCCGAGATCATCGTCAGGTCCGTGCCCGTCCCCTTCGTAACAGCCGGATCTTTCGCGACCACGACGACCTTGAAGTTGCCGCCGGCTGCGGTCGTGTCGACGATGAGGAGCTTGGTCGGGACGATGGCGACGTCGGCCGCCTGCGCCAGTCCGGCCGTGGTCGCGAGCACGAAGGCCGCGACAAAAAAGATCCGATTCATATTTCCCCCCTTGGCGTCCGAAATCCGGCGATCATCCACGTGTCTCGATGCTGCCAAGGCTCAGAACAGCAGACAAAGCCGCTGCGATCAGAAACTGTCGCTTCATGTTCAAATTCTCCTTGCAGGACGAGAGGACGAAAGGACGAGGGGACCGAGAGACAGAACAGCCTCTGGGTCGGCAGGCAGGCGAGCAGTATCGGTGAATCGAAGCCGTAAGACCAGCGGCTATCGCCCTAACCGCGTCCAGTGATTGTTCGTTTGACGGCGCGGCCGCCATCCGCCGACATTCCCCGGGGAATGTTCGCGCGTCGCCTCGCACCGACATTCCCCGGGGAATGTTCCCGCGTCGGCGAGATTGCCGCGCCTCGCACTTCCTGCGAGGAATGACGTGCAGTCTCCGCAGGACTGAGGTTTCAACGCAACGCATGCGGAGAATAAGCCACGTAATCTCCGCAACTCTAACGGGCAAAACCGACCCCGGAGACTCAATCAGACTCTATGACCTTTTTGCGCAATCGTTCCTCCACTGTCTTCGCACTCGCGGCGATCCTCGCGATTGCATCGCAAGCCGCTGCCGTCCCGCCGTGCAGCGAAGCCGGCAGCGGCTGGTGCCTCGCGCGCCGCATCACCGGTGAAGTTCCCAACGGCGAGCTCGGCTTCCGCTTCGGCGATCCGCTCGACGTGGACGGCGACGGCAAAGCCGACATCGCCGCCGGCTCGCGCTGGAAGCTCAAGGACAACGTTTACCAGAACGGCGTCGCGATGATCTGGTCGGGCGCCACCGGCGCGAAGCTGCGCGAATGGGACGGCGTGCTCGAAGGCGGAATGTTCGGCCAGTCGGTGATTCCGATTCCCGATCTCGACGGCGACAAGCTGGCCGACGTCGTCATCTCTGCGCCGCAGGCAAAGCTCGACGGCGTGCAGCACGGCGTGATCTCGGCGCGCTCGCCGAAGACCGGCGAAGTGCTGTGGCGAAAGATCGCCAAGCGCGAAGAGACGCTCGGCTGGGACATGGCACTTGCCGGCGACCAGAACGGCGACGGCATCGTCGACCTTTTTGCCGGCGCACCGTTTCGCGACGGCGGGCGCGTCTATCTGTTGAGCGGCAAGGACGGCTCGGTGCTTCGCATGTACGAACCGGAAGCGCCGCGCTGGGCATTCGGCTGGTACGTGGCGCGCACCAGCGACTTCGACGCCGACGGCCACGACGATGTCGCAATCGGAGACTTCCAGGGCGTGTCGCCGACCGATCTTCGCGGTGCGGTGTTTCTGCTGTCTGCGAACACGGGCGCGCTGCTGCGGCAGTGGGACAGTCCCGACCCGATCACCGGCTTCGGCGAGATGTTTGCATCGATCGGCGATCTCGACGGCGACGGCCGCGGAGAGATCGCGATCTCGTCCGCATACAGCGGCGACACCACGCGCACGCAGCCCGGATTCGTGCAGGTGTTCTCCGGCGTCACGGGCAAAGAGCTTCGCAAGTGGAGCGGCAAGCAGCCGGGCGAGTACTACGGCCGCATGGTGATCAGCGCAGGCGACGTCGACGGCGACGGCGTCGACGACGTTGCGATCGGTGCGCCGTGGCATCGCGAAGGCGGCGCGGACCGCGTCGGGCGCGTGGACATTCGCTCGGGGAAGACCGGCGACGTGCTTGCGGATTGGACCGGCGACGGTGCCGAGAGCTGGTTCGGATGGAACATACGGCGCGCGCCGGATCCCGACGGCAAAGGGCGGCCGGCATTGCTCATCGGATCGCTGAGGCAACCAGTGGGTGGCAATGAAGGGGTCGGGGTGATTGATCTGTACGTGTTAAACCCATGACCTCGGCGGCACACGAGTCGCCGCGCTACCGTGAGCACACGTATGGACGTTTCTACTGTTCAGAGAGAGGGTTGGGCGGGACTCTCTAACGGCGCCTTGCTCAAGGCGACTGCCATCGCGCCAGCGACTGTTCGCGACGCTCCGGCGGAAATCCCCACGGATAGCTTCGCCTCTACACCAGATCGGACCGGCCGCGCGATGTCGGTGTACGCCTCGCCACGGCCGCATCGCTTTGCTAGGAACAGCACGTGCCGCCGCGACCAACGGTGGCCGAGGGGGAGGTCTTCATGGTACGGACGGAGGGGAATCCAACACGCAATCTCTGTGCGTTTGCCGCCGTGACGGCGATCCTCTGCATGCCGATTCGCGCCGGTGCCGGCGCGTGCCTCGTGCAGAAGCCGTTGCCGCAGGGCTGCGTCGAAACCGGAGGAGCGCTCGGATGCACAGCTGCGGTGGCGATCGATCACACGGGCGTGCTCAGCATCTCGCCCGACGACAAAACTGTCTACGTGACGATGGAGTTCAGCGACGAGATCGTCGTGCTTGCTCGCAACACGGCAACCGGAGCGCTGACGCAGCTTGCCGGAACCGCGGGATGTCTCAGCAACACCGGGTCCGGCGGCATCTGTACGGATGTGCGTAACCTGGAAGGCGCGCGCGGAGTGGAGGTCACTGCAGACTTTACGACCGCGTACGTAGGTTCCGGAAACGGGGTCGATATCTTCGACCGTAACACATCGACCGGGCAGCTCACGCAGCGAGCGGGCACCGCGGGCTGCATCAATGCCGACGGCGCCGAAGGCTGCGCCACCGGCAGCGGTGGTGTCATCAACGTGCGGCTGAGCCCGGATCAGAAAAACCTCTATGCCGTGGTTACGACCGGTGACGGGATCGTCATCTTCGACCGCGACACCGTCACCGGCACTCTTGTCCGCAAGCCCGGTGCGAGCGGCTGCATCAATGAAGACGGCGCGGGAGGATGCACCGACGGCGTCGCGGTGTCCGGTGCGAATGACATCGTGATCAGCCCCGACGGTACCAGCGTCTACGTGGTCTCGGTGACCTCGAATGCGATCGCGATCTTCGACCGCAACACGGTAACCGGTGTGCTTACGCAGAAACCCGGGACCGCCGGCTGCATCAGCGACGACGGCAGCGGCGGTGCCTGCACGGACGGATCGCAGCTCGTGCTGGCGATCAACGGCGCGCTCAGCCCGGACGGCAAGAACCTTTACGTGGTGGCCGGCTTTACCGGCAGCAGCAACGCGATCACCGTGTTCGACCGCAACGTTGCCACCGGCGAGCTGACACAGAAGCCCGGTCACGCCGGATGCATCAGCAACAATGGCTCCTTCGGGCTGTGCACCGATGGGCACGGTCTCGTCTCGCCGCGCTCGGTGGTGGTGAGCTCCGACGGCATGGCGGTATACGTGGGATTCGAGGACAGTGACGGTGTCGCAATCTTCGACCGTGACATGACGAACGGCGAGATCACGCAGCAGCCCGGCGCGTACGGCTGCGTGAACCGGACCGGCAGCGACGGCTGTACGGTCGGAGTCGCAATGCAGGATTCGGTCGGCATGACCGCGAGTGACGACGGCAAGAGCGTCTACGTCGGAGGATACGGGAGCAACGGACTGGCGGTCTTCGACCGTGTGGACTGCCCGCCGACAACGACCACGACATCGACGACAACCACCACGACATCAACGACGACCAGCACGATCCCCACAACCACGAGCACGTCGACGAGCACGACCACGTCCACGACGACGTCCACGACGACCTCCACGAGCACGACGACGTTGCCGTCTGTCGATATCTGCGGACCCGTGCCGCGCAGCGACTGCCGCGATCAGTCGCGGGCGCGCATCCGCATGAGGGACGTGGGAGATACTTCCGCCAAAGCCCTCGAGTTCGTGTGGAAGGACGGCGAAGCAACCGGCCTCGAAGACCTCGGCAATCCGGTATCGGGCTCGACGGAAATCACGCTCTGCGTTTATGCAGCGGGTCTGCCCGTCGTCGAGCTCGTGGTTCCGCCCGGCAGCCACTGGAAGACGACCACACCGGACGGCTTCCGCTATTTCGACCGGGCCGGCCTGACCGACGGAATGCGCCGGATCGTTCTTCGCGCCGGCATGGCCGGCGAAGCCAGGGTTCGTGCGAAAGCGCTCAGCAAAAGCCTCGCGCTTCCGGCGCTTCCGCTGACAGCACCGGTGCGGGTGCAGCTCGTCGCCAACACCGCCGGCAACGTCGACTGCTGGGAGGCCGAGTTCACGACGCTCATGTGGAATAACGACAGGAAGGTCGAGGCGGTGCGGTAAGCCGCATTGCAGGCGAGTCGGCCGAAGCGGCCAACATGTCGGTGGAGTGGGGAGCCTTAGCCGCCGTTCCGGTCCGGAACCTCGCCGCAACCGCGCCCGCGCGGCGCGGCAATCGCGCTACGGCGACGTCGTCGTGGCCAGGCACTCTCCGCTGCCGCTCACGATCGTATTGGCCGTGACGAGACACGTCGTCACGTGAACTTTCTTGCTCGGCTGCCCATTGGCACGGCAATAGACGAAGCCTGTGATGCTCGGTGACGAGGCCGCGTTGCCCACGCTCGCACCCGGCGCCACCGTGACGACGCCGCTGTTGTTCAGCTCGCTGCCGTTCTCTCCAACGGTCGCGACGGAAACATCGAGCGGCTTGGTGCTAACATTGGTAACGGCGCACCAGATTCCGTCGGGCGGGACGACGCGGATCGCCGGCGTCGACGTCGAGCTCGCCGCGTGAGCGGGGATCGCAGCAGCCAGAGCGAGAAGGATGGAAGAGGTGAGAAGTTGTGCGCGCACGACGAGTCTCCTTGTTCCAGACGAGATTGAGGTCGACGCGCGAATCGTGCGCGCCCGATTCGCTGCTGTCGAGAGAAACCTGGTCGAACGAACACGCGCTGACGGGGGACATTTGAGCGTTCCGGCGCGATGACTGACCGAAGAACCGTCGCGCCTTATTCCATCTGCGTGATTGCCTCAGTCCCACCAACCGAACTAAGCAGGGATCATGGAGGGGCTACCTTCACGGACCCGGGCGCTGTTTCCCAGCGAAGACCGATCGCGCCCGCCGTTGCTCCTCGGGAGGCCGGTGTGTACATTTTCCGTGTACATACAGGAGGTCCCGCCATGCGCCGCGTCAGTATCCGCGATGTCCGTAGCCACCTGGCCGACCTTCTTGCCGAGGTCAGGTCCGGACACTCTGTGACGATAACCCGTCATGGCCGTGAGGTAGCGCGACTGGTGCCGACCGATCGCGGTGCGGTGACGCTTCCCGACCGTACCGAAGAGCGCAAGGCCATGCTGAGGAAAGGGGCGAAACCCCGCCGCAGCACGGTCGTACGCATGCGCGACGAAGAACGTGCATGACGGCGGTCTATTGCGATACCAGCGTGGTAGTCGCGTACTACGTGCCGGAGGATCAGAGCGAGCGCGCCGAGCGCGCCCTGCGCACTCAAAGGCAGCGCATGGTTTCTTCCCTCGTGGTGACGGAGGCCAGCGCCGCGCTTCGTCGCAAGGTTCACGACAAGGAGCTGTCCAGGACGCAGGCACAGTCGGCATTGGACGCTTTTCGACGCGACGTCGTCACCGGACTGTTTCGGGCGATCGATGTCGACCGCCGGCACTTCGATCACGCAGGCGCCCAGTTGTGGTCGACGAGGCAAAGGCTGCGAAGTCTCGATGCTCTCCACCTTGCCGTGGCGGAGCTCGATGGACTCGGGCTGCTGACGTCGGACACGGTGATGGCGAAGGCTGCCAGGGAACTCGGGATCAGGACGGTCTGGGCCGGAGCTTGAACGGGAACCTCCCAACTCTGTCATTGGCTACCGATCGCGCGGACTAAGCAGACCGCATCGAAGAAACTTCGATCGCGCTCGCCGCAGCCAGGATGATGTCGATGCGTGCGATGATTCTCGAAAAACTTGCCGACGCGGCGACGAAACCCCTTCGACTCGTTGATGCGCCCCTCCCCGCGCCTGCCGAGCATGAGATTCTGGTGCGCGTGCGTGCGTGCGGAGTCTGCCGCACTGACCTTCATGTGATCGAAGGCGACCTTGCCGAGCAGAAGCTTCCGATCGTCCCCGGCCACCAGGTCGTCGGAACCGTGGAGCGGTGCGGAGCAGGCGCCCGCCGGTTTGCTGCCGGCTCACGCGTCGGCATCGCATGGTTGCGGTCAACCTGCGGAGTTTGCCGGTGGTGCCAGAGCGGGCGCGAGAACCTTTGCCCGTCGTCGCGTTACACCGGCTGGCACGCCGACGGCGGATACGCCGAATATGCGTTCGTCGACGAACGATTCGCCTACGCGATTCCCGACGAATTCTCCGACGCGGAAGCAGCGCCTCTGATGTGTGCCGGCATCATCGGATACCGCGCGCTCGAACTGGCGGAAGTGCCACCGGGCGGAACGCTCGCGCTGTTCGGTTTCGGCTCGTCGGCGCATATCGTGCTCCGGATTGCACGCCACCGCGGCCACCGCGTGTTCGTCTCGACGCGCGGCGAAAGCCACCAGCGACTGGCTCTCGATCTGGGCGCCGAATGGGCAGGCGCGACGCTGGACGTTCCGCCGGAGCCGGTCGACAGCGCAATCGTCTTCGCGCCGGCCGGCGAGATCGTTCCAGTGGCGATGCGTGCGCTTGCCAAGGGCGGCACGTGTGCGCTCGCCGGCATCCACATGACGCCGGTGCCGTCGCTCGACTACGAGAGCTGCCTGTTCCACGAGAAAAAACTTCGTTCGGTCGAAGCGAACACGCGTAACGACGGTGAAGGTCTGCTTCGAGAGGCCGCGGCCGCCGGCATTCGCCCGCGCGTGACGACGTTTGCGCTCGAAGATGCGAACGAGGCGCTCGTGCGGCTGAAGACCGACCGGATCGACGGAAGCGCGGTGCTCGTGATGTCGTGAAGACGCCGGGTCGAGCGCGCAACTCGCGCACGGCGAGGCGAACGCTCTACACGCCGGAGCGCACGGCGCGAACGAACCGGGCGGTCGTCTTGGAGCTCGACTGCGACGAGCCGTCGTCGGTGTCGACATACCAGGCCATCGTCTTCGTCCCGACATTTGTCGAGGCCGACCAGTAAGCATCCTCTGCATCCGGCTGGAACGCCGGGCCGATCGCGCCGATGCCGAGCAGCTCCTCGACCGTCGGCAGCCGCCAGTCGCAGTGGCCGGCGTAGCAGCCGGTCGTCGTCAGTCCATCCTGCGAGCCGCCGCCGTTCAGCTTCGCGAGGAAATCGGTGAACGCATCGCCGTCGGCGCGGTGCCGGTCGTGGTCCACGCATAAGTGTTGTCGACGTCGTGCGGATCGTTCGGGTTCTCCCCGCTCGAAACGGTTGTCGTCTTCTTCTCCCACTCCAGCCCGGTCTCATGGTCGATGATCGTGCTGCCGGATGCATCGAAGCGCAGCGCGTAGCAGCCGGTCGTGTCGAAGATGCAGCCGGGCGAACAGTCGAGCGTGCCGCCCGCAAAACCCTGCGAGACGCAGTCGTCCGAGTTCAGGCTGCCGACGTCGCAGTCTTCGCCGTCCTCGACCACGCCGTTGCCGCAGACCGGCGCGCTGAGGCACGCGGCCAGCTCGGCGTTCTTCGCGAGCAGGCTGGTGTTGCACGCTGCAAGGTCGGCGTTGCGTCCTGCGAGCGATGCCTCGCAAGCCGCGAGCTGCTCGTCGAAAGCGGAGCAGTCTAGGTCTACCGGCTGGGAGACGCTCTTCCTGAGCACCAGCAGTGCGTCGCTGGCGGTGATCGTGCTGGTGTCGTTGACGTCGCCGCAGACCGGGTCGGCGGCGAGCGAGATCGAGGTGCTCAGCAGCATCGCGGCAATCGCTACGGTCGTCATCATTTTTCGCATGCCGCTACCTCGTCCGATCGGATTACAGCCGATCGGACCTCACCGCAAGGCAGATCAGACCGCGCGAATCTCGACGGTGTACGACAATCCCGCCCGTCGCAGTGAATCCTGCAGTGCAAGACGGACGTACTGTTGCTCGGAGTATCCTAGCACGCGTGCGAATCTCGCCGCTCTGGCGGGGCTCCGATAACGTCTTGCGTCTTTCTCAGGGGCGTTTTTGCTCAGAGACGCTTCTCTCCTGCCGATTTTGTCTGGAACAGACGGTCGAGCGCTTCGGCAAGCTCCGCCGCGACGACGATGTCGGTCGTCTTCTCGCTGAAGCGATCGACACGGAAACCGACTACGAGCTGCCGGTAGGCATCGAGGCCTTCGACTGGACGAACGCTCCACCAGACGATGTCCTTCCATGGCAGAGTGCCGATCAGTTGGTATCCGCGCAGGCGGATCGTTTTGTCATCGATGATCCAGCGCTGCGGAAACCATCTCCGCAACAACGAGAGGGCGGCGGCGGTCACTCCCACCGTCAACGGAACAACCAGCGCCCCGACGAGCGCGAGAAGGGCTAGCGTCGGCTGAAACAACGCCAGCAGTGCGGCGAGCAGAACGAACAGCCCAGCGACGAGAAGCAGCCCTTTTTGCTTCAAAGCGCCGGGGTACGCGCTGGCCAGTCGCCGCGTGCTTGCGTCTTCCCGGACCACCATCGGCAATGTCGGAGCGCCCGTCACGAGACCGTTCATAACCTGGAAGAAAAGCAGGGAAAGCCGGCTCCGGGAAGAGCGCTTCCACCGATATTGTGTGTAGGCCGCGCGTCCGTTAGTTGACCTCCGTGAAATCCTTCAAGACCCGGGCCGCCGCGTCGCTCTTCGCGATCCTCGTTTTCGTTGCACCATCGGCCGCATTCGCCGCCAGCCTCCTGGTCGTCGACAACTGCCCCCTCTCGGACATACCGGCGATCAATAAATGGCCGGGCTGGGATTCGGTTCGCTCCATCACGTCGCATCAGATGCTGGTCGAAGGCTGTTCCATTGCGGAGGATGTGATCGCATTCGGCTGCGTCGACTCCGAGTTCGTCGCCAAAGCAAAACCGCTCGTGACGAGGCTCGCGGCATCCGGTGTCGGGCTCTACGTTCCCACGTTTTCCGGCCAGGACGTGTCCTGGCTGCCGGGCGACGTCGAATCGCCCAACACCGACAACTGCCTGAGCTCCCTCGACTTCACCGACATCGGGCTTCGGCATCCGATCATCACGGGACCGTCTCCCGATCTTGTTCCGTCCGATTTCTCCAGCACGTCCTGCTCGATCCCGGGTACGTTCTCGCACGCCTCACCCGACTACAACGTGCTCGCCGTCTCGCGCGCGAACGCTCCCGTTCTGATCGCGAGCAAGAGCTCGGCTGGCCGGATCGTCGTGGCGATGCTTCGCATCGATCGGAACTCCGCCAAAGGGAAGGAGGTCGCGGCCGCAATCGCGAGCTGGCTCATCGGAAGCACGCGCACGACAACCGATAGCGACGACGACGGTTTCGTGGACACATGCGACAACTGTTCGGGCATCGCCAACGAATCGCAGGACGACGCGGACGACGACTCGTTCGGTGACCCCTGCGACACGTGCGTGGGGCCGGGCGCTGCCGACACCGATGGCGACGCGCTCTGCGATGGCGCCGACGCGTGCCCGCTCGATCCCGACCCGCAGCCGGGCGACGTCAACGGAAACCTGCTCGTCGACGCGTGCGAGCCGCAATCCAAGTCCGACAACCGCGGCTGCTACACCGCGTCCGATACGGTCTCGCCGCCGGACGGCAGCGAGCCGCAGTTCACGTTTACCGACATCGCTGCAACGGGGACCAAGCTCGAGCTCGGCGACGAGGAGCTCACCGATCCGTTGCCGCTCGGCTTCGACTTCGAGCTCTACGGAAAAACGTTCACGCACGCGTGGCTGTCGAGTAACGGCTTCCTTCAGTTCGACGGAGTGCTGACGACCGGATGCTGCTACGGCGGGCGTCTGCCCGGATTCACCAATCCAGCCACGCTCATCGCGGGGCTGTGGACGAATCTGTTCCCGGGCACTGGAGAGGTGATCTACCAGACTCTCGGCAACGCCCCGAATCGCCGCTTCATCGTCGAGTTCCTGAACGTTGCGCTACGCAACGACTTCGACACGACGGTGACCTTCGAGATCGTGCTGCACGAAGGCACGAACCGGATCGAGGTCAACTACGCCAGCGCCGTCCACGATCGGTTCTTTGCGAGCGGCGGAATTCAGAACCATGACGGGACGATCGGGCTTCAATGGGCCGGCTGGCAACCGATCCATCTTGCCGACCAGACGGTTCGCTACTCGCCGACCGAAGCAATGACCGGCGACGCCGACTCGGACGGCATTCGCGACTGTCTCGACAACTGCCCCGCCGACGCGAACCCCGAACAGAACGATTGCGACCAGGACGGAATCGGCGACGTGTGTGATGCGGATTCGACCGATGGCGACGCGGACCGGATCGGCGATGCGTGCGACAACTGCCTGGGAATCGCCAATACCACGCAGTCCGACGCAGACGGCGATGGCTTCGGCGACGCGTGCGACACCTGCACCGGTAATGGTCCGTCGGACGAGGACGGAGATGCGGTGTGCACGGGCACGGACAACTGCCCGCTCGTCACCAACCCGCTGCAGTCCGACTGCGACGCGGACGGCACCGGCGATGCGTGCGACCAGGATACGGTCGATTCCGACGGCGACGGAGTCGATGTGCTTTGCGACAACTGTCCCGATCTTGCCAACCCGGACCAGGCCGACAGCGACGGCGATCCGTTCGGTAACGCATGCGATTCCTGTCTCGGATACGGGCCGTCCGACGCGGACAGCGACGACACCTGCGATGAGCAGGACAACTGCCCTGACATCTTCAATCCGACCCAGGACGACTGCGACCACGATTTTATCGGCGATCCGTGCGACCCGGATACGATCGACGGCGACGGCGACGGCGTGGCCGATGCGTGCGACAATTGTCCCGCGATCGCCAACCCCGGGCAGGAGGACAAGGAACACGACGGATTCGGCGACGTCTGCGATACCTGCGCGAACCAGGGCCCCGCCGACTCCGACGGCGACGAGCGCTGCGACAACGACGACAACTGCCCGCAGGTACCCAACGTCTTCCAACTCGATTGCGATTTCGACGAAATCGGCGACGCGTGCGATGGTGACGTCGCTCCGTACTACGCCGACGCCGACAACGACGGCATCTGTGCGAACGAAGACAACTGTCCGGAGCTGGCCAACCGCGACCAGACCGACATCAACGGCAACAGGACCGGGGACGTCTGCGACGTGCAGGGACGGCTCGACAACGCCGGCTGTTACGCCGTCTTCGATACCATTGCGCCGCCGAATGGCAACGAACCGGTATTCGCGTTCGACAGCATTGCGGAAACCGGTACGCCGCTGTCGTGCATCAATGCATCGAAGTGCGATCCGGTTCCGCTCGGATTCGATTTCGAATTCTACGGCAGGACGTACTCCACCGTTTATGTCTCGACGCGAGGGTTCGTTAGCTTCCTCGACGACCAGCCGTGGGATCACCCGAACGGATTGCCATCTGCATATGCACCGTATGCCGTCATCGCGCCGCTGGCCGGCCCGACAGTCGACTACGGTTTCTATGCAACGCGCGGATCGGCGCCGAACCGGCAGTTCGTGCTCGAGTTCCCGGACGTGGTTCTCGACTCCAGTCATCACAGCCAATGGCAACTCATTCTCGACGAATCGACAGGCGACATCTTCGTCGAGTATCCATCCGTCACCACCCGGTACACCATCGTCGCCGGAATCGAGAACGAGGCCGGAACGATCGGAGTGCGCTGGGGCGGACCCGAGGAGATGCACCTCGTCAACGAGGCAGTTCGCTACGCTCCGACCGCGGAGTTGATCGCCGACACCGACTCCGACGGTCTTCGCGACTGCCTCGACAACTGCCCGCAGGCTGTCAACGTCGACCAGCGCGATTGCGACTCCGACCGCATCGGAGATCCGTGCGATCCCGACACGGTCGACACCGACGGCGACGGCGTCGACGACCGGTGCGACAACTGTGCGGGCACCGCCAACTACAACCAGGACGACGACGACGAGGACGGTTTCGGAAACGCCTGCGACAGTTGCGTCGGCGATGGTGATACCGATGTCGACGGCGACGGAGTCTGCTCCGGCGTCGACAACTGCCTTACGGTCGTCAATCCCGATCAGATCGACACCGACAACGACCATTTCGGAGACGCATGCGACCACTGCGTCGGCTTCGGCGTGAGCGACTTCGATCTCGACGGCCGCTGCGATCCGGTCGACAACTGCCTGACCCTATGGAACCCCGACCAGCACGACTGCGGCTTCAACGCCGTTGGTGACGCATGCGATCCGGACTTCTACGACGAAGATGGAGACGGCATCGATTCGTGGTGCGACAACTGCCCGACTGTCGCGAACCCGGACCAGAAGAACAGCGATAACGATTTCCCCGGCGACGCGTGCGACGGCTGCGATGGCCTCGGGACCACCGATCGCGACGGCGACGGATTGTGCGACCCGCTCGACAACTGCCCGGACGTCGCCAATGCCGATCCGACCGATCGCAACGGCAACAAAACCGGCGACGCGTGCGAGCCGCAGGGCCAGCTAGACAGCGGCGGCTGCTACTTCGAGACCGACACGATCGCGCCCGCGGACGGCAGCGAGCCGGCGTACGATTTCATCGATATCTCCGCGACCGGAACGCCGGTGACGAACATCTGGACGTTCCAGAACGTGGCGATACCGATCGGTTTCGATTTCGCCTTCTACGGCACGACGTACCAGCAGCTCTACGTCGACCGCGACGGATGGCTCACATTCCTGCGAGACCAGGAGTCACACGTCACCGGTTTCTACATCCCGTCTCTCGGCGAGCCGAGCGGCTTCATTGCCGCGGCGGCGTACGAGTCGTGCCAGGCGCAGACGAGCGTGTGGTACCAGACGACAGGAGACGCGCCGAACCGAAGGTTCGTGCTCGAGTTCGACGCCGAGAACCGCTGCTTCAACCCAGAAAACACGCGCGTCATGGAGATCGTGCTGTCGGAAGGCACGGGCGAGATCCTGCTGCAGTACCGCAACGCGCGCGACGAAGACGCTACGGCCGGCATCGAGAACGAGACCGGCAGGGTGGGCCTGCGTGTCACGGGGTTCGAGCCGGTAGAGTTCGAACACGACGCCGTGCGATTCGTCCCCGCGCCCGGACTGAGCACCGACAGCGACGCCGACGGCGTCGTCGATTGCCTCGACAACTGCCGGGCGGCAAACGCCGACCAGGCCGACGCCGACCATGACGGCTACGGCGACGCGTGCGACAATTGCAACGGGCCGGGCAACGCCGACATCGACGGCGACGGCGACTGCGAGAAATTCGATTGCTCCTCCGACGAGGACGCGGACTTCGTCTGCGAAGACGACGACAACTGTCCGGCCGTCGCCAACCCGGAGCAGCGCGACTGCGACGGTGACGGCACCGGCGACGTTTGCGATCCCGACCTCGCCGACGAGGACGCCGACGGCGTCGACGACGCGTGCGACAACTGCGTGGGCGTCCCGAATCCCGGCCAGGAAGACGGCAACGGCAACCGCATCGCCGATGCCTGCGAGGAACAGGGCAGGCTCGACACCGGCGGATGCTACTCGGAGTCCGACACGCTGGCGCCGCCCGATGGGACCGAGCCCGTATTCGAGGACATCGACATCCAGGATACCGGCACGCCCGTGCTCGCCCACTTCTTCATGCCGGATGCCATTCCGATCGGCTTTGACTTCCAGTTCTACGGCGAGACGTATTCGCAGCTCTACGGATCGAGCTCGGGGCTCGTCAGCTTCATCCCGAACCAGTTCGCGGGGTACTACCCGCGATCGCTTCCGTCGCGCTTCACACCGGCTGCAAGCATCGTTGCGCTGTGGCACGACTACGTCACGTACGAGACGACGCTCTGGTACCAGACCGTCGGAGAGGCTCCGCACCGGCGGCTCATCGTGCAGAGCGAAAACGACACCTACACTCCTGCGTATCCCAACTTCTGGCAGATCGTGCTCAGCGAAGGCAGCAACACCGTTCTCGTGCAGTATCGCAAAAGCCGCGCGGGCGTGTTCACGGCGGTCGCCGGGATCCAGAACGAAACCCGCACGGTGGGCCTGGCGTGGGCCGGCAGGGAGTCGGTCGACCTCGTTCGCCAGGCCGTCCTCTACACTCCGACCGCAGCGCTCTCGTCCGATCGCGACGGCGATTCGGTTCCCGACTGCGAGGACAACTGCCCCGACGTCGCCAATCCGGGGCAGGAAGACACCAACTACGACGGCATCGGCGCCGCATGCGGCTGCACGGTCGCGACGACGTCGGTCGATCCCTTGTGCGGCGACGCGAACTCGGACTGCGAGCTGACCGCGTCGGATGCGCTGCTGGCGCTGCGCGCTGCGGTCGATCTCGTGGCGTGCGCGAACAACGTCTGCGACGTCAACGCCAGCGGGAAGGTCGATACGGCCGACGCGCTCGCGATCCTGCGCAAGGCGGTCGGGTTGGCGAGCGTCACGAGCTGCACGGCGTTGTAGCTTCCGGACCGCAAAGGCGTTGGTTGATGATCTCCTCGACCCGGGAGTCGAATTCGTCGTTGCTTCGAGTCTGACGGCATAGTCTAAGTCGCCGCATGACTCGATCTCGCCTGTGTACGGCGTCTCTTCTTGTCGCGGCTGCACTGCTCGCATCCGTGCGAGCGGGAATTGCCGAAGAAAGCTGCGGATTCGTTCAGGTGTCGGCCGGCGGCAGCGCAAGCTGCGCGCTGCGTGCCGACGGCAGCGCGTCGTGCTGGGGCAATACCAGCTACGGCAAAGGCGACGTGCCGGCAGAACGCTTCGAGGACATCTCCTCCGGCCTCTACCACGTATGCGGAGTTCGCGATGACGGAAGCATCGACTGCTGGGGCGGTTTCACGGCGGACCACCTGGGCGTCGTAGTGCCAGGGCAGTTCACGCAGGTCTCCTCGGGTTATCACCATGCCTGCGCACTGCGAACCGACGGCACGCTTATATGCTGGGGCAAAGCGGAGAGCGGCAGCACCACGCCACCGGACGGCAACTTCACGCAGGTCACTTCGGGCAACGCACACAGCTGTGCGCTGCGCATCGACGGGACCATCGTGTGCTGGGGATGGGACGGCTTCGGAGTATCGACGCCACCGGCCGGTACGTTCGTGCAGGTCTCCACCGGCAGAGAGCACACGTGCGCACTGAAGGCTGACGGCAGCGTTGTCTGCTGGGGCGCAAACTTCTTCGGCGAATCGGTGCCGCCGGCTGATCACTTTACGCGCATCTCGGCCGGCGGCTCGCACACGTGCGGTCTTCGCGACGACGGCACGATCGTGTGCTGGGGTGACAACAAATACGGCGAGCTCGCCGTGCCGGCAGGAACGTTCGTTGACGTGAGTGCAGGCTATCTGCATGCGTGCGGACTGACTGCCGGCGGCAATACCGTCTGCTGGGGCGAGAGCCTTTTCAGTCCGCCGCCGGGATCCTATTCCGCGATCGCTGTCGGACACGTGCACGGCTGCGCAATTGGTCTCGACGGAGGCATCGATTGCTGGGGATTCGGCTTGTACGGCGAAGAGATCCCGCCGGAAGGATCGTTCCACCGCATTGCCGCCGGCTACTACCATGAGTGTGCAATCGGACTCGCCGGCGCGATTACATGCTGGGGCGGATATTCCTTCACCGGATCCCCGATGCCTCCCGCCGGAGCGTTCGTCGAGCTGGCGGCCAACGGCAATCATGCATGTGCAATTCGTTCCAGCGGCACGATTGCATGCTGGGGACAGAGGCAGTCGGACAGTTTCGCACCGGGCGGGATTTTCCAGCAGGTCACTGCGGGTTCGTCGCATATCTGCGGGCTACACCAGGACGGCACCGCCGAGTGCTGGGGATACAACGAAGATGGCGAGGCATCGCCGCCGCCGGGAACATTCGTTCAGCTTGCCGGCGGTCGCGACTACACGTGCGGTCTGCGAGACGACGGAAAGGTCACGTGCTGGGGCGCGGACAACCACGGTCAATCCTCGCCACCCGACGAAACGTTCGTCCGGATCACTGCCGGCCGATGGCAGACATGCGGACTGCGCGAGGACGGCACGGCCGTGTGCTGGGGTTATGACCACAATGGCGAGGCATCTCCTCCCGATGAGAAATTCGTGAGTCTCGCAGCCGGCGAGGAACACACATGCGGTCTGCACGAGGACGGCACGATTGCCTGCTGGGGGAAAAATGGGCTGCAGCCGGCAGATTGCGCCCTCGAGCGCAATTGCGGGAATGGCGGAATCGACCCGTGGGAAGACTGCGACGACGGAGAGACCGATTTCGAGTTCGGCGAATACTGCCGTGACGACTGCCTGCGTGTGCCGTGCGGCCAGCCGCGAAACCCGAAGCGACCTGCGCCGACAGCTGTCGACGCATTGTACGTTCTGAATGCCGCCGTGGAATCCAAGCCGTGCGACGTCCGGGTCTGTGACGCGAACGGCAGAGATGGCGTTACAGCAGTCGATGCGCAGACCGTCCTGAAGAAGGCGGTGGGGCAGCCAGTGACGCTGCACTGCCCGGCGTAAGTAAGCCAGGATGAAAGCCGCGCGGCGCGCGGCCGGCGTCAAGGCACGACGACGCGCGGTGCGCGCCTGAGCGACATCAGGTACACGCGCAGCGCACCCTTGTCTTCGCGCGACAGCGCGGCGTACGCGGCTCGTGCGGCGGCGCCCTCGCCGTCGTGTCCGGCAATTGCGTAGTCGAGGCTCGGTGCGCGGCCGTCATGCAGATACGGCTGCGAGTCGGCCACGCCCCAAAGTCGCGGCGTAAGATACATCTCGGGAGCAACGCCGCGCTGCTCGTGACGCGCGCGGTTGGCCGCGCCCATGTCGTGGCGCTTGAGATCGCTGAACAGCCACACCGGATATCCGCCGACCGCCTCGTCGTACTGGATCGCCGGAGAGCGCATCTCGCGCGCGAGATCGATCGGCGGCAGCCCGTCGACCTCGAGCACCGCGCTACGGAGCAGGAGCATCGGCCGGTGGCAGCTCGCGCATCCGAGCGACTGGAACTCGTCTCGACCGCGGATGAAGTCGTCGACGAAGCTGGTGTTGGTCGGGGGCAGCATGCCCGTCGCCGCCGCGGGCAGCACGCGATCCTGGTTGAGCGGCTCGACGATCGGCATCTCGAGAAGCGCCAGATGCGCGGACAGCGCCTTGAGCGCGCCCTGCCCCAGCTCGGTCGCGCTGTCGACGGCGAGATGAAGCTGCAGCGCTTCGGTCGCGAAGCTTTCGATGTCGGGCCGCGTGCCCTTCCAGCCGAACGGCTTGACGACGAGGTCGGCGTCGACGCCGTCGAGACCCGACGCATCGAGCTCGCCTTTTGCGTTCACGCGCAGCACGCCGAAGTCGACGCCTTTGCTGACGAGGCGTTTTTCGCGCGGGCCGGAGCCGCCGGTTTCGCTGATCAGGTCGCTCTTCTGCTTCTGCAGATCGAGCGTCATCTCGTGCGCGAGCGCCTGCACGACGCCGAGCGCGACCAGTGCCTGCGGATTGCGTGCATCGGCGCTCGCGAGCGTGTCGCCGTCTCCGGCCAGCAGCGCGTTGTCGGTCTCGGCGCCAGCGCCGTTCGGGCCGCCGACCCAGTGACAGGACGGACACGAGATCGTCTCGGGTCCGCCGACGAGGCCGTCGTGCACGCGCCGGAACGGTCCGTTCGCGGCGCGCTCGGCGCTCGTGCCGAGACCGTCGGCGTAGTCGTACTCGTGCTCGAACAGGCGTTCGCCGAGCTCGGCGAGCCTGGAGACGCACATACCGGGATTTTTATCGACGATCGCACGCGTGTCGCGAAGCAGCGCGCCGGGGTCGGCGGCTTCGCGCATTCTCCATTCGTGGCGGCGCTCGGCGTCGCGGAACGCTTCGCGCGCGGCGTCGAGGCTGAGCGACGGCGGCCGCGAGATCGGCGGGCAGTTTGCGGCATTCGCCGATGCTGCGGCATTCGCTGGCGGAGCGGCATCGGCCGATGCTGCAGCGTATGTCGATGCGGCGGCAGTTGCCGGTGCATCGGCATTCGCCGCTCCGGCCGCGACACCTGCAAGCATCAGGACAGCAGATGCCGCACGCAGCCGGGCGGTCTTTGCGGTGGGTATGTTCATGGCACGAACAGCTTCGGCGCGCGCGACAGCGACGTCAGGAACACGCGCACGCTCGCGCGTTCGCTGTCGGGCAGAGCCACGTACGCATCGCGCGCGGCGGCGGCTTCTCCGCCGTGCAGCGTGATGGCGTCGTCGATCGTGGGTGCACGCCCGTCGTGCAGGTACGGCGCGGATTCGGCAAGTCCCCACAGCGGCCGCGTAAGGAACATCCTTGCCGGGATCTCGCGATCGGCGACCTCGCGCTCCGGGCCACGCGACGCCAGCGCTTCACCCATGTCGTGACGCTTGAGATCGCTGAACAGGTGCACGAGATACGGACTTCCGGGCCCGGCAAAAAGCGGCTCGACTTTGGGTCCGTCGCCGTCTTTGGACACGTCGATCAGGAACGGAGCGCGGCCGGTGCCGTCGGCCGCGTCGAGCTTCGGATCCTTGATCGGAAGCGTGCGCACATGGCAGCCGGCGCAGCCGATCGCGTCGAACTTCGCGCTGCCGGCGGCAAACATGTCGAGCAGGCGCGCATCGTGCGGCGGCCGCACGACCGGCACCTCGAGCTGTGCGAGATAGCCGACGACCGTCGTCAGCATTCCCGAATCGATCTCGAGCGATACGCCGTCTTCGTCGACGTCGTCCCAGCGGCCTTTTCCGTACGGCGCCGGATCGACCGTGCCGTCCTTTACGCCGAGCTGGATGCGCTTGGACAGGAGGCCCTGATGAATCTGCAGCGACTCCTCGATCATTTCGCGAAGGCGCGCCTGGTGGCCTTTCCATCCGAACGGTCGCACGACGAGATCGTGGTCGATGCCTTCGACGTTCGCGTAGTCGAGCGTGCCGTCGGCGGCGGCGCCGATGCGGCCGAACGAGACGCCTTTCGCGGTCAGCGGCTCGTCGACGGCTTGCTGCTCCTTCTTCGCCTTGTCGCGGGCGGCCGCGGCTTCGCCGGCAAGCTCGGCGGTCATCTCGCGCGCGAGGATCTCGACGGGGCCGAGGCCGAGCACGTGCGGTGGATTTCTCTGGTCGGCGCCGTGCATGGCAAGACCGTCTCCGCGCAGGAACGCGTTCTGCGTCTGTGTGCCCGCTCCGTCAGGGCCGCCTTTCGAGTGGCAGCTCGCGCACGCGAACGCATCGGGTCCGCCCGCCAGGCCTTCGTGCACGCGCCGCGGGCTCGGCGTGTAATCGACGGCATCGGCGCGGCGGCCTTTGCCGCCCCAGCCGTTCTCGGGCCGGAACGGATACGAGAACAGCTCGTCGCCGACGATGAACAGCGAGTCGATGCCGAGCTTGCGATAGTCGAAGTCGAGATCGGTCAGCGTGGCGTGCTCGACCAGCTCGCCGGGATCGCGCGCGTCGAGCATGCGGTCGAAGTCTTCGCGGCGGCGCAGGTCGATGGCCTTCTGCAGCAGCTCGGTGAGCACCACGTCGTCGACGATGGTCGTGCCATCCGCACGCACGGTCGCTCCGTCGGCGCGCACCGTCGCTCCGTCGGCGCGCAGCGTAGCGCGGTCGCCGCGCGTCGCGGGTTCGTCGGCACGCACCGCCGACAGGCCTCCGGCAACGGACAGCGCGGCGGCCAGAGCAGCAAAAATGGTTCCCCGTAGCGTGAGCAAAGCTCGCTACGTTACACGTCAGGGCCCCGGGTTCTGCAACCCCTTTTCCGCCGGCGTCCCGCCGCCGCGGTGGTCGGCAGCGCTCACCTGATAGATCGTGAAGCGCGGATCGGTGCGAAGCTGCCAGACCGGACGCAGGAGCCCCGGACGCTCGTCGCTCGCGGCGTAGACGAGATTGTAGAACGGCTCCTCCAGGTCGTACGCCGGAAGCGGCGCAAGCAGCAGATACTTCGCGCCGTAGCTCGCAAGAAAACCCTCGAGCTCGGCGACGTCACCGACCGGCGAGCCGCCGACGCCGTAGAACAGCGCGAGCGGCCGCGAGTTGAACGGCCGGATCGCGGCGCGGCCGGTGTAAAGCGACGTCATCGTATCGAAGCCGGCGGCAACGACGTCCCCCGGCTGGCTGTTCTCGCGCAGCCACGCAAAGGCCTTCTGATAGCTCTGCCACTCGACCGGAATGCCCGGCCAGATGAAATACGGATAGCCGGCCGTGCGGCTCGCCGAGACGTACGTCGAAAGCATCCATTCGTTCGACACCAGCACGGCAGCAAACGCCGCGGCCACGAGCGGCTTTGCAACCCTGGCAACCGACGCGCGCGCAGCAAGCTTCCAGACGGCATCGAACAGCATCGCACCGAGCAGCGGGAGCATCGGGACGAGGAAGCGGTCGGGCGGCCACGGCCACGCGACGAGCAGCGCGAAATAGACGAGCAGCATGACCGGCACGAGGGCCAGCGAGCGTGCGCGCGACAGCACGACGATCCACGGCAGGCTGCCGAGCGCGGCCATCAGCCACTTCGCATGCGCAATGTTGTTGTACGCGGCGCGCGCGAGATACTCGAAATCGATGTGCAGGAACGCCGCGAACGCCATGCGGATGTTCGACAGCGGCACGATCAGCGATGCGTTCGTGCGCCACCATCCGAGATAGTCGGTCTGGTAACCGATGATCTCGTCGCTCGCCGTGTGTGCACCGTAGAACATCCACGCGAGCCACGGCAGCGTCACGACCATGACGCCGAGCGCGATGCCGCGCACGGGCTTGCGCCGATACGCAAGCAGACCGACCGCCGCGACCGGAACCACGATGCCGGCTGTGCGGCAAAGAAACGGCAGGCCGACGAGCATGCCGGCGGCCACGTCGCGCGCCAAAGACGGCGCCGGACCCGTTGCGCGAAGCCGCAGCTCGACGACCCACAGCGCTGCGATCATCAGCGCGAGAAACGGCATCTCCGAGACGGTCTGGCTGCAGTAGAACAGATAGTTCGGCGCCGACGTGACCAGCACGCACGCGGCGAACGCGGCCGTACGTGCCGCAATGCCGAAGCGCACGATGAACAGATAGGCCAGCGCGAGCGCGACGCCGGCGATGGCCGCGGTGGTTACCTGCATCGCGAACAGGCTCTGCTCGACGCCCGGCGACGATGAAAGCGCACCGGCACGCCACGCAAGCGAGATGATCGCCGGATAAAGGATCGGGTATTTCGTCTGCGGCGGCGCCCCCGGCAGGTTGATGAGCCGGTAGCCGTGCCCCTCGGCGAGCGACTTGGCGGTCACGGCATAGACGGCATCGTCATCGATCACGCCGATGACGCCCGGCTGCATGCGCAGCGCCGCGCCGACGATGACGGCGACGGCGAGGACGGCAGCACCCGCGTAGTCGCGCCAGGAAAGCGTCAAAGGTTCCACCACAAGCTCAAAGGAGTGGCGCTCCGTGTCCGAACGGCGCCGCAATGTCCATTGCCTGTCCGGCGGGCGGTGGTTATTCTCCCCCGTTCCTCAGTCATGACCGACCTGTTTCGACATGCCTCCGAGCTGTGGTGGGGGCTGGCCATTTTCGCGATCGCGATTCCGATCGAGCACCGTTTTTCGACCGGCATGCGGCCCGCGGCATCCGAGCGTCTCGGGAATCTCGGTGCGATGCTGCTCAACTTCGTGGCCGGCGGTCTCCTGCTGAAGTGGGTGCTCGCGCAGCCGTCGTCGAGCTGGCTGCGCGGCTATCCCGGCGCGCCGCGCGCTCCGCTGCTCGAAAATCCGCTTCTTTACGGGCTGGCCGCAGTCTTCCTGATCGACGGCCTCTATTACCTCTACCACCGGCTTCAGCACTGGTCTCCGCTTCTGTGGCGTATCCATGCGATTCACCACAGCGATCCGGCCGTGAACATCACGACGGCGCGGCGCACGCATTTCCTCGAGCGGCCGCTGCAGTTTCTTCTGCTGATCGTTCCGGTGCTGTGGATTCTTGGTTTCAATGCGGGCGGAACGGCGATTGCGGGCGGGATCGGTGTCGCCCTCCTTTACTTCGCCCACATGGACCTCCGGCTGTCGCTCGGCCCGCTGACGCCGCTCATCGTCGGACCGCAGTACCACCGCATTCACCACGATCTCGACGCCCACGACCATGGGACGAACTTCGCGCAGGCGTTTCCGCTGTTCGACCTGCTCGGCGGCACGTATCGCAAGCCCGAAGACGATGAATTCGTGAAGACCGGGGTCAAGGAATATCGGACCACGGCCGACCGCTGGCGTCCGCTGATCTGGTAGGCCTCAGAGCTTCTTCACCTTGTAGTGCTCGCGCGGGAAATGGACGACGACGTCGCCGGCGCGATCGTCGCGGCGAGCAATGGCAATCTCCTGAACCGTTGACGAGACGAGCTCGCCGGCGACCGGATCGCGGCCGAAGCTTTCGTGCACGACCTCGACGCCGTCGCCGGCGGTGAGGCCGATGATCTCGTCGGGATCGACGCTGCCGCCGCGCTCCGGCGTTGCCGCGCGCGCGACTTCGACCGCATCGGCCGGGCTCATCTCGGTGATGGCCCCGTAGCCGAACGCATCGATGCGCTCCATCCATGAGCGCACGCTGGCGAACGGCTCGAGCAGCGGCGTCGTCTGCGGAACCACCCGCAACGTGTTGGCCGGATGAAACAGCGACAGGTCGGCAAGCCCGGCCACGTCGCCGAGCACGAACCGGCGCGTGGACAGATGCCGGTCGAGAAGGTCGAGCTTGGCGCGAAGCTGCTGCAGAAGCGCCGGCGCATCGGAGATCGCCTGCTCCATCGTAAGCGGCACGTCGACCATCGTGGCGCGATCCTTGAGAAAACCGGGCGGAAAAATCGGTGCGCTCATGCCGGCGGTTCGTACCGCCAGAAAGAAGAACTCCTGCTGCCAGGAGCTGAGCATCATCGCGAGCGCGACGCTTTCCGCGGGGAACAGCGGCGGATCGGGATGGCGGCGGTCGATCTCGCGCGCGATCAGGTCGCTGTCGCAGTAGATGTAGGCGCCGATCTGCAGCACCGGCGTCTTGCGGTAGCCGCCGGTGAGCGCCGTGAGATCCGGCTTCGGCATCATCATGGGGATGATCACCGACCGCCACGCGAGGTTCTTCATGCCCATCACGCGGCGGATCTTTTCCGCGTACGGTGACTCCCAGTAGTGATGCAGTATGAGCTCGTTCATACGTGCCAGTTACGCCGGACGCGCGAACGTGCAAACGAACGCCGAGCCGATGATTGCCTGAAGCGTCCGACCAACGGTCCCCGGCTCGACGACGTTCGAGCCGAACGCTCAGCGGCTGGCGCGACGTTCCGACTGGAAGCCGGCGACGAAAACGCGGATCAGCGCGGCCAGCTTCTTGCGATAGGATGGAACGGTAAGGCCCGGGCCCTTCAGGCCCGACATCGCGCGCGAAAGCAGCTCGGCCGCGTCGGCGGCCGTCAGTCCGACCGACGCAAGGTCGATCTCGCCGCTTCGCGATGCGCGCCGCAGCGCATCGGTCAGCAGCTCGCGAAAGCGCGCTTCGGTCTGCGTGCCGAGATCGCCGCACAGCCGCCCGTTCTCGTCGAGCAGCTCGCCGCCGTGCGGGGATGCGAACGCGACCTCGACGAAGCGCAGACTCTTGGCCTCGGCCGCTGCGACCAGCCGCCGGGCGAGCGGAGCGTCGCGCGCGAGCGCAGCCTCGACGCCGGCCAGCGCTGCCTTGTGAAGCTCGCTCGCGAGCGTGCGGAAGATCTCTTCCTTGTTCTGGAACTGGCTGTACAGCGACGCGCGCGAAACCCCGGCCTCGGCGGCGATGTCCTCCATCGACGTGCGGCGGTAGCCGTAGTGCGAAAAACGGGCGAACGCGGCGGAAAGAATGCGCTCGCGCGTGGCGGTGACGGGCCGGGCCATGACCGTTACAAATTGACAAAATAGGTTCAGACTGTCAATTTGCGGCAACCCAAGGAGGACCCGTCATGCACACCACCGCATCCCTTTCCGGAAAGACTGCAATCGTAACCGGCGCTTCGAGCGGCATCGGGCGCGCGATCGCCGAGGCGCTCGGCGGCGCCGGAGCCCACGTGTTCCTTGCCGGCCGCACACTGGCCGCGATGGAAGAATCGCGCGCCAAAATCGAGGCCGCCGGCGGCAAGGCCACCGTGGCCGTCGTCGACCTGCGCAATGTCGACGAGACGCGCGATCTCGTGCAGCGCGCCGCCCGCGACACCGGCCGCCTCGACATCATGGTCAACAATGCGGGGCTTTCGTATCCGACACCGATCGTCGACGGCGATCCGGAGGAATGGCGCTCGATGCTCGAGACCAACATCCTCGCGCTGCTCGTCGGCTGCCAGGAGGCCGTGCGCGTGATGCGCGCGTGCAAGGCCGAAGGGCACATCGTCAACATCTCGTCGATCGCGGCGCACCGCAGCGACTCGGGCGTCTACGGCGCCACCAAGCACGCAGTCTCCAGCATCTCGAGCACGCTGCGGCGCGAGCTCGAGGAGGACAACATCCGCGTCGTCAATATTTCGCCGGGGGCGATCGGCACCAATTTCGCCCGCAACTTCGACGAGGCGTTCGTATCGGGGTTCCTCAAGGCCGCCGGCTACGAAGGCGAGGTCAAAAAGGGCGAGCGTCTGCCCGACGACGTCATGAAGACGCTGCAGCCGCGGGTGCGCCAGGTGCTCTCGAGCCCTGAGGACGTGGCCAACGCGGTGCTGTTCGCGATCAGCCAGCCGATCTACGTGAACGTTGCCGAGGTGGTCGTGCGGCCCCCGAAACAGCTCGCGTTCTGAGGAATGCGGGGCAGGCACCGGTTCCACGAAATCGGTGTCTGTCCCTGATATCCGGAAATCAGTGTCTGTCCCCGATTTCCTGTCCCCGATTTCCGGCTCCCGCCGGTTAGGATTCCGAGATTTCCGATGACGCCGGGCGTCGGGGAAATTAGATGCGTTCGCCCAAAAAAATTACCCCCATGTGCGGGGTATTTCCGCAGCTCTGCTCTTCACACAATTGGCGAATTGTTTCACTCTTTCCCGCGCCCGACCGCGTGTCCGCGCCATAACGGGATCGCCTTGTTTCCGCAGCCTTAGGCCGCTTACGGAGTTCCACGTGGAAACCATTCCAGGTTCAGCTACCGCTCCCAGACCCAGTCGTACCCGCGCCGGCACCAACGGCGCCGTCAAAGGGGAAGCAGTCCTGTCGGTCCCGCTCGACCGCCGGCAGCTCCTCCACGCGCTGCAGCGAATGCGCAGCGGCGACTTCTCGGTCCAGCTTCCAGGCGATCTGGCCGGCATCGACGGCAAGATCGCCGACACGTTCAACGACATCGTCACGGCCAACCAGAAGATGGCGCAGGAGCTCAAGCGCGTCGGCCAGGTGGTCGGGAAGGAAGGCAAGACCCGCGAGCGAACCCGCTTCGACCAGCGCCGCGGCGCGTGGGGCGAGATGGAGGGCTCGGTCAACACGCTGATCGACGATCTCCTGCGGCCGACCACCGAAGTCACCGGCGCCATCGCGGCCGTCGCGCAGGGACACCTGACGCAGACCATGCGACTCGACGTCGACGGGCGCCCCCTCGAGGGCGAGTTCCTGCGCTCGGCAACCATCGTCAACACGATGATCGAGCAGCTGTCGGTCTTCACGTCGGAGGTCACGCGCGTCGCGCGCGAAGTCGGCTCCGACGGCAAGCTCGGCGGTCAGGCGCAGGTGCCCGGCGTAAGCGGCGTCTGGAAGGACCTGACCGAGTCGGTCAACTCGATGGCCTCGAACCTGACCGCGCAGGTTCGAAACATCTCCGAAGTCACGATCGCCGTCGCCAGCGGCGACCTCTCGCGAAAGATCACCGTCGACGTCCGCGGCGAAATTCTCCTGCTCAAGGAAGCCATCAACTCGATGGTCGACCAGCTGCGCGGCTTCGCTTCCGAAGTCACGCGCGTCGCGCGCGAAGTCGGAACGGAAGGAAAGCTCGGCGGACAGGCCGTGGTGCCGGGCGTGGCCGGAACGTGGAAGGACCTTACCGACAACGTCAACCTTCTGGCCGCAAACCTGACGACGCAGGTTCGAAACATCGCCGAAGTGACGACGGCCGTCGCACGCGGCGACCTTTCGAGAAAAATCACCGTCGACGTCAAGGGCGAAGTTCTCGAGCTCAAGAACACCATCAACACGATGGTCGATCAGCTCAACGCATTCGCCGGCGAAGTCTCGCGCGTCGCGCGCGAAGTCGGAACCGAAGGAAAGCTCGGCGGCCAGGCGCAGGTGCCCGGTGTCGCTGGAACGTGGAAGGACCTTACCGACAACGTCAACTTCATGACCGGCAACCTGACGGCGCAGGTTCGAAACATCGCCGAAGTGGCGACCGCAATCGCACGCGGCGACCTTTCCAAGAAAATCACCGTGAACGTGTCGGGCGAAATCCTTCAGCTCAAGGAAACGCTCAACACGATGGTGGATCAGCTGAACGGCTTTGCATCGGAGGTCACGCGCGTCGCGCGCGAAGTCGGAACCGAAGGCCGACTCGGCGGACAGGCTGCGGTGCCCGGTGTTGCCGGTACGTGGAAGGATCTTACCGACAACGTCAACCTGCTGGCCGCCAACCTGACGACGCAGGTACGAAACATCGCCGAAGTGACGACCGCCGTGGCCCGCGGCGATCTCTCGAGAAAGATCACCGTCGACGTGAAGGGCGAAGTCCTCGAGCTCAAGGTCACGATCAACACGATGGTCGACCAGCTCAACGCGTTCGCCGCCGAGGTCACGCGCGTCGCGCGCGAAGTCGGAACCGAAGGAAAGCTCGGCGGTCAGGCTCAGGTGCCGGGCGTCGCCGGAACCTGGAAGGACCTTACCGACTCGGTCAACTCGATGGCGAGCAACCTGACGGGACAGGTCCGCAACATCGTGGAAGTCGCAACGGCCGTGGCGCGCGGCGACCTTTCGTCGAAGATCACGGTCGACGTCAAAGGCGAGATCCTCGAGCTCAAAGACACGCTCAACACGATGGTCGACCAGCTCAACGCGTTCGCGTCCGAAGTGACGCGCGTTGCCCGCGAAGTCGGAACCGAAGGAAAGCTCGGCGGCCAGGCCACCGTGCCCGGCGTCGGCGGAACCTGGAAGGACCTTACCGACTCGGTCAACTTCATGGCCGGTAACCTCACGGCGCAGGTCCGAAACATCGCCGAAGTCGCGACCGCCATCGCGAACGGCGACTTGTCGAAGAAAATCACCGTCGACGTGTCCGGCGAAATCCGCGAGCTCAAGGACACCATCAACACGATGGTCGACCAGCTCAACGCGTTCGCCGCCGAAGTCACGCGCGTCGCGCGCGAAGTCGGAACCGAAGGCAAGCTCGGCGGTCAGGCGCAGGTGCCCGGCGTCGCCGGCACGTGGAAGGGCCTTACCGACAACGTCAACTTCATGGCCGGTAACCTTACCGCGCAGGTTCGAAACATCGCCGAGGTGACCACGGCCGTCGCGCGCGGCGACCTTTCACGCAAGATCACCGTGAACGTCTCGGGAGAAATCCTCGAGCTCAAGAACACCATCAACACGATGGTCGACCAGCTCAACGGCTTCGCCGGCGAAGTTACGCGCGTTGCGCGCGAGGTCGGAACCGAAGGCCGGCTCGGCGGCCAGGCGCAGGTGCCCGGCGTGGCCGGCACGTGGAAGGATCTCACCGACTCGGTCAACTCGATGGCGTCGAACCTGACGGCGCAGGTTCGAAACATCGCCGAAGTCGCAACCGCCATCGCCAACGGCGACTTGTCCAAGAAGATCACCGTCGACGTGCGCGGCGAGCTGCTCAATCTCAAGGAAACGCTCAACCGCATGGTCGAGCAGCTGCGTTCGTTCGCGGCCGAAGTCACGCGCGTCGCGCGCGAAGTCGGTACCGACGGCAAGCTCGGCGGTCAGGCCAACGTGAGCGGCGTGGCCGGCACGTGGAAGGATCTTACCGACAACGTGAACCTGCTCGCCGCAAACCTGACGACGCAGGTCCGCAACGTCGCCGAAGTGACGACCGCCGTGGCACGCGGCGACCTCTCGCGAAAGATCACCGTGGACGTGAAGGGCGAAGTTCTCGAGCTCAAGCTGACCATCAACACGATGGTCGATCAGCTCAACGCGTTCGCCGCCGAAGTGACGCGCGTCGCGCGCGAAGTCGGCACCGAAGGAAAGCTCGGTGGTCAGGCCAAGGTGCCCGGCGTGGCCGGCACGTGGAAGGATCTTACCGACAACGTCAACGTCATGGCGGCGAACCTCACCGAACAGGTACGCGGCATCGTGCGCGTCGTGACCGCCGTGGCCAACGGCGACCTCAAGCCGAAGCTGACCGTGAACGCGAAAGGCGAAGTCGCCGCACTCGCGGAAACGATCAACGACATGACCGGAACGCTCGCGACGTTCGCCGACCAGGTGACGACGGTGGCGCGCGAAGTCGGCGTGGAAGGCCGACTCGGCGGCCAGGCGAACGTGCCCGGCGCGGCCGGCACGTGGAAGGATCTTACCGGCAACGTGAACCTGCTGGCCGCAAACCTGACGGGCCAGGTCCGCGCAATCGCCGAAGTGGCCACGGCCGTGACGCAGGGCGACCTGACGCGCTCCATCCAGGTGGAAGCGCGCGGCGAAATGGCCGAGCTCAAAGACAATATCAACACGATGATCGACAACCTCCGTCTGACGACGGACCGCAACACCGAGCAGGACTGGCTCAAGACCAACCTCGCGCGCTTTACCGGCATGCTGCAGGGACAGCGCGACCTGTCGACGGTGGGACGGATGCTGCTGTCGGAGCTGACGCCGCTCGTCAACGCGCACCAGGGCGTCATCTACCGGACCGAAGGCGGCGAGCCGAACGAGCTGTACCTGATCGCATCGTTCGCCGACGACGGATCCAACGGTCACAACCCGGTCATCCGCGTCGGCGAAGGCCTGCTCGGACAGTGCGCGGCCGACCGGCGCCGCATCCTGATCAACGACCTGCCGCCCGATTCGGTGCCGGTCAGCTCCGGACTGTTCCGTTCGAAGCCGCGCAGCGTGATCGTGCTGCCGGTTCTGTTCGAAGGCGAGGTCAAGGCGGTCATCGAGCTGGCATCCCTCGGATCGTTCACCGCGTCGCACCTCGCGTTCCTCGAGCAGCTGACGACGTCGATCGGCATCGTGCTCAACTCGATCGAAGCGACGATGCAGACCGAAGGCCTGCTGGTGCAGTCGCAGCAGCTCGCGGCCGAGCTCGGGTCGCAGAAGAAGGAGCTGCAGCAGACCAACGAGCAGCTCGCGCAGAAGGCCCAGCAGCTCGCCGAACAGAACGCCGAGGTCGAGCGCAAGAACCAGGAAATCGAGCAGGCCCGGCGCGCCGTCGAAGAAAAGGCGACCGAGCTCGCGCTCACGTCGAAGTACAAGTCCGAATTCCTCGCGAACATGTCGCACGAGCTGCGCACTCCGCTCAACTCGATCCTGATCCTCGGCCAGCAGCTCGGCGAGAACGTCGAGGGCAACCTGACGCCGAAACAGGTCGAGTTCGCGCGAACGATCCACGGCGCAGGCACCGACCTGCTGAACCTGATCACCGACATTCTCGACCTGTCCAAGATCGAGTCGGGAACGGTGACGGTCGTTGCCGAGGAAGTCATCGTCACGAACGTGCTCGAGGCGATCGCGCGGCCGTTTCGCCACGAGGCCGACAACAGGAAGCTCTCGCTCGACGTGCGCATCGATCCTGCGATCGGCTCGACGATGGTCACCGACTCCAAGCGCCTGCAGCAGGTCCTGAAGAACCTCCTGTCGAACGCGTTCAAGTTCACCGAGCAGGGCGGCGTTCGCCTCGCCGTCTCCAGGGTCGACAGTGGCTTCAATCCGGAGCACCCGGTGCTCGGTCGCGCACAGAACGTGATCGCGTTCGAAGTGTCGGATACCGGCATCGGCATTCCGGCCGAGAAGCAGCGCATCATCTTCGAGGCGTTCCAGCAGGCCGACGCCGGCACCAGCCGGCGCTACGGCGGCACCGGTCTCGGTCTCGCGATCAGCCGCGAGCTCGCGTCGCTGCTCGGCGGTGAGATCCAGCTTCGCAGCACGCCGGGACAAGGCAGTACGTTCACGCTGTACCTGCCGCAGTCGTATGCGGGCCCGACCGCAGCGTCGGGACAGATGGCCGATTCGCCTCCGGCGACGCCGCTATTGTCTGGCGTGCGCGCCGTCGATCGCCCGATCGACCAGATTCCGGACGACCGTCACGAGCTGAACCCGGGAGATCCGGTGCTGCTGATCGTCGAGGACGATCCGAGCTACGCGCGCATCCTGCTCGACCAGGCCCATCTGCAGGGATTCAAGGTGCTGGTGGCGATGCGCGGCGCCGATGCGCTCGAGCTCGCGCGCGAGCACACGCCGACGGCGGTTTCGCTCGACGTGTTCCTGCCCGACATGCTCGGCTGGACGGTGCTGAATCAGCTCAAGCAGGATCCCACTCTTCGGCACATCCCGGTGCAGATCGTCACGCTCGATGAAGATCGGCAGCACGGGCTTGCACGCGGAGCGTTCTCGTTCCTCGCCAAGCCGACGACGACCGAAGGCCTCGAAGCGGCGCTCGGCCGCATCAAGGACTTCGCGGTTCCGCGCAGCAAGCGGCTGCTGGTCGTCGAGGACAATCCGGCCGAGCAGCTCAGCATCAACACGCTGCTCGAGCACGACGACATCACGATCGAGACCGCGGCCAGCGGCGAAGAGGCGCTCAAGGCCCTGCGCGAGAAGTCCTACGACTGCTGCGTGCTCGACCTGAGACTTCCGGACATGAGCGGCTTCCAGGTGCTCGAGACCATGCGCGACGACGAGAGCCTGGCCGACCTGCCGGTCGTGGTCTTCACCGGCAAGGAGCTCTCGCCGGAAGAAGACGCGCGCCTGCACATGCTGGCACGCAGCGTGGTCGTCAAAGGCGTCGAGTCGCCCGAGCGGCTGCTCGACGAGACCGCGCTGTTCCTGCACCGCGTGATCTCCGACCTGCCGCCGGAGAAACAGCAGATGCTCGACCGGCTGCATCGCTCGGACGACGACCTGCTCGGCAAGAAGGTGCTGGTCGTCGACGACGACGTCCGCAACATCTTCGCGCTCAGCAGCGTGCTCGAGCGCCGCGGCATGGAGGTGCTGACGGCCGGGACGGGCTACGAGGCGATCACGACGCTCGAGACCACCCCGAACGTTGCAATCGTGCTGATGGACATCATGATGCCGGAGATGGACGGCTATCAGACCATGCAGGTCATCCGCCAGAAAACCGAGTTCCGGAGGCTGCCGATCGTCGCGCTGACCGCGAAGGCCATGAAGGGCGACCGCGAGAAATGCCTCGAAGCCGGCGCGTCCGATTATCTCGCCAAACCCGTCAACACCGAGCAGCTTCTGTCGGCGCTGCGCCTGTGGCTGCACCGATGACACAACCCGTTTCCTCCCTTACGCCGGTGGCGAACGGCAATCACCACGAGGCGGTCAACATCCTCCTCGTGGACGATCAGCCGGCCAAGCTGCTCAGCTACGAAGCGATGCTGAACCAGCTCGGCGAGAACCTGATCAAGGCCAACTCGGCGAAGGAAGCGCTCGACCACCTGCTGCGCAACGAGATCACGGTCGTGCTGATGGACGTCAGCATGCCCGACATCGACGGGTTCGAGCTCGCCGAGATCATTCGCGGACATCCGCGCTATCAGAAGACCGCGATCATCTTCGTGTCGGCGGTACACCTGACCGACCTCGACCGTCTCAAGGGCTACGAGTCGGGCGCCGTCGACTATGTCGCGGTGCCGGTCGTGCCGGAGCTGCTGCGCGCCAAAGTCAGCGTGTTCACCGAGCTCTACAGGAAGACGCGCGAATCCGAGCGGCTCAACCGCGAGCTCGAGCAGCGCGTCGCCGAGCGCACGGCCGCGCTCGAAGCGGCCAGCGCGAAGCAGGAAGCGCTGACGCAGCAGCTTCGCGAAGCCGACCATCGAAAGGACGAGTTTCTCGCGCTGCTCGCGCACGAGCTTCGCAACCCGCTCGCATCGGTGCGCAACGCCGCCGGCATCATGCGCGCAAAGGAAACGAAGGATCCCGAGCTGATCTGGTGCCGCGAAGTCATCGAACGCCAGGCCGACCAGCTGACGCGGCTGGTCGACGACCTGCTCGACGTCTCGCGCATCACGCAGGGCAAGATCAAGCTGCGGCTGCAGCCATTCGACCTTGCCGAGGCCGTCAGCTGCGCGGTCGAGACCAGCCGCGCGCTCGTCGAGAAACAGCATCATCAGCTGGTCGTCCGGCTCCCCGACGAGAAGATCTCGATCGACGGCGACCTGACGCGCATTACCCAGGTGATCGGCAACCTGCTGACCAACGCCGCCAAATACCAGAACGAGCGCGGGCGCATCGACCTCATCGTGGAGAAGATGGGCACGATGGTCGCGATCACCGTACGCGATCAGGGGATCGGAATCGCACCCGAGATGCTCACGCAGATTTTCGAGCTGTTCGCGCAGGGCGAACGTTCCCTCGATCGCGCGCAAGGTGGACTTGGAATCGGGCTGTCTCTCGTCAAAAGCCTCGTCGAGATGCATGGTGGAATGGTGACCGCCGCGAGCGCAGGCCCCGGAAAGGGCAGCGAGTTCACGGTACGGATTCCGTGTCGCAGTGAAGAGCTGCGCGCGGATGCGGCGGTCGTCGAACACCCGACGAGCACGAACGGCAAGCCGCGCCGTATTCTCGTCGTGGACGATAACCAGGACGCGGCCGACAGCTTGACGATGCTCATGCAGATGCGAGGCTTCGACGTGCGGGTCGCCTACGACGGACAGACCGCAATCGACGTCGCCACGAGCGAAAAACCGGCGGTGATTCTTCTCGATATCGGACTTCCGGGTATCGACGGATACGAAGTGTGCCGCCGCATGCGCCAGCAGGGACTTTCCGACACCTGCATCATCGCGCTGACCGGGTACGGTCAGGATCGCGATCGCGAACGCTCCAAAGAGGCCGGGTTCGACCTCCACACGGTCAAGCCCGTCAAGATCGACGAGCTCCTCAGGCTGATCGCAGACAGCTGAGCGCGAGCGTGCCAAGCTGACGGCTGAGCACGCGAGTGCGAAGCTCAACGGCTGAAGCACGCGAGTGCGAAACTCAGTTGGCGAGCCGCGGCTGCGCGAGCAGCCGGCACGAGGAGACGGAAGATGGACCTCCGCAGCGCAACCACCGCCGGCAAAAATCTTTTCCAGCAATCGTACCGGGAGTGGACCAACGACAAGGCCGCGCGCCTCGGCGCGGCGATTTCGTACTACACCGTCTTCTCGCTCGCGCCGCTGCTCGTGATCACGATCGCCGTCGCGAGCTTCGTCGTCGGCGGCGACACTGCCCGCCATTCGATCATCCAGACGATGGGCGGCCTCGTCGGCCAGGACGGCGGCAAAGCCATCGAGGGAATGATCGACAACGCTTCGAAGAACCAGAGCTCCGGCATCATTGCGACCGTGATCGGCGTTGCGATGCTGCTGGCTGGTGCATCCGGCGTGTTCGTCGAGTTGCAGGGCGCGCTGAACACGGTGTGGGGCGTCGAAGAAAAACCCAACGAAGGCATGCTCGCATTCCTTCGCAACCGGATGATGTCGTTCGCGATGGTGCTGTCGATCGGATTCCTGCTGCTGGTTTCGCTCGTTCTGAGCGCGGTGCTGACAGCCGTCGGAGACTGGGTCAGCCACACGCTGCCCGGAGGCGCGTTCGCGTGGCATGTCGTCAACGGTGTCGTGTCGCTGCTGATGTCGGCCGGGATGTTCGCGATGATCTTCAAGTTCCTGCCGGACGTACGCGTCGCATGGCGCGACGTCGCCGTCGGCGCACTTGTGACGGCGCTGCTCTTTACGCTCGGCAAGGCACTGATCGGGCTGTACCTCGGCAAAAGCAGCACCGCGAGCGTGTTCGGCGCTGCGGGCTCTCTCGCGGTCGTCTTCGTGTGGGTTTACTACTCGGCGCAGATCCTGCTGTTCGGCGCCGAGTTCACGCAGGTGTGGGCGAACGAGTACGGCTCGCACATCGAAACCGGCACGCCGAAAAAGGTCGCACAGGCCGCAGCCCCCGAGCGCCGGCGCGTACATCGGCAGACCGGAACCCCGCAACCGGCGATGCGCGGCGCGCCGATGGCGAGATGAGTCAGGCCTGGCCTGGGTAAGTGGTCAGACGCGCGCCGCGCGAGCCAGCACTTCGGTCGCCCACTGATTCAGGCTTTTGCCCTTTGCTTTCGCCGCGACGAGAGCGGCGCCGTGCACCTCCGGCGGAACCCGCAACAGCATTTTTCCGGAGGCCTCTTTCTCTGGCCGCACACCCTTTTTGCCGCAATCACGAAGAAACTCGTTCACCGCGATTCGCAGCTGCTTTCGGAGCTCGTTTACCGTCGATCCGTGGAAGCTGACGATGGCGCGAAGACCGAGAACCCGACCTATGAAAATCTCGTCGCGCTCGTCGTACTCGATGCGGGCGGTGTAGCCCTTGTATTTCATGACACTCATGGTCGGATTCCTGCGCGTTCGAGAAGCTCGCGGACTTCCTCCACCTGATAGCGTCTTGCCTCTTTACCGGGATGGGGCCGATGACAGTGCCATTGCTCCGTGCCCAGCGTGATCTTGACGCGGGAGCCGGCTCGCTCGACGACAGAGCCACCAAGAGCGACGATCAGAGACTCGATATCGGCGAAGAGGATCGAGCCTGGCGTCGGGTGGGTGAACACCGCTGCAAGCGTCCGCCGCTGCCTCGCGTTCCGCGGCTTCATTTGATAGCGCGAAATGCTAGCAGTGGCCAGAGCCGATCGCGCGCGTCGCGAATGGCAAAGGCGGGGGTGGAGCGGCTACAGAACGGGGATGTCCATTACGCATTCCTGTCCGTAAACCGCGCGGCTCCGCGCCGCTACGACATCGGTGTCATCAAGCTCGAAACATTGACGCCAGTCGGACTATCGGTGTCGGCACAGTCAACGACCGCGCCGCGCCCGCACCGCTTCTGCGAGCGTCTCGAGCACCGGCACGGTCGTGTCCCACGAGATGCAGGCATCCGTGATCGACTGCCCATACGTCAGCGGCTGGCCGGCGACGAGGTCCTGACGCCCTTCGACGAGGTTCGACTCGAGCATCACGCCGCAGATCGATGCGCAGCCGGAATGGACCTGGCGGGCGACGTCTTCTGCAACTTCCACCTGGCGGTGGAAATCCTTGCGGCTGTTGCCGTGGCTGCAGTCGATCATCACGCGCTCGGCGAGCTTGGCCGCGCGCAGCTTTGCGACCACGGCATCGATGCTCGCCGAGTCGTAGTTCGGCCCGCTCGTGGATCCGCGAAGGATCACGTGGCACGCGTCGTTGCCACGCGTCTCGACGATCGCCGCGTCGCCCTGCTTGGTCACCGAAAGGAAGTGGTGCGCCCCGGCCGCGGCGCGGATCGCGTCGATGCAGATCTGCACGTTGCCGTCGGTGCCGTTCTTGAATCCGACCGGAACCGAAAGGCCCGAAGCGAGCTCGCGATGAACCTGGCTCTCCGTGGTGCGCGCGCCGATGGCGCCCCACGAAATCAGGTCGGCGATGAACTGGGGGCTGATCGTATCGAGAAACTCGGAGCCGACCGGAAGCCCGAGCTCGGCGAGCGCCAGGAGCAGCTCGCGCGCACGCCGCAGGCCGCGGTTGATGCGGAAGCTGCCGTCGAGAAACGGATCGTTGATCAGGCCTTTCCAGCCGACCGTCGTCCGGGGCTTCTCGAAGTAGACCCGCATCTGGATGGCGAGATCCCCGGCGAGCTTCTCGCGGTACGGGAGCAGCCGTTTCGCATAGTCGATCGCGGCGTCGGGGTCGTGGATCGAGCATGGGCCCACGACGACGAGCAGGCGGTCGTCCGTACCCCGGACAATGCTCGTCGCCTCGTCCCTGCCGGCGGCAACCACGGTCGAGCCGCGCTCGGTGATCGGAAGCTCTTCGAGCAGGATGGCGGGTGCGATCAGGGTGCGCAGCCCGGCGATACGCAGGTCATCGGTCTGGTGAAGCATCGCGCGAAGGAGTGCGGAACGCAGCGCCGGAAGTCAATTCGGCCCGCGCGAGTGCAGCCGGGAGTCGTGCGGGCAATTCAGCGGAGGGAAGACGTGCCGCGCCGTGGAACGGAGGCCGGCAGACCTCCGTTCCACTTTTCGCGGTTCGGGCTCACGCCCTGCACCTTGGAGTTCGGGCTCACGCCCTACACCTTGGCGCGCGTCACAGGGATCGGGTCAGACCTGGTCCTTGAGGGCCTTGAGCGGGCGGATGCGAACGCCGCGGGAAGCCGGCTTCGCCTTGATCATGATCTCTTCGCCCGTGAACGGATTGACGCCCTTGCGGGCCTTGCGGGCCGGCTTGTTCACGGTCGTGAACTTGGCGACGCCCGGGAACGTGAACTTCCCGATGCCCTTCGGCTTCAGATGACGCAGGATGTGATCGCCGAGGGCCTCGACGACCTGTGCAACCTGGCGCTTCGGGAGCTTGGTCGTCTCGGCGATCGACGCCATCAGCTGACTCTTCGTCATCGCCGCGGCGATCGGTGCGGTTTTCTTTGCCATATTCCAGCCTCCTTCCTTCTCAATTCACGGTTATAGACCGGCTTGCCCCGGCCTTTGCTCACGACCGGCATTCCCCGGTCTGGGACCGGACATTCCTCCGGTCGATCGATTGTTCCTTCTACGCGTTGGCTTCCGTCCGGCATCTCTCTGCTTTCCGGCTGCCTTCGGTCTGCGCCTTTCTGGTCCGGCTCGCCCGCCTGCTGCTATCCCGCCGGCCCGTTTCCGCCCGGTCCGGAACGCCGCTGTTTCAGCGTCGATCCGTCCGTGGAGATTCGGTCGCCCCGGGATTCACAGCGGAAACGAATCTCCCGTCTGCGACGGCGCGTATGATGCAGGAAGAAAATGCGCCCAGTCAACGCGACGGGCTGTGCAAACCCCTATTTTTTAGCTGTCCGGCGATGACCGGGGAGCGACGCTCGCCACCGTTGCCGGGGATTTTCCGGCTCGTCGCCGAAGCGGATTTCCGGGCCGGGCTCGTCTCCGAAGACGAAATCGCGAACGCGGCGACCGCGAGCGGCGGGTGCCGCGGACGCGTCGGGGAAGTCGTCGGCAGCAAAAGACAACTCTGTCGCAACCGTGGGGATCGTCGCCTGCGCGCGATAGCTCGACCACGCTCCGACGACGAGAGCGGCAAGCCGCATGGCCGATGCGCGAAGCCAGTCTCCGCACCACGCAACGACCGCAGCGTCGCCCGCGCGCGCCGCTTCGTGCGACGCGCCGAACAGCCAGCGCTCCGACGGTGCAATCAGCAGCACGTGAACGACAGCGAGCGCAACCGCCGATGCGAGCGAAAGCGTGAGCCACCATCTCCGCCAGCCGCGCACCGAAATACCGGACAACCACGACATCGTCGTGGCCACGACGACAATCGCGACGAGCGCCTGGAACATCGCCTGCGCATCCGGTCGAATCGCGAGTGCGTTCCATGCAGCAACGCTGCTGGGCGGATCGGCAAGCCAGAGTGGAGCGACGACGGCGTCTTCGTAGACCGTGGCACCGAGATGCACGGCGAATGCACCGAGCGCGATCGCGCTCCACATGCGCGACCACCAGCTTCCTTCCCGCTTCGTCATTGCGAACAGATCCTGCGCGCGGCGGCGTGGTGCATCACGCGGCTTCGGTGCGCAGAAAAAATCATACTACAGACCCGGCGTCACGCGCGGGCGGCGCCCGGTCGAGCCGCGCCGCTTCGCATGCGTGTGCGTCACTCTTCGTCGTCGCTTGCGGCAGAGTCCGTGTCGCCGGATGCTTTTGATGCCTTGCGATCTCCGGCAGAGTCGTCGCCGGAATCCCCGGCCGCATGTTTGGCGGCTTTTTCGCGGTTTTTTGCGCCTTTTTTGTGCCCGGCCTTCGCGTCCCCGGCTTTGGATTCGCGATCTTTCTTTTTGTCTTCTGCGTTTTTCGGCGGCTTCTTCCCGCCATCGGAAGTCTTCCGATACGCGAGGCGAACCGCCGGCGGCAACTTCGTGACTCCGAGCTCCTTGAATCCCGCGGCAGCGCCGGGAGCCGAGAACCATTTGTCGTCGCGACGTTCGTAAAACGTTCCGTCGAACAGAAGCGTGTCCGGTTTGTTTTCGACGTGAAAGATTTTCGTGCCGGCGTCGTAGACGACCTTTTCGCCGGTCGGCAGCGCCACGGTCGCTCCCTCTTCAGGCTCCGGCACTGCCTTGCGCAGCACGACCGGGAGAATCTTCATCGACGTCGTCGTCCAGGGCCCGTCGTCAGACTTCGATTCGAGCCACACGCCGTCATCGTAACGATAGAAGCGACCGTCGAACAGGAACACGCCTTTTCTGCCGGCAACCTTGAACACTTTCAGGCGCGGCTCGAAGACGACCTCGCGTCCGGACGGAAGCGTTGCCGTCACCGGCGTCTTCAGCGGTTCGTAGCGCTCGATTGCCGGGTCGGGCACGAGATGCTGCGGGATGAGCTCCCACGGTCCTGCAATCTGCGCCGACGTCACCCACACGCCGTTGCGATACTCGTAGAACTTGTCGTCGACCCAGTACGTATCCTTGTGACCGGGCACGATGAACACGCCGTTGACCTTGTCGTAGACGACCATGGTTCCGTCGGCGGCTTTCGCGCGCGAGCCGTGGCGAAGCGTCTCCTTGGCCGGCATCGTGGCCAGCGCGGTCGATGCGGACGCGAGACAGACGAGCAGGAGAAGCGAACCCCGAAGGACTGCTCGGACGGGCCGCCTGGAGACGAGGGTCGCGCCCTCGCCGGCGCAGGTGAAAAAACCGTTCATCGTCCGACTCCTTTTTTTGTGGCGAACCCCGCCGCGAGGGTTCGAGGTTGCCGCGCGGGCGGCCGGCGATTCGTCCGGAGGTGGCCCGGAATCAGTAACGAATCGGACCGCCGCTCGGCGGGGCCACCGGCTGCTCGGTATGCGGCGGCTCGGTTGCCGGGACGTCGACGCCCGGCCGGGGAGCAAACGAGCTCGCGGGGAACTGGTAGGGGCTCGAGTTGTCGAAGTCAGCGGTCTGGTCGCCGGCGTGGCCCTTCACCTCTACGACGACCGGCGCCACCACGGGCTCGGTCCCAGGCTGCGCCAGAGACTCTTCGTCGACTCCCGGGTTTTCCTCGAAAGCCGCGACGTCAGCCGATCGGTTATCGCGGCCATCCGGCTCGTCGGTTGCTGCCAGCAGGACGGAGTTGGTGGCCCAGTGCTGCTCGTACCACGGACCATACGGAGAAGGTCCGGAGGTGGTGCCGCCAGCCAGCGGCAGGACCTCGGGCAGACTGCAGCCGGCAACGCCCGCAACCAGTGCGGCGGCGGCAAGCAGGCCCGTGACAGGTTTGCGCATTCCCCTTTCTCCTTCGTCGCCAGAAGCCCGGGAGCCCTCGAAAGACCCCGGCAGAAGCCCAATAAGTCCTCCGAAATGGCAGGCGACGCAAGTCTTCGTTTCCGGCCGCCCACCACGTAGCGGCCGCTTCGAGACAACGACCGGGTCATCCTATAGAGAGTTGGGCATGTCAGTAAGAGTCGATCGGAAGGAAAACGTCGTCACGGTCATTCTTTCGCGCCCCGAACGTCGCAATGCGGTCGATCGGACGACCGCCGAGGAGCTGGCGGCCGCATTTCGCGCGTTCGACGCTGATCCGGAGGCCCGCGTGGCCGTCCTGTTCGGCGAGGGCGGCAACTTCTGCGCGGGCGCCGACCTGAGGGCGGTGGCGGAAAATGGCGGCAACGTCGTCCGGGTGGGCGGCGACGGGCCGATGGGACCTTCGCGGATGTCGCTGTCCAAACCGGTGATCGCGGCGGTGGCCGGCTATGCGGTCGCGGGAGGGCTCGAGCTGGCCGTGTGGTGCGATCTTCGCGTGGCCGAAAAGAGCGCGGTGTTCGGCGTGTTCTGCCGGCGCTGGGGAGTGCCGCTGGTCGACGGTGGTACCGTGCGGCTGCCGAAGCTCGTAGGCCAGGGACGCGCGCTCGACATGATCCTTACCGGGCGGCCCGTAGGCGCCGACGAAGCCCTGCGCATCGGTCTGGCCGACCGCGTCGTCGCCGACGGCGCGGCGCGCGAAGAGGCCGAAGCGCTCGCGCGCCAGATCGCGGCTTTCCCGCAGCTATGCATGAACGCCGATCGGCGCTCGGCGTACGCGCAGTGGGACACCGACTTCGAAACCGCGATGGTTCGCGAAACCGAAGGCGGGCTCACCGTGATCGCAAGCGGCGAGACCGTCAGCGGCGCGATGCGCTTCGCCGGCGGCGCCGGGCGTCACGGCAAGTTCGAATAGTCCGAATAGTTTGCGAGCACTGCTCGCCGCGTCGCACGGCGCTGCAGCCACAGCACGCATCCTGCCGCGATCAGCAGCCACGCCGTACCGCTCGCAACGTAGTCAGCCGGGCCGTGACCGGCGGCGCTCGTGGAGGCCGTACCTGCAACCGCGACCAGCACCGCGAACGAATTGTTGACGCCGTGAACGGCGATGGTCGTGCGGCAACTCTTCGACAACACGCTGATCCAACCGAGATAAAGCCCCATCACGACGCCGACCACCATGTGCAGCGGATCGAGATGCGCAATGCCGAACACGGCGCTCGTCAGCACCACGCCGGCAATCGTGCCGAAGCGTTCCATCAGCCGCGTCTGCATCGCACCTCGGTAGAAGAGCTCTTCGCCGAGCGGAGCCAGAAGCCCGATCAGCAGGGCGGCGAGCCACAGCTCGGTGCCGTGAAGACCGGCACACAGCTTGTGGAAACGTCCGAGTCCGCCGCTTTCGTACCCCGGCATGAAGCGCAGCACGGTGCCGAGCGCGCTGCTCAGCGCGAGCCCGCCTGCGCTCGCGACGGCGATTTCCACGGTCGAAAGCAGCCCGCGACCGGTCCGGAGGCGTTTGGCGAACGGCTCCGACGACCACAGCCCGACGCCGATGGCGAGCAGCATGCAGACGACGGCGACGCAGGCCATTGCGATCAGCGTGCCTTGGGAGCTTCGGAAAAGATGACGCGCGCGGCGGATCGTAAGATGTCCGACCGGTCCGCCGAGCATGCCGACGGTAAGCAGAGTTCCGATCGTAAGCGACGCGAGAAAGATGGGAACGGTCTCGGACAGCGCGAACAGCGCGGCCAGATGCCACACGCGCGGCTTCGGATCTCGCGGGGAAACTCCTTCCACCGCGATGGCGTCGATGCTGTTCATGTCTGCGTCGGCCGCGCGATCCCGGCGCGGCAAGGAGAAACCGGATGCCCGCGCTACTTCCTGGTTTCGTCCTTGAATTCTTCGTGCAGGCCGCACTCGCGCTTGAGACCGAAGAAACGAACTTCTTCCTCGGTCACGCCGTCGACGAGGCGATGCGACGTGTGCGTGTCACCGATCGAGATGTAGCCCTGCTCCCAGAGCGGATGGTACGGCAGGTCGTACTCGAACATGTAGTCGAACACTTTCTTGTCGTTCCAGTCGACGATCGGATGGACCTTGAGAAAGCCGTTCTGGATGCCGAGCACGTCGAGCTTCTTTCGCGTGGACGACTGCGAGCGGCGCAGGCCGACGATCCAGCCTTTGGCTTCGAGGTCGTCGAGCGCGCGCTGCATCGGCTCGACCTTGTTGATCTGGTTGTAGCGCGTGATGCCTTCGACGCCCTGTTCCCAGAGCTTGCCGTAGCGGGCTTCCTGCCACGCCGACGACATCTCGGCGCGATAGACCTTGAGGTTGAGCTTGAGGCTGTCGGTGAGCTGGTCGATGAACTCGTAAGTCTCGGGAAACAGATAGCCGGTGTCGGTGACGACGACCGGAATTTCCGGCCAGACCTTCACGCAGAGGTGCAGGCACACAGCCGCCTGCGCACCGAAGCTCGACGACAGGATGATCTGCGGCTTGAGCTGCCCGATCGCCCACTCGACGCGCTCCTGCGCCGTCTTGTACTCGAGCATTTCGTTGAGATGGTCGAGGTCGAGCGACTCGACATCGAACTCGAACGACTGCGACGCTGCCAGCGACTCGCTCACGGTTTGGCAACATGGGACGGACGACCCTTGGAGTCAATGGGCGAGTCCGCGACCGGGTCGGTCGTCGAGCGGGTGCCGCGAAGCGGCGTCGCATCCGGCGGACCGGCGTTTTGCGACGACCTCCGCAAGGATTCGATCTCGCCGAACGGCACGATCGGCGCGTCATCCGAGATGCCTTCGCAGGTTTCGGCCGCCGCGAGCCATGCGCCGCGCGACTCGAGGTTCGCCGGCCACCACGGAAACGCGCGGCATTGCGACGGCCGGTCTTCGTATACCGAGCAGACCTTGCCGACGAGGAACACGCAGTCGCCGTGCGGGCCGTCGACGAGCGCATAGCGCGCGCCGACGCGCCTGAGGAAACGCTTTCCGAACTGATCGAGCGAAATGCCGAAGCGCTCGGTGAGCGCGCAGATCTCTTCGCGGGTGACCCAGACGTATCCGTCGGTTCCGGTGCAGCAGCGGCCGCAGCCGGTACACGCGAAGCGAAGCCCGTCGCCGTACCACGAGCCGCTGCGGTGGCTCGAGCCGGCGCCGTGGTCCGAGCCACTTGCGTGCCCGGATCCGCGGTCGCCTGACGATCCGTTCCCGCTCATGGGCGTGGACAGTACAGTCTTCGCGGCAGGCACAAAAGCTAGCGGAACAGGAACAGGAACCGGACAAGCTCCAGACGATTGCGGTCAACCTTGACGTCGCCGCTCGCGAACGCGGCGGTCGCATTGCGCTTGCGCGTGAGGATCTCCTTCCACACCAGCGAGTCGGCGGTGACGGTCATGTCCGGCTCTGCGGGAAGCTTCGGCGAAAGCTCGACGACGCTGTTGCGAACGGTCATTCCCCATTCTTCGCCGGTGTCGGGAAAGCGCAGGCCGATCGCCATCGATTTGCCTTCGGCCTTGACCGGATCGAGCCGCACCGTCATCGCCCGCAGGAAGCGGCCGACCGGAATGCGCGCCAGCAGCTCGGCGGGCATCTGCGACGGATCGGGCGGATCGAGCGCGAGCTGCTCTTCGGCTTCGAGCGCCTGGGTCAGCTCGTAGTTGCGACCGTTGGCGTTCGGCTCGGCGGACGCAAGGCTGCGCAACGCGGAGGCCCGCACCTTCTTCGCCACTTCGGTGAACTCTCCGAGCGCGGCGAGCTCGCCGGCGAGCTCGAGCGCCCACTCGGAGTCGCCGAGCTTTTGTGCGGCGACGGCTTCATCGCGAAGCTTTTCACTGCCGCCGGCAAGGACTGCCATGCGCTCGGCGTGCTCGCGCCGGGTGAGCGGCGAAAGATCGGCAGCATCGCCGCCGAACCAGCCGAGGTATTTGTCGAAGATGCTGCGCACCGACCAGTCGACGCGCCCGTAGCGCTCGGCGAGCCATGGTCTGGATGCAAGCGACTTCGGAAGCTTGACGAGTGCGGCGATCTCGTCGGGCTCCCTGCCCTCGTTCATCGCGCGCACCGTCTGGTCGTGCACGTACTGGATCGCGTCGCGATAGTCCGTCAGCCGCCCGCGGATTTCGTCTTCGCCCGTGACCGGAAGCGTGTGGCCGGGCACGAGGAAAGCCGGCGCAAGAGCGCGCATCCGATCGATGCTGTCCATCCAGTCGAGCACGTCGCGAGTGGCCGTGCCGCGGATCGCGTAAAGGTTCGGGAACGAGTGATAGTAGTTGTCGCCGCTGACGAGCACGCGCTTTTCCGGGAGCCAGACCGCAATCTGGTCGGGCGTCTCGCCCGGCAGGTGCAGCAGCTCCATGTGCACTCCGGCGATCGTCATCTCCGTGCGGTCGCCGTCGAACGTCGTCGTCGGCAGAAGCGGCGACAGCGTGGACTTCGCTTCGTTGAGCAGACGAGGACCGATGCCGCAGTTGGTGCGGTCGGCTTCCGGCAGCATCGCGCCGAACTGGCGCATGCTGCGCCGCCAGATGACTCCTCTCGTCATCATCCCGAGCCGCGTCAGCTCGGTCTCGAAGCTCGCGTGCGCGATGACCTGGGGATGATCCTCGCCCGCCAGCACCGCGGCGCCGAAGATGTGGTCGGCGTGATTGTGCGTGTAAACGATCGCCGCGACCGGCGCCGTGCTGATGCGGCGGAACTCCTCGCGCACCGGCGCCGCAGCCTCGGCGCTTTCCATCGTGTCGACGATGATGACGCCGCCGTCGCCGACGATCAGCACCGAGTTCGCAAGGCCGTATCCGACGGCAACGTGAACGCCGCCGGTGACCTCGATGACCTGGCGCGGGAACTGGAGGGCCTGCTCGTCGATCGCTGCACGAACGTCGGCAGAAGTGTGCGGACCCGTGCGAGCGGGCCCCGAATCGCAACCCGCCGACAGGCAAACGAGCGCAACCGGGACGAAAAAAATCATTGTGGCGACCGCAACAGCCGCACGTCGAACCCGGCGAATCATGACGGGCCGCGAGAGTATGCTGGAAGACACCCCTCGCGCCAGCACGCGAGCCGGCCGGCAAACGGCTTTCCTTTCGGTCGTTGCAGCCCTACGGTCGCGCATCCAGCGGAACCGGAGGCAATCATCGATGAGCACGGCAGCCCAGCAAGAAAAGGTTCCCTTCTTCCAGCGTGGAAATTACGCGCCGGTCGCGGACGAGCAGAGCGTCTTTTCGCTCGAAGTCCACGGCGCCATTCCACCGGCCCTTTGCGGCCGTTATCTCCGCAATGGCCCGAACCCGAAGAACGAAATGCCGCCGCACTGGTTCTTCGGCGACGGCATGATTCACGGTGTCGCTCTCGATGGCGGGCGTGCGCTGTGGTACCGAAATCGCTGGATCCGGACGCGCCAGCTGATCGAGCGCGCGAGGGCGATCGGGCCGGACGGCACGAGGGATCTCACGGCCGGTCCCGCCAACACCAACATCGTTCGCCATGCCGGCCGCACGCTCGCCGTATCCGAGACGACGATGCCGTGGGAGGTCGACGGCAATCTCGAAACCATCGGACGCTGCGACTTCGGCGGCCGGCTCGCGACCGGCATGACCGCGCACCCGAAGATCTGCGCCGCGACCGGCGAGATGCATTTCTTCGACTACGGCTTCCTCGCGCCGTTCCTCACGTACCATTGCGTCAGCAAGGACGGAGAGCTCATCCGCAGCGTACCGATCGACGTGCCCGGTCCGACGATGATCCATGATTTCGCGATTACCGAGCAGCACGTGCTGTTCATGGACCTGCCGGTCGTCTTCGACTTCGAGCGCGCGATGCGCGGGTCGATGCCATACCGATGGGACGACGACTACGGCGCGCGCGTCGGCATCATGCCGCGCGACGGCGGAGATGCCGACGTTTCGTGGTTCGATGTCGAACCCTGTTACGTGTTCCACCCGATGAACGCGTACGACGACGGC
>Ga0134124_10000098_pt1 | contig 84364 bp, 117 predicted proteins | sample KB304_FD_96880 | JGI IMG/M metagenome (GOLD analysis project Ga0134124, IMG submission 96880) | Terrestrial soil microbial communities without Nitrogen fertilizer from Kellogg Biological Station, Michigan, USA - KB3-0-4 | ecosystem: Environmental > Terrestrial > Soil > Unclassified ...
AAGTTCTGCTGCTCGAAGCTCTCGGCATGGAAGTGGCTGAAGCCGTTGTAGCCATCAACCGCGTGCCGGGCGCTGTCAACGAGACGCTGCTGAAGCTGTTCGGCATTACGCGCAACTCCGGTACTACGCCGGTGCTGTCACTGAAGTTCACTGTGGCAAACACTGGTGGTTACACGATTCCTGCCGGTACCGAGAGCCGACTGTCACTACCTGGCGGCCTTGAATCAGTCGTCTTCTCTACCGACAGTGATCTGGTCATCAGCGCCGGCTTCCTCACAGGAACTGTGAGTGCCACTGGAGACAGGTTCACCGCAGACGCCAACTCGGTTGCGGTGAACACCTATCTCGACCTACTTGACTCGATCCTGGCCGTGGAAACGGTGCAGCTCGACCAGCATCTAACGAACGGAGAAGATCCTGAAAATGATGCAGATTACTTTGCGCGAGCCGTTGCGCGCTTCGGACGCCTCTCGGACACTCTGGTTCTGCCTTCCCACTTCACCAGCTTCGTACTTGAAGATCCCACCTTCAAGCGAGCCTTCACCATCGACAACTGGGACGGGACAGGGAGCACTCCAGGGACGGTTGCCGGACACGTCACCGTTGCTGTGTATGGCGACGGTGCTACGAACACTTCCGGCGAGAAGAGTGCTCTGCTCGCCAAGCTCGAAGCAGCAGCACTTGCCAATCTCACAGTTCATGTAATAGATCCCACGATCACCGCAGTAGCCGTCACGGCTACTGTGAAGGCCAAGGCTGGCTACGTCACGAGTGACGTACAGACTGCCGTCGTAGCGGCTCTGACGGCATACCTGGACCCCATGGTGTGGCCGTGGTCTGGCACTGTGCGGCGGTTCGAACTCGTTTCGCTGATGGACCAGGTGCCTGGTGTGGATTACGTGGTGTCGGTCACCACTCCAGCGTCTGACGTAACCCTCACTGGCAACGCTCCGTTGGCTGACAACGGCACTCTGACGATTACGGTGACCTGACATGAGCAACTGGACCGACATCGGATACAGCCATGAAATCCAATTCACCTCATGGAGTCCTGATCGCGATCTGAACCCACAGTATGCCGGCGTGCCTGACATCGAGAAGTATGGTCTGCTTGTTCGCCACCCCCACAAGGTCACCGGCAAGCCGTGTATGGGTGGAATCAAGTTCGATACCCCTGAGGTCAGAGCGCTCGACGCTGTGGCGCCTCCTGGCTCGTTCGTCGGAGCTGTGTGGCAGGTGGTGTCCTTCGACCCCATTCATGTCGAGCCGAGCCTGCTGTGTTCATGTGGTGACCACGGATTCATCCGTGGTGGGCGGTGGGTGCCGGTATGACGGAGCCGATATTCGACGCTACGACGGAACGGATGTGGAGCCGTCTTCCGGAGATTTACCGTGCAGAGGACCAAGAGCAGGGATGGACGTTCAAGAAGTGGTTGTCTGGTATCGGTAGCGCTCTGGACACTGTTAATGTCCTATATGGACGCTTCGACTTCGATACGCCTGACGACGGTGGCGCTATTGGTGACTCATCAGAGCTGACTGACCCGATGAAGGCCGACGTCGCCTGGCTTCCTTGGCTAGGCCAGTTTGTTGGCGTTCATTCAGAGAATTATGCATCCATCACAAACCTTCGTTCTGCCATTAGCTCTGCCCTTACTGGGCTACAGCCAGGGACGAAGTTGTCCATTGTAGAGATTGTTAAGACTGTTCTCACCGGCACTCAGTATGTGGAGGTGTACGACCACAGCGTTACCACCCCCGGTGATGGTGGGCAATGGGATGTGCTGATCGTGACAGTGACGTCTGAGACGGTCAGCGATCCGGCTGCTGCTGTGATCGCCGCCGGTGGCAAGCCGGCAGGGATCCTCTTGCATCATGTGACGTTCGAATCTACCTGGGATCAGATCGAGGCCGGCTTCCCAACTTGGGCGGACATCGATGCGACCACCTGGCAAGGCATATCGGAGGTTGGTTTGTAATGGCTGGCGTACATGGTGACCCTCTCTACGCAGTGTGGGCAACTATGCACCAACGCTGTAGCAACCCAAACAGCCGGTCATACAAGACTTATGGAGCTAACGGCATTAAGGTTTGCAAGCGCTGGAAATTTTTCACTCTGTTCAAGGCAGACATGGGAACGCGACCTGAAGGTCACTGGCTTGAGCGGATTGATTCAAGCAAGGGCTATCGGCCATCCAACTGTCGCTGGGCTACCCCCAAGGAGCAGCAGCGCAATCGGACCAACAATGCACTGTGGACACATGACGGCGTAACGATGTGTGTCAAGGCTTGGGCTGAAATGCTCGGCGTCAACCACCAGACCTTGTGGCAACGTCACAGCGCTTACGGTTGGTCTATCGAGAAGACGCTGACTACGCCCGTTCGTCCACGAAGCAAGAAAGGGTGAACTCCATTGGCTGAAACACTCACTGCTCGTGTTGGCCTGCGGGTCTACAGCGCCGGCACAGACACCTTCGGCCGTACCGAGTACGACGACAACATGCAGGCCATTGAAAACTTGATGGCCATCGACCAGCAAGGCACACTCGGAAGCCGTCCGGCTGCTGGTCTTACTGGCCGGTACTGGTACGACACCAGTACCGCTGTCATCTACCGAGACAACGGAACATCGTGGACCGTCGTTGGGTCTCGTATTCTCGACGAGATCGCCTTCGCCTCTGCCACCAACACGGTTCCGCTGACTGCGTCCGGCTTGACCAGCCAGACAGGAAACCTGTTCGAGGCAAAGATCACTACCACAACCAAGGCGTTCATCAGTGCTGCCGGTCAGATGAGCGCTGACAACTTCACCGGTAAGAAGTACGCGGCTTCCGGGGGTGTTGCTACTGACGTGCTGTTCTCTGGTACGGCCGCTTCGTCGCAGTCGGCGGATGTAGTGTCCATTAAGGACAACAGCAACAGCAACCTCTTCAAGGTATCAAGCGCCGGCACACTCACTACGAGTAGCGCCAAACTTGGTACGGCAGCGGCTGGCTCCGTGGTGGGCACGTCGGCCAACGACAACGTGGCCGGGCAATCTACATTCACCGGCTCAATGGGGTTTGAGGTCTACAGCGCCAAGGGTGGCAGTGGTAGTACGTTCACCGATGGCTTGTACCTCAAGCACCAGGCTGCGGACAGCACCGCCGTGCTTCGTCGCTTTGGTGTACTGATGAAGGTTGGAGACGAGATTTCCGGCGACGCCACCAAGAGCGCCGGCATGTACCTCGAATCGTCTGCGGCCCTGTTCGCATCTCCGACGTTTGTCCTCTTCAACGGCGATGAACCTGTCATGCAGTTCCCGATGGGGGCGCCTGCAACGGTTGAGCAGGACTTTACGGTCAACGGGCAGGCAACACTGAACCCATCTTCCTCGTCGAGTCTTGTCATGGGAGCGTCGTCGGAGCTAGGTGCACAGGGGTCGGGGACCAACCTGTACGCCCGCGTGGGAGCCTCAGGGAAGTTTTCCCTGTATGCAGGTGGGGCACACAGTGGCATCGCAGGAGACGCCGGATCAGGGGGTGCAACGATAGCTTCCTTCGCGATGTCTGGCGGAGTGGGGCAGATAACCGTCTCCAAAGCGCTCTTCGCAACTTCGGCGCAGGTTGGTCCATCCAACAGTGGGAACACTGTCTACTCAGGCAACCAACTTCAGTCGCTTAACAACGGGTCCAACGCCGCTTTTTCCATCAACCCGAGTGGAGGAATCGTCACCATCGGCAGCTCTAGTGCTGGTGCGGTTGTGCCTGGATCTCTTACTCTCCAAGGGCACAAGGTGTCCGTTCAGTCGTCGAGCAGTGCTCCCAGCTCGCCGGCCGTTGGTGATGTCTGGATTCAGATATGACACTCGCGTGGCGTGTCAAGCATTGGGACGGCAGCGCATGGGTTAACTCAGACGTACGTCGTTGGGATGGTGCAGAGTGGGCAGCCGCCAATTCGTACTACTGGGACGGCAGCCAGTGGGCGTTGCAGACTGATCGCACTCCACCAACTTCAACTCATACAACGGACTACGCGCAAGTGTGGAGGGGAACCTACGGAAGCGATAACAACCGACGCACCGACAGCAACGGAGCCAGCCACAACTACCAAGGAGACAGTGGAAGCAGTTCGTACGGCAACCAGCGGTCCATGTGGTCCTTGGGGCTCGGTCCATTCAGCGATCTGCAAGGAGCGGTGGCGTTCTACGATTCCCTGGTTTATGTCACCAACCAGTGGACGTACTACAACTCAGGCGGTACGGCGGTGTTCGGGACCAACCCGATCAACTCTGGTGGCGCACCGTCCACGTTCAGCGAACGAGACTCGAACGTCATCCAGGTGCACTTCGAGCGGTACCAAGCAAAGTGGATCGGTCTCGGTACTAGCTTGATGGGCTTGTTCCAAGCCGGGTTGATTTTCGGCTTCACCCTCCACGCCAGTAGCAACGACGTCACCTTCTACGGTTACTACGCAACCACAATTACGTACAGACAGGTCTACGAAAAATGAGCGACGTGTACCAGACCATTCCCCCAGACACTCAGACGACTGTCATCAGGAAGCGCATCAACGAGATTGAACATAACTTGTTGCTGCTCCGGATGCAGTCTGCCGAGTACTGGTCGATGCTCGCTACAGAACTTGAAGACAGTGTCAAGACAGACATCGAGACAGCACTTCAGAACGTGAACAAGGATATTTCCCTTCTCATAGTCAGGATTGAGGCACTGAACAACATGATCGAGGAGGTGAGGTCGGAGCAGCCATCTGGTTAAGGGACAATGAGGTGTGATCTACCAGCACCACGGGGAAGGCGGCGCTAGTGAACAACAGAGTTCGAACCATCCTCATTACAGTCATCGCTGTTGTGTGGGCTGTCAACTTCACTGCCCCTGTCTTCGTGCACGGCTACGTTCCGCCTCCTGAAATTCACATCATATTTATGGCTATCGCTGGTGGTCTGGTGGCAGGATATAAGAGTGAGGGTGGAAAGAATGGCAAGAAGGGCAAGCGCGACGAAGACGAGGAGCTAAAGAAATGAACTGGCAGCATCTACTCGTGCTGATTTTGACGTTCGGGCTGTGCTTGTTCGGCTCTTGGCTGTACATTCACATTTTTCAGTCACGCCGACCTACCGCAAGTGAAAGCGGCAGTAGAGGTGTGGCAGCCATCGTGCTTGGTCTAGCCCTCGCCAGCGCAGTACAAGTGGTTTGGTTCCAGGTAACTGACGACCGGAAAAGAGACTGCCAGTACAAGCTGAACACCGCCATTATCGAGACGCTGAAAGATAGGGCAGGTCCAAATAACCAGGCCGACGAAGCCCTCAAGACGATGGCGCAGTCGATATTGGACGCAAAGACTGCGAACGATACTCGTAGCGCTATTCGAACGTTCATTGACGCGATGAACGCCAAGAAGAAGGCACAAGAGGAGAACCCTCTGCCTGAGATCCCCAGCAACTGTAGGCCATGAACTGGCTACACTCGTCCTGAGGGATACACACGATGAAAGGAGGTGGCTCTTGACAAGCCGTCAGCATCAGGACTGGATCAACCGCGGCAGGCCCGACTCCGGTCTCGCTCGCCCGTTGGTCATCATCCGAGACGGACTGCGCCACATGGGGTACACGGTGTACGACTTCCCCAACGACGCACACCTCGACGCGCCGAAGCCTGAGGATCACACCTACTACTCAGAGACGGGCTGGCCCGGATCGTCACCGAAGTGGTGGCGTCACGCTATCGACATCATGCCGCCGGCAGCCGGCTCAGGACTGCCACCGTTACAAAAGGTTGGGCAAGTCCTTGCCACAGACCGCAACAGTGGCAAGGCCGGTTGGCTCAAGTACATGAACTGGCCTTCCACGGGCGATCTGAGCCGCGCCGTACAGAACTACTGGGAGGACAGCACCGGCCAGCGCCCCAGCAGCGACACTGGCCACATACATCTCAGTTCCACTACAGGAGTCGAAACCAGCTCGATGTGGGACAGCTACGACATCGCAGCTCGACTCCGAGGCGTCGTCCCGTCCAACGTGAACACAAATTCGACTTCAGAAGGTGAAGCACCTATGTTCCTCGCTCAAGGGTCTGACGGTCAGCTGTACCTGTGCGATGGCAAGGACTCCGATCCGACCGACGTGTCCGCTCTTGCGGACAAGCAGACGTTGGTCAGCGAAGGCCGTATTCCGCCCATCATCGGAGTCGGCAAGGGGTACGGAGATTTCTACCCTCGTGGTGGTTGGACCGAGCGTGCCTTCGGCAAGCTTCGCACCGCTGCGCCGACTCCGGTCATCACGGACGCACAGGTTGCGGCCATCACGAACAATCTCGCCGAGGTTGTGACCGCTGCTCTGGCCGGCGCCGATCACCAGCTCACCGAACAGCAGATCATTGACGCGGTGAAGGCGGCCCTCCAGCAGGGCGTCGGCACTCTCGCCAAGCTCCACGAGAGCTGACATCTCCATCTACTGAAAGAGGTATGAGATGCCACTCCCGGTCGGCGTACAGACGGTCCGTGTGTTCGGCACGTATTTGAAAAGCGACGGGACTCCCGAACGTGGCTTCCTGAAGTTCAAGCCGATCATCGTCACTGTCGGCTCGGGAGTGGTCATCAACAAGGACGAGGTTCGTGCCAACCTCAACAACCTTGGCCAGTTCAGCATCTCGCTTCCTACGAGCGACAACAGCGGCCTGAACCCTGACGGCTGGACCTACGAAGCGAAGGTGTTCTTCGAGGGAGGGACGCTGCTGAAGTACAACTTCCAGCTTCCTGTTTCACCCTCTGAAGTTGACTTCAGCACGATCGTCCCGCAACCACCAATCGACCCAACGCTCACCTACGTGACCTCCGACCAACTCGATGCCGTGGCGGCAAGGCTTTCGTACGACCACAACCAGGCAACTCCAGCATCCATCTGGGTTGTCACGCACGATCTGGGCTACCGGCCCAACGTCCAGGTGTTCGACTCCGCAGGCGATGAAGTCAAAGGCGCTGTCGAACATGACGACGTGAATGGCTTGACCATCGCCTTCTCGGCCGCCTTCAGTGGCCACGCGTATCTGAGTTAGGAGAGCAACACATGGGTGTCAAGTTCGGTTACAGCGTCGACTTTCAGAAGAACCAGCTCCTCAACGCGGTTATCCAGAACCTCAGCTCGGCACCATCTTCACCGGTTGAGGGACAGGTCTACTACGACACCACCGGCCACACGCTCTACTACCGCAACGACAGCACTTGGGTCGCTGCTGGTTCAACTGGTGCCAGCGGTTCGGCCGGCGGAGACCTGACCGGTACGTACCCCAACCCCACTATCGCGGCGAACGCGGTCACGACTTCGAAGATTCTCGACGCCAACGTGACCATCGCGAAGATCGGTGCGAGCACCTTCAACACGCAGGTTCAGTTGAGCCGGCTGGACCAGATGGCCGCACCGACTGCCGCTGTGTCACTAAACAGCCAGAAGATCACGAGCCTGGCCGACCCCACCAGCAACACCGACGCGGCCAACAAGCAGTACGTGGATGCTCTGTCCGGCGGTCTGGACGCGAAGAACTCCGTACGTGTCGCGTCGACAGCCAACGGCACCATCTCCACCGCGTTCGCCAACGGCCAGACGGTGGACGGCGTGACGATCGCGACCGGCGACCGAATCCTCGTCAAGAGTCAGACTTCAGGCGCTGAAAACGGTATCTACACCGTCAACGCGTCCGGCGCTCCCACGAGGGCAGCAGATGCCAACGCGAGTGGTGAGATCAGCACCGGCACGATCGTCTACGTAGAAAGCGGCACGGCGAATGGAGGGCAGCAATGGGTGTGTTCCGCCACGGCAAGCACCCCATGGGTGCCTGGAACCGACTCGTCTACCTGGGTGTTGTACTTCGCCGTGACGGCCACACAGGCTGGAGCTGGTCTGACCGCTACGGGCAACGTGCTCGCTGTCGGCGCCGGTACCGGTATTACCGTCGCGGCTGACTCGGTTGGCATCGACACCAGCATTGTTGCGCGGAAGTACACCACTCAGGTCGGCGACGGCACTACGACGACCTTCACCGTCACGCATAACCTCGGTACGCGATCGGTGGTCGTTTCAGTGTCTGAATCGGCTACGCCGTGGGAAGAGGTCATGCCTCAAGTCAAGAAGGCCAGCACCAACACCATCACGTTGACCTTCTCGGTCGCGCCCACCACCAACCAGTACGACGTCGCTGTGGTCGGCTGATCCATGGGTGTCAAACTGCTCGCGCCACTGAATGACGCGAACAAGGATCCGATCGCCACTCCGGTGCTCGACAAACAGGCGTCCGCGCCGAGCAGCCCTGTGGAGGGTCAGCTCTACTACGACACCGTCACCAAGAAGGCGTACTACTACAACGGCACGGCGTGGACCGATATGACCGGTGGAGGTGGCGGGGGATCGACCACCTACCCGGACGAGATGTATCCAACTACAGGAAAGTTCTACCAAGCACCTCGTGGTCGCATCGGTCCCAACCTCGCACTCACCCTCAACGTCACGTACGCCATCCCGTGTCCGTTCGGCAAGACGTGCACACTCGACACTCTTGGCGTCGAGGTAGCTGTTGCCGCTACGACTGGAGGAGTTGTACGGCTGGGAATGTGGGACTGGATCAGTAGCACCGACCCACGACCGGGCAGTCTCATTACTGACTTCGGTACGACGGCCAGCACCGGCACTGGCTTCGTGTCGAAGGCTTCACTAGCTCAAGCAATCAGCACGGCACACAAGGCGTACTGGTTCAGTGTTACCGCTCAGGTTGCCGTTTGCACGCTTCGTGTGCTCGACGACGGAAGCCCATGGGTGTACGACAATTCCGCCGTCACAGGAACCGGGTCGGCAGGGGCGTTGTACATGACCGGCACCAGCGGCGCACTGCCAGGCACCTTCACCATCGCCGGTGGAGATGCCGCTCCGCGGTTCAACCTGAAGTTCGTCTGAAGGAGGAAAGCCATGCATGTTCAGCTGTTGAACATCGGTACCACACTCGATGCGGTACAGGTCGTGTCGTTCCTCGTGGGGCCGGCACTGCCGGTCATCGTGGGGTTGGTGACCCGTCTCTCTACGCATCCGAAGGTCAAGGCGGTCCTGCTGATCGTCATCGCCGCCCTCGCCGGCTTCGGCACGGAGTTCTTGGCCAACCCGTCGCACTTCAACGTGGTGGCGGCCATTCTCACGTGGATCGGTACATGGCTGGTGGCGGTGGCTAGTTACAAGGGAGCGCTGAAGAACTTCGACTGGATGAAGTGGATCCAGGCCAACGCCGGAGCGACGGAGGGTTCACACGCGTTGCGGAGTGGTAGCTAAAAGGCGGCTACAGAGTCCGTGACGGGCGGACTGGCCGCTACTGGTACCCAGACCCACCCTAGGGCGTTGCTGGGCGCTTAGAAGGGCAGAGGACGGGTACACGAAAGACCCCCACGGGATCCCGAGAAAGATGGGAAGGGGATCCGTGGGGGTCTTTCGTCTTAACAAGGGCCTACAGAAACGCTGTAGGTCGATTATCGCATCAAGAAGCGGCTCGACGCAATTCGGGCCTTGATCTCGTCGACTGTCATGTCTCCAGGATCCTTTTTGCGCAGCTTGCCGTAGCGCACTCGCTTGACCAGGAAGTGCCGGCGCAGGTCGCGCTCACGGTCATAGCGCCATGAACCGTCAGACCTTTCGGTGAAGCCCTTGGCTCCTTGGTGCGCCGTTTCTCCGCCGGCATCGTTGTCGTAGAAGAGCACGACAGTCACGGTGCCCATGCGCCGCAGGATCTTGATCTGTTCCGCCGTGACGTAGGTGCCGTACTGCGCGAGACCGACGAAACCGGCCTGCCACACCTTCATCGCGTCCTTCGGCCCTTCACAGAGCACGACGGTAGACGACGGGTGTTCGACGGCCAGCCAGGAACCGAAGAGGTTGTGTTTCTTGTCGAAGCCCTTCGGGTCCTTGTAACGATTCTGTGCGTCCGGTCCGAGGAACCGCTTCGTCACGCCCAACAGCCGGCCGTGATAGTCACGTACCGGGATCACGGCCGCCTCAGCCATGATGTCGTAGCCCAGGTCGAAAGTATCGATGATGTCCTGGGTGAAACCACAGTGCTCCGTCCAGTAGCCGCTTTCGTAGCGGTACCGGTCGAGCGTGTCTTCTGGCAGCCACGTGGGCACGTCCGTACCGTCCTGTTGCGCACGGAGCTTCGCGAGCTTCGTCGTCAGAACGTGCAAGGCTTCCTCCGTCCGGTCCCATGTGTAGTGGACTCCGACTAGCTTCGCGAGCTTCTTCATACCGCCGGAGATGTGACAACCATGGCAGAAGAAGACGCCCTTCGCAACATTAATGCGCATAGAGGCGTTTCGGTCGCCGTGGGATGGGCACAGCACGCCGTACTCATCACCTGAATGTTCCTTGACGGTGAAGTGGGCTTCGACGAACCTCGCGTGACTGCTTGCTGTGACCGTCGAGCTTCCCACTACCCACGCTCCCTGATTGAGTTTTTGTCGTCCTCGTCCGCGTCAGCTTCCATGAGAGCTTCGGCGGCGTCGTACGAGATGCTCTTGATGAGTCCCTTACCTGGTTGGAACTGAACCCACCACATGAACCCTCCAGGTCCATTGCGGTTCTTGGCCATCTTCATCTTGATGACCGATCTGCTCTTCTGACGTTGAGTCACCAACACATCAGCATCCTGGCCGATGGCGTCTGAGCCGGCCAGTGCTTCGGCGTCGGGTGGGTCACCCTTACCGGCACCGTCCGATCTATTGAGCTGAGCGGCGGCCACGATGGGGATCTGGTAGGTGGCGGCCAGACCCTTCAACTCTCCGGACAGCTTGGCGATGCCCTGCCAGTCCGCTTCACTTCGCTTCATCAACGTGAGGTAGTCGATGAAGACGATGTCCGGCTTGTGTGTCTCGATCTGTGCGGCCACAGTGAATGGGGACACCAGGCCGCGCGACGCATCAGAGACGTGCAGGCGTCCCTTGATGTGCTTCTTCATCTTGGCAAGGAACGCCTCGTAGGCGGCGAGGTCGAACCCCTTGCCCTGCATCAGTGAGGTGTTCTGGAAAATCTGCTTGCCGTACGTGCTGGACAGCAAGGCGTGGATGCGCATGCCCACCTGCGCTCTGGTCTGTTCCAACGCGTCGAACACGACGGCGTAACCATTGGCCGCAGCCATGGACGCCTCGTTCTGGATGACCCACGACTTTCCCTCGCCCAGTCGCGCGGCCCAGATAATCAGTTCGCCAGGGTTGTACCCGCCGAGACGTTCGTTGATGACATCAAGTGCTGATGGCACGCCGGCTGACCCGTTGGCGTCTGCACGTTCCTTGCGTTCCCTGACGTCTAGCAGGATGTCCTGATAGGAGCTGAATATGTCTTCGTCGCCTAGTGTTCCGATGGACGCCTGGACAGTCACCAGTCGAGACGTCATGGTGCGTACTGCTGTGTCGATGTCGCCATCGCTGATCGACTCTGCCACATCGGACAGCACTTCGGTCAGCATGTGTTTCACATGCGACTGACGTACCTCGTCGCAGAAGTGTTCAGTGTCAGAAGTCTTGCGGATCACAAAGTCAGGGAACTTGGCCTTGAACGCCTCACGCCCTGGTGTGCGCTTGTACTTGCGCTGGAAGTCTTCCAGCCATTGCCACTCTTCATCGTGCGAATGGAACATGTCACTTGTGATGCCGCGCCGTAGAGCCGTGCGTAGCTCTTTGCTGTTCAACACACTCGATATCAAGTGCACTTCCGGTGACACTGGCAAGGCGTCCCCCTATCTGGCCCATATGCAGATGAAGCCTCGCAACGGATGGGCTTCCCATTCCCGTCCATCGCAAGGCATGCCGAGATCATTAGCAAGATCACGACTTGGATACCCAACCAGTTTATGACCTTGCTAAACCCCTTGTCCTACAACGGATTCAGAGCATAAAGAAACGGCCACCAGCTTTGTCGCCAGTGGCCGTCCTTTGTGTACTGTCCAGTTAGGACTTCTTCGCCCTCTTCATCTTTACAGTCTTCTTGGCCGACTTCTTCACCTTCTTCATGGCCTTCGCCGGCTCTGCTTTCTTGCTGGTGCGCTTCTTGATGTTGGCCTTGCGGTAGTCCGGGATCTCCTCCGGCGGCACCAGACGCCATCCGCCCATCTCCACGGTGAAGCCCAACTGACGCGCGCGCGTCAGCACCTGGTTGAAGATGGTCGAGACCGGCTTGACGTTTCCACCAGTAGTGGTCTCACCGTCGAAGCACGTGACCAGGGCGTCATGGACTGCCTTACGGTCCTGCCCTCCGAGTCTGATGACTTCGTAGGCCCTGTGCAGATCCGAGTTCATGAGGAAGCCCAGCTCGTCACGCGTCTTGTCGTCAGGTGTTTCAACGACCTCCACCACGACGTCAGCCGGCTTCGCGCGCATTGCCTTCTTGGCGCTCTTGGCGGCTTTCGGCTTCACAGCCTTGCGCGCGCTCTTCACTACCTTCTTAGCCACAGCCATCTAATTCACTCCATGTAGTTCCAAAGTTCAGTTAAGCCACTGTAGCACTAGTACTTAACTCTATGAAGATCAGCACTCTGTAGTAGATGTCTACTGTGTTCAGCCACTCAAGGGCGTAGGTGTGTAGGCTAGCTGCGCTTTAGGCTGCGCTTAAGCCTACACACCTACGCCAACTCTTGTCCTTAAAGGACTTTAGCCATAGTTATCTCGCGCATGCGTACGCGCGTAAGGGAAGCGTGAGGCGACGTGGTCCGATTTCCTTGCTGCGCAGTGTTTTCATGAGGTGATCACAAGTCGTCAGAATGTCCGATTCACACCATGAATCCACCCAAACGGCCTGCCATTTGCTGACCGAAAGTATGATTCAGGGGGTTGATTTACCGGGGGTAAACGACTAGGCTTGCGTTGCACGGCAAGCAAGGGGACAGGGTCGGCGCAAGCGGCCCACACGTTCATTGGCAACTACACGCGGTTTACGGATCACCCCTAGTGGGATGGCGAAGCGCTAGCAACAGGCTTACCGCGTGTGGCGATGTCAAGTGCGTGCACAACCAAGCACCGTTGCACTTGTTCTTTGATGAACTGAATATCTGGCTTCACTAGCTAGCCCTGCTGACGCGTCCCTGTGACGCGCGTAGGCCAGGAAGGTACCTGGACTAGGGCTAGCCGTGGAAGGACGGTCACACGCGCGCACAGCGTCTTTAAGGGGCATCCCATGACTGCTGTCGCACCGACCACCTATGGTCCTGCCGCTCGGCGCTCCGCACTGGCGGACTACCGACGTAAGCAGGCCATGACGGACCAGGAACGCGATTCGCGAACCTGGACGGCCATGGCTTCCGAACTCCGCGCCGACTATGACGCGACGGAAGCCAAGCACCCCGGCTGTTTCTGACCGCAACCGCTCACAGACAACCCAACCATTCATCTGTGCGCGTTTGTGACTGTCCTTCCACGTTCTGTGCACTCCAGTGGGCCACGCTGGCGCACGCGTCCTGCCACCCCTGAAAGGGGAATCGACATGACCCGTCACCAGCTCTGGCTTGTGTACGCCGCTCTTACGCCTGTTCTCGCAGCGTCGGCGTACGCGTCTTTCAACCACACGGTGCACGTGGCGCAACGGTATGGGCAGGATGTTGTTTCCGCCCACCTGTTGCCGCTCTCGATCGACGGCCTGATGCTGGTTGCCAGCATCGTGCTCACGTCGGCGAAAACCAGGCGCGCGATCTTCATCGCACGCGCCACGCTGGTGCTCGGCTTCACCGCTTCGTTCGCAGCGAACATGCTGGCGACTCAGGGCGGCGTAATCGCGCACATCATCAGCGGATGGTTCGCCGCCTCGTTGTTGCTGGGAGTTGAACTCCTCCAGCACACGAACACGCGCAGCATGAAGGTTCGCGCCACCAAGGCCGAACTAGAGGCAGCCGCGATCGAGGCAGAAGCTACGGCAAAGGCCGAAGAAGAGGCGCGCATAGCCGCTGCCCTTAAGGCCAAGCGCCAGGAATCCGCTCGCAAGGGCGTAGAGACCAAGCGCGCCAAGAAAGCTGCTGTTGCCACCAAGCGCCCCTCACGCAAACTCACGATCGTTGCAGCGTCCGATGACGTTCCGACCGCTCAAGTTTCCTAGACCTTTTCCTACGCCGCGCGTCAGCGTGGCCCTCTAGGGTGCACAGGATGTGAAGCCATTCCGTTTTGCTTGCGGACACCTGCCTAGGGTATGGAGCGCGTTCAGTAGACGAATGCTAAACCCCTTCCCAAGGAGCACACTATGGCAGTTTTGGCGCGCAGAATGTTTGTTTCCGGCCCCGTTGGTGCCACCCTCAGGGCGGACTACGTGAAGAAAGTTCGTCAGTACTACCGCGCGGTTGCGGCTGACATCAAGTCCGTACCTCGCGTTCACATCACGGTGGAAGGTACCTCGCAACTCGTGTTGAACGTGCCCGATCGTGACGTGTTCATCAGAGTTACTCACCCTGAAGAGATGTTCGAACTGACCGGAGACAAGGCCGACCGCAAGTGGTGGGTCGGCGTGGTCGACTCAGAAACCGGTGAAGACCTGTCGTACGCGATGTATGGCGCTAATTCCGACACAGCGACCATCGCTCGTCGGGTTGATGCGTTGTTCCGCAAGGTTTCCAAGTAAGGCCGAACTCCAGCCCCTAGGCATATGCCCGCAAGCAAGACGGACCCTGTAGGCAGACACACGCGCACGGTTCACCCTTTGAAAGGGGTGGCCATGCCTCCGGTCAAGAAAACACTGCCGGCCGCTCTGACTCCAGTCAAGAAGACGGCCAAGAAGGTTGCTCCTCGTCCTGTTCGTGCGGTTGCGCCGCCGGCTGGCATCGAGGTACGTATGACGCGTTCGCGTGAAACCAAGGGAACATACGTCTACGAGGACAGCACGGAAGGTACGCCTATCCGTGCGCTGTACATTTCGAAAGGGACCACAGACCAGGAACCTCCACTGTCCATCGTGGTCACTATCCTGCCTGCCTGATTCATTCAGCCCGTGCGCGTGTGCGTGCCTACAGGGGTATTCGGGTCAAACTACACAGAGGAAAGTGGGTAGGGGACTTAGCACCCCTGCCACCCTCTCGTACGTCCTAGTGGAGGCACGCGCATTCAGGGCGTACGGGGGTAGGTAGATGCCCCATGGGGCACAGAACGGCGCTACACGGGCCTTACAGGGGCCTTGACGCGCGTCGCCTAGACAGGGTGGCAGGCTGCCTTACGGGCAGTTAGGGGCTGTGCGCCTCTACCGATGTTCGTAGACATGCGCCACGGATTCACACTGTGAATGGAGTGGTGAACATGGACGCCAATGCAGCACTCAAAGAGATCCGGGAAATGATCAAGGACCTGGACGGCGCCGACCAGAGCAGCCAGCGGTATCGAGGGCTGGTCGCCGATTTCATCGGGACGGTTAGCGGGCTCGACGACAGCCTGTCACGTGGTGGCTTCCTGCCCAAAGAGTGGCAGCAGAAGGCAGACGCTGATCTGCTGAAGCTTGAGGGCCAGGTTGAGTCAGCTCGTACCAACCTGGCCTTGTTGGAGAGGTACTTCGAACAGCATCCACTGGGATCAGTCTTCGTGGAAGAGCAACTGACGTTCGGCATGGAAAATGTGAAGCGCGCTCAACAGCTGGTCGACAGGATGCTGTCACGCGCGCAGAACCGCTAGAGCAACGTCGTTCCGTGGCGCTTGCCTGCGAACATCGGTAGGGGAATGGGAGCACAGGCAGCCAAGAGACTCCGACAGGCAAGCTTCAAGCGCTGAAAAGCAGAGACGGTTGCGGGCGGTACATCAGCCGAATCGGGTTACCGGTTACGTCTAGGCGAAGTAGAGCGCGACGACCACGGATACACAGCGATCCAACTACCGGGGGTGCCCGGGGTGACGGGGACTCGCTTGACCACGTGGACAGCACGCGTTAACGGAGACACAGCAGGCGAACAAGCAGTCAGAAAGCAGTCCGCAGCGCGAGGCGCAAGGGACGCAGGCATGGCACTCATAGAGAAGTGCCCAGCCGATGCCCTACCCGACCACACCAGCGGTACGCCAGTACAGAGCCGGCTAGGTGTGGGAAGTCCCTGGGAGTGTTGGCTCCCGCATAGGGCAGATCCTGGCGATAGCTGACGTGAATCTCCACCGCGTAGACGTGTCCGCAGGTGTAGCAATGACGTTGGACGTGAACCTCATGCGTATCCCGGGCGTCGGGTGCCTTTGTGCCCCCGACGTACCGGCAAGTCGCATGATGGGGCGACTGGAAAGAGGACAGGGCAATGCAGACAGTGGATCGAATCAGGACAGTGGTCACTGAGATCAAGCAGTGGCGCTACGAAGAGGGGTACCCGCACAACAGGGAAGCGCGGATCATCTTTGACAGCAGGACCGGCACTCCTCGGCTCGTACCTTCGGAGCCGGTGAAGTGGAATGGTTGACATCTACAAGCCTGGAGTGGGGCGGCTGTTCGTCTACCCACGTACGGGTGAGCCGCTACCGAAACGCGGAGATCCAGCGCTGCTGATGGCGCACCACTACGGCGAACAGATCGGAGCGTGGCGCGGACAACACCACCACAGCAAGTGGGGCAGCAACCCCTACAGGAGCGCGTGGCGTCAGTTCGTGACACAGTTTCCGGAAGAAGATCGGGAAATGCTGTACGAGTGGTACATCCATGGTTTGTACAGCGCTTTCAAGGTACACAACGTAAGGTGACCCAGCGGCATCGGTTTCCGCACGGAAGAGTCCGTGCGGTTTCCTGCTGTTGGGTATTGTTCACTCATTGAATGATGAGAGGTGCACATGCCGACATACACGGGTCATGGTGACTACAGCGAAGACGAGTGGCCCTACGATCACATCCCGGAGGGCGATACCAAAGAAGATTGGGTTGCCTGGATCCCAGCCATCAAGGAAGTTATTGAGACCGGCTGGTTTGACGGCTACCTGAAGGAGATCGGAGCGGCGGCGCGCGACCGGTTCATGAGGTTGAAGGCTGCCGAGGCGGCCAACCCCACCGTTGACCCGATGCATTCGGCAAGCTCACTCGGTGTGTACTACGACCCTACGGATGACGCTTACTACCGTGTGCGGCGTACGAAGGACAGGGCACGCACTTACGCCGAAAAGCTCGTCGTGGAGACGGCGGCTGTGGTCGACTCGGCTGGCAAGGTCACCACTCCGGCCAAGGTGCGTTTCAGCTATGAAGATGCCAAGGGGAAAGTTTTCGACCTTGTGCGGCGTCCTGAGTTGAAGATCGACCTAGACAAAGCGCGTGACTTTGGTGCGGCGTACGGGGTCTGCCTCCGGTGTGGCCGTGGTTTGAAGTCCAACTCGCCTCACATCAAGGAAATGATCGGTCCAGTCTGTTACCGGAAGATCAAGGATGGCGAAGGAGCCGACGATGGCGATTCGTAAGTTGAAGTCTGCTGAGGCACGGTTCCTACCGACCAACAAGGTCGCCACCATCCCCAGCCGGAAGATCCTGGAAAAGTACAAGCCGCGCACCATCTACGGTGTGGAGGACATGGAGCTGCTGGAAAAGGCACGCCTTAATGGAATGAACGTCCTGCTTGAGGGTCCAACCGGCGCAGGCAAGACGATGCTCACGAAGGCGTACGCGGCGAAGTACCGCAAGCCGTACTTCGCCAAGCCGAACAACGCCGGCATCGAGCCGGAGGAGCTGATCGGCAAGTGGATCCCTGATCCCAACAACGCGGGCGCGTGGCTGTACGTGCCTGGCGGTCTCTACGACGTCATCGAGCATGGTGGTGTCAGCTTGAGCAGTGAAATCAACTTCCTGCCTGACCGCGTCGCGTCGATCCTATACGAGGTGTTCGATGGTCGTCGGTCAGTTACTGTTTCCCGTGACGACCACACTCACGTGATCCAGGCGCACCGTCCGAACTGCTGGTGTGATCTTTCACTAGCTGAATGCCAGTCGAAGTGGCCGCTCCTGATTGCGGACATGAACCCTGGTTACAGCGGCACTAGAGATCTCAACCAGGCGCTACGAAACCGATTCGGTCTGATCATTGCGATGGACTACGACAAGGATGTCGAGCAGCAGCTGATCAAGTCAAAGACGCTGCTCAAGATGGCGTGGGATATCCGCACCTCAGCCGAATCTACTGGTGCTTACACCGATCCAGTCAGCACCAACATGCTGGAAGAGTTTGAAATCGTGGTTCGTGTTGCCGGTCTCGATGCGGCCATGGAAAACTTCGCCAACCACTTCGTGCAGAGCAGCGAGCGGGCAGCGATCCGCGGCCTGTTCTCCAACCTGCACAGCAACCTTTGGTCGGATTACCGGCGCATCGCTGCCGAAGCTGAGGGCGTGGAGTACGACCCGATCGAAGATGAGAAAGATCCGGTGCTCAACTCTTCTGACTTCGATGATGGCATGGATGACGATTGGTTGAAGTCATGAAGCTTGATCAAACAGAGCGACTTCGTATGGCTGCTGTTCATCTGTCGAAGATGGACAGTGTACTGGCTGCTCGTGAAGTTGTGTGCGGAGTGTCGGAGGTAGCGCCACACCCAGCATGGTCGTACGGGTCGGAGATCAAATTTCACGCTACCCAAGCGCCTGCTCTGGTCGACCTGGCGGATTACGTGGACCTGATGGGTCTGAACAATCACGAGCTAGCTCACATCCTTTTGACGCCGGCGCCTGACACCATCCAAGCCGTGCTCCGTGATGTCTTTCCTTCCGACTCCATTCGTCTCGACGTACTGCTTCGCACCAGTGCTGAACACCGCATGTCATACAACATGCTGGAGGACCAGCGCATCGAGAACATCATGGCCAAGATGTACCCGTCCATGGCCAAGTTCTTCACCGCTGCCGTCACACGGTACTGCCTCGAAAAGCCTGACTATGCGTGGCTACTGTTGTGCGGTCGGCTTTCACTTCCTCAAGAGCTTCGGCGTGCGGCGCGTGCTTACTTCGCCGCCGACAAGAGCATCAGGTTGCTGGCCGAGAGGGTGATACGGGAGTACATCACTCTGGACCTTCGGAAGAAGACGGATCTCATTCGCGCCGGTGAGCTGGTGGACGCGTTCACCGATATCCGACGTCGGATCAACATCAACCCGGCGGACCAACCTCCGTCTTGCGATCGGTCTGGTGATCGGGTAAGTGAAGCTCGTACGGCGGCTGACCGCGAGAAGATTTCCAGTGACATCGACAAGGCGATTGAGAAGGTTAAGCAAGAAGGCCAAGGTGTCAAGAAATCTGACGAGAAGTCAGAGGCTGCTGATGAAGCTGCATCGAAGAAGGGTGACGGCAAGGACCTGGGGGAGAAGCACAGCGACCTTCAGGAAGCCAAGAAGGAAGCGCGCGAAGACGTCAACAGCGACGCAGAGGTGATCCGGCACGCCAAGGACACCAGAGACACCGTTCAGGGTGACAAGCCGTTCTACAGCTCGAATAGGGAACAGCCGGTGATTGCCGGCGCCATCGAGGCTTCGAGCAAGTTGCTGATGAATTCACTCGTGAAGCAGATCCGCAAGGTTGAGGACGAGGTCGATTCCGGCTGGGAACTCAGGACCAACAGCGGCAAGCTGAACATGGGGCGTGTGCGACGCGCAGAGCACTCCTTCCGTCCGGGCCTGTACGACCGATGGCAACCAGGTGCTAGCCCTGACCAGTCGTTCGAAATCTGTGTTCTGCTCGACAAGTCCAGTTCGATGCGTGAGTCGAAGCACGGCCTACAGCAAGCGGCGTGGATCCTCAAGCGCATGGGCGATGTCGTTAACGCCAACACATCAGTGTGGACGTACAACAGCACCTCTCATCTGTTGTACCCGGCGTCAGAGAGGGTTGATCCTGCGGCAGGTGTCCCAGCTGTCAATCCGTCCGGTACTACCGACCCCTCTGGTGCGCTGCGCGATGCCTACTACACCTTGATGCGTACACGCCGTCGGCGTCGGCTGTTGCTCATCATGACCGATGGACAGTGGAACGCGAATATCGGCTACACGCAACCTTGGTTGTTCGAGAACCCTGATGACCTTATTCTCGGCCTGGGCGAGGCAGGCGTTGTCACTGCGATGATTCAATATGGCAAGGGTGCCAGTGCCAGCTCTGACGCGCACAAAGCGATGCTGTCGTTGCACATTACAGACCTGGCTCGGCAGATGCCGATCCTGATGAAGGACATCGTCACGACAATGTTGAGGATTGGTGCTTGATGGGATACAAGGCTACAAAGCCAATGAGGCGCCGAGTCAAGAAGGCAGTTCAGGAAGCGGAAGAGCCGCGTGACGAACGCCTTGACTTCTGGTTCAGCAAGATTCAGACGCTGAAGAAGGTCACTCAGGACGACCGGGCGATGATCGACATCCTCCAGGACACGGCCATCAAGTACATGGATGACCACGGCATCGAGAAGTACCGTGGCGTCGGTGTCATTCGTGGCGAGATGACCACCATCGACGTGGAGGAGCTGCGCGTTCAGTGCATGGAGCAAGATCCATCGGGTAACTTGTGGCGTTCGATCACGACGCGCGTCCTTGACAACGGGTTGTTGGAAGCGGCGCTGGAGCAGGGGCGCATTCCACCTGCCCTGGTGCAGGCAGCCACCAAGACGGTCCCCAAGAAGGAGTATCTGGGTCTTCAGTACCTGAAGAAATGACCAGCATCACCAGGTGCCCCACAGGGGCTGTGACGTCCTGGGAAAGGCAGGGGGTAGACGTCCCTACCCCCTGTGACTAAAAGCCTGTCAGCGACCCTTACAGGCGCCTTAAAACGGCCATTCATTCACTGAAAGTTACGACGCATGAAGAAGATCAAGACTGATCCGCCCATCTATCTGGAGACGATGGCAGCGGTTGCATGGCTGAACCGTAGGCGTCGTGATGTTCCGTCGGGGTATCCGGTTGGCAAGCGGCACCTTGACCCTCGGATGAACCCAACCGGTTGGAAGGCTGGCGGGCGTGACGCTGAGGAGTATCAGTTCAATCCAGAAATGGTCGGTGCGTCACGTGCTAGCGGTGTTGAGTTCGGGGAGGTGACTTCAGTCAGTGAAAACTGGGATGCGGATGCGACCCAACATTCAGGGGACGAATGACCCCCAGAACGAGAACTGCACGCTTGTTCCTGTGACGACAGTGAACCGTCTGCTCCCCAAGCTGTCACCTAACGTGCCGGCGGGGAGCTTCTTCCGCTTCAATGAGGAGACGAAGCTGGTAGAAGCGATCGTCACGCCGGTTGCAGGCTACACAAGCATGGTCCCGATAGCGTGGGATACATGCGCAGACTGCACACGACCCCTCAGGCGCTGTGAGTGCGCCCGTGGTGTATCTGCCAAGTCTTGGATGGTGGAGGCCGCGGAGAAGCGACCTGAGCTGATGCCAGAGGAGGCGCCCAAGAAAAAACTTCGGAGGATGAAGTTGTGACGGAAGACTTTAGCAATATGGCGCGCCGGCTTAGTCGCCTCAACGAGCTTCTGTCCAAGGCCATTCAAGAGGTGGACAAGTACGAAGAGATTATTGCCGACAACGTCGCTGACTTGCCGGCGTACCTCCACTTCGCGGTGGAGAACATTCTTGGTGTGCTAACCGTCGGCTCTCCGATCAATATGAAGTACCTGTTGACGGAAGGTCAAGCGATCGAGGTTCACAAGATGTTTGCTCAGATCGACATCCGGTACGCCGGCCAGATGCCGATCACGTGTCAGCTTGGCATGTGCACTCCTTCCACCGACGCGGCCATGCGCATCCTTACCGCGAGGACGATCGACTGGGACACGTATCAAGAAGAGGCGGCAGTCCTTCTAGAGGGGCGCAATGCTTTCGGCGCCAGACCGGCACACACGACGTGGCTCATTCACGCCGGCATGTCGACCGCCGTACAGAGCTGCGATATCCCTCATGGCACCATGGTGGCCTACGCGGCTTCCGCTCGAAACCAGATGGTCAACATCATGGAGATAATCGCGGAACACGAGTGGCCACCTGAATGCACCGAAGTCGTCCTGCGCTTGATGGGAGCAATGGACGACTCAGCTTTGGGCACCTACAGCAATCCGCTGGACGATCGCATAGAAGGGCAGAAGGATGGAACAGGAGACGGACCAGGCGTCAGTGCCGACGAACTCGACCGATGGTTCAACCTCGGATGATGAACCGGTGGTGTTGAGCGCACCGGTGTCGGCTCACCTGTTCAGCGAGATGAGGTCGCATCTCGTTGTTCAGGTGAAGGATGACGGTACGGGCATCAACCAACTGACGAACGCTCTGGTTGCGCGGTACCAGGCCGCAGTCGCCGAGCTGGGAGAAGCAACCGCCGCGATCGTCAAGCACTGTCGGAAGACCGGGCAGACGGTGCCGTTCGACTTCCTCTACCCGTCGGCCCGCACCGTGTCGAAACTTCCGGCGAAGACCAAGAAGGGTAAGCCGCTCCCGCCTTGGTTGCTTCCTTCCGACGAGGTGTTCCCCGCTGACTCGGAGGCCGCCAGCTACCACGAGTGCCCGGAGTGTAAGAAGCAGGTGCAGCACGACACCAGCAATGTCGCTTGTCCGCACTGCCAGGAAGAGCAGCGCAAGAAAGAAGATCCAGCAGCCAAGCCCGGCACGATCTTCGCAGCGTAGATATGATCGGCCGTCACAGCATTCAGTACGACGAGCGGTGGTTCGTGTGCAAGCGCTGTAAACGGGCCGTTCGTGTCATGCTGGCCAAGCCTCTGCTCGGCTGGCGGTTCCTACACATCCCACGTCGCTGCCACGACTGTTCAACTAGGAGGCACTAGCGACAGACCCTGACTGAATTGGATTCAGTACCTGAAGGAGAGAAGGATGACGCAGCATAGAGGCGGGGCGCTGTCACGAATTGCCCCGGAAGGTTGCTACACCACGTCTGGTTTTGCCAAGGCGGTCGGTATATCTACCGACACGGCCAAGCGTTGGCGCCTGACGGGGACGCTCATTCCATCCGGTGAACCACACGAGAGTGGTGAACTGACGATCTACATCTACACGGAGGAGGACGTGCAGCTTGGGCGACAGCTTCGTGTCAGCCCGGGTTCGCTCGATCGGCGCCTCAAGCACCTGGAAGTTGCGTCTTGAACTTCATGAAGTGAACCGTACAGGTTGTCTCGTTTGGTAGTGTGATGGCCTGTACGGTTCAACATGTCAATGACGAACGACTCAGCAAATAACGCACGTGGAAGGTAGGTGGCGCGTGCCCATTGGCCAAACAGTCGGCAGTAAGCAGAACATGAAGAGTCTGCTCGCCGGCGGAAACAGCAACGACGAAGTGTGGCGGCTGAAGGACGGCGAGGCGGCTCACGTCCGCTTTCTGACCGAACCGTCCGGATGGTCGCGGTACTACGAGCACTTCGATTCCAGCCGCGAAGGAAGTCCGTTCATCCCGTGTATCGGGCGTGACGAGGGCTGCCAGTACTGCGACGACGGTGTCAGGTCTGGAAAGAAGTTCCTCGCGAACATCGTGGACCTTCAGACGGACAAGGCGCGGGTGATCGTGCTCCCGCAGACGGCGGCCGACTTCCTCTACAAGCGGTGGGCTTCCAAAGACACCATCATGGACCGCCCCTTCACGATCGAGCGCGAGGGGTCCGGCAAGGACGACACGACGTACACCGTCGACCACGAGTCTCCGTCCAGGTTCAACACCAAGCGGTTCGAGATCAAGGACCTGGAGGAAGTCCTCCAATCCATGCTCGACGGTCCCACGGTCGCGGATGACGATGACGATGAGCCATCGTGGTCGCGCAAGAAAAAGAAGTCGGCGGCGAAGAAGGCTGCTCCAAAGAAAGCTGGTCGTCGTACGATCGCTGACGAAGACGACGACGAAGACGACGAGGACGAACGTCCGCCGCGCCGGCCGGTCAAGTCGGCCAAGAAGTCCGTACGCAAAGCGCTCCCTCCCAGCAAGGGCGTCAAGCGCATGCGCAAGATGAACTGACCCAGCGAACACCATTCACACCATCAAGCACTGAGAGGGAACAACCAAGATGGCAGTCAGCAAGAAAGCCGCCGCTCCGGTGAAGTCCGCGAAGTCCAAGGTCGGTCCGGCGAGGATCGCCAAGGCGGAGCCCGCGAAGGTCGCTCCGAAGAAGGCTCCGGCCAAGGCGGCGCCGAAGCAGGACGTCGAGCAGATGTCCGTTCCGGACTTCCTCAAGTCCCTGCGCGACCAGATCGACGCGTTCCTCGGCTCCGCGCCGTGGGACGAAGCCGAAGCCTCCGGCACCGACGAGGAGGCGGACGAAGAGACCAGCGCGATCGACGCGCGGCGCGCGGAGCTGGAGGACATGACGCCGGCCGCCCTGCGCAAGTTGGCGAAGGCCGCGGAGTTCGACCCCAAGGACATCAAGGCCGCGTCGGTCGAACAGCTCGTCGAGAACCTGTTGGAAGCCGAATTCGGCGACGCCGAGGACGACGAGGACGAAGACGAGGAGGACTCGGAGGAGTCGGAAGACGAGGAGACCGAGGACGACTCCGACGACGAGGACGCCGAGGACGAGGAGGAAGAGGAGGACGACGGCGAGGACGATTACACCCGCGAAGACCTCCTGGCGATGTCGCTGTCCGACCTGAAGAACCTCGCGGTGCAGCTCGGCAAGGCCGACAGCAAGGCGGACCTGAAGGGCCAGGACAAGGACACCGTCGCCGATCTGATCCTAGAGGACGACGAGGAGTCGGAAGACGAGGAAGGCGAGGACGACTACTACACCCGCGAGGACTACGAGGCGATGAAGATCGACGAGCTGAAGGCCCTCGCCGACCAGTGCGGCATCTCCTACAAGAAGACCGTCAAGGCCGCCGAGCTGATCGACGCCTTGGAGGCGTACGAGGAGGACTAGCTACATCGTCCATCCGGTGAAGTAATGGGGCACCCCATACCAGGGGTGCCCCTTCTGTTTGTAGGAGATGAAGTGAGTAATCGGCGCAAGTACAAGCGCTTGCTCAAGTGGTACCGGCATTACAACCGATGTGCCAAGCTGCATGCGGCGCCCAATCTCTGCCAGACCTCTTCGGTGTGCGCGTGGTGGGCGTGCTGCGAAGCGGCTCGTTCTAGTGTGTGGAGATAGTCATGCGGGGTAAGCAGGATCACCAGCCGCCTGCTCGTACACAGCAGGAACCGCTGGACAACACCAGCAACTACATCGCTGAGCAGATCGAGGTATGGCGGAAGACCGGTCAACTGATCCACCCCGAAACCGCGATGGAGATCGCCGCGTGGTGGCAGATGCCAAGCAACAGCTTCAGCCAGTTTGCCTCTACCGGTCACATCGCAAGTGACCTCATTCAGACCGTGAAGGATCAAATGGAGGTGGCTCCAGAAGCGTCGCCCCACACCCAGGAGTTGTCAGCGCTCCTGGCCTATCTGGAAGCGTGTAGCTGATGATGATGTACCACTACAGAATCGGAGAATGAACGTGGCACGGAAGAACCGGACGGACGCCGTCAAGCGCGCCGCTCAGTATCAGGGTTCGTCGACCGTCGTGCGTGGTGCGAAGCGTGCACCCCACGAACACACCCTCTCGTTCATCCGGGGCCGGCAGCGGTGCACCACCTGCCCCCACGTCGAGCCGCGTCCGAAGGTGGCGACCAACAACCTGGCCTTCGGCCAAGCCTTCACCGACGCCTTGGGCGAGTTCGACAAGGCAGCCAAAAGGATCGGCGACGGCTTCAAAGACATCTCTGCGCAGATCCTCAAGAGCAGCAAGAAGGAAGTCGTCACCATCGACTTCCTCACCATGTCGAAGCGATTCCCGGAAGAAATCTCTATCGGCTTCAACGACTCGTTGCCGCACCGCGAACCGACTGACACGCCCGCCCCTACGGCCGACGTCGACCCGGAGACGCTGTACGCCATCGTTGACAAGCTGAAGACCGACGACCAGATCGGTGAGGCGAAGAGTGAGCCGACGCCGGCCGACATCGAGGCCGCCGTGCCGCTCGTCGCACCGGTGGTCGTTCAGACGTCCTTCCCCACGGAGCAGCAGACCCGCGAGACGATGATCCTCCACTTCACTAACCAGCCGGACTCTGCCATGCGTGACGAGTTGGTGCAGACCGTTCAGTGGCTGAACCTGCACGGGTTCAACTTCAAACTGACCTCGAAGACGAACAAGTCGCAACTGTGGGCGTGGATCCGCGAGGCACGCGCCACGGTGCAGGACACCAACGTTCCGCAGGACGACGCGTGAACGAAACTCGCGCAAAATTCGGTGCCCTGATCCCCTTCGCTATCGTGGTCGTCGCCATCATGGTCGGATGGTGGTTGATTCCGCCGCTGTCTCCGACGCAGGCCGACGTTAACATGCCGTTGCACTACCAGGTGTCTTCTGTGCCGTCTACGGCCGGCAGCGACGCTCTGGTGCCGTCTATGCGCCCCACCACTGTGACGGCAGTGATGCCCAACCTGGTGGGGATGGACGTACCCACCGCGCAGGGGCACATGAAGACCCTCGGCTTCACACGCGTTCTGTTCATGTCGAACGACTCGACTCTCCGATCGATCGACACACCGCAGAACTGGATCGTCGACACTCAGCAGTTCACAGCCGGCGAACCCATCTGGGTGGACGAGCTGATTACGATTGAGTGCCGGTGGAAAAACTGGGGGCTGGAATCCCCCACCAAGAAGTGACCGTGGCAAACCAACACAGGAGGACGTAACCAGTGAGTGGCGGCAAGTTGCCCGTGACCGGGCTCAGCACAATCATGGTCGGTGGTGTCGCGATCAACCAGGTGAACTTGGCTCTGATCGCCGTGGGCATCGTCATCGTCGGAGCGGTACTCTACCGCTTCGGCTGGCGCCGCCGGAAGCCGATCAGTTCTCGGTGACCTATAGGGCATGGATGGTGCGGCGTCGTGCATTGCTCGGCGCCGCTCTTCTTGTAATGGCAGGTGCTGGTTGGTCATACCGACACATCCAGTCGACCATTCAAGAGGTAAATGGCAACGGATCACAGTACGGGCTGATCTTCACCTTCGCCTTTGTGATCCTGGTGTGGCAGACGTTCCTCTGCTATCGCGAAAAGCCGTGGCGGGCGAATGCCGCGCAGCAGCAGATCCTCAACGCCATGCGTATCGGTGTGGTCGTTCCCGTCTACAACGAGGACCCCGCAGCGCTGCGACACTGCCTGGCGTCGCTGATCGATCAGAGCCGACCATTCAACATGATCTACGTCGTGGATGACGGCTCGACGAAAGTGGACTACGCGCAGGAAGGGGTGATCACCTGGTTCAAGCTCGCGTGCAAGCGCGCTGGCATTCCGTGTGCGTGGGCTGTGAAGGGCAATGGCGGAAAGCGGTCCGCTCAGGGCGTGGCGTTCATGAACGCAGACGTAGACCTGTGGGCGACGTCTGACTCAGACAGCATCTGGGCGCCCAACGCACTTCACGAGTTACAGATACCGTTCCGAGACACACGGGTGTTCAGCGTGGCCGGCATTGTGGTGGCGCTGAACAACACGAAGAACCTACTCGCCCGGGTAACCGATCTGTGGTTCGTTACCGGACAGTTGATCGACCGCTCAGCGATGTCAACGATGGGTTCGGTGTTGGTCAACAGCGGACCCATCGCCATGTACCGCTCCGAGGTCATCATGAAGAATCTCGACGGCTATCTCAACGAGACGTTCTTCAAGTGGAAGATCGAGATGAGCGATGACTCGCTGCTGACGCTGTACGCGCTTCAGGAAGGGAAGGCTGTACAGCAGCCGACAGCGTTCGCGTTCACTCTGATGCCGGAAACTCTGAACCATCACGTACGCCAGTACCTCCGATGGATGCGCGGTGCGTTCATTCGGTCGGCCTGGCGGTTCAAGTACCTGCCGCTGAAAACCTACGCGTTCTGGGGTCATCTGCTGGGGTGGATCCAGATGCTGATGAGCACCGTCATCTTCGTGACGTTGTTCTTCGTTCAGCCGGTGAAGTCAGGCCAGTACTTGTCGGCCTGGCCGTACCTGCTCAGCATCCCGATCCTGATCGGCTACGCCCAGTCTCTGAGGTACCTGGCTATTCGTCGCAGTGACCAGACGTTGTGGTCACAGTTGTTCACGGTGGCACTGACACCTCTTGCCACGGTGTGGGCTTTCTTCGGACTCAGGATCATCCGGTGGTACGCCATGTGCACGCCCACGGTCGGTGGTTGGGGCACTCGGGAGAACATCGAGTTGACCATGGGTGGTGGCGCCGAACCAAGTGCACCGCAAGTCGAGGTGCGCCGTATCGTTCCGTGGTACGCGGACCCTGATCGAACGGTGGTCCTGGCAGGCAGCCGTGCGGCCGCGCAACCGACCATCTACGGGCGCCACAGGGCCGCTGAATAGCCCAGGGTAGGGGCGAACTACCCAACGTCAAGATGATCTACGCAGGGGCCTCTACAGGCCCCTTTCTTAACGTTCGTTCAGTTCATGAATTGAAGTCGGACAGAAGGGTCATTCAGGACATGAACAAAACCAGGTTGACGCTTGCAACGTTGGTGGTCGGTGCCGTGGTTTCTCTCACGGCTGGCTGCGGCGGTGGGAACGCGACGAGTGCAGATGTGACCGGCGTGACGGCGGTGAAGCCGGATGTGATCGAGGCATACAGCAATATCGACGGCTACCCCAACATCGTGGTGCTCTGCATCCACAAGGTGGCCTTCGCAACCACGCAGCGAAACGCCGGCCAGAACTTTGTCCGCGTACCGGAGCTGGACGTGACGCTGTGCCACGGCACACCATCCCCTTACAACCTCAACACGCCGAACGACGGCGCACCGCGACCGGCGTCAAGCTGATGACAGAAGAGGAGTTAGCCAAACGCTTGAAGGCCGCACAGCCGGACGCACCTCAGCCGAAACAGTCGCGATGCAGCGGCTGCTATGACTCATTCAGTGGGCCGTGGTGTGAGAACTGTGACCAGTGGCCGTGTGTCTGCACGGACGACGCCAGCTAGCGTCTGCTCGGGGCATCGGCGGGTGTCGGTGCCCCCTGCTGTCGATTAGGTGGTGAGGGCGTCGATCTGTACTACATCTATTTCCGTGTGGTTGGCGGCTACATTCATGTAGTAAAAGCGCGAACGAGAGATCAAGCGCTTAACATGATTGCGCCAGTAAACGCATCTGGCGGAGCCAAGTTGTTCTTTGGATTGCCTACCTACCAAGAGGCAATGGCGTACATAGAAAGGCTGTCAGGGGATGAGCAAGTGGTTCACGGTTCACAGCCACACCAAGTTCAGCGTGATCGACGGGATGACCTCCCCACGTGACATGGTGGACAAGGCCGCAGCACTCGGTTACCCGGGGCTCGGCATCATCGATCACGGGAACATGGCCGCCACCGTCCAGCTCTACACGCATGCCAAGAAGCGTGGCATCTTGCCTTACCCTGGCTTCGAGGGATACATCGTCGATCCCAACGCTGATGATCCGATGGCCGGCACCAACGCCAGGTTCCACATTGGACTGCTCGCACTTGACTTCATCGGGTACAAGGCGCTTGTTCGGTTCAACAGTCTTTCGCATACGAGGCCGCGGTTCAACAGGTTTCCTCGCTTGACGGTCAACGACCTCGCGCAGCTGGGTGATGAAGCCGGTGAACATGTTGTACTCCTTACCGGCTGTTACTTCGGCTTGTTGCAGCAACGACTGACCAGCGAGGGGCTGAAGCCGGCACAGCGTGTGCTGAAGTTCTACGCCAAGCACTTCCCACATACCTTCGTGGAGTTGCAAAACCACGGCATCACGCACAACGACGGCGGGGCGATAGCCGATGACGACGAGATGGTCAGCGAGTTGGTAGCCATGGCGGAGCACGCGGGGCTACCGACCATCATCACGTCGGACAGCCACTACACGGACCAGCGCCAGAAAGTCGCTCACGCAATGATGAAGCAGATGGTCTACGGTGGGGCAGAGGACGCCTTCCCCGGTGACAGCATGCATCTCCCGTCCGCTGACTGGATCCGTGGTTACTTCCCCCGCGATGTGTGGCGTAAGGCGTTGGAGTCCAACAAGTGGCTGATCGAGAATCACCGCCTGGTCATCCCGCAGCTCGATGCTTACAGGGCTTACCTGCCCAAGGTGACCACCAAGGACCCGAACAGAGTGCTGGCCAAGCTGTGTTACGCGGCGCTCGACAAGATGGAGCTGAAGCCGGCACAGTACAAGAAACGTTTTAACGCGCTGAACAATGAGCTGTCCGTTATCAAGGACGTGGGACAGGCCAACTACTTCCTCATCGTGCAGAAGATCATTCAGTATTGCAAGGAAAAGGGGATCTGTGTCGAGGCTCGTGGTTCGGCCAACGGGTCGTTCGTGTGCTACCTGCTCGGCATCATCTCGGTCGACTCGGTGACGTGGGATCTGTGGTTCGAGCGGTTCCTGTCGCGTGACCGCATCAAGCCGCCGGACGTCGACATCGATGTAGAGGATGAACGACGTGACGAGCTGGTGCGCTGGATCGGTACGCAGTGGCCGACTCTGCGAATCGGGTCGTGGGGCGCGCTTGGTTCATCGGCCGACAACCCTGAGCGTGGTTCAGTGCTGGTGTCCTACGTGTCGTACCTTCGGCGTCTGTGCGAGGCGAAGGCGCGTGACATCATCACACAGCGCGGGGGTCGGGCATCCGAGATAGGCCCCTACTCGCACGCCTTGTTCGCTAACAGATATGGCAAGGTCGAGAGCATCGAAGATATCGCGCGGATCAACATTGAGCACTACCAAGCGATTCGAGAGCTAGCCGACATGGGCAGCGTCTACAAGTCGTACGGCAAGCACGCTGCCGGCGTACTCCTGGGGACAGACGAGCTACCGATCGCCGATGTCATCCCCTCGATGCTGATCGCATCGTCCGATTCACTGGTGACACAGTTCGACATGGACGACGTGGAGCAGTGGGGGCTCCAGAAGCTTGACATCCTGGGCCAGGCAACGCTGACCGTCATGCGCCGATGCCAGGAGATGATTGGTCGTCCTGACCCCACAGACTTCGAGTGGATCCCCAACGACGACAAGGATGCGTGCCGGATCCTGCGCGAAGGCAAGACAGACAACGGCATCTTTCACTTCGAGGGATGGACGAAAGCCAAGGGCGGGCAGGAACTGGGCATCAAGTCCACAAAGGACGCCATCGTTGCTGGTGCCTTGTACATGCCTGGAGTAGATGAAGTCAGCAAGTCGCAGTACCTCCGCTCTCGCAAAGATCCGGCCTACAAGCAGAAGCTCATGCAGAGGGCCAGAAACACCCACCAGATCGTCGCTGACGTGTTGGCGGAAACGAATGGTGTCATGGTGTACCAGGAGCACCCGCTAGTGATCCTGCGACGCCTGGGGATGTCGATTGAGTCCATCAACACGCTTTACAAGATCTTGAAGGACAGCGGTAGTGGTGCCATCGAGCGCAACAAGGACCGGCTGACGTCGATCCGCGCTGAGTACGACAAGGTGTGCCTGGCCGAAGGAGTAAACGACCACGATGGATTGTGGCACGCCATCATCGGGTTCCAGTCTTATGGCTTCAACAAGTCTCACGCTACTGGCTACGGCATCCGGTCCTACCGGTGCGCGTACCTAAAGGCGCACTACACGCTGGAGTTCATGACGGCACTGTTGTCCGTGTGGGCCGGCAGGGACAAAGAGGTGCTGTACGCCAGGGAAGCCCGGAGGGTCGGTCTGCGGCTGCTACCTCCGCATGTCAACATCAGCGGAGCATCGTGGACCATCGACCGCAAGTACAAGGCGATCAGGAAGGGTCTCGTGTCCATCAAGGGCATCGGTGACACTTCGGCTGCTGAGATAGCGGCCAACGCGCCATACACCTCGATCACTGATCTGGTGACCAGATGCAGCGGTCGGGCGGTGTCCGGCGGCAACGAGTACATCAAGACCGGGAACATCAGTGGCAAGCTGTTCACACTCCTAGAAGCAGGAGCGCTTGACGGCTTGCCCAAGTAGATGTTCAATACGTAAACGAAGGTGACGAGAGCAGGGCCGCCCATCTCCGGTGGGCGGCCTTCGTTGTTTTAGGAGGGAGCTACATGCCAGTCAGGCGGCCAGACCCATACCCGAAGTCCTACGTCTCTACCTACTGCTGGAACATGTGGCTCCGCTGTACCCGTCGATCCCCCATAGCCAGCTTCAAGGGCAACTGTGTGCGTTGTCGTCGAGAAGGGATTCTCGGCTATGACCTACTGCATGCGGGTGACCTACGCCCCACCAACATCTTTTGCTTCAGAGCTGGCTGCTACAAGGGTGGTGCATATGAAGATAAAGAAATATCCCCCACCAGAAAGAGGATGGCACCGAAGGGCGGCGTGCCGCGACTTCGATCCGGCGATGTGGGATCTGGACGGCGAAAAGGTCGACCACCCCATCGCTCAAGAGATATGTAACTCCGCCTGCCCTGTCCGTAGGGACTGTTTGCTCGACGCGTTGACCACATTGCATCAAACCGACCTTGGCCCCCGCTCCGATGTCGGTGTGATACGCGGTGGCATCAGGATGCGAGAAGGATGGAAGAGCCGTTCCATCTGTCTAATGTGCACACTGTATGTCTGCAACAGTGACACCCCCTCGATCTGTTATAGCTGTAGGAAGTACCGGCCGTGTGGAGGTGGCTGCGGTAGAGGTGTGTGGCGCCGAAGCTCAGCCAAGTACTGCGAGACGTGTGAAAAAGAGATGGCCGAACGAGGAGAGCTTGCGGCATGAGCAAGGCGCAGGAACTGGCCAAGATGATCAATAAGGAGTTCGGCACCAACACGGTCAGGATGGGCAGTGATTCAACTCTTGAAGTGAAGTATGTATCAACAGGGTTGACACCGTTCGACGTCTGGCTCGGTGGTGGCTGGGCTCGTGGGCGTTTCATCCAGATCACCGGGAACTACAGCACTCTGAAGTCATACATCGCGCTACACGCCATCGCCGAGGTGCAGCGGCAGAACGGTGTCGCCGCACTGATAGACACGGAGCACGCCTTCGACCCTGACTGGGCAACGGTCATCGGCGTGGACGTGGACAAGCTGATACTTCAGCAGCCGGCAACAGGTGAAGAGGCCATAGACATCGCTCAGGTGTTGGTGGCAAACGAGATCGACCTCATCGTGTTCGACTCTATCGCTGCGACGCTTCCCCAGCAGGAAGCCAATAAGCGTCTGTCCAAGGAGAACATCCAGCCAGCGCGGCTGGCCGCTCTGATGTCTGCCGCCTGTCGTCGTTTGACCGCCGCAAACCGTCGTACAGCCATCATCTGGGTAAACCAGCTACGCGAACAGGTGGGAGTGACGTTCGGCCCCACAGAGAAGGCCACAGGGGGACGCGCGATGGGGTACTACGCGAGCACCATCGTGAACATCCGAAAGGTCGGTAGCGAATTCGAGACCGTCACGACGGACGACGGCAACAAGACAGTGAAGAGCAAGCGCCTTCTCTTCCAGAGCTTCAAGGCCACCTTGGAAAAGTCGAAGCTTTCCGCTCCGTGGACAGAGTTGTTCTTCGACTTCAACCTAGTCATGGGTGGTGAGATTGATGTCGTGAAGTATGTCTTCGCGCAGTGCGTGGACCTGAGCATCATCAAGCAGGAAGGCCGGTCATGGGTGTACGAAAAGGTCCGCGCCGTGGGAAGGGAAGCGTTCCTGCGGAGGATGACCGAGGACACCCAGCTTCTGATGACGCTGGAGAACCTGGTACGGGAAGCCAACTCCCTGCCTCCCTCCAGCTCCCCGCATGGAAAGTCAACACACCGCAGCAGGAAGGTCGCCGCGTCGAGCGGCTCATCGCGAAAGAAAGGGGCGCGAGGCTCCACCCGAACAGCGGTGCAGGCCGCATCAAACGGGACGCGTCGAATGAAGAAGACCTCTTAGAGATCAAAAACGCACGACGTGTTCACACCATGAAAGGAGCAGACCTTAGCGACCTGTACACCCAAGCGTTGAACCTGGGCAGGGATCCGTTGTACGTCATCAGGTTCGAGGAAGCCGGCATCGAGGTCGAATGCCGAATCAGGAGGTTGTGATGGAAGAACAGGAACGGCAGCGCGAGGAAGTGTTTGCTGCACTGGAAGCGAAAACCGCCTACGAATGGGATGAGGACCCGCGCAACGGCCTTCGTATCGTGAGTTGGTCCGACTATGGATGGGCGGCCAACAAGGGCGGCCACGGAACACGCGAATCACGTGTCACGTGGAAACAGTTCGAGAGATACCGGGCCGGTGCGACGGTTCAGCTCAAGCCAGGGTTCACGTGGGACACGGCCGACGGCATCACGCCGAAGGTGGTCGCCGATGAGTGATTACGACGTCGGTGATATTGAGTTGATGAAGTCAAGAGTCAACTCGCGCATGTGCGACACGTGTGCCTTCCGCAAGGGGGTGATGTCGCCTGACTCTCTACGCGAGATCATCGGGTTCAGGCTGCGGAAGGGCACGTTCCTACCGTGCCACAGCACACATCCTCCGCTTGCTCCGCAGGGCTGGACCAAAGCGGCCATCTGCCGAGGGTTCTTCAACGGACACCATAATGTAGGGGTGTTGAAGGTCATGAAGCAACTCTGGGGCTTCGTGTTCGTAGACCCTCCGAAGGAGCATGATGTCGCTGAAGAGGACTCTGGATCGGCTGATGGATTCAGGGAAGATAGTCACACCGAGGTATCTGAAGTTCCTCGCAGAGCACGGAGATGACCCATATCCGCCGTGGGTCGTCGACGTCATCGCTGAGCAACTGAAGAAGACTCCGCGTGACAGGTCTGGGACGTTCAGCGCTGCATCGGCAGGTGCATGTCTTCGCGCCCAAGAGCTGGAATACCTGGGCGCCGGCCCTACCGACCTGACCGGAGAGGTGTCGCCTGGTCTGATGGCCATCTTCAAGGATGGCAAGTGGCGGCACCTCAAGTGGCAGGCCGACCTGTTAGCCGCCGGCATCATCGAAGAGATTGAGTACTCGGCGCCGTGGCGGTCCAAGAGGGCTGTAGGGACGCTGGACGGCCTGGGGGTAGTGCCGGATACCCACGGCGTTGGTTCGTGGCGTGGTGAACTCTTCGGGGCGGAACTAAAGGGGGTCAACGCGTGGCAGTACCCCAAGCTAGTGTCTGCTCCATACCCCAAAGAAGACCACATGCGCCAGGTGCACCGGTACTTCGTACTGACGGGTGTTCGGCTCTTCAGCGTCATCTACGAAAACAAGTCCACACAGGACTTCCACGAGTGGGTGGTGCGTCCCATCCCGCGCTTGTTGGATGAAAGCCGTCAGGAACTTGAGGAGTTGAATCGTGCAGTCGAGCGGAAAGAACTTCACCGGATACTCGCACCCTGCCGGCACCGGTCTGGAAAGCAGTGGGAGGGATGCAAATTCTCAGGAGAGGACGGTCCCTGCGAATCAGCCGGTACTTGGCTATGACTACTGGCGCCTGCTCGGTAGGCCGAACGCGGTAGGCGTCATGTGCGAACAGGACCAGTCGCACTACGAGGAGTTGCTGCGTCACGCCGACAACTGTCCCATGCTTTCGGCTGGGCCGTACGGAGGTAGGAAGTATCGCTCGCCGAGCCGTGGTGTGTACCTCAGCGAAGCGTCCTACATCAGGTGGAAGTGCATGAAGGGCAATCACATCCGACCTCGTTCCATGTCGAGCTACTGATGCTGATCAAGAAGCGGCCGACCGCACCTCGCCATTCACTGCGTAAATTCACGTTGGGGACAGGGCTGCCTAGCCTCATGCTCTTGGAAGCCGAAGTGCAGGATATGTGGGACGTCTTGTTGGGGCGCAAGGAACCTCCGTACTGGAACGGCACCAGCACCCTGATGGAAGTGGCCGACGCATTTTTCGCTCGGGCCAGCGAGATCACCGCGCTGATTCAGGAAGCGGAGCGTAAGGGAGTCGGCATCTCCCCGTCCTACAAGCGGTTCAGGACAGGCGCTCTTCGAACCTTCATGGAAGCGGCCAAGCGGTCCGCAGATCTTGGCAGCCGTCGCATCACCGTGGACCAACTGGAGTTCGAGCAAGCAAGGCTAGGAAGGGAATCAGCATGATTACTGAGATGTGCTGGGATCCGGACAACCCACTTGAGGCAGTGGAGTTCCTAGGCCAGGGCAGGTGGTTCTTCTGGCGCGAAGGTGATTCCCTGATCATCTCGGCGCTCGACTTCATGCCAGCAACAGTGAAGACGATGGGCCGCATTTTCGCACAGAACAGCTTGAACGAAGTGGACCCACACAGCCAGCGAACGATGATCGTCACTCCTGGACAGTGGATCGAGTTCGACGGGGCAACGTTCGGATATGGGAGGAGAGACAAGGGGTGAAGAAGCCCAAGCCCAAAGTAGACAGTGGAGTGCACGGTGCGCCGGCACACGTCATCGCGGACAAGAAGCTCTACTACTGCGACAAGCATCCAGGGTCTGCACCAATGACGTACGACCCATCAGAAGACGCACTCGTCTGTCAGGTTGATGGCTGTACGTACATACGACGTCGCAGACTCTCATTCAGCACCATGTTCGCGCCTGGTGAAGCACGGCCAGCCGCTTACCGTGGCGCGTTGGAAGTGCGGATCGACGACGAGGGAAAACCATGGCTGTACCTCGTTGACGTGAACGGTATGGTTGACTTGAGCAGGTTAATCGACGAACCGACTACGGTCGTGGGCAGCAAAGAGGGCATGCCGCCTGACGTAATTGCGGCTTTCCTTGGCGAACCAGACGCGGTAGAGGTCAAGATCGGTTCGACCACCTACAAGAGGCCAGCCAACATTTAGGGCGTGAAGAATGCACGACGTGATATTCGGAGTGGACCCAAAGAAGACGGCGTTGGCGGGTGTAGTCATCCGCGAGGACGGCTTCAGGGTCTACACGCGCACCATGCCTGACGATCTCACGTTGTGCTGCCACAAGGCGTTCCTATGGATGCGGCGTGTGGTGCTGGAAGAGATGAAGCTCAACCCGCTTGCCACCGTTCATGTCTACCTTGAAAAGGCGTTGGTAGGTCCAGGCAGAAATGCCACCATCGTGCAGGCATATGTCCAAGGTGGACTGATTGCCGGAGCGGTGGACGCGGGAGCCATAGTTCATCAGGTGAATCAGGCTCGTTGGAAGTCCCAGATCGTGGGGGTGGGCAACGCCACCAAGTCACTAGTCGCTCGTCACGTGAAGCTTCAGTGGCCGGAACTCTTCGCTCAGGTTCAAGCGCTACCCAAACTGCACGCACAAGACGTACTCGATGCCGGCTGCATAGCCTGGTACGGAGATAACGAACAGAAGACCCTGAGCAAGAGGAGAGGCCGTGGCCGGCGTTAGGAAGATGAAGCGTAAGAAGCTTGACGAGATAAAGGCTAAGAACATCGTTCTGTTCCAGCAAGTTACCAACGTTCCGATCGATTCGTTGAAGCCTCACCCACAGAACGCCAACGAGGGTGACATCGACATGATCGCTGAGTCGATCCTGGAAAACGGGGTCTACCGGCCGATCGTCATCAACACTCGGAACGGCTTCATCGCGGCCGGTCACCACCAGTGGTTGGCGATGAGGAAGCTTGGCTGGGATCAGGTGCCAGTCATCACCATCGACGTTGACGAGCGCCGGCACAAGAAAATCATGCTGGCCGACAACGCTACGGCAGACCGCCGCACCTACAACGAGCGGTTGTTGGATGAGCTTCTTCAAAGTGTCGGTGACGTCACGGGTACTGGTTACACGGAGCTGGAGGTGGAAGACATCCACACCAGGGCCACTGAAGCGGCACGTGAAGCCCTGAAGAACATCGAGTCGGGTCCAGGTGCCGCCGACATGGCCGCGGAAGCTCTACGGCGTGCCAGGGGCGGCCAAACGCTGGACAATGACGATGAGTACGACGAAGGTGTCGATGAAGGCGCCGGCGGCAGTGACGATTCAGAGTTTGAAGACCTCGGCGGAAAGAAGGACAAGGGTATCGAGGGTGCCGGTGATGAGCTGGCTGGCGCATTCCAGTTGAAGGAGGATATGGCCTTCGACGGAGTGGGCGTGTGGGGTATCCCTCGTATCCGTACCGACGCCGGCACGCTGGCCACATGGGACGACCTGCCAGAAAACCTCTTGGCGTGGGCCGGAAGCGCAACGAAGGACTGGCCTGACCCCACCACTCACTGGCTGTACAACGTGGGGATCGACAGCGTGTCAGGGATGCCGCGCGACAAGAACGGTCTCTTCAGCCACGTCATCGCCGCGTTCTACTGCCACGACGAGTACTTCGACCCGTACTGGTGGAATCCGTCCAAGCACACCACTCGGCTTCTCAACTCAGGTATCAGCACCATCGTGATGCCTGACTTCAGCATGCACACGCCCGGAGAGGAATCACGAGTACTCAGCTTGTGGTCCTTGTACCGCAGCAGGTGGCTCGGTAGATACTTCCAGGAAGCTGGTATGAAGCTGATTCCTGAGGTGACGTGGGCTACTGCAGACGAAGGGTTTCTCACCGACTACGTTCTCCCCACGCTCCCGAAGAAGCTTCCGTTGCTGTCGATCCAGGTGCAGACGATCGATCCGGACTCGCCGCTGAACGCTGCCTATGTCAAGCAGCTACGCCTCATCCTTGACACGGTTAAGCCAAAGGACCTGTTGATTTATCACGGTAAGCAGGGTCGGAGGCTCTTCGACGATGGCTTGGTTCCGTTCAAGGGGCGAATCAAGTTCGTCGCATCTCGCCTGTACGCTCTTGGTGAGTCAGCCAAAAAGAGAGAGAAGAAGACAACTTTGTAGTGAATGAATCTATCGAAGCCGTGGTCGGTGACTATCCACTGTGTACCTACATGTGGTCGAGTACAACCATGGAAAAATTTGAATCAGATACTGTCTTCGGCGTAGTGAACGTTGAAAGAGTCAAGCACCATTACTGTGGCGCTCTTAAAGGTCATGAAGACAATCACTTCTGCCGTGGCTGTGGCGAGGAGACACCTCTATGACGTATAACGACTATCCCGAGTCAACAGACGGATACGAGTACGACGAAGCCGGACGGTCTACAGCCATCCGGCCCTCTCACATTGCCATTCTGGGCGTTCCGTTCGATGGTGGCACTCTAGGCGAGAAGGTCGGTCAGCGACTGGCTCCACTGGCTATCCGCAACCTCGAAGCGCTCAGCACGATGCTCAGCGCTTACAACGATGACGTAGATGGTGAGCAAGTGAGTGTCGTCGACTGTGGCGATGTTCAGCTCGACAGGGCGTCTTCGGCAGGTGCTGCTCACGATCTCATCGAAGAGCGAGCTAGGGCCATCAAGCCGAACACGAGCATGCTGCTTGCCGTCGGAGGTGACCACAGCATTACCCCCTGGCTGATGAAGGGCGCGCTACTTGAACAGCTATACCTCGACGACACGCTGAAGCCGGTCGTTATCCACCTCGACGCGCACACGGACACCTGGGCGCACGAGGAATACGAGGAATACGGTACGGCTAACCACGCGTCGTGGGTGCGGTGGGTGCTGGAGAACAACTGGGCTCACGAGGTTCACCAGTTCGGTGTGCGTGGTTTCGCGCCGGACGAGAAGGATCTCTACGGTAAGCCGCTGTTCCGTCACCAGTTGCCGCCGGAAGAGTCGTTCACCAGGGCCATGCAGGTGATCAGCACTGCCGGCCGACCGGTGTACCTCACTGTTGATCTGGATGTCTGCGACCCATCCTTCGCTCCAGGTGTGGTAGCCCCTGAGCCAGGGGGATGGACGTCACTTCAACTCATGAATTTCATCACGTCCATCGTGTCATCCGGTGCTGTTAAAGGGATGGACATCGTGGAGTGTTGTCCGCCTCAGGATTACGCCGACCTTACGGTACGCTTGGCGCATCGGTGTATTGCGGCTTCCATCATCGGATTCTCTTGGTACCTGAAGGGGGTTCGGGACGTAGCCGCACTACGACAAATCAGGATGTCGGGAGAGGATGAGCCGGCATCCAGTCTGGAAGGAGAAGCTGTGCTCGACGCGAACACGAACGTCACTCTCCCGACCGAGGGTGACGAGATCGAAGAGCTGGACATGGACACCGACGACATCATCGAGGGTGGCATGGCCACCCGCAGCACCAAGGCCGTGAAGAAGGCCGGCCGAGGTGCCAAGAAGGTCGGCCGTGGCACCAAGAAGGCCGCGAAGGGAGCCAAGAAGGCGACCAAGACGGCGAAGAAGGCCACCAAGGGAGCAAAGAAGGCGACCAAGGCCGCGAAGAAGACGGTCAAGAAGGCCACCAAGACGGCAGCCAAGACCACTCGGGCCGCGACCAAGCCGGCGGCGAAGACGGCGAAGAAGGCCGCGACCAAGGCCGTGAAGAAGGTCGGCAAGCGAGGCTGATCGTCGGTCGACGTAAGATCGGAGCCGTGGTACGCCACGGCCACAGCAGTACAAGAAGGCGCTCCGGGGTTGCGACCCTCCCTGGGGCGCCTTTTTGCTGCCCTTAAACAGGTGGAGCGATGGATCACTTCAAATACTTACGCCAGCGGTTGAGCACCATCAAGCAGGATCCGGACGATCGTGAGCTGGTCTTCTTCATCATGCGGGACCGGGTCGGCTACTACTGGCTCATTCAGCAAGTGAACGAGTCTGAACGACCGGACAGATTCAAGGTCACTCACCATAGGTACCGCGCGTGGCAGACGTCGGAACGACATGACATGCAGTACATGGGGGTCTTGCACACTCATCCGGATCCTGAACGGCCCAACCCTTCTCCGGATGATTACTGCTTGGCCAGCAAAAGCCGGATCCTTCTTTACGCGGTCTACTGTCCTACGCTGCGCCGGCTCACTTGGCACAACAACGAAAATGAACTGTGGCGCGTGACGATTCCTATGAAAACCAGAGCGAGGCACAAATGACTGACCTGGACATGTGGGCGAGCAATCAGGCCGACGCACGGACGGAGTGGATCGAGTTCGTCATGGGTCCTTTCCCTGATCGCATGGACGAGATGCCGCGTCGGTACAGAATCAACGTCTCGTTCATGCTGTCCAACTGGAAGTGCATCTTCGGTGAAGGGTGTCCGGGCGTCCTGGTCAGCGGCGCGATGACGGATCGAGGGTGCTGCCAGATCGGCGTGCACATCGAGCGTGACGAGCTGGCCAGGGTGAACAAGTACGTCAAGATGCTGACGCCGGCCGACCTCGATTCCGAACTACTTAAGGACGTGAAGCAGAACGGTTGGAAGTACAACGAAACCGACGAGGAGCACCGTAGTGACGGTTACACCAAGCACACGCGAGTTGTTGACGGCGCTTGTGTGCTGGCAAATCGCGCTGGTGGGTCAAGCGGTCAGATCGGCTGCTCGCTTCACGTTCTCGCGAAGCGGATCGGGATCAGCCCCACGGAGACCAAGCCCAACATCTGCTGGCAGCTCCCAGTCGTCGCACAGGAAGAGTACGACGAGGACCGCGACGAATACGTCATCACCGTCACCAACACCCCCGGCGAACAGTGGGGGAGCAGGTACACCACCGAGGTAACACACCCCGGTTGGTTCTGCACCGAGACTCCGGACGCCTACCGGGGTGACGACACGGTGTACGTGACCAACGAGGACAGCCTTCGCAAGCAGATGGGAGATGACGCCTACGACAAGATGTCCGCGGAACTCGATCAGCTCGCCAGGCGGTTCAGGATGCCCGGCGAGAAAATCCACAATGGACAGCCACTGATCCCACTCATGGTGGCGAAGCGGATGGGCGAATGGAAGATCGACGCCGCCGATCCGGACAGCGAGACGACCGACGAGAGCAAGGAAGCGCTCAAGCGGAGCGCGAACTACTCAGCCTAGGGAAGGCCGTGGCGTGCTAAGACCCAAGGGTTACGAGAACAAGGCTCTGACCGGCGACGAAGACAAGGTAGTGGGCGTCGAAGGTATGGATGGCGCATTGCGCTATCTGGCTCACTGCCTCAACGAACATCCGGAACTGCTCAAGGAAGAAGACGAAGAAGCTTCCGATGCCGACTGGCGAGATACGCAGCGGTTGCTATATCAAGATTCACTAGACGATGACGAGCGTTCCGGGCTCAACGAAGACATCGACCCTCTGTAGAGCACACAAGGAACGGCACCGGTCGGGGACAGTGGCGAACCCAACCGGTGCCGTTCCGCATGGGAGGGAACACCGCACGCAAGGGTGAGCGTAGCCGTGGCGGAGCGCTCACACAATAGTCAGGGTGCAGTGATGTACCCCTGGTGCTTGAAAACCCGCCAGCGTGCAGCTCAGCGGGCTACAGATACCATCACGAAGGGTCGAGTTATGAGGGCAAGGTTGAGGCTCAAGTGGCGTGCGCGGTGGCACCGGGGTAGTGCACTCATCTACCTGCGCAACGGAACGGTCATCAGGGTGAAGCGCGACCCCAAGGTACCGCCGGCCAAATACATGGAGACCTACAGCAACTCGCTGAAGACCAGCAGTGAGCCGGTATGGGTCTTCTCCTGGAACGGCACGGCCGCTGTCACCGTCATGAAGAGCGAAGTGGTGGCGATAGAGGCTTTCTGATGGCACGAGGACCGATAGACCCCAACACCAGACGGATCAATGAACACAAGGAACGAAGAGATGACAGACGACGACGCGTTCGCTGTTGCACCCACGGCGAGTACTGCATCTGCGAACCAGGGTGCGACTGTGAATGTTTTTCTTGCGAGTGTTAAAGCCATGGTCAGTTGGATGGTCGGCGCTCTGTTCGGTGTGTGCCTGACCCTGCTCTGGCCGCACACCGTTCTGGTGGTCGTATTCATCGGCCTGGTGTTCGTGGCCACACTGATTTGGTTCCTGCTCAGCCATCGACTTGATGTGTTGAATCGACGATGGCACATCGAGCAGAACATGCTCCTACTTAACAAGTTGAAGGGAGCGAAGCTAAACCCTGAAGAGACGGTGGTACTCGCCGATAACCCCCACATCCAGCCTAATACCGGTGAGCAGCGTGGTAGCGAAATCCATGCCGGCCGCTTTGGCAGTGACACGTTCGATTTCTCTGGACTGACCAAGGGGTATGTATGCACACCGAAGTGGTACGAAACCTCACTGGAACACTGTGGTGACTTCAAGCGGGACGGCAGGACCGTCTACGTCGTCATGCACAACCTCATGGAACCTCGGCCCAATGTGCGGTTGCACTACGAAGGCGCGGGAGAAGCAAGCGTGCCGGCGGAAAAACACTACCTCGATCCACGCACAGTCGAGGTGTCGCCGGGCTACTACTCCCGGAACAACAAGTGGATTGACTACCCCGCCACCAACCTGAAGGTGCAGGTTTGGGTCTGATGCTCTACCTCGTGTATACAGTCGGCCTCCCAGGATCCGGCAAGACAACCTGGGCCATGAAGTTCATTGAAGGAAGAGAGGGTGCCTGGTCGCGGGTGAACCGTGATCTCATTCGCGCCATGTTGCACAACAGCGTGTACAAAGAGGCACTGACCGAGAACCTGGTTTATGAAGGTCAGGAGGCTCTGATCCTCTCCTTGCTGCGCAACGGTTCATCGGTGGTGTGTGACGACACTAATCTCAGTCCGTCATCACTCCAGCGCTTCGCACGCTTGATAAGCGATCTGAAACCACAGATCGTCGGCCTGCGGATGAAGTCCTTCCTCGACGTGCCGCTGGAAACCTGTCTGGAACGAAACCGTCTGCGCGACGGCGTACAGAGGGTGTCGGAATCAGTGATCCGCGACATGTTTGAGGGGGTGAAGAAGAACGTCCTCGAACTGGCGAAGAACAACAGGATGATCGGCATGGACGGAGAGGAATACTTCTGAAATGAGTCCGTTTCTGAGAATGCCGATGGGTCTGGCAATGCGCATCGCTGAACGTATGTCCGAGCAGTGGAATTACAACCCTGACGACTACACCGAAGGTCAGAAGGGAGCGGATAACCACAGGCGCTACGACATTCGTTCAACTGCTGAACAGTTGGCCGCCGAAGAGCCGTACAACTTCGGATATGGCGACCACATCATGGTGATGCGGGAGACAGTGAAGTTCTTCTGTTCACACCCTGAATCACTCATCGGATTCCAGCGCTTGTTCGAACAGCTCGACGCAGATCAGGACGATTACCCTGACTGGCAACGCCTCAAAGACATCAAGCCGATGATCGAACGAGCGTTTGAGGAGGCGAAGCGTGACTTCACCAAGTAGCGCTACCATCGCGCATCTTGAGTTCCTTAAGTTTCTCGCCAGGCATCGTGACTTCCATGACATGTACCTGACGGACAGCACGCCGCGTGCGTTCATCAACAACATCAGAGACACCATGCGCGCCGTGGAGCTGGCTACCTATGACGGACTAAGGATCCTGAACGATGAACTCGTCACGGTGCTCTGTAGGGCCGTCTACGAAGGCATCTACAACGAGTGGGTGGACGCCGAACGCCGGATGAAAATAATCTCGGAGAATGTACGTGTCAAAAAGTACGGCCAACACGAAGGTGAGATGTAGTACATGAAGTACGTAATTCAGATAGAAAACGCGCGCACCGAGGTGATGGCCGCACTCGCTGGTCTGGGGTATGTCCAGCGCACCTACCTCAACGTGACCAGCGGGATGTACGACGTCACCTCCGTCCCGCTCTACGCCGGCCCAGCACAGCACTTCGTCAACATCGTGGAGCAGATCCAAAAGGAAGCTGGCGAGAAGGCCAAGGAAGAAGGGAGGACGGTCAAGAAGAAACCGATGATTGACCTCTTCGAGCTGGCGAAGTCAAGCCCTGCCTTCAAGGTGCCGGTAGAGGTAAACGGACATCTGTACTGTCCCTACCACGCCGACATCTCGTTGGAATGGGCGGGGTCTGAAAACTCATACTGGTGTCCTGCGATCACTACGAGCGGCTACGACGAATACCCCTGTAAATATCGGTGCCCGGGGCCGTTGCACATCAACGACGAAGGTGTGCTCGCCTACGGCACTAGGGGCGGCTTCACGCCGTGAAAGACAGCTACTACATCACAGACGGCAAAGGCCAGATCGTGTGTACGGCGTGGCTCACGCCTGACGTGACCGATTGGCCGCCACCAACGTTCCTGCTCAACCGGATACAGGTTACGCGGCATCAAGGCCGCAAGGGCTATGGAAGCAAGCTCTTGCAGATCGTCTGCGAATTGGCGGACGAGGAAGGGGTGGTACTGATCCTCGGAGTGTCGCCGGACGACAGTGACGACTTCGATTGGTTGGTGAAGTGGTACGAGAAGTTCGGCTTCACCGCCAAGCACAAGGACAGAGAACTCAACCTCTGGTTCAACCTCATGGAACGTCTACCGATTCAAGGAGTGAAAGACAGTGGCTGAAGAAAACGAAGAAAAGCTCGGCCTGCCGGTAGCAGAGCTGCGCTTCATCCTGAAAAGCAAGTGTGGGCTGGACGAGGAGATGGCCAAGTTCGTCGCCGAAAGGCTGATCTCCAACGGAGTGCATGTACCCGCGTCCATCACGCCGGAGATGTTCCTGGTGCAGTCGACGGACCGTTTCCTCAACCATGACGCGCGTCGACTGCTGCTTGACCAGATGAACGCAGCAATCTTGCTGCAAGAGCACCGCGCCACAATGAGCTTGGCCGAACAAACGCGCGACGGCCACGAGAACCTGGCGCGTTCGATCGCCGAAGCATTCCAGCACTCGCACCAGGTGAAGAAAGACCTGCTGAAGGTGTCCTACGGCGCGAAGAAGGACATCGAAGAGCTGAACGCTCGGGTGACCGAGGTCGCCGATACTCTTACCGACCTGCTGAACAAAGCCAAGACGCGAGGGATGATCTTCGACGGCAAGAACTGGGTGCCGAACTTCACCTTCACTGGTGATGTTCCGAAGTTCAGTCTCCGCACGGCAGTGCCGGCGTTCAGTGCGGACTTCGCTACCGGGGAGGTAACTCACTTCAACCTGCCGAAGCAGCATGAAGACGCCGAAGATCAGGTCAGCGTCTACGAGGAGGGTGTCAAGCAGCATTCAGTCGATGAAACAGATCTCGGCACTGGCGTAATCCTGAAGGCGGATCAACTTCCGATGGAGGTGGTGATTGAGGCGATGAAGACCGGGCGCATCAAGAGCTGCGTCCGTGACATGGACACCAACCTGTGGGAGATCGAGACCGTACCGATGCTGCCGGCGGAAACCGAAAAGTTCGCACAGTGGGCGGGGAAGAAAGAAGAAGAGCTGCACGCCCAGCAGCACGAAACGGAACAAGGCTGAGAAGTAGGGCGGGCAACAAACAAACACACCCGCCCCAGGGATGAAGACAGAAGAAGGCAGAAGAAAGAGAGCACACAACACACGATGGCTACCAAGTGTGGACCGTGCAACGGACAAGGCGGTAAGTGGGAAGGGTACACAGACGAGAGGACAGGAATGTACAAGCTTCGTTGGAAGCTGTGTACGTCATGTGCCGGTAATGGTGAGCGGTAGGTATCAAGCGATGCCGTCTTTTGCTTCAGGTCATACACTTAGTACTGCTCTGTAGGTTATGAAGATGGCAAACCCAGCAGAAAGCCTGTTGAGCAGCTAAGATTCATCAGAGCAATCGTCCGAGAATAGACCAGATGAACGATGGCCGCCCTCTCATCCAGGCGCGGGAAGGGGCTAGAAGTGCCTGTGCGTAAGGGAACCAAGCTCCCACCAGTGCTGAAGAAGCAGCCACCAAAGAAGAGTGACGCACGTGTGGTCACGCCTCCCAGTGGTGGCAAAAGAAAGATGAAGGCGCTAGGTGCTCGCAAGGGTGCGGGGGCGGTCGTCGATCGGGTGGCGTTGGACAAGTACGACAGCCGGAGAAAGTACGACTGGGACGCCATCCGCCAGTGGTATATCGAGTTCCCAGGTACGAAAGTTACACACGCCATGGTGTCGCGTGAGTTCGGTCCACACGTGCAGCAGGTGTCCACGCACGCCAACAAGGAGCGGTGGGCATACCTTCGTTCAGCGCATCAAGCGGAAAAGATGAAGGAGCGGATGCGTGACCGCACACAGTGGACCGTGGACGAAGGGGAGAAGTTCGACAAGTCTTCCTTGGACACCGCGCGCCTAGGAATGTCACTTGTCACCTCCCGCCTCATTGAGCTGAACGAAGTGTTCGCCGCAGCCCGTGGGAAGCACGCAGAGCTTGTCAGGAAGGTAAACAGTGGTCTGCCCCTGGACAAGGGCGAACGGTACAGCCTGATGGACTACAGGGAGCTTGAAAGCCTTGCTCGCGCGGCGCTGACGTTCCAGGAAGTAGGGCGTAAGGCTCTTGGTACCGATGTGATGGACCTGTCCGTCACGTTGAACGGTGAGGTGTCCGTCGAAGAGGTCGTGCACATCGGTGAAACACTCACACGTGATGACCCTGACCGCCTGGCGAAGATCCTCGACGTGATGGAACGCGCCGGCCTGATGAAGGCCATGTTGGGCGAGCACACCGTCATCGACATGTTGCCCAAGGGCGAAGAGATCCTGGAAGGTTCATTCACTGAAGAACCAGACGTTCCAGAGGACGTCTAAACACCTATCGCGCAAGTATGATTCCATTTGCACTCTGACCAGGCAAAACTATATTGCCTGTCGCCCTACGGCTTAACGAGGTTTTTGGTGTTTTCCAGGTACGAAATCGTGCGCACAATCTCTGGCATCGACTTCACCTTGGGTGCCTACCCATTCAAGTGGATGGCGGAGATGCGCTGTAGGTCGATAAATCAGTACCGGTACGGCCTTAAGTACAAGGTGCGCAAGATTGAGAAGGTGAAGTAATGGACCTGTTCGATTACCGGTTCTTTATCAGTGAAGATCTGCTCGAAAACACAGCCGTGTTGTCCATGTTGACCACGGAGTGGCGTTCAGAAGCTGAAGATCGACATCTGCTCGTACAAGGGCCGGCGGAGATGAAGGTCTTCACGAACAACGACCTACTCCCGCACAACGGCTTCGTGCGGCTGCCACCAAAGATGGTGCTGGTGCGTATCTCCGGTCCGATCATCGACGACTACCTGAACCCTCACGCCAACTGCCCTGACTGGGCCTACCTTCATGTCACGTGTCAGAGGTGTAGGCGCAAGTATCAGTGCAACCCTTTCGACGACTACTACTGCACTCCTGAAGGCGACCATGCGTGCGGTCCGTGTCTGTTCAAGGGAAAGAAGGTCGCGCACATCGACCTGGAAGCACCGCTAGAGAAACCCATCTTCGTGCAGTACCCGCCTTCACCGAGTTAGTAGACTGTTCAATACATTAACTGAATGGAGCTGACAGTGGCGCGTGTGTAGATCATCATCACAGCCGACGATGGAAGGACTGAAAGCTTCGAGTTGTCGGCACGCGAAGACTTGCTGTCCATGAAAAACATCAACGAGTCGAGCCAGGAAGCTGGCAAGTTCTTTCAATCCCTGTACACGAGGTTCACCTTGAAGTACTTCAAGCTCTTCGACACCAAGGGCGGAATGAAGGAGTAGACGGTGGCGCTTGTACGGATGGTCATCACAGCGGACAACGGTAGGAAGGCGGTCGCGCTCTTTCAGGTGCGGGAAGACCTGCTCACCACTGCTTCAGACGCTGTACAGGATGCGGAACTGAGTAGGGTCAGTCGCCAGTTCACAGACGCATACGCACAGCTCTTCAAACAAAAGGATCAGACGTGACGAACACACCGGCTACCGTCATCCACCTGTCGGCTCATGATCCCAAACGCATGATCGTGGTGAAGCCGGCCAGGGAGGTGCACTGGTGGAAGCGGTGGCAGGCGGAACGCGAGTGCAGCAAGATGTGGGGCCACTGCTACCACCCTGAGGGAATGGTCGACTGGTTCTGCTGCATGTGCGGTCACGAAGAAGACGGCATGCCAGAAGACGAGTGCAAGATCTGCCGAATGACTACAAAGGATGAATCATGAGCATTGAGTTCAAGCTCGACAACTTCCACGTCGTGGGCTACGTCTGCGGTGTGTGTGGCAACAAGCTCTTCTTCGACATGTCCGTGCGTCCGGAACACAACGGCCGGATCGACTCGGTGCGCGCCGACGTGTTGCGCCATCTCATGGTGGACCACAAGCGCCGGCAGGTCGACATGTTCAGCGTGCTCTCGCCGATCAACGCCGGCCACGAACTTGTTGTCGCCGAGGACGGTGGTGCGCTACCGGGCTACTTCCACGAGGCGTGCGAACAGCCGGTCGACACGTTGCTTCAGGTACTGGAGCACGAATGCCGGCAGCGGCCCAACTGCTCGGACCTGACACTAGTCCTGCTGAAGGAAACGCGTACTCGCCTTGGTGGTGTGACGGCGTGAAGGTGATCGTCCGCTACATCGACGGCACGGAGGAGAACTTCGAAGACGTATACAAGACTTCTATCCAGAATGGTGTGTACTACCTCTGGGCCAAGAGGTATGTCAGCCTGCCGCACGACGACAGCCGTATCCACATCGCGTGCATCCCCTTGACTGCGATGCTCAAGTGGAAGGAAGTAGATTGATCGACTACACCGAGCCGCGCAACTACGACGAGTGGGTGGCTGCACAGTCAAAGCACATCCAGCTCATTGGAACTGGGGCGGAGACAGCGACCATCTTCTGTTGCCCCTTCTGCACCTACCCGAACTTCTCCAGGGTGCGCATCACCCACACCAACGAAGACATGTCCAGGCCGCGTACATGCCAGCATTGCGGACGCGTCTCGTGCTTCCTGGTCGGCCTGACAGAACAAGGCGGCGTCGCTGTGGAGGTCGTACAGTTCGCTGGTGCCGAACCCCAGGACTTCATACGTGATTCTCCTTCTGGGGCGCCACGGTGGTTCCTGGGCTGCCCTGTGTGGCGCGTGGAAGACAAGGTGACGCGACAGGAAGTGAGCTACCTGACCGCGCCCAGGGGTTCATACGATCAAGTTGTGTGTACCTGGGAGTTCAACCACACTAGTCCGCACTCCTTCGTGCCAATCAGTTCTGCCGAAGGTTACATTGCGAGGAACAACTTCAGGGAGTGAAGCGTGGCTGATTCAATGCGCGAAAAGAGCGCTGAATGCTTGTGTCGTTGGGGGCCAGTCACTCGCAGGCATGGGCAGTATGTTGATGCAGGAGACGAACTGCTCGAACTTCATCCAAACTGTCCTGATCACGGACACCAGATGGGCGAAGAACTTCGAGAACTGAGGAAAGGGGACCGTTAGTGGCAACAACACTCCGCACCGATGGGTCACGATTGGCAGACCCGCGTCTCGGCCGTATCCCGAAGTTCGACCCGCGTTCGCTGAACTACAACATCCGCGGTCTCGTGCAGGAAGTCCCGCAGGAAGTCCAGCCGCAGCACCTCCGGTCGTACACGTGGGGCGACAGTGACCACCTCGACCAGGGTCAGTGCAGCGGTTGTGTCGGCTTCGGCATCAGCGGCGACCTCGCGGCCAACCCGGTTCCGGTGCACGGTATCGACAACAAGTACGCGGAAGAGGGGGTGTACTGGAACATCCAGCGCGCCGACGACTACCCCGGTGGCGAGTACCCCGGTGCGTCCCCGCAGTCCGGCGGCACCTCGGTCACGGACGGCATGCGGTGGGCCAAGTCGCAGGGCTGGTACCTCGAATACCGATGGGCCACCAACGAGCTGGATCTCGCCTACGCGGTCGGCCACATCGGGCCGGCGATCATCGGAGTCAACTGGTACGAGTCCATGATGGACACCGACAAGGACGGCAACCTCGAAATCAGTGGTTCCGTCATCGGTGGTCACTGCGTGCTCGTGCGCGGCATCCACGTCATGTCCGGTGGCAAGCGCCGCTACCGCATCCGCAACTCGTGGTCGGCACAGTGGGGCATGGACGGTGACGCGTGGATCACCTCCGAGGACATGGACCGCCTGATGCACGAAGACGGCGAGTTCGCCATCCCCACGCGTCGCAACCCGGCCAAGCTGACGGTCGTCTCGGACAGCGCCATGTTCGTGCAGGGTTCCACGGAAAACACGGTGGAGTACAAGCCGTTGTGGAAGCAGCAGTACGAAGCGGAGCAGACGAGCGTTACCGGTACGCCGGCACTCTAACCGCATGAAGCCTGTGGACTGGGTGGCGTACGAGCGTTGTCCAGTCTGCTTCAGGGCGTGGAGCTGCGTGGCGAAGACGCCCAAGTTCGTGGAACTCAAGAAACCGCACAAGGGACGGAAGTTGAAGTGAGCATGTTGACGTTCAACATCAAGGGCCACGTGTTCGAGTGGAACGGCACGAAGGACCGCGACGCACTGCAACAGTTCCTCGATCAGTACGCGCTGGTGCCATGCACCATCGACTCCATCGGTGAATCGGCCGGTATCAGGGGTGGAGACCTCGGGAGTTTGGCGAGCGGCTTCAGCGTTTCCTCCAGCCAGATCAACCCCGGCGCGTACGTTGCCATCATCGGTCCGTCGGTGGTAGTGCTCAGCAAGCAGCAGGTTAGCTCGCTGATGGCGCCGTAGTGGGGCGTCACAGCGCGGAAGAATACGATTCAAAAGATGAAGTGACAGTGGTGCTGAGCCATCGGCGGTCGTCTGACGACGGCTGGTACATCGTGGCTCTGCTGGCGGTCATCTTCTTCGCTGGATCTGTGATGCTGGTGTGGGATCCACTCGGTTTGACAAGGTTGGTAGTGTCGTTGCTGTCAAGGGTCTAGCGAACTTGGCAAGGTTGTGATCGGCCCTCACGTCGCAGGGGTGGGGGCCGCTTACTTCTCAACGTGAAGCTTGCTAAGTCCATAGTGGATATTCAGCTCTTGGAAGGCGCGCGGTGCCTGTTTTAGCCGCCGTCGTACACACGTGGGTCTCCAGGCGGTGGTTACAACTCTCGTCGTGGTCAGTTCTTCCATCACAAACACGTGCGCGCGACGGGTCCACGGCGAACAGTGGGGTTCGACTCCTCGGCCTTCTACTAGGGGTGGTACAACTATGCTCCTTCAAGATTCGCGGTTGGTATCGGCATGCGCAGGCTCTCTTGGTCGGGAACTTCTGTGAAGTCAAACGCCTGTAATCCGGATGCCTCCTGTTCTGCAAGTTCAGGCTGTAAAGGCACCGGTACGCGATAGACGTGGTGACCCGTCTAATGAAGCTCATGGTCATCGCCGGCGGCTGAAACTGTCCGGCATGTCGCAGGAAGCGGCGCCTCTGGGGGATAGGGGCGGCTTGTGGGTAGGGTCATGGGTGTTCCTACCCACAAGCCACTAGGGGAGTTAGCTGAAGCGGCCTACAGCTGATAGCACTAGATGTAAAGGTGGAATGTGCTTAGTCGTCCTACTGGCGACATTCCGAGTGTGTTTTGCTCGGACCACCTGGCCACCGTGGGTTCGAATCCCACACTCCCCACTCGCTGCGCACCGTCGCAGAGACAACAAATAACGGTAGCTACGGAGTGATCAACCGTGGCGGCTAGGTGATACGGGGCCTAGAGCCGGCGGTCGGGGAACCGGGCCACCTCCCTACTTAACCCCAATGACGCGCCGGCAACCCGGGGATGTAGCTCAATGACAGAGCGGAAAAGCCATCACTAGGAACCACCGTGAGAACAGGTTGCGGCATGGACCGTGCGTGATGGATTCGATTCAGGTTCAAGTCCTGACATCCCCTCTGCGTTGACCAGGTGAATCACGACTGCACACAATGCGGCTCGACGTTCATCAGCAACCTGGCCGGCGTAGTCCTGTAGTCGACGAAAGGGATGGTTCGTGCTTCAGCTCACGGAACGACCGACGCGTCAGAAGGCCAAGAAGTTCAGGCGCGCAGGCAGTACCGAGAAGGGAAGCGAGGCGGCCGATCTCGGCTACGTCTACTTCTCCCCAGAGGAGTGGGCGGCAATCGAAGCGGCCGCGCAGAACAGGTCCGCGGAGTAGTTGTACTACGAGAGACGAACGGCGTGTTGGTGGCTTACCCCCGTGGGCCATCGGCACGCCGTTCTTTCATGTCCGGAGTTTGTGACACTTCATAGGATGAATCCATGACTTCTATTCCAGATGACTACCCGCTGCGCCCTCGTGGCCCGCTGAAGGGTGCGATCCCAGGACATCCCGAGTACGACAATCTGCGGTGGTGGAGCAGCGCGGTTAAAGCCCACCCTCAGATTGGCGATGTGCTCAAGGATGACACCGGCCGCGATCTATTTAGGTTCGTTGGTCCCACTGACGACCCTGAAGACGGCACAGACTATGAGTGGCGCCCCATCCCTGCTGTGCCGGCAGAACCAAAGCCTGAGCACGCACCTGGATGCCATGCTGTGCACTACCCAGGCACTCCGTGCTTCGACACCCCTGTTCGCACGGCATTCGTGCATCAACCTGGCTGCAACACCGACCACACGCCGGAGCAGCGCTGTATCAAGGTGAACAAGTTCTTCGGCCGCGATGGCATCGAAGATCTCGGTATGGCAGTGGACCGCGAAGCACAGATCCGCAACAACCACGCCTACCACGCTCCGAATGACGCCAACACGATTCACGCGCATCAGATCGTGCGTGCTCAAACCACAGACCTCGCCATCTTCTTCGAACGCCTGCTCCCGGAAAGCCACGAGAAGGAATACGCCCTGAAGGCCATCCGCGAGGCGATGATGTGGGGCAACGCCGCCATCGCCATTCATGGGGTGAAGCAGTCATGACGCTCAACATGAAGGCCAACCCTTCTGACGCCGACTGGTACTGGTCCGCCATCATCGTTGACAGCTTCGGTGAGACGGACAACTACGACGGCTACGCGGTTGGTGACAGGCCCACTCAGTCAAACTTCCAGGAATGGCACGGACAGGGTTCGTTGGGCCACAACCACTCATGGGTGGCCGGCATGATGCACGTGCACGACGAAGACCTCGAAACCGTATCCAAGATGCGACCGGTCACGTGCGAGGTGTGCGATCTGGTCTACGGCAGCAAGCCGAAGAAGATCAAGGTGCTCGACTGGGAAGTCACGGCCATCCCCAAGAAGTCGCGCATGTGAAGAAGCTCAACACCGAATCAAACGGTAGCGGCGAAAGGTACATCGACGGCGTCAAGCACGTATGGAGCATCTTCGACAACGCGTGGGTGACGCTGGACTACTGGAGGTGGGTCAATGGGAAAGGCGAAAAAGCCGTGGAAGCCGAGACCACAGCCGCCGATTGATGTCCTGGTGCACTGTGACAGGGCCGTGGAACGCCTTCAGGAGGTCGTGGGGCGCATAAACAGCCTTCTGGCACCCCCAACCAAGGACAAGGCCACCTGGCGGCTCTGGTGAGCCTCCTGGAATGGCTGTACGCGGACGATCCTGGCTGGTTCAGGTTCTTCACCACAGACGAGTGGGAAGCGATGGTCAACGCCGACCTGTACCTCTCGTACGTTCGCACGCTTGACGACATAGTTGACGTCCCCTGGAGACACGGGGGCTTCGATCTGACTGAAAGACCACCTGTTTTGCCCTCGTTGATAGGGTTCGTTCAGCCAGTGAATCAACAGCCACAACCAAGGAGCGAAGTGAACGCCACCAAGAACGATCCCTATGCCGTCAGGAACGACCCCTACGCGACACCGCAACACGTGCACGTCGAAGCCGGAGTGGAACACGGCGCGATGGTCGCCAAGCCGGACATCCTGAAGGAGGAGGTGGCCGACGCGAAGAAGGTCGAGGGGTACTTCAGATTCTTCAGTGGCTCCAAGATGGTCGTGATCGACACCGTGGCGAACACGTACGGAGCCAACCCGACCGATCTGCACGAATCCACGTACGGACTCTTCTTCACCGACGACTCCGGCGGCAAGAACTTCGTGCCGTGGAGTTCGATCGAGAGCATCCAGGAAGACGAGGACGCTCAGGACGACAGCGAGTGATCTACAGCCCCCGCAAGGGGGCACCTGGCGTGCATCGGTTGCACTGTGTATCCGGAGACGGGAAAACACAGCGGGTTCGATTCCCGCTCACGCCACGACATTCATCCGCTGAAGGGAAGCAGTAGAGATGAACTGGGAACAAGAAGGATCAGCCAACTGGGAACCGAGTAACCGTGAACGTACGCCGTTAGGGCCACGACTACGTGAAGGCTGGCAAGACCTGACGGACACAGGCACCAACGTCATCAAGTGGCCTTGGCGTCTCCGCGCGGCCATGAAGTATCAGGCACGTAGGCAGGCCAAGAAGAACAGCCCTCAGGTGTGGTGGGGGCGACAGTTCATCAGGATCGCCAAGTTCCTCACGGCCTGCTGGCTACTGATCGCTACCGCTGACGTGATCTGGTCCAGCACTCGGAGGCAGCACGACTGGAACATCGAGAAGTTCATGTTGTCAATGAGTGTGTACCTCATCGCCGGCATCGTCTGCTGGGCGGACCGCGCTCTGCGGGAGATGGGATTCCGCATGATTGCTGTCGGTACCGCCCCGTCCTACTCGCTGACAATGGGCCGGCATGTTGCGCAGGATCCGACCAACCTCGTTATCCGTACCTTCGATCACAGTGGACGTCAATTTGCTTTCGTCGTCAAGGAGGACTGATGCGTGTTCTTGCTGTTACAGGAGCAGTACTGTTGCTGTCTTCGCTTGTGTGCATCATTTTCAACCTCATCAAGATTCGCGACTATCTAGAAAACATCAATGACGAGCTGAGGCCGTTGGAACGTATCCCACTGAACCCGTTCGCTGTGATCGACAAGCTGAGCGAGATTAACAAGGAGCTTCAGCGCCTGAATTTTCAGCAGAACAAACCACCCATGGGAGGTAGCCGCGATGTCTGAACGTGATGAACGCATCGCCATGGTGGTTGAAGAGGTCATGAAGGTACTGGACACGCATGAACTCGACTACGAAGACATCCTCCTCGCGCTTACGGCATCACAACAGAAGGTGATGCGGGAGTATCTGGGCACCAGGGAGCAGATTCAAAGCATGAAGAAGGTTCTCATGCTGGCTGATCTGGACTTGGTCAGATCTACAGAAGGAGCAGACCCACTGGTCTACGTGGTCGAGATCGACCAGATCCTCAGGTTCGACTACGACAGCGGACAGTGGGTTCGATTAAGGTCATGGAGCGAAGTGACGCTGCATGATGTCGGAATACCGCGAAGTGAGGAGAAGGACTAGTGCCCAAGGATGAGTTGTCAGCGCGACGTGACAAGAAGGTTGAACCGCCGGTGATGGGTGTCGTCTCGGCGGCTGACCATCTGAAGAACAAGCGTGTGTGTCTGGACGTCGCCGGCCGCGTGCTCAATTACAACGTCGCCAGCAACGAATCGGTCAGCAACGACGCGCTCGATGAGCTGGCCGAACGCGTCGCGTACCTCGCTGACCAGTTGATGGAGTACTTCGCATGATGTGCCCAACGTGCAAGCATCTGGGCACCATCAACGTAGAGCTGGCGGCTGCTGGAAAGCCGTTGGTACCCCACACAGCAGAAGACTGTGAATGGCCGGCAGGCGACTCTACAACGGGTCAGTTGGCGTCGTGCTTCTGCCAACACAAGGGAGTTGTTCGGGAAATTAAGGAGATCAAGCTGGACAGCTACGGCCCTGACGTCGGGGGCTTCGGAAAGATTGTGTCCGTCACTGAAGTTGAGGGGTAGTCCCTATGGATGTTGAGTTCGGCAAGGAAGAAGCAGACCACGTCACCAACCACATCGCCATGCTCCGCACCGATCTGGCGAACCAGCTAGCGGTAATTCGGACAGCCATGCAACCTCCTTCTGACGGCGACTACCTCTACGGAACGTTCAGAAACTACGCGGAAGCCATCACCTCTTTTGCCGGCTGTCTGTTGGACATCGCGGAGTTCCTGGACAAGTTCATGCAGGGGATCGACATCACTGCGAGGGCACTGTCCAACACCCCTACGCAAGACAGTTAGAGTTGATCGCATGACAGACGCCATCACCGTGCCGATCACGGCGATTATGGTGCTTGACGCTCGGTATCGCTGGTGGTGGCGTCGTGCGGTCAAGCCTGGCAAGCATCTCCCGTCGGCAGGAATGCTTGATTCAACTGATGAAGACGGAACCAAGCACGTACTCGTACCTGTTTCATGTACCAGGTTCGGACGTCTGATGCGTAGCGAGGGGTTGACCGGTGACTGTCGGCCTGGGCGCTACCTCCTAGTGATAGCTGAAGGGGTGCCACCGCGTCTTGAGAACATACTGGAAACAATTTAAGGACAGTCCGCCACTGTTACAGTGCGCAGTCCTGGTAGAGGGAGGAGCTTGGTTCTTCTCTGTCAAATTCATTGACAACATTGCTCAATGGAACGAATCAGCTGTGAGGTTCTTCTTCTCAGCGGCGCTAATAACGTGGTTCCTGGCGGATCTGTTGCGTTGGAACGTAGAATACGATTCATGCAATCAATCAGAATCTCACGACAAACTCTGAACGCCGCGCGCCTGGCTAGCCATTATGACAACTACCGCACCGCGTTCAACAAGCCGCCTTACAAGCCAGAGGGAACCAATTTCGTGCCAGGGGTGGGCAACACCACCCCTCGGATCGTCTTCGTCGGTGAAGCGCCCGGCGAGAACGAGGATAGGTTGCGTGTCCCCTTCTGTGGCAAGGCTGGCAGGCTACTTGCTCAAGCTATGGCCGATTCAGGACTGAACCGTGCGAGGATTCCTTGGTACATAACGAATCTCGTGAAGTACCGGCCACCAGGAAATAAGCTGTCGCACGAGGTTGCCACGCCGGCATATCCTATGTTGCGTACAGAAATTCAGATCCTGAATCCAAGGATCGTCGTCCCACTAGGACAGTGGAGTACAGCGGCATGGTTCCAGAACTTCAGCATCACTCAGGTGGCGGGGAACATCTACAGCAAGCGGCACGGCGACCACATGATCGAGGTGATGCCGATGCTGCATCCCTCGTACCTCCTGAGGAAGAACGACCCGAAGTTGTTTCAGGACTACGTCACCCTCTTCCGGGAGCTGACGACCTACGTGCGTTCGTCGAAGCAGCAGGCCACACGCTAATCGAGGTGTACGGCGGCTACAGAATCAAGACCACTCAGTGGTGCCATGTGGAGTTGCACCTCCAGATATTCAACTGGCGCCTAGTAGCCGTGGAGCTGGGTGATCATCGTTACCCCGCCAACCTCCGTGGCTGGTGCTACCCGCACAATCAGTTCCTCATCGCTGTCATTCAGGCGTGCAACTGGGACGGCAGGCCAGACACCGAACCGAGTGGATGGGTCCGTGCCATCGACACCATGGCAGTCAGAAGCCGTCCGGACTATGTGGAACGTCATAACGGCGAGCCACTGGCCGGCGTAACACAGATGTAGGAGAAGACAGTGGACATCCCTATCCTCGGACAAGACAACAAGACCACAAAGGACGGTGAGGCGAAGGTAGCCATCCGGCAGGTGTTCGCCGTCATCTGTTCGGAACACGGCATCCTGGCCTACGATGCATCCAGAACACCGCTTCAGGAGAGCGGTATTGTGGCGGCGCACATCAAGATGCACGAAGAGTTCAACAAGCGCGCGGAAGACACGCTGTCGCGGATCAGGGCCAACACCAACGCTCGTGACAAGATGCAGTCGACATCGCTGTGTCAGTGCCCGTGCAGAGACCACACCGGTTGCATCCCGGAAGACCGCGAACACGTCGTCAAGGTGCCCGAAGGAGCCGATGGGTTCCCGTTCCCATCGATGATCTGTTGTGGGCCGTGCCGCGACTACTGGGCCTGGCGTGAAGAGGAGATGGCCAAGCAGCGCGCCGAGTGGGCCAAGCAGGACGAGGAGGCCGGCGAACCACTCCACACGGCGATGGAATGGTCCAAGATGGACAAGCTGTGGGAGATAAGCGACTGGGAAGGGTTCCGCGGCGTGCCGGCCAACGAGCGGATGACCAAGGACACCTACGAGAAGCGCAAGGCACTGTGCGTCGTCGCGCCCAGGGTGCAGCCGTGACCGACCTTGGTGAGATGTTCAAGAAGATCACAGAGTCGGTCGTTTTCACGCAACCGGCATCGCTGGCCTACCAGGGCAAGCGTGGAGCTACAGCCGACGAGTTCGAGAAGATGACCGACGAGCAGCTCGCCAAGTCCGTCACGGCTATCAACCTTCTTCGTGATGCCTGTGACGCCGAGTTCAGACGTCGTCGAGGCAATGGCGGCAAGGTCGAGGACTAAACCGGACTCAAAGTAGCCAGCCCTTCGTGAACAGGGGCTGGCTACTTTGTCATTCACCCCTAGAATGACGGAGACACGATCAGGGGGTGGACATGACCGCAGCGGTTGCCGAAAAGCCGAAGCAGAAGCTCACGAAGGCACAGAAGTCCTTCATCATCCGACAAGCCGTTGAGAAGATGAAGGCTGAGCAGCGGCGCAATCTGCTGATGATGGCCATGCCTCGCCTGGTGATGCCGTACATCCCACATGTGCCGCATCCCACTCAGCAGGTATTCCTTTCACTGGGTAGATACCGCGAGGTGATGTTCGGTGGTGCTGCCGGCGGTGGCAAGTCGGACGCGTTGCTCATGGCGGCGCTTCAGTATGTAGACGTTCCGGGATACGCAGCCTTGTTGCTCCGCCGGTCTTGGCCGGACCTGGTGCTTCCAGGCGCCATCATGGACCGAGCTGGTCAGTGGTTGGCAGACACTCCAGCACGTAAGCGTGATGGTGGCCGCTTGTGGGAGTTTCCATCGGGAGCGCGCTTACAGTTCGGTTACCTGTCCACGGACAGCGACAAGTACCGCTACGCCAGTGCGGAGTTCCAGTTCATCGGCTTCGACGAGCTGACGCAGTTCCCTGAAGAAGACACCTATACGTTCCTATTCAGCCGTAACCGTCGTCCCAAGCTTGCTTGCCTGAATTGCCAAGAGCCGTTGGCGCGGTACGTCAATCGCAGTCGCGGCGAGACAAACCTCTATAAGCACAACACCACCAAGGGGCAGCTTGGCTGTCGGAAGGTCTACCCCGACCCCGCCACACTCCAGCAGTACAAACCAGCCAGTGACGGCACAACCCTGTTTGACGTACCCCTGCGAGTCCGTAGCGCGTCTAACCCGGGCGGCAGGGGTATGGAATGGGTCAAGCGTCGTTTGGTCGATTCTGGGACTCGTAGGGCCGGCACAGTGTTCGTGCCTTCGTACCTCACCGATAACCCGTCGCTCGACCAGGATTCATATCGTGAATCACTGTCCTACCTGAACGCGGTGGAGCAGGCGCGACTTGAAGACGGCGACTGGGAGATGTCGGAGCCAGGCGACATGTTCGACCGCGCCGACTTCCTGTACGTGGAGCAGATGCCGGCCAACGTCGTAGCGCGCGTTCGGTTCTGGGATCTAGCTGCTACCGAGAACCAGTCATCAGACTGGACTGTCGGCGTGCTGATGGCGTTGCTGGACAACGGTTACGTGGTGGTGGAGGACGTGGTTCGCTTGCGTGGCAAGCCGGACACCGTCGAAAAGACCATTCTCGCAACGGCGAAGATCGACGGCGTCAACGTGTCGATCCGGTACGAAGAGGAAGGTGGATCGTCCGGGCTGATCGTCACGGACACCTATCGCAAGCTGCTCATCGGTTTCGACTTCGACGGCTTGCGACCTACTGGAACCAAGGCCGCACGAGCCAAGGGCTTCTCGTCCTATGTGGCATCCAAGAAAGTGCTCTGCCTGCTACGCCCATGGGTGGGCGACTACATGCGCGAACTTGAGGCGTTCCCCAACAAGGGTGTGCACGATGACCAGGTGGACGCCAGCTCTGGCGCGTTCAATGAGTTGGTCATGGGCACCCGCGTTCGATTGCTTGCCTGAATCAAGGAGAAGACATGCCTGATCCATACCGCGTCCACCAAGACGCGCTTCAAGACCTCAAGAATATCGGCAAAGGTGGACACGGTTGGGTCATCCCTAACGGCACGGAGCCGGCTAAGTGCGGCGGTCCCAGGTACTGCCGTGAGTGTTCGTTGGAGCTGGCGCTGACCAAGTCACGTGACCGCGTCGTCATCACAGAGGGGTTGAAGATCGAAGCAGGCGACCGTTTGTTGCTGATCGCCCCTCCGACAGCAACGCAAGCTGACTTCGCCGAAATGGTGGAGAAGATGCGCGCCAAGTTCCCTGACGTTGACATCACGGTTGTGGCCGGCTTCACCGGAGTACAGGTTCATCGCCAGGAACCAGAGTTCTGACAGCTACGATTTAGGGAAACTGAATGGAAGACGAAAACAACGAGGGGAACTTGGCAGGTCCAGAGATTGCGCAGATTATCTGCGCTCTCGCCGGTATTGCCTGCGGTGTGACTGGCACTCTGCTGGTGGGTGGTGTCGGCTGGATGCTGATATTCCTCTGCTTTGTCCTTTTCCTGACCGTGTACATCCTGGGTAAGTGACGTAAGGAGATCCGGTGCCGGAGTTCAAGTTCGCACCTTCGATTGTCAAGAGGGCCATCGGTGGTCGTGTGAACACCGGTGCCGGCAGTCCGACCTCTCACGCCATTGCAGGCTCGACTGCTGCCTTGGTTGGTCCATACGGCTCTGTGTTTGACCCTGCCCGCAACGGCTGGGATGTTGACGAGGTCATGCGCCGCGGTCTCGAACGCGTGATCTGGGTATTCCGGTGTGTTGACGCCATCGCGAGCAATCAGTCGAAGCTTCACATGGTTGTGCGGCAAGGCGATCCGCTCGAAGGGCCGATCGTCAAGGACGTCAACCTGTTCAACCTGCTGAACATGCGAACCAACGACTACGAGACGTCAATGCAGTGGCGGTACCGGCTTTCCGGTCAGCTACTGCTGTCGAAGCGCGGTGCTTTCATCGAAGTAGAGCGAGACGCATTCGGCATCCCGGTTGCGCTGCACCTGTTGCCACCGTCCCATGTGGAGCCAATTCCGCACAAGGACAAGTTCGTCGATGGGTACCGGCTCACGATGGGCGATGGAAGTTACCGCGATCTGCCCAATGAGAAGGTGATCTGGCTTCGTTTGAAGCCACACCCCATCGACCCCTATGCGCAGTTGACGCCGATGACGGCTGCCGGTCTCGCGATGGAGACAGACTGGCTGGCACGGCTGTTCAACGCCAACTTCCTCCGCAACGATGGTCGGCCTGGCCTGGTGATCGGCATCAAGGGCAAGACGAATCCTCAGGATGCGAAAGAGATCAGGGACCGCTTCGGCAGCGGCGGTCCATCTCGCGCCGGCCGTGTTTCAGTCATTGAAGCTGACGACATCGTTGTGCAAGACCTCGGCGCTAATCCGCACGATCTTCAGTACCTACAGACAATCGCAGGCAGCAAAGAAGACATCCTGCTTGCCTTCGGTGTGTCGGAGTCAGTGCTTGGTAACGCCAGTGGCCGAACGTTCGACAACGCCGACGCGGAGCTTGAAGGCTTCTGGTCCGAGACCATGACGTCGCACTGTGACCCGATGGCTCGTGGTCTCGACGACTTGACCGGTAGCACGACGGACAACAAGTTCGTCAGCTTCGACTACAACCGAGTCGCTGTACTTCAGCGGCACAAGCAAGCCAAGCTGGACAAGGCTCTGGCTAACTTCCAGGCCGGCACGATGACGCTTGACGAGTACTTCATCGAAATCGGCAAGGAACCGTGGGATGTGCCGGCGTCACGGGTGATCTACCTGTCCAATGGCGTGGTGGTGGCGCGTGACCAAGAGGACCAGGACGCCGTTGACAAGCTGCTGCCTCAGCCGATCATTCCGGCCATCATGGCTGGTGCGTTGGCTCAAGGAGGACAGCCGCCGGTTGGTGGCGCACCTGGACAACCACAGTTGCCTGGTGCTCAGCCGCCTGTGGGACAGGGACAGCCAGCCATCTCGCAGAACCCTCAGCAGGTCCCTGCCGGCTTCCAGGACATGATTGCCAACCGTGCTCGGCAGTTGGCGTTGACCGCACGTGCTAGCAAGGGTTACACCCCTGTGCGCCCACGTGTCCAGGTCATCGAACGCAAGGAAGGTCATCCCTACGAGACAATCCGTGAACGGTATGAAGGGATGTTCAACGGCGCTATCGAGGTGTGGTCGGTTCAGCAGGCCGACTTCTTCACTGATCGCCTGGACACAACCAGCGTGCGGCGAAACACTCGTCACTGGTCAGTTGACGACAGTACGGAAATCGTCGGCGTCAAGGCACTCGACCCGTCGAAGGTGGTGGACGACAAACGGTGGACCGGTGATCTCGTTCGCGGAATGTCTTCCATGATGTCCAAAGTGGTTTTCCGTGCCATCAAGGACAGCGCAACTCAGATGGACAACATGGGCGTTCTTCGTGTCATGAACGCGAACGGCCTGGGGAGCACGCAGGGGCGTACGAAGGCTGCCAGGGTATACGGGACTACCGAAGCCATGGAAACGGCCGTCACAGACCTCCTGACACCCCTAAACTGGGTCGTCGAACAGGCCGCTACGGCGCAGTTGGCCAGGATCAAGGAGAAAATCGCCACGCTGGACGCTGACGGAAAATCGATGGCGTTCATCAAACGTGAGGTGGCCAGCGCCGCTGGACGAAATTCCGACTGGCGATCCAACCTGGCTCGGTTCCTGACTACTTCACTGGTTGAAGGCGCCCAGTACAAGACGTGGAGTCAGGCTGGCGATCTGGTAGATCACACGTGGAACACCGTCGAAGACGAGAAGGTGCGCCACACCCACCGGGAGATCGACGGAACCACGATCCCCATCGGCGTTGACTTCAAGGTGGGTGGTGAGCATGCACCGTACCCGGCTTACCACGGGCTATCGATGAAGGAAAAGGCCGGCTGCCGCTGCTGGACCGGCTATGCCATCTCGGACAAGGGGGCTGGCGCGTATGACCGGTTGGCAAGCTGACATCGAGCGACTTCACAACCTTCGCGAACAGATGCTGTCAGAACTCACGCGCTATCAGTCCAATTTCAATGTGCCGGTCTACAACTTCGACGGCACGAGGATTAAAAGTGCTGAAGAGCTGGCGGCCGCAACAGGGATGCCCTTATCAGAGGCTGTCGAGCGTATGAGCCGTTACCCTTATGAAAGAGAGGTAAAGGACGTCCATAGCGCCTCTGCTGAAGAAGCGCTATCCGTGGGTGTCGGCACAGTTGTTGAACGAGCGGCGAAGTTGGTTCGCCGCAAGAAGCGAAAGACGAGGACGACATGAGGGTTGTTACCAAGTCGGCTCCCACCGTCACGGTGACCAAGAGCACGATCACCGGTCTGATGACGGACATCACGCCGACGCAGAACAAGCAGTTCCGCTTCGACGGCACTCAGGCGTACTGGAAGCTGGTCACCAACCAGGGCAGCAAGACCTTCGAGGGCGGCAAGCGCCAGCTCTTCATGCCGGGTCAGACCTACACGCAGGCCGAGATCGACGCCGCGTTCCCGGCAGCCACGCTGACCTCCATCACGCCGGCTACCGGCCTGGCCGCCGGTGGCCAGGCCGTCACCATCAAGGGCACCAACCTCGGCGGTGTCACGGCGCTGACGATGGGTGGCACCACGTTCACCTCCATCGTCATCGTGGACGACAACACCATCACGGCAGTCACTCCGGCGAAGACGGCCGGCGCGTACAACGTGGTGGCCACCGACGACTCCGGCGCGACGCCTACGCTGACCAACGGGTTCACCTACTCCTGATCCTTCTCCACTTCAACAACTGAAGCAACAATCCACGGGACCGGTCCGGGGAGCGGACGACTTGCGGCGTCCCTTCCTCGGACCTTCCGCATATAGGAGCTGAATCAGTGGGTACTGAGCACACCGGCGCCATGGTCGCACTGGTGCCTTCCAAGCGCCACATCAACCGTCTGGCTGCCGATGGAGGCGAAGACCCCAACGAGCTGCACATGACGCTTAAGTACCTCGGCAAGGCAGCCGACTACAGCCCTGGCGACCGGCGTGACGTCATCGACTCCGTGAAGCGTGCCATCAAGGGTATGGGGCCGGTAAAGGCTCTTGGCTTCGCAGTCAGCATGTTCAATCCCAAGGCTGAAGAAGCCTGCATCGTGCTCGGCTGTGGCGGCGCCGAGCTGCACGGTGTGCACGAAGCCATCAGTTCCGAAGTGGACGGTGGGCCGGAAGAGCACAAACCCTGGATCCCCCACGTCACGCTGAAGTACACCGGCAATCCTGACGAGGTGGGCGATCACGTCGGCAAAACCGGTCCGATCACCTTCGACAAGGTACGAGTGGCGTTCGGTGGCAAGAACACCGATATCCCCCTCGATGGTGATGCTTCATGGTCTGAAGACGACGAAGAGGGGCTGAAGGAAGACTTCAACGCCTTCATTGAGTACAAAGACACTCTGACCGACCTGGAGGAAAAGAAGCTTCGCCATGTGCGCACTGAAGCAGGCGTACATCGGTTCCACGCTCCCATCGGTAGCCCCATTGTTGGCCATGGTGGGTCTGACCACGCCCTGACGTCGTTCAAGGTGATCGAGTCCGACTATCACGGCTTCGACAAGGTGGAGGACCACCACGGCGGTCAGTACTACGTGGGTAAGTGGCCGGGTGAGAGGGGTGTCTGGGTAACTGATGCCAAGGACGACAACAACGTCATCGCTCACGCTGCTGATGAAGCCGGCGCGCTGACGGCGTTGGATGCCGCCATCAAGAAAGGCGGAGGCACAGCGCTTCACCACGTGAAGCCGAAGCCTGCTGGCCCTTCAGCGCGTGAAAAATTGCGCAATGCAGAGGTGATGCACGGTAGCGACCGCAGCAAGTGGACACCCAAGCAGCGCGCCGATGCAGCCAAGTTGGAAGCCCAGGCGGCTACAGAACACGGCGGAGAGTCTCCCAAGGAAGAGTACGACCGGCTGACTGCACTCCCGCTCTCTCAGCAGACACGAGCCATTCAGGCCCGTATCAGGACACTAGGCAATCTACGCGAGAACACCGGCGTAGGACGCGACGAACAAGCAAAGTACCCGCATATCAAGCCAGTTGCTTCAGAGTACGACGACTATGAGAAGTTCAAGGGGGCTGACGGTAAGGACTACTACCTCCACAAGACCGGACGTAAGTGGGAAGCCGTTGACGCCAACGATCACTCCATCATGTCCGGCAGTCGTGACGATGTTCTTAGCTCTCTGAACTACTACGCCAGCAAGAATGCGAGCGCAACTTCTGCTCGCGGTAGTGCTTCATCGAATACAGGTGATGGTCTCGACAAGATGACTCTCGCACAGTTGCGTGAAGTAGCGCGTCAGGAGCTGTCCACTGGTACGAAGATCGGTACTCGTGCCGGCCTGATCAGCGTTATCCGTAAGCAGCGTGAAAACAGGGCCAAAGCACCTACCGCAGCATCGTCAGAGCCGAAGGATACTGTTCGACTGAAGCCACACCAGCTCCGTCCTGGTATGCGCGTTCAGGTGCGCAAGTACAAAGACGGCCAGGATATGGGTGTCGAGTGGGACCGCATCGGCATGTTGTCTAACCAGCGTGCGCAACACAGGGTGGGAATGGCCCATTTCTCTGCTGGCATGTACACGGTCTACAACTCACGTGGCGAGCACATCACTTCGCTGTCGCCGAACAGCAGTATGGTCGCAGACGCTTCATCTGGTGAAATACCCTCGGCACGCCCACGTCTGATGAGCTTGGGCGCGTTTGGTTCTGAGCGTGTTCTGGTTCCGTCTACGCACGCAATCGAAGAGTACGGCTTGCCTGAACCGCAGGTACTCGAACACGCCGGCAACTCCATCGACCCAAACGATCCAAACTACGGCCGTCCGGCTATCGCTCGGGAGATTCAGGCCCGTCTCGACAGGGAGACCAGGCCTGGTGTAAGAGACCAGCTTCAGAAAGAGCTTGACAACTATAACCGAATGAGTGCTGTTCCTTCAGCTAGCGTTCCTAAGACAGAGCGAGAACACCAGGCGGCATTCGAAGCTACTAGTCGACCGCTTGGTGTCAGTCGTGCTCAAGCCGCTAGTAGTGGTCTTGAACACGGTGTTTCGAAGGAACGTGTAGATGAAGGTGAGCAAGAAGTTCTTGACGCTGTAAAGAGGCTCGTTGGGAACGACCCCAGTAGTGAGTACGCTTCCATCGCTGATGTCCGCGATGAACTTGCCATAAGAGGGTTCACTACTGAGGAGCAGGACGCCGTCTTTGAACGCATGGCGTTGGCCAGTTACAAGAAAGCATCGCTTATCCCTCAAGCGAACACCAAGGCGGTTAGCGCCAGGGATCGACAGAACGCCTTCGTCTTTCGCAAAGTCCGTGAGTCTGTTGCGGCTGGTAACAAGGAGCCGTATGACGAGATCACGGCAATCAAGCTGCGTGGTGCGGATGAAAACAAGCCTTTGGAACCAGTTGAATCGCCCGAGGATGTAGCTTCACGTCTGATCAATTCTGAGTATCACAACATCATCCGTAACAATGAAGGACCCAACGACACCAGCGATGCGCTCCGTGCTATCAGCTCTGAGGTCGGGGCACGCGTCATCTCGCACGACGAAGCAGTTCAGCGGTTGAACAATCTCCGCAGCTCCACGACGGACAAATACGAGAAACAGTCCATCGGTGCGCTGATAAATGTGGTTCGAAAGACGAAGCCTCAAGAGCCTTCTGTACATCAGTCTCAAGTCAATAAGATTGACGCGCGCGTGCACAGTGACGTGCTCAAGCCTGTGTCTTCGAAGTTCCCTGGCTGGGATCGGTTCCGTGGCAGCGACAACAAGTATTACGACCTCGGCAAGGCCGATGACGATGGTCGTTGGTATGCCACTGGTCGTGGAGGCTGGGACGAGATCGTAGCTTCTGGCGATTCACGAGATGAAGCTCTGGCAGCCCTAAACGCACATCTGATGGGGAAGGGTGATTCGAGCATCGCCAGGGGAGATGGGCCGGATGTGACGACGGCGGCCAGGAATCTCCAGGCGAAGATCAAGAAATCACAATCTCGGAAGCCTACTGTTCTACCGTCTGTACCGCCTGTGTCAGATGCCTTGCGCGCTCGTGCTGCGCAGTCACCGACCATGCGGTCGATGTTGAACCGACCGGCGTCGAGTGAGATTAGATGGGTAGACAGGGCAGGTCGTCCTGTCCCTAACCCGTCACAAGTAGATATCGTTCGAGGGAATGTTCGTCAGGCAAAGACGGTCGAGCACGCTCTTCAGATCGCCTACAAAGTGTCTGGTGCTTCAGCCGCTGGAGAAGCAGGTGGCTCGGCACTGTCCAGCACATTCAACAGCGCACATCCGCGTGGAGGCAAGGGATCTGCTGCCGGCGGCAAGTTCGTGAAGAAAGGCAGCGGATCTCCGAAGAAGGCCGTCAAGTCAACAGGCAAGAACAACAGCAGCATCAAGAGTGGGCTGAAGAGAGGTGCCAACGGACCTGATGTGAAGAACCTTCAGCACGCCTTGAACGCTGCACTAGGAGCAAACCTCGCCGAGGACAGCAGTTTCGGACCCTTGACGGAGGCCGCGGTTCGTGGAGCACAGAAGGGTCTCGGACTTCCGGTCACCGGTGTGGCTGATCAGCGTCTACTTGACGCACTGAACGGAAAGGTCGCTTCCAAGCCGGCGGTGAAGGCAGCGAAGAAGGCAGTCAAGCGGAGCGCGAAGAAGGCGACCAAGAAGTCCACTAGCCGGCGCCGTACCGCAAGCACACAGACAACATCTCAAACTTCCACAGTTGGCGGTCGTGAGGTCGAATCGCAAGGTCAGGCGACCAAGCACAAGTCCATCGTGGACAGAGCGTTCTTCATCTGCAACAAGGCTGCCGTCATAACACCTGGCGGCAGAGTCGGTGACGACTCATCACACAACTTCTCTCCTCGGCAGAACTGGGTAGATAAGGTCGGCGGTCTTCCTAAGTACATCCGCGAGATTCGAAACGCCCTGGTGCGCAGCGGCCACAGCGAGTCGGAGGCGACGTCGCTGGCCATTGGTGCTGTCAAACGATGGGCACGCGGTGGAGGCAACGTGAGCGCCAAGGTTCGTGCTGCTGCCGCCGCTGCTGTAGCAGAGTGGGGAGCAAAGCGGGCATCAGCCCACGCGCATTAGGTCTTTCAAGTCGAGTACGATGCATTCAGTTGACAAACACCGGGAGTAGTCGTGGGACTCGAATACAAAAGCGTCACTGTCGGTGGCGTCACGCAGGTAGAAAACAAGGGCAAGGGCCATGTTCGGGCCTTCGTCTCTGTCACGGGTATCGCGGACAACGTCAAGGACGTGATTCTCCCGGGCGCGTACACCAAGACGCTGAAGCAGCGCACTCCCAAGGGTGCGTGGGGCCACGACTGGAAGACGCCGACCGCCAGAACCGAGGAAGCTGTCGAGCTGCCCCCAGGTCACCACTGGCTGCCGAAGCAGCTCAGCAACGGTCAGCCGTGGCCTGAAGAGGCCGGCGCGCTCATGGTGGACATGAAGTTCAACCTCGACACTCAGCGAGGGCGAGAAGCCTACAGCGACGTGCTGTTCTTCGGCCCTCAGCAGGAGTGGTCGATCGGTTACCAGGTACCTGAAGGCAAGGCATACAAGAAAGACGGCAAGCGGTACATCAAGGAAGTCGACCTCTACGAGTACTCGCCCGTCCTGTTCGGCGCGATGAACCACGCCCGTACCGCAAACGAGCCCAAGTCCGTGCAGGATGCTCAGCTCGCGTTCAAGGTGCTCGGCGGTGCGGACATCGCAGAGATGCAAGACCTCATCATCCAGATCAAGGAGTTCCGCGACTCAATCGGCGACCTCAGCAACGAAGCAAGCGACGGCGAGGCTGACGTTGAGTGGGACGGCGACGAAGAGGCCGCGGAAGACGACGAGTTGGACGACGAGTTCGAGGACGAAGACGAGGAGAAGGCTGACATCGTCGATCTGCTCCGGAAGAACCTGATCCAGACCGAACGGCTGTTGAGCGCGTTGGAGGAGAAGGAAGACACCGGCAGCAACACCGACGAAGGATTCAGTGCGTACATCGAGGCAAAAGCGACGATGTACGACAACGTCACCGAAGCAGCGTCAGAGGCCGAAGAAGACCTCGACGAGGACGACGTTATGGCCCTTCAGGAGGCCGCAGAGGAGTTCGACGACGCTGTTGATGGTGGGGACACCGAATCGGCCGAAGAAGCCGGCAGCAAGCTTCTCGGGGTTGTGGAAGAACTGTTGGACAACGACGGTGACAGCAGCTTGAGTGAAAAGCTCGCGGTGCTGGCACAGGTCATCGTCGACCGGCGGTCCTTCATGGACGCTGAAATCAAGCGGCAGCACGGTTTTCCGCTGTCCTTCAAGACCGGAGCACCGATCACCGGCGAAGTTGGCGTGTCGTCGTTCGTGGGCAACCTCGAAGACGATGCCTTGATGGCGTTGGGCCAGTACGCCAGTGAGAAGGACGACTACGTGTCGAGTTGCGTCGTTCGAGAGATGAAGGCGCGTGGGATGTCCTACGGCGCGAAGCCCAAGAAGAGGACTGGCATCACGCCTGGTGCCAGTTACGACGGCAACGACAACGAGATGGATTCCGACGCCGACGAAATGAAGCCGAAGAAGCGGCGTAGTGGTGCTCCTATGGCACGAACTGGAACCAAGGAGGAAGGCGCCGGCCTGTCCACCAAGAAGAAGTTCAGCCAGAGGACTCGTGACAACTACGCGGCATCAGGCGACGCCATGCCGGACGGTAAGTACCCGATCAAGACTCAGAAGGACTTGGACAACGCGGTCAACGACTACAACCGCACCGGTCAGCCTGCTGACGTCAAAGCTCACATCCTGAAGCAGGCCAAGAAGTACAAGCTTTCACTCCCATCCACCTGGCAGGACGAGAAGTCGGCGGACTACGTCAAGCTCGACAACACAGACCTCGTGGAATTCAAGTCTCTCCTCGCCGGCTTGGAAGAGGTGGCGCTTGACTACGAAGATTGATAGGGATGCTGAGTTGGTTCTGGTAGCTCACCAGCGCCATACGAAGGGCCACTGCCTGTGCGGATATTTCGAGCTGGGCAGGTCCTTCGCAGCACACCAGGTAGCCAAGCTCCGCGAAGCAGGGTTGCTTAAGGACTGACAACACGTGTTCGTGTTTTAATGGACTCAAAGGTTCCGCAGGCGGTGTCGACCGGCCACGGCGTTACCTACACACCAGATACTTCAAGAGATGAAAGGTGCAAACAGATGTCGCCGGTGGCCGAACTGAAGACCATCCTCCGCGAGAAGAACTCGCAGATCCAAGCGTTCTTGGACAACGGAATCAAGATCGACGGCAACAACGTCGAGGTCAAGTCCGAGGACAAGGCCAAGATTCAGACCATCCTCGCCGAGGCGCGCGAGATCAAGTCCCTGCTGGACATGCACAAGTTCGGCGTCGACACCGGGCGTCTCCTGGACTTCAAGGACAGCGACGGCAGCAAGGCCGTCGAGGCGATGGCCGGCGGCTACATCCGCAACATGGGCACCAAGAGCCTCGGGCTCCAGTTCGTGGAGTCGAAGGAATTCCAGGAGGCCAAGGAGAACAGCGACGGCATCATGCGGTCACCGTTCTCCATCGAAGCGCACGACATCACCGGCGGTCGGCTCCAGCGCAAGGACATCTACGGCGACCTGTCGTCGCACGCCATCGACCTCGGCGTCGGCACGGTGGTCCAGTTCGACCCCATGGTGCCGCGTCAGCAGCGAGCGACCCGTGTCCGCGACCTGTTCCCGGTGGCGACCACCAGTGCCAACCTGATCGACTACTTCCGAGTGACCGGCTTCGTCGAGCAGCAGGGCAAGGGCAACGCGCAGACGGTTCCCGAGCGCTCCGGCGGCACCTTCGGCCTGAAGCCGCAGTCGAACCTCGTCTTCGAGTCGGACGGCGCCCCGGTGCGCACGATCGCCCACTGGGAGGCGATCCACCGCAACGTGGTCCAGGACGTCCCGCAGCTCATGGCGACCGTCAACAACGAGCTGCTGTACGGTCTGGCGCTGGTGGAGGACGACCAGATCCTGAACGGTGACGGCAGCGGCAACAACCTGCGCGGCCTGATGAACACCAACGGCGTGCAGCTCTACCCGGCGGCCACCAACGAACTGCGGTCGGACTCCCTCCGCAAGGCGACCACGCTGGCCGTGCTGGCGAACTACGCTCCGACCGGATACGTGCTGCACCCCAACGACTGGGAAACCCTGGAACTCCAGAAGGGTTCCGGCGACGGGCAGTACATGCTCGTGACGAACATCGCGATCGGCGTCAACGCGCAGGTGTGGCGTCAGCCGGTCGTCGAGACACCGGCCATGACCGAAGGTCAGTTCATCAACGGTGCCTGGGGCATCGGCGCGCAGCTCTACGACCGTCAGCAGGCCAACGTCCGCATCGCCGAGCAGCACGCGGACTTCTTCCTGCGCAACGCCGTCGTGATCCTGTGTGAGGAACGGCTGGCGCTGACCGTCAAGCGCCCGGAGTCGTTCGTCATCGGCACGTTCGGCTAAATCATCCAGCAAGGCGTACCTTCGGGTACATGCTCATCATCATCAACGGTGGCCCCCACGAGATCAGCGAACTGAAGACCGCGTTGGGCCTCACCGCAATCGAAGCAGAACTTCAGTCCCTCAATCGGAAGGTGCACAAGATGGACAGTGAAATCCAGCAGCTCGATTCCGTCGTCGAAGGTCTCGGTACAGCGATTCAGGAACTCAACGACGCCGTGACGACCGTCATCCAGAAGCTCGACGACCTGACCACCAACGGCAACCTCAACGCGGAAGACCGCGCCGGCATCGACCAGGCCCTCGGCACGCTCAACGCCGCGCAGAACCAGGTGTCGCAGACGCTGGCCGCCGCACAGGCCGCCGGCTCCATCACGCCGCCGGCCGCCGAGCCCAGCGCCGAAAGCGGCGGTGGTGAGGCGCCTCCGGAGGGAACCCGCAAGGGTGTGAAGAAGCACTGAATATTTCGGCAACGGCCGGCGAGAAGAAGCGGCTATCGGTTTCGGCCGGTGGCCGCTTCTTCGTAGACTGAGTACATGCCAGACGAACCGCAAGACATGACGCTATCTCCCAGTGGAGGGAGACCAGCCATCCTGTTCAGCGAATGGGCTGGCCGCGTTCCACAATCAGGAAGCTTGTTCGACGAGATGCCGCAAGATTGCATTCTTGATGGACATGCCTATAACGCTTGCAGGAGAGGACACCTCAGTGGCGGTGCAGAAGAAGACCAGGCGGCCGGTGGTTACCTCCACTCGGCCCCAGACATCGACCTTCCCAAGTGGGAGGGAGAGTACCGAGGACGTCGATGAGGTAACCCCTGACTCCGAGGAGACGGAAGAGGAGTTGGAGACCGAAGAGCTGGAGGATTCAGCGGATGAAGCCATGGCCGAGGAAGTTGATATCCCTCGTCCTTGGCTGGACGACCCGAGGTGTCCGCACGACGCTATCGTGGTTGGGCCTGGCGAACCCATCCGAGTGACCGGCGTCATCACCGGCCAGATGGTCCGTGTGGACAAGCAGGTCGTGCGAGCGTTCCAGCGTCCGCGTACCAGCGGTTGGTACTTCACGCTCATCTACTCGCGAGGGACGCAGGTCCCCTTCACCAGGGTTCAGTCTGTGAACGGTAATGAGGTGCTGCACGTGCCAGCACGCGTGCCAGTGCACCGGATCGACAACATCAGCTACCCGGCTGCGACGACATCGGACGGCTTCTCACTGCCGTCTTCGTTGATCGCCTGAATGGGAAGGGGAGGATGATGGCACTGATCAACTTGCAGGATCTGCTGAACCGCATGGACAACCCTGCAATCACTGATTCGGAAGAGAGCTACATAGAAACCGTCATCCTCCCTGGTGTTCAAGAAGAGTTGGAGTCCTACTGCGGTAGGCCGCTAGAGCGGAAGCAGGTGCGCGAACGGCTGAACCCAGATTGCGAAGGCTACGTGTGGTTCAGCATGACTCCGGTGTGGCAGATCATCAGTGTCGTGCACGCCGATGGAACGCCGGCTTCCTACGCCCCTCCTGCTGTCCCCGCCTACGTTCCCTCCACGGATCCGAACATCGCTGACATCGACCTGGTTGGTAGCGCTTGGTCGGAGTTCACCTACAAGGCTTACATTCAGCCGCTGAATCCATACGGCATCTACTTCAACGCCGCTCCGTTCTACTACGTGACGTACATCGCCGGCTTGGACATCAGTAACGATGCGTCGGCCAAGAGCGAGATGTATGAAGTAGCCAAGCGTCAGGTCAACGAAATGTTCGTGAAGGACATGGGCATACGCCACGGCTCCGTCGAGCAAGCGAACAACGCCGACACTCGCCCTCCAATGTGGACACCTGACGAACTGGTGAAGTTCGACCGATACCGGAGGCGGATAGCGGTATGACCGCGCTGGAAGGTCTGGCCAACACCATTAGGGGCATGGACGAACGAGTCCGCAACCCGATGGGTGTATGGCCGCGTGTAGGCAACGTGGTGGCGAGAATGAACGCTAAGGCATTCGCTACCAAGGGTGCGTCTACCGGGAAGCCCTGGGCGCCTCTGGCGGCGTCTACAGTGGCCGAGAAGATGAAGCATGGCTGGCCGTCTTCTCCGTTGGTGCGTACCGGCAAGATGAAGGCGTCCTTCACTGGCAGGCCGATGGGTATCGAGCGGTACTACGGCAAACAAGCCGTCTACGGAGCTGATGGTCAGATCCCTATCTGGCAACAGAAGGGGACTCGCCGCCACGGTCGGCGCCATATCCCTCCACGCTTGATCCAGAAGTTGGATCCTCAAGCCAGAGCGGAGATCAAGAAGATCATCGTCGGCTGGGTAGTCAAGGGAGTTGCGTCGTGACCGGGCTGTCCAGTGTCACCGGTGGCGCCGAAGAGCTGAGGCAGAAGTTCGCCAGATTCTTCGAGGCTGTCACACCTCCGGTGATCGAAGCGGCTTGGGAAGAGTACGACATCGATCCTTGGCTGCTCCCCAAGTTCGCGGTCTATGACGGTGTTGACCCCATGAAGGTCACCAGTTTTCCAGCTCTCTGTTCTGGCGCTTCGACCGACACCAACCACACAGTGACCGATATCAACGCGGACGGCTCCATCGAGACATGGCCTGTGTATTCGTGGTACGTCGCAGTGGTCGCTATGACGCCGTACAACCGTGAGACGAACAAGTGGGCAGATCCGGATTACGACAACTGCATTCGCTTGATGAATCGCCTCACAGCGATCGTGCAGAACGTCCTCATCAACAGCCCTGGTCTTCTCGATCCCGATACCGTATCCCTGGATAGATCGAGCATCAATACCACATACCACGATGTGCTTCCTGCAAGTGGTGCACCGCGGAAGTGGGTTTCCTCGTCAATCATGACGATGACGGTCAAGCAAAGAGCAGTGACGTGGCAACCGAAGATAGGCACCGTGAATCAAACCATGGTCTTGCCCGGAATACTCACAACGTAGGGGGATTCACCCATGTGGAAAGTGGTCTTTAACCCCAGCGAGGGGCAAGACATCGTCGTGGACAAGGACGGGCACTACTGCTCCCCACAGTCCTGGGCTGCCGGCTTTTCCAGCGTGGTAGACCCTCTGGTCGGCGCAGGGAAGCTCATCAACATCGACGTCTCGCATCTGGATCGGGACCACGCCAATCCCGACGTTATAGTTGTGGCAGACAGAGTTGACGAGTTGAACGCGCAGCGTCAAGCAACGCAAGCGGTTCAGCAGCAGGACGAGGAAAACACAACGGGCAGCACGGATAAGAAGAAGAGGAAGTGATATGCCAGGCGTAATCGTTCAAACTCAAACGCTGTCCGGCCCATCGACACCGCTGCGTGCACCGGACGGACAGTTCTTCGTGGTCGGGCTCGCCGAACGCGGACCCACAAACGCGGTGTTCCCACTCCGGGGTATGCCGGACTACACGCGGTACTACGGCGACCGTGTGTCCTACGGCGCGCTCTACGACCAGTTGCTGACCTACTTCAACGAAGGCGGACAGCAGGCGTACGTCGCTCGTGTTGTCGGTCCGGCAGCAACCGTGGGGTCGTTGACACTGCTCGACCAGGCTGGGTCTCCGCTGAACACCATCCGAGTCGACGCGGCCAACGCCGGCTCCTGGTCGACACAGCTTTCTGTCGAGATCCAGGCCGGTTCGTTGACGAACACGTTCCGGATGATCGTCACGCTCAACGGCGTTCAGGTGCACAACGTCAACAACATCTCGTCACCCTCGGACGCTGTCAACCAGTTCGCAACGTCGCCGTACATCAAGGTGACCAACCTCGGTTCCGCGACAGCAGCACCGGCGAACAACCCGGACGTCGTTGCAGCAACAGCACTGAGCGCCGGTGCTGACGACCGGACCAGCGCGACGGACACCACGTTCGTGAACGCACTCGCGCTGTTCAACTACGAGCTGGGAGACGGTTCGGTCGCCATTCCTGGCAAGGCTGCTACAGCCATCTGGACGGGCATCAACGCTCACTGCGTTGCCAACAACCGTATCGGGCTGTTGGCCGCCGTCCAGTCGGAGACGAAGTCGAACCTGCTGAACCGTGTGGCCGAAGTGGACAGTGAGTACTGCGGTCTCTTCGCACCATGGATCCGGATCAGCGACGGTGCCGGCTCCTACCGCACCATCAGTCCGGAAGGCTACGTAGCGGCCTGTCGCGCCAAGGCCCACGATCAGACCGGACCGTGGAGGGTGCCGGCAGGATCGCTCTCATCGGCGAACACTCTGGTCGGCCTGGACGTCATCTACACCCGACAGGACAGCCAGGATCTCGACGATGGCCGGGTAAACGTCATCAAGACGGTGGCCAACACGATCCGGCTGTATGGCTGGCGCTCGTTGTCTTCATCCGATGAATACAAGCTTCTGCACAACAGGGATCTCCTGAACTACCTCGTCGTGCAGGCGCAGGCCAAGCTTGAGGACTCGCTCTTCAAGCCGATCGACGGCAAGGGCCAGCTCCTGAACGCGGTCAACGCATCGATCGTCGGCCTGGTCGACCCCATCGCACGTGCCGGTGGTCTGTACGCACTCCTGGATCCGACTGGTAAGCAGGTCGACCCTGGATACAAGGTCGTCACGGACAACTCGGTGAACACGCCGGCACTCCTGGCGCTCAACCAGATCGCTGCTCGCCTGCTGGTGCGCATCTCGCCGGTCGGCGCTCTCATCACGTTGACCATCGTCAAGGTCAACAACCAGGCCGGATTCTGAGGGGCACAACATGGATTCAGTCAATCAATTCCTGGTAACCGTCGAGGGCATCGACGGGTACTTCATGACGTTCGAGGGCGGCAACATCACGTCGCAAACGAACAAGATGTACGACGGCGGAGCGACTATTCCGTCCGTAGTAGCCAACCGGCCGTTGGTGGACGATGTCACGGTGACGCGCGGATACGAACCGCTCCGCGACGAAGACATCATGACCGAGATGCGTCAGCTCGTCGGGGTGTTCACCACCACGCTCAGCAAGACGCCAACCGACCGCAACCTCGTGGTGACCGGTCGGCCCATCGTCTACCCCAATGCTTTGCTGAGTGGCTTCCAGGAGATCAACGCGGACGCCAACGGCACCGACGCCGGTATCTGGGGACTCGTGTTCACGGTGCCCAGCGTCCGGTAATACCGCACCACTGTTTCAGGGAACCATCGGTAAGCCACCTGTAGAGGCCGTAGGCGGCAGCGAACCACCAGACCCATAGTCGTACGTGGGCGCGGAGGTTCTAAGCCGCCTACGGCCTTTTACAGGGCCAATTCAACGAGTGAAAGGCAAAAGGTCGTGGCGACCAACACAGGCAAGGTCAAGACGGTGGGGCGAGCAGGCACACCACCGAAGCAGGACGAGGCGTTCGAAAACCTCGAACTGACAGACGGAGAGATGGACTTGGGAACCGTCTTCGACGACTTCATTCAGGAGATCAACCGTACTGTCACCAAGAAGCCGAAGAAGTACAAGGTGCCGGCGCGGCCCAACGTCGTGCTGGAGTTCGACGTCAACGTCGACTACCCGGTGTACCAAGCGTGGATCAAGAAGTGCACCAAGGGCAAGGGTGACAAGGCGGAACTGGACTACAAGGCTTTCGCCGCCATCGTCCTGAGCCAGAAGAACATCGGCATCTGGTTCGGCGACGTGAAGATCACCGATGTCAAGGGTGACGGCCACGATCTCATCCTGGCCGACAAGGTGTTCCACAACATGATCGGTGTGATGGTCGGAGGTACCAACGCGGCCATCAAGAAGTTGTTCGGAGCGGACAGCGACGTCGTGAACCTGGTCGTCAAGTTGGTCGACGACTTCGGCTACACACTCGGAGCCGATGGCGCTGAGGAAGGCGACGAAGATTCCCCTTTGGACGACTAGCCGCCGCGTACAAGGCTAGTTCGTACCTGAGGCTGGCCGCGCGGGTTGGCAAGTACTTCCACATCGATCCGCTGATGGTGTTGAAGAGCAGCTATACGGACTTCCTGGTTCGGTTGGCGGCCTACAACTACATGCAGGACGTTGAAGAGGCTGAAGAAGCCAAACGTCGTGAAGCGGCTGAAAAGGCCACTAGAAAACGATGAGTGAGGGCAGGGACCGATGACAGCGCCAGGTGGCGATGAAGAAGATGTCACAGTCAGGCTCAAGGACGAGTTCTCGGTCCCTGCCCGCACTACCCGCGAAGAGGCGGAGCTACTAGATAAAGCGATTAAGAGGCTGAATCGCACTCTGCTTGCCTACAACAAGCGGGTCACCGAATCCACAGCAAAGACTCTGGAGTTCGCGGCTGCTCTGAAGACAGCGTCCGCAGCAGCCGACCCTCTTGGCGAAAAGCTGAAGCACAACAACGAGACGATCAAGGACTACAACCAGACCATCAAGAAGTCGAAGGATGAGACAGAGAAAGCTGCCAAGGCTACGGAGAAGCACGCTGACGCAGCGAAGAAGGACGAGAAGGAACAGGGCAAGCTGCTTAAGGTCTTGAAGGGCATCCCTGGTGTGCTCGGCAAGATATGGGGGCCGCTGTTCATGGTGGGCAAGGGTTTCGCCTTGCTCGGAGCAGCCGGCGGCATCCTGTTGGCTGTCAAGGGAGCCGTCGCATTCATCTCTGCGGCAAGCAACCTGCTAGCCATAGCTGGATTGCTACCTGTGGCGTTGTTCAGTCTCGTGGCGGCCTTCATGACTTTAAAGGTAGCCACTGGTGGTGTTGGCGACGCTATAAAGGCGCTCGCCAGTGGTGATGCCGCTGGGCTAGAAGCAGCACTTAAGAAGCTGTCCCCAGCCGCTCAGCAGTTCGTTAAGTCGATCAAGCCATTCCTGCCGCAGTTCAAGGCCATCAAGCAGGCTGCTCAGCAGAATCTCTTTGCTCCGCTGAACCAAGGCTTCACTGATGTACTCACGAACCTGCTTCCGATATTCAAGACCGGCATGTCAGGCATCGCCAACGTGTTCGGCAGTATCGGACTTCGCATAGAGAAGTTCCTTGCCAGCATCAAGGGCAAGAGACTCTTCTCTGACATCTTCGACTCAGGCCGCATCTCGGCAGCTAACTTCGGCGCTGCTGCTGTTCCGATCCTGACCGGTCTGAGCGATGTCGTTCATGCGATGAAGGACAACTGGACCAACCTGACTGCTGAGATCGGACGTGGCGGGGTCAAGTTCGGTGAATGGCTGTCGAAGATATCTACCGATGGCTCGCTTGAGGCAATGTTCAAGCGAGCAGTCGATTTTGCCAAGCAGCTCTGGAGTACAGGCAAGGACATCTGGAGTATCTTCCACGGGCTGGGCAACATCCTGAAGGCCGGTTTCGACTCAACTGGCTTGACAACCTTCATCAAGTTGGCCGCGGAGTTCGTCAACAGCGCTCAGGGCTTCCAAGACATATCGCAGATCTTCGACACTCTCGCGCAGCTTGGTTCGGCTGTGGCGCCGCTGTTCAACCAGTTGGCCGATGTCCTCCTGCAATCCGTCATCCCGGCCATCGCGCCCATCGTCAACGGCTTGGCTCCCGGTCTGGTCGCGCTAGTCACTGCCATCGGGCAAGGCTTGCAGATGCTAACGCCGCTCTGGGGTCCATTGGCTGAGGCGATCACTGCTGTCCTGACGGCACTGACGCCGATCCTGCCGGTACTGGGGCAGTTCTTGAGTCTGGTGGGGAAGGAACTTACGCTGATCCTCCAGTACCTTGCTGCGATCCTGCCGCCGGTAGTTGAAGTGTTGAGCACGCTCTTCGGAACCTGGCTCGGTCTCGTCAACCAGCTTGCTTCGGCGTTGCTTCCGCTGTTGATCCCTCTGATTCAGCAGATGGCAGATTCGTTCACGCAGTTTGCTCCGGTACTCGCACAGATAGCGCAGGTATTCCAAGACCAGTTCGCAGCGGTGCTGCCTGAGTTGGCTCAGAACTTCGTCGCCTTGATTCCACCGTTGCTACAGGTTGGCCAGCAGTTGCTTCCAGCTCTACTCCAGGTCATCCTTGCCATCCTGCCTGAGCTTCCGGACCTGATCGGTTCCGCTCTGTCGTTGGTGGTTGCCTTCAGTAAGCTCCTGCCGGCGATCGTTCCACTAATTCCTGTCTTCATTCAACTCATACAGAACATGTTGGTGTTCACTCCAGTTGTTGTCGGAGTCATCTGGATTCTGGCGAAGATGGCAACCGCGTTCTTCGCCACTCTGGGTGTCGTCATCAACTTCGTGGTTTCGATCATTGCTTGGTTCGCCAAGATTCCTGGAGAGATCATCAGCGCGTTGGCAGGCGTGGTTTCAGCCATCACCTCGCCATTCCGGAATGCCAAGGACAACGTGATCGGCATCATCAACGACATCAGGGGTGCGATCAGTGACTTGATGAGGTCGATTGGTGGCGTCGGTGGTGCTCTTAGCAAGTTGAATCCCTTCAAGGCGTTCGGTGGCCCAGTTGTCGCCGGTCAGCCGTACACGGTTGGCGAGATAGGCAAGGAGATGTTCGTTCCCAACATCGGCACGCCGTACATGATCGGTCAACACGGTATGGAGACAAGAACCTTCGGCAGCGCAGGCACCGTCATCCCGTCCTTCATGTTGGAGTCGATGGACAGGATGGCTAAGTCTGCTGAGAGGCACGCTGCCCAGTCGGAGGCCGCCGCTGCACAACAGGGTGACCGAATCGCTGCGATGTCCGGTGCACGTCGCTCTGAGGGCGCCGGGGACACCCACTACACAACGAACCAGTTCAGCTTCGATGGAGCAGTGTTCAAGGACGAAATCGACGTAGAGAAGGCAGTACTTAAGGCGCTGAAGAAGGCTGAGCGCGATAAGAAGGAGCGCCGTTAATGTCGTTCACGAGAACTCAGCTTGTAGCGGTGCGACGCATCGTGCAGGCTGGAGCGGTTTTCCAGGAAAATATTTCGCGTATGACCATCGCGCCGGACAACAACTCTGGTGTGACCATCAGAGTTCCCTTCGCGCCGAACGAAGTGCAGCATGAGGAGAGAGGTAGCGAGTGGGCAGTTCTGACGCGTCCACTGCTTACCCCAATCCTTGTTCGTGCCAGGGCACGGCTACCTCAGATGTCTTTCGATCTGACCATCGTGGACAAACAGGTATTCGTCAGCCAGGGCAGCTCATTCTGGCTGGACGCCGAGACAACTATCACGCAGCTTGACTCGTACGCCACATCAGGGACGCGCTTGCGCGTTTCATACGGTCAATACGAGTCTGGCCTGTGGTACATCACGTCGTTCTCATTCAAGACTGAAAGGTATGGCCCCAGCAACGAAGTCGTTCAGGCCATGGCAAGCCTTGTGCTGCGCCGGGCTGGAGATGCCATCGACGCAGTTGGTCCACTGACTGGAGGAGTAAAACCGAGCCAGCCATCGCCAGCGCCGGCACCACCTCCACAGCAGACGGGGTCGAGAACATATGCCGTCAAGGCCGGTGACACGCTATGGGCGATCAGCATCAAGTTCTATGGCACGGGCACCAAGTGGACTCAGATCGCTAATGCAAACGGCGTCAAGGACCCTAGGCGGCTTCAGATTGGCAAAGTACTGAGGATCCCCTAATGGCACTCACAGACAGCATGACGCTAAACGGCGCGCCGATCTACAACACGATCGTGCGCAACAACATGGTCGAGGCTTCCTTGTCCATGACGACAACTCAAGTGTCACAGTTGACCATCACCTGGACTGACCCAGGTTGGAGTATGTTGGAGTCTGGGCAATTCAACTTGGGAAAGAACGTCGACCTACCTGGCTTTGCGCTGGAGATCGCCGCGGTTTCGTCTGTTGACGTCGATGGGACTGCCGGCTTCAGCGTCGACTGCCGGCCGAGGTCAGTTCGCGCGCTGAAGAACAGGCAAGGCGCACGGGTCATGACGAACGTATCTGCGAGTGAGTTCGTTCAGTCAGAATGTGCCGCTGTCGGAGTTGCGAGCTTCGTGCAGTCAAGTGCAAGGCGTAGGCAAGTAGCACGTGACATGCCTACGCCAGGGCAGCAGGAAAAAACGAACCCACCGTCGAGCTGGACTACGTTTAGCCGGTTGGCGAACGAAGAGGGGTTCATAGTCTTTGAGGCTGCTGGGACTGTCTACTTCGGACGTCCGTCGTGGCTGCTGTCCAGAACAGTTACCAACGCATTCCTCACCTATGGTGCGTCGAGCAGTGACCCGTGGAAGGCGATGGCCCTGCCTGAGTGCCACATCACAGAGGACGACGTGGCTAAGACGGTGTCTGGCGAGCTGTCCGGAGAGCGAGGTCCGTACGTACGGTGCCCCTTCGGTTTAGTAGTGAGCGGCATGTCGTCTCGCTTCAACGGCGGGTACATGCTGACGTCTGTCACCATTGATGCTATGAACGACAGCTCCAACGTCCAGATCCAAGGGGGTACCCCTGTGGACCCGATCCCTCAACCACCGGCGGCGTAGATGGCTGTGCTGCATGTCGGAGACGTCGTGTCCATCCGGGGCACTGGCGCGATGGTGCACGTTCCCTTTGTGGCACCAGGTTTTGTGTTCGGTCCGCTGGAGATGTTGTATTCGGCGCGAGCCGGAGACAGAGTCATCGTGGGTCAGTTGGAAGGTGCTCCAGAAGACCTTGTTGTTATGGGTAAGGTCGACGCCTTCGTCAGCCCATACACCTACATCTACTTTTTCGAGACAGCTACTGAACGAGATGCTGTTTTCGATGGCACGCCGATGGACATGTCTTCTCCCACCTTCGCATGGGTGGATGACGACCTGAAGCTGTACGTGTGGACTGATGAGACAAACGCATGGCGTCAAGTTTCATGGGATGAAGCGCGTATAGCTGCGATTGAGGCAGTGAACGCGTCGCAGAGTAGTTCGATCGCCACCAACGCGTCTGACATCTCCGCCCTAGCTACCAGAACTACCAACCTAGAAGGTCTGGCGGTGTCGGACACCTCGACCATCGACCTGACGCTATCAGGTAGTTCGTGGCCCAAGACGCTGAGTGCATCCTTCATCCTGAACAGCATCACACTGGACAACTTGTCCGGCGTAGTTGTCTCAGGATCTACTGCTGGTCAAATGCTCCGGCACAACGGAAGTAACTACGTCAACACTTTCGTAAACCTGGATGACCTGGCTGACGTCGATGCTACGAGCCCAAGCGGCAAACCTGTGCTGCGTTGGAATCCGAGCACTAGTAAGTGGGAGGCGTACGACCAGATATCGCGAGGGCCTGCCGGTGGTTCGTACTACACAGGTGGTCTGACGATGGGCAGCACAGGTACAGAGGTGGCGTTGGCTGCATGGACAGACTCTGACGCGACTGTGTTCGAAAACAACAGGATCTACGAAGCAACGGTTGTGTGCGGCGTCGCAGAGACTTCACTGGGGACATTCCACCTGGGAACTGTTCGGGTACGGAAGACGGTCAACAGCACAACATCTCAGTTGTTGATGACGTTCCGAGCTGACTTGCCTGCTAACAACGGCGCCTTCGTACTCCAAAGAACGGCAGTCGGATACGTGAAGAACGTCTCTGGGGCGGACATCACGGCTACGCCAGGGATCACCAACCAGCGAGTAGTCGGATCGGGAACGTTCGACTTGTTCGGCGACGCGACACTTCCGATGACGTTGTACTTCAAGGATCTCGGGAGCGTTTCGGATCCTAACCTGAACAGCTACGTTGCTATAGCAACCAGCATCACCTAGGAGGAACCAGGATGACCAGCCTCATATCCCACCCGTTCCGTCTGGGGCCAACAGGTTCCGTCGTGGTGCATGAGCAGGACAGTGACGACTGCTACGCCGAACTTCTGGCTGTGATGATCGGTACCCGCCCGGGGGAACGAGACCAGGTGCCGCAGTTCGGCATCAACGACCCGACGTTTTCCACCATCGACCCTCACGAGCTGACGTCCAAGCTCGCCATCTTCGGCCCTCCGTTGCAGATCCAGGGCATCACCGTTCAGCCGATATCCGATACTGAACAAGACATCATCGTCGAGTTCACCGTCCAGCAGAGGTAAGCGATGCCATCTCCAGACATCAGGGCGTACGTCGACCTCACCGTGGACGACAGGACACCTCAAGACGTTTTTGCCGATGCACTGGCTACGTTGCAGACGAACCTGCCCGCGTGGGTTCCTCGTGAAGGTGCAACGCAAGTTCTGCTGCTCGAAGCTCTCGGCATGGAAGTGGCTGAAGCCGTTGTAGCCATCAACCGCGTGCCGGGCGCTGTCAACGAGACGCTGCTGAAGCTGTTCGGCATTACGCGCAACTCCGGTA
>Ga0134124_10000099_pt1 | contig 84232 bp, 71 predicted proteins | sample KB304_FD_96880 | JGI IMG/M metagenome (GOLD analysis project Ga0134124, IMG submission 96880) | Terrestrial soil microbial communities without Nitrogen fertilizer from Kellogg Biological Station, Michigan, USA - KB3-0-4 | ecosystem: Environmental > Terrestrial > Soil > Unclassified ...
CACCTGTCAGCAACGCGAGATCAACTCGCTCTCTGCCTTGTCCACGATTCTTCGCAGTGCCAAGACAGCCTCATGCGAACTGCTCAGCGCCCATTGAGGGCTTGAGGGCGGTAAACAGATACGGTCGGTCCTTCTCCTCACCCGGAGCACCATGCTCGATTACCCGCGCAGACCGGGTGCGAGTTGGTAGAATATCTCTCAATCAAGGCGCCACCGACTGCGCCGCCCATGCCGCCATAACTCCCATGGTCGAGAAATCAAAAAGCGCCGGCGGAGTCGCATGCCTCAACCGGATGCTGAACCTATGATTCAATCTGCCCTCGAGCGGAACGAATCTGCCCTGGTCCGGATCGACGATCCCCCGGGGGATGTTGAGCTCCCCCCGGGGGGAGTAGACGATCCCCCAGGGGAAGTCGAGCTTCTCCCAGGGAGAGTTGCCGATCCCCCAGGGGAAATTGAGCTTCCCCCAGAGAGGGTTGACGATCGCCCAGGGAAAGTTGAGCTTGCAGCCGGAGAAGCCCACGACCCCCGGACGCACGATGAACGCGTCCCCCCATGGTAGCCTCATGGCTCAACGTCGAGCACGGCCCCATGACCGACCACCTCCTCATCCTCCGCCACTCCGGCGACTTCTATACGAAGGCGCGCAAGACGCGTCTGCGCTTCCAGACCCGGCTGCTCAAGAATGTCGGCGACGCCCTGAAGTCCCATGGCATTGCGCACCGCCTGGAGCGGACGTGGAGCCGCACCTATTTGGAGACCCCAGATGCTGGCGCCGCCGAGGTGTTGTCGCGGGTGTTCGGTCTCCAGTCGGTCTCCCTCGCCGAGCCGCTGCCGTGGACGACGCTGGAGGATCTGGTGGAGACGGCGCTGCCGTTTTTCGCACCTGCCGTCCGGGGGAAGAGCTTCGCGGTGCGCGCCAGCCGGCGGGGGAAGCGTGAGCTGATTCCGTTCGACTCGATGGCGGTCGAGCGGGCGCTCGGCCGGGCTCTTCTCGACCGCGGCGGCGCGGCGCGGGTCGATCTGGGCGATCCGGAGGCGGTCGCGTGGGTGGAGGTCGAACCGGGGAAGGTCCACCTGTTCCATGAGAAGGCGCGCGGCTGGGGCGGCCTGCCGGTCGGCGTCGAGGGGCGGGCTCTCGCTCTCGTCTCCGGCGGCTTCGATTCGGCGGTGGCCAGCCTGCTGATGCTCAAGCGCGGCGTCGAGCTCGACTATCTCTTTTGCAACCTCGGTGGCGCCGCCCATCGGCTCGGCGTGCTCAAGGTGATGAAGGTGATCGCCGACCTGTGGAGCTACGGCTACAAGCCGCGGCTCTATGAGATCGATTTCCAGGGTGTCGCCGCGGAGATCAAGGCGAAGACGCGCAGCCAGAACTGGCAGATCATCCTCAAGCGGCAGATGGTGCGCGCCGCGGCGCTCCTCGCGCGGCGCCTCCGCCGGCTGGGCATCGTCACCGGCGAAGCGATCGGCCAGGTATCGTCCCAGACGTTGCAGAACCTCGGCGTGATCTCGCAGGTCTCGCCGGAGATCCCGGTGCTCCGGCCGCTCCTCGGCTTCAATAAGGAAGAGATCCTGGCGATCGCCCGCCGCGCCGGTCTCTATGAGCTGGCCTCGGCGGTCGGCGAGTACTGCGACATGGTGCCGCGCCAGCCCACCACCCGCGCCTATCTGCCACAGGTGATCAAGGAAGAGGCCGATCTCGATCCGGAGATGATCCCGCGCATCGTGGCGGCCCGTGAGACGCACCGCCTGCGCGATCTGGACGCGGAGAGCCTGGGACCGTCCGGCCTGGAAGCTGATGGCATTCCGGAAGGCGCCACCGTCCTCGACCTGCGCTCCCTCCCCGCCTGGAAGGCTTGGCACTGGCCGGGCTCTCTCCATCTTGATTTCCCGCGCGCACTGGCAGCCTGGGAGTCGTTCGACCGCGACCGCCCTTACATCCTGGTCTGCGAGGTGGGATTGAAAAGCGCGCACCTCGCCGAGCTGATGCAGAAAGCCGGCTTCCGCTCCTGGCACTTCTCAGGCGGCATCAGGGATCTGATGGCGTTGGCCGCGAAGGAGAAAGTGGCGGATCTCAGCTTGCTGGCTCCGGCGGTGCGGGCGTAGCGGACCCTGCTTCGGCCCTGCCAAGATGCCACCGCAAGATCTCGAAGCGCCAATCGTAAGTTTCTGCTGGCAGCCGCCGGTGAATTGACAGGAACCCTCCCCGCCCCAAGCTCGTGACGAAGGAAAGATCTGAGCAAAGGCCAGTGTCGCTGGAAAGAGTGGGATAGAGCTCAGGGACAGGGCGGGGCTCATGTCCGAGGATGGCGACTTCCTCCGCGTAGGAGCCACTCGCAAGATCCAGGATATGGAGCTGCCCTTCGCTGGTCTGCACGAGAGCGTGCCGCATGCCTGCAAAGAAGACGGCATCGCCGATCTGATCATCGTCTTCGTCATCTTCGTCGTTCGGCCACGCGATCGTTCTGATCAACTGGTTCTGCGGATAGCTGTACTGCCGCACCTCTCCGAAGGCGCCGATGACAAGGAACGACGACCCGTCGGGCGAGAAGTCGGGGGGAGTGGTCTCGTGGAGGTCGGCAACGGTGTTGACCGACAGAGTGGTTGCTTGTTGATTCACGAAGAAGAGGGCCTGCCCCTCCTGGCCTGCCGCCGCCCACACGGTGACCGATGTAGCAACCGGATTTGGAAACAGCATGAATGACGACTCGTCAAATGGGTCCTGGATCGAAATACAGGCTACGACCTTCAACGTGAGGGCGTCCCGGAGCTCCACACTGGCCTCGCCGTCTGCGACGCATCGAGTTGCCCACACGTGCTCCCCGTTTCCCGAGTAGTGACAGCCGTCAAAGGACCCGGGCTCAGATGCGAGTGTCAATCCAGTGGACGGATCGACGATCGTCAGAGATCTGTCTGATGCGACGGCGAGGCGGTTGCCAAGAGGATTGAGAGCAATCTGCTTCGGTTTTTCTGGCAAGCGCAGGGGCGACACGAGGTCCTCGGTGACGAGACTTCCGTGGCCTTCCGGTGTCAGCGCGACAAACCTGCGCTGAGCGGTCGCGAGGTAAAAAACGCGATGATCGAGCGAGAACGTCTTATCGGGTGAGATGATGACCATGACAGGGCAACTCAAGCAAAGAACTCATGAATGACCTCGATGAGACCGACAATGTTCGCATTGAGCTCTTCGAGATCTTCCGCGGGCACCCACCACTCGGTGTGCGCTGAGCCGCCAACTGTTTGAACCTGGTAGCGGGTCATGAATTCCGTGCGCACGTGGAACCGCGTAACGCAGCCATATCCACTGGATTTGACATTCCAATCTCTTGCGATTTGGATGGCATACTGCTCGTTCGTCACCGGATAGAAGATCGGCTGGTCAGGCAGCCGCGGAGGCCACTCCTTGTAGCCGCTCTCCTTCACCAGTGCGAGCTCCTGAGGACCAGTGGGGCGATAGAGTGTGATGGTTTCATCCATGGACACGACGATCTATGGCTCTGGCGGAGCAGGAGAAGGTGGCAGATCCAAGCACGGCTCCGGAAGTACGGGAGGAGACAGGGCCCCCATCAGCTTGTCGCGGAGCTTGTCTGGAGGAGGGCAATGGATGAGAAATTCCAGCGCGTTCTCATCGTCGTTTCGCCAGCGGAAATAGTCAGGGCGCTGCGCAGCCGTCAGTAACTGCTTGAAACGAGCATCCATCGTGAAGACCGCCTCTTTGCGGTGTTCCATGGTGATCTTGCCGTCGTCGAGGACGAAGAGATGGAGAAAGTCGTAGATGAAGGCGCGAATGATCTCGAAAGCGACCGGCTTCTGTTCATTGGCGAGGGCGGCGCGAGTGATCAAGCTCTCGGTCGCCTTTGGGAGGTATGTGATCTCGTAAGAGCTGCCCGCCCGCTGCTTGTAGGCCGGGTTCAGGCGTGTAAGCTCGTTGTCAACGTCCACGGGAGCGATATTGGCAGGGAACGTGAGAGTTTTCGCTGGGGGAATCTCATCGGCCGCGAGGAGCCTGCTGATGCCGAGGGGGCACAGAATCACAATTGCACGCATGACGTGGAGGTGGCCGAACAAATCCCGCCTTACCCTTCCGGAAGCGGATCGGATCCTTCGCAGTTGACCAGCCAAGGTATCCCGAACCGATCGATCACCATGCCAAACCGCGCGGCCCAGAACGTCTTCTCGAGCGGCACCATAACCTTACCGCCCTGGCCCAGCTCGTGAAAAATACGCTCGGCCTCGGCCGTGCTCTCGATCTGGAGCGAGAGCGAGAAGCCTTTTGGTTCCTCGTAGCGGTCCGGCGCTACGTCGCCACCCATCAACACCTGCTCGCCGACCGTCAGACTGCCGTGCATCACCTTGTCCTGCCAGTCGGCCGGGGCTTGATCCGCCAGCGGTGACCCGGCGTAACGGAAGATCGGCCCGAGCCGGCCGCCGAGACACTGCTCATAGAACTTGAACGCCGCCTCGCACTGTCCGTTAAAGCTCAGATACGGATTTATATGCATGGTCTGTCCTCCTCAGCCGGCCGGCTCGGACGGTCCGGGATCGACCGTCTCGGTCGGCAGGCTGCGCAGCAGCTCCTCGACCGAGACGTTCATCGCCTTCGCCGCCTTCTCGATCAGCGGCATGAAGCGGGCGGGGTCGAGCTTGAGGAAGAGGGCGTCGGCCTCGGCGAAGGGCTCGCCGTCTTCGTCGAGCAGGCGGCCGAGGGTCCAGACCTTGCGGCCCTCGATCTTTTCGACCCAGGCTTCGAGCAGGGCGTCGGTGCCGAGGGGGAGCATGCGCTGGAAGCTGGTCGCCAGGCGGACCGCCACCACCAGGTGGCCGTCCCACCAGGCCGCGGCTCCCATCGCCTCGTCGAGCACCGCCGCCATGCTGCCGCCGTGGGCGTGGCCCGGCGGACCCTGGGCTCCGGGGCCGAACCAGGCGCGGCCCACCAGCCGGCCGTCCCGTTCGCGGCGGAAGTAGCGCACCCGCAGGCGGTCTCCCTCCGGCTCTCCGGAGACGAAGGACCTCGGGCCTCCTTCGAGGCGCAATGGATTGATCGGCGTCCAGCCCGGCTCCGGGACGACCTCGGGCGCCCTTTCCCGGCTTTCGCGGCTCTCTTGGTCCGGCACGGCTCGCTCCTTCCTCCCTGCTACACACTCTATAGTGAAGGCTCTCGGGAAGCGCGTTCTTGCATGGAGACCGGTCAACCCCGTATCCTCAAGATCCCTTTGTCTGATGAGGTCATGAACCACCGTAGGAGCTCCGTCGCCGTCCCCGCTATGAGTCTGCCTCTCAGAGCTCCACACCAGAAGCGCCACAAGCCGGAGAGTGGATCGTGGTTCCGCGCTCTGGCGGAAACGACGTCCTCCGCGATGTTGGTCTTCACGGCCGACCGCTACCTCTACGCCAATCCGGCGGCCGAGGCGATGACCGGCTACTCCGTGGATGAGCTGGTCACGATGACGCCGTGGCAGCTCGCCCACCCCGACTATCAGCCGGTGGTCCGCGAGCGCATCGCGGCGCGGTTGCGCGGCGAATCGGTCTCCGACCGCTATGAGATCAAGGTGGTCACCCGCGACGGCCGCGACCGCTGGGTCGAGCTGACCGCCGCCCGGCTCGCGACGGGCTCCGAGGAGCCGACCGGCCTGGTGACCGCGGTCGACATCACCGACCGCAAGCTGGCGGAAGAGGCGCTGCGCGAGAGCGGCGCCCGGCTCGATCTCGCCCAGCGCGCCGCCGGCATCGTCACCTGGGACTGGAACCTGCTCACCGACGCCATGACCGTCTCGCCGCACGCGGCGGAGGTTCTCGGGTGCAACGCCGCCGACCTGTGGACGACCGGCCGCGCCTTCCGCGCCGCCGTCTACGCGGAGGACAAGGAGCTGATGACGGAAGCGTTGCGGCTCAGCCAGCAGGGCGGCCGCGACTTTTCGGTCGAGGTCCGCTTCGCCACGCCGGACGGCATGCTGTACTGGCTCCACCACCGCGGCCGGGTGCTGCGCGACGAGGCCGGAACGCCGGTGCGCATGATCGGTGTGGCCCAGGACATCAACCTGCGCAAGATCGGCGAGGAACGGCTGCGCGCGCTCGTCGAAGGGACCTCCGCGGCGACCGGCGCCGACTTCCTGCGTTCGCTCGTCCGCCATCTCGCGGGCGCCCTCGGCACCAAGTTCGCCCTGATCTGCGAGGTGGTGAGCGACGACGTCAACCGCGTCCGCCCTCTCGCCTCCTGGGCCGGCGAGGAGTATGGCGAGATGGCGGAGTACGACGTCCGTGGCACGCCGTGCGAGAACGTCGCGGGGCGCTCCTTCAGCTACTACCCGCGGGACGTCTGGCGGCTTTTCCCGGACGACGCCTGGATGCAGAAGGAGCGGATCGAGAGCTACTTCGCGGTACCGCTCTTCGACTCCGCGGACCGCCCGCTCGGACACATGGCGGTGATGGACGTCAAGCCGCTCGGCCAGGACATGCCGGCGATGTCGATCCTCAAGATCTTCGCCGCCCGCGCCGCCGCCGAGATCGAGCGCAAGGCCGCCGAGGCCGCCCTCGCCCGCGAGAAGGACCGCGCCCAGGTCACCCTCGCCTCGATCGGCGACGGCGTCATCCGCACCGACGCCGAGGGGGTCATCGACTACCTGAACCCGGTCGCCGAGCGGCTCACCGGGTGGCCGGTGGAGGAGGCCTGCGGCCAGCCGGTGATGGATGTCTTCCGCGTGGTGGACGAGGCGACCGGCAAGCCGCTGGCCAATCCGGTGGAGCGCTGCCTGCAGGAAGGCGAGGTCATCGAGCTGCCCGGCTACTCGCTGCTCACCCGGCGCGACGGCGGCGAGTTCGCCATCCGCGATTCGGTGGCGCCGGTGCGCGACCGGCAGGGGCAGGTGACCGGCGCCGTGCTCGTGTTCAAGGACGTCACCCAGCTCCGCGGCATGGAGCGCGAGATGATCTGGCTCGCGCGGCACGACGCGCTGACCGGCCTGATCAACCGCCGCGAGCTCGAGCGGCGCCTCCAACAGTGCCTGGACACCGCGCACAACGAAGGGCGCGTCCACGCGTTTTTCTATCTCGATCTCGACGAGTTCAAAGTGGTCAACGACACCTGCGGCCACCTCGCCGGCGACGAGATGCTCAAGCAGGTGACCGCCCTCCTCAAGGCGCGTCTGCGCAAGACCGATACGCTGGCCCGCCTGGGCGGCGACGAGTTCGGCGTGCTGCTGGAGGACACCACGGTCGAGGCAGCGCGGGAGATCGGCAACACCCTGCGCCTCGCCGTCAAGAGCTTCCGTTTCGCCTGGCGGGAGCAGATTTTCGAGATCGGCGTCAGCATCGGCCTGGTGCCGGTGACCGAGGAGACCCTCGACATGGCGCAGGTGCTCTCCGCGGCCGACGCCGCCTGCTATGTCGCCAAGGAGGGCGGCCGCAACCGGATGCACGAGTACCAGCCGGACGACACAGCGCTCGCTGAACGCTACGGCGAGATGCAGTGGATCCATCGCATCCACAAGGCGTTCGCCGAGCACCGCTTCTGCCTCTACTTCCAGCCGATCGTGCCACTCCTGGCGCGCAGCAACCAGCCGCCGCTGTGCGAGATCTTCATCCGCATGATCGACGAGGACGGCCGGATCGCGACGCCCGGCGCCTTCATCCCCGCTGCCGAGCGCTATCACCTGATCGCCTCGATCGACCGCTGGGTGCTCCACGCCGCGTTCGTCGCCCTCGCCTGTCGCACCCTCTCGCACGGCGACGAGACCTGCTTCGCGATCAATCTCTCCGGCCAGTCGCTGGGCGACGACGCGTTTCTCGACTACACGCTGGAGGAGATCGAGGCGACCGGTGTGTCGCCGGAGCGGATCTGCTTCGAGATCACCGAGACCGCGGCGGTGAGCAACCTGGCGCAGGCGGTGCAGTTCATCAGCACGCTGAAGGCGCTCGGCTGCCGTTTCATCCTCGACGACTTCGGCAGCGGTCTCTCCTCGTTCGCCTACCTGAAGAACCTGAACGTCGACTTCCTGAAGATCGACGGCGCCTTCGTCCGCGACATGATGGGCAGCTCGGTGCAGCGGGCGCTGGTGGAGTCGATCCACCAGATCGGCCAGGTGATGGGCATCCGCACCATCGCCGAGTCGGTCGAGAACCGCGAGACCCTGGAGCTCCTCCTCGAGATGGGCGTCGACTACGCGCAGGGCTACGAGATCGCGATGCCCGCTCCGCTGTCCTGACTTGCATCTTCACACGTTCGCGTCAATTCTGGCGCGGATCTTGCTGGGTCAAACCAGACCGCTATGAACGTCCTCTCCAAGCTCTCCCTGGCGCACCCTCTCGCCGAGCCCGAACCTCAGGACGACGAGCAAAAACTGCGCGAGCGCGTGAAAGTTCTTCAACGCGAAACAGAGCGTCTGCAGGGCACTCTGGCCTCGATCGGCGACGGCGTCATCCGGACCGATGCCGCCGGACGCATCGACTATCTGAACCCGATGGCCGAGACGCTGACCGGCTGGCGTGCCGCTGACGCCATCGCCCGGCCGCTCGGCGAGGTCTACCAGGTGGTGGACGAGGTGACGCGCCTGCGCCTGGCCGATCCGGTGCAGATCTGCCTGAAGGAGGGGAAAACGGTCGAATCGCCCGGCCACGTCCTCCTGGTGAGCGCCGACAGCCGGGAGTACGCCATCCGCGACTCCGCGGCGCCGGTCTTCACGCCGGACGGCCGGCCGGACGGCGCGGTCATCGTGTTCAAGGACGTCACGCTGCTCCGCAGCAAGGAGCGCGAGATGGTCTATCTCGCGAGCCACGACGCCCTGACCGGCCTCATCAACCGGCGCGAGTTCGAGACCCGGCTCAAGCGCGCCCTGCGCAACGCCCGGAGCGACGGCCGGGAGCATGTGCTCCTCTACCTGGACCTCGACGAGTTCAAGGTCGTCAACGACTCCTGCGGCCACCAGGCCGGTGACGAGATGCTGCAACAGATCACCGCCCTGCTGCGCTCGCGGGTGCGGCGCAGCGACACGCTGGCGCGGTTGGGCGGCGACGAGTTCGGCGTGTTGCTCGAAGACTGCCCTGTCGACCAGGCACGCCAGATCGCCGAGGAGATCCGCCGCACGACCCGCGAGTTTCGCTTCCGCTGCAAGGAGCAGATCTTCGAGGTGGGCCTGAGCATCGGGTTCGTGCCCGTCGATCGCAACAGCGGCGACCTGACCCAGACGATGAACGCCGCCGACGCCGCCTGCTATACCGCCAAGCAGGGCGGAAAAAACCGCGTCCACGAGCACGAGATGGACGACGCCACGGTGGCTGAGCGGTATGGCGAAATGCAGTGGATCCACCATATCCACGGCGCCTTCGAGGATCGCCGGTTCCGGCTCTTCTACCAGTTCATCCAGCCGCTCAGCCCGGCCAGCCCCCGCGCACCTCTCGGCGCCGGCAGCTCCGGGCGCGAGTTGCTCTGCGAGGTCTTCCTGCGCATGCTCGACCGCAGCGGCAAGGTGATCTCGCCCACCGCCTTCATCCCGGCCGCCGAGCGCTATCGTCTGATCGAGCCGCTCGACCGCTGGGTGGTCAAAGCCGCCTTCCGGGCGCTCGCCGAGGCGCAGCGGCGGGAGGTGGCGCGGCCGGTGCTCTTCGCTCTCAACATCTCCGGCCAGTCGCTCTCCGAGGAAGACTTCCTGATGTTTGTGATCGAGCAGATCGCGGAGAGCGGCGTCGATCCGCGCCGTATCTGCTTCGAGATCACCGAGAGCGCCGCCCTCTCCAAGCTCGACAGCGCCATCCATTTCATGGCGGTTCTCAAAGCGAAGGGGTGCCGCTTCATCCTCGACGACTTCGGCAACGGCCTGTCGTCCTTCTCCTACCTGCGCGACCTGCCGGTCGATTTCCTGAAGATCGACGGCGAGCTCGTGCAGAATCTGCTGGGAGACCGCATCAAGCGTGCCATGGTCGAGTCGATCAACCAGATCGGCCATGTCCTCGGCCTGCAGACCATCGCCGAATGGGTGGAGAACCGCCAGACGCTGGAAGCCCTCAAGGAGCTCGGCGTCGATTACGCCCAGGGCTACTGGCTCTGCCGGCCGCAGCCGCTGGTGCACGACGTGTAGGATCGGAATCAGGCCGGCTGGGCGGGCTGCGGGATCTCCAGATGATACCCCGGATCGTTGGGCGGCAGCAGGAACTTCGCCACCCGCGGCTCGGCGCGCACCGCCGCTTCGAACGCGGGCCGATCGGTCACCGAGCTGGGCGCGACGTCGAAAACGTTGAGGATCTTCGGATCGGCGGCGTGGCGTGACACGGTGGTCGGGCCGAGGCGGATGATTTCGGCCGTCATCAGGGCCCGGATCGCCGCCGCGTCCTTGCCGTCCTTCTTGCCCTGCCGGTAGACCTCGATCACCTTGCGGCCCGGCTCCTTGTAGAGCCGGAGCTGCGCGTCGATCCCCTGCTGCTCCAGGTTGATGTACATCACCCGCGCCTGGTCTGCCGGCAGCCGGGAGGTGCTGGAGATGGTCACCTTCGCCAGGCCCGCGGCGCGCAGGATGTCGGTCAGCACGCCCCGCGAGAAGGCGGTGACGTCGGCCGCCTTGGCGTTGGGACCGAACGAGATGTCGACCGTGGTGATCGGCGTGGCGGATTCGAAGATGGACTTGTGCGGTGGCGGATCGCTCGCCTGCGGTCCGATCCCTTCCGCCGCCTCGGTGGCGCGCTCGATCGCGTCCAGGACGACGAACGGGACGCCGTCTTCTTCCTCCGGCCTGGTTTTCTTGGGTTTGGTTGTCTTGGGCCTGGTTGTCTTGGGATTGATTTCCTTGGTTTTTTGGGGCGGACGGGTTGCCATGGAGCTCCTCCTGGCGTTCAAGAATACAACGACGTCCACCCGATCCCCCGATTTCCTCCCACCCCTTGGCGCGGCCGGTACCGTGCCGCGGCGTGGTCCCTCCGTCCTTCTGATGCGGTGGAATGCCTTCCAGATTCATCGCTCCGCTTTCCTTCTCTGGAAAGGACATATCCATGAGCCATTTCAAACCGACCGGGGCGCGACTTGCGCTGGCCCTGAGTCTCGGCCTCCTGGCCGGCGCAGCTTCGGCCCAGACGCTCACTCTCGACCCCGTCCCCCAGCCCAAGTTCGTCAACCCGCTCCCCAATCCGCTGAACAACGTCCTGGTGCCCAACACCACGACCTATCCGGGGTACGACTACTACCACGTGACCATGCAGCAGGTCCGCCAGAAGCTGGGGATCGTCGATCCGGTCACCCTGCAGCCGTTGTGGACGACGGTCTGGGGGTACAACGGAAGCTTCCCCGGCCCGACCTTCGAGGCGACCAAGGGGAGGCCGGCCAAGGTCCTCTTCACCAACGACCTGGTGGACGCCAACGGCCAGCCGCTTCCCCACCTCCTCCCCCTGGACACCTCGATCGACTGCGGCCTGGACGCCTACGGCGCTCCATCCTACTGCCGGCCCTTCGTGCGCACCGTGGCCCATCTGCATGGCGGCCATGTGGCGGACCACAGTGACGGCAACCCCGAGTCCTGGTTCTCCGCCGGCTTCGGGACGACGGGGCCCAAGTGGACACGCCAGATCTACGACTACCCCAACGACCAGGAGGCCGCGACGCTCTGGTATCACGACCATGCCATGGGGATCACCCGGCTCAACGTCTACGCCGGCCTGGCGGGCTTCTATCTCCTGCGCGACAACAACGAGCGGACGCTGCAGGCCAACTACAACCTGCCCAAATATCCCTACGAGATTCCGCTGGTCATCCAGGACCGGATGTTCAAGACCGACGGCTCCCTCTACTATCCGGACACCCCCTGGCCCGGCGCCAACGATCCGATCACCGGATTGCCGGTTCCCTCCATCCAGCCGGAATTCTTCGGCGACTTCATCCTGGTCAACGGCGTGACCTGGCCGGTTCTCGACGTCGAGCCGCGGGCGTACCGGTTCCGTATCCTCAACGGCTCCGACTCCCGCTTCTATTATCTGCGTCTCGGCAGCCGAGACTTCCACGTGGTCGGGACCGATGGCGGTTTCATCTATCCCGAAGTGAAGGTGAGCCGGCTTCTCATCGCCCCTGGCGAGCGGGTCGACGTGGTCATCGACTTCACTATGAAGCAAGGCCAGACCTTCATCCTCACCAATACGGCGGGGACGCCCTATCCCACCGGACCGGCTCCCGACCCGAACACCACGGGCAAGATCATGCAGTTCCGGGTCAACAAGCCGCTCTCCGCCACGCCGCCCTGGAACTGGAGCCATCCGCGCCCGGCGGCCATTCCGGCGCTCACCCCGAACGCCCCCGAACGGCAAGTCCTCCTCGCCGAGCGCACGGATCCGCTGAACCGCATCCTGCCGCTGCTCGGGACCTCGGCGGACGGCCCTCTGCTGTACATGGACCCTGCCACGGAGACGCCGGCGGTCGGCACCACGGAGAGCTGGACCATCATCAACACGACGACGGACGCGCACCCCGTCCATCTGCACCTGGTCCAGTTCCAGGTGGTCAACCGTCAGCCATTCGCCGCCTCCTACGTGCCGGGCCGGCCCAACACTCTCGCCTTCACGGGGAACCCGACGGCGCCCTTGGATGAGGAGGCGGGCTGGAAGGACACGGTCAAGGCCAACCCGGGCGAGGTGACCCGCGTCATCGCCCGCTTTGACCTCGTCGGTGAGTACGTCTGGCACTGCCACATCCTGTCCCATGAAGACCACGAGATGATGCGCCCGCTCATCGTCAAGCCCTGAAGCAAGCCGGCCTGCGCAAAAAAAACCGCTCCCGGATCCAATCCGGGAGCGGCGCAGTGTCAGGTCAGTGACCGGAGAGTCAGGCGGCCCGGCGGCGCTTGAGGAGCACCGCGAGGGCGGCGAGAGCCAGGGCGCTCGCGAGTGTGAGCAGGCCGATGTCGCTCACAGTCGGGATCGTGACCACCGGCTGGGCGGCCAGGAAGTTCGCGAACTGGCGCTGCTCCGTGGTGGTCGTGCACTGCAGGGCCGAGGGGGGCAGCGCGGTGAGCTGCGCGGCCTTCGCGGCGGCAGCCGCCTTGCTCGGCTGGCCGACGACGTAGTTCACGATGATCTTGGTCTCACCCGGATTGAGAGTGAACGTGTAGCCCCAAAACGGATTGTCGTCGGTGCCGCCGACGAAATTGATGCCGGCGAGCGGCACGCTGGCGCCGGTTCCCTGGAAAACGTGGCCGAGGCGCACGTCGGAAGAGGTCGTGCCGCTGTAGGCCTGGAACGAGGTGGCCCAGGTGTCCGTCGTCTCGACGGTGGCGTTGCCGTTCGAGCTGGTGACGACAACGGTGTTCGAATCCGAGCCGAGGTTGTTCGCGATCACCGCGGTGACCGTGACCGGAGCGCCGCCCGTGTTGGTGAAGTAGTTCAGCCAGCGGCCGAAAGAATCGTTGTCCGGCACGAAGACCTTGCGCTGCATCTGGATGCTGCCGCTCGTCTGGATGGGGAAGACGACCTGCCGGTTGACCCCGGAGGTGGCGCCCAGGCACTCCGTGGTGGCCGGTCCGCGCTTGTTATAGATCACGAAGTTCGCGTTGCCGGTTTCGCAATTCGCGACCGTATTGTTCAGGCTGAGACACAGCGTGTTGTAGCCGTCGAACGCGTCATTCAACGTGGAGCTGCTGGTGCCGCCATTGAGCGTCGTGGCCGCCACGGCGTGGGTGTAGCTCGCTTCGGACATGGCGGCCGAGGCGGAGCTCGTGGTGCTGAACGTGATGTTCGTGTTGATGAAGTATTTGAGGCCGGTGTTGTCGATCAGCCCCTGCGAGCCAGTCGCCCGGTTCGGCTTCTTGTTGCCCGCTGTCTTGAGCGCGCTCTTCAGAGCGTGATGCTCGACCATCGTGACCTCGGCCGAGCCGGCGACAGCGCACAGCAAGGCCAGCGTCGTCACTGCCAGCACTTTGTTCATCCTCATGGCGGGGATGCTCCTCCTCAAAAAGAACTGCTCCTGTAGAATCCGCGGATCACTCAGAACGAATGCCTGATTACCGCAGAGTTTACTCCAAAATATGCCACGACAGCCACTCACTTTTTTTTCCGGATTCAGAAGACTCCCATGCGGGATCTTTCTCCTGGTCTCCCTGGCGCTTCTCACCGGCTGCTCGCGGCCGCCGCTGAACGTGCTCCTCGTCACCCTGGACACCACGCGGGCCGATCACATCGGCTGTTATGGATTTCCTCTCGCCCAGACACCGCGCATGGACGCCCTGGCCCGCGAAGGCGTGCGCTGCGCCGACGCGATCTCCGCGGCGCCGATCACCCTGCCGTCGCACTCGACGATCCTCACCGGCCTCTATCCGCCAGCCCACGGCGTGCGCGACAACGGCTCCTACGCTCTCGGCGACGACGCGGTCACCCTCGCCGAGCGGCTCAAAAAGGCCGGCTACCGCACCCAGGCCATCGTCTCGGCCCTGGTGCTCAACCGGCGCTACAACCTGGTGCAGGGTTTCGACGGCTACGACGACGACCTGTGGTCCGAGGACGAAGCGAAGCTTTTCATGATCCGCTCGCGGCCCGGCGAGCGGACCGCCGAGCGGGCGACCGCGTGGCTGGACGGCTGGTCGCGGGAAGCGGCGCCCGGGAATCCCGGGAACCCCGGGAAACACCGCCCGTTTTTCCTCTGGATGCACCTCTTCGACGCCCACCAGCCCTACAGCATGAAGGGGGCTGACCGGAGCCTTTCCCCCTCGGCCTATGACGCCGAGATCGGCGTGCTCGACCGCTCGGTGGGCCGGGTGCTGGACGAGCTCAAGAAGCTCGGTACGCTCGACGACACCCTGGTGATCATCACCGCCGACCACGGCGAGAGCCTCGGCGAGCACGGCGAGAAGACGCACGCCGTCTTCATCTATGACGCCACCGTCCGCGTGCCCCTTCTCCTGCGCTGTCCGCGCCTGCTGCCCGCCGGCAAGGTCTACTCCGCGCCGGTGCGCTCCGTCGACCTCGTACCGACCATCCTCGCCGCGCTCGATCTTCCCGGCGGGACCGAGACGCAGGGGACAAACCTCCTGCCGGCCCTGCGCGGCGACGTGCCGCCGCCGCAGCTTCCGCAGTACTCCGAGTCTCTCCTCTCCGAGGTCGGCTTCGGCATGGCGCCGCTCTACGGCGTCCGTCTCGGCGGCTTCAAGTGGATCCGCGCTCCCAAGCCGGAGGTCTACGATCTCGCCCGCGATCCGCAGGAGGTGGCGAACCTGTATCCCGCCGAGGCGCGCCGCGGCGCCAACCTCGACCGGGAGCTGGCCGCGATCCTCGCCGACAGCCGGCGCCGCGCCTTGGCGCCGCAGAAGAGCCCGATGGACAAGGAGACCCTGGAGAGCCTCCAGGCGCTCGGCTACCTCGCGCCGCGCGCCAGCCGCGAAGCCATGCAGGGGATCGATCCCAAGGACGGTATGCCGCTCTACACCAAGCTGGAAGACGCGCGCCATCTCGCCCAGGACAAGAAATGGCCGGAGAGCGAGAAGCTGCTCCGTGAGCTTCTGAAGGAAACGCCGGGCAACGTGACCGCGGTCAACATCCTGGCCCTCGTCCTCACCCGCGAGGGCGACTTCACCGCGGCGCGTGCGGAGTACCTGCATTCGCTCGCCCTCGATCCCAAGCAGTCACGGGTGCACGCCATGCTGGGCACCCTCAGCCTGCTCGGCAACGACCTGGACACCGCCGAACGCTCCTACCGGCGGGCGCTGGAGATCACTCCCGGCTTCGTCGAGGCGATCAGCAATCTCGGCATGATCGCCGCCCTGCGCGGTGACAACAAGACGGCGGAAGAGGAGTACCGGAAGGCGATCGCGGCCGACCCGGGCTTCCCGCGCGTCTACCGCCGCCTGGCCGACCTCTATTACGAGCGCGGCGACTTCGCCAAGGCGCTCGACGGCTACCGGAAGACCCTGGCCGCCGAGCCGGACGACTTCCAGGCCACCGTGCAGGCCGCAAGTGCGGCGCGCCACACCGGCGACCTCAAAACCGCCAATGATCTTTTCGCACGCGCCGTCCATCTGCGTCCGGACTCCTGGATTCCCATCTACAACCAGGCCTGTCTCGCCGCCGTCGAAGGCGATCCGGCGCGCTCGCTCGGCCTCCTCCAGGGCCTTGCCGGCAAGAAGTTCCCGCGCCTGGATCTGCTCGAAAAAGATCCTGACCTGACCGCCGTCCGCCGCCTGCCCGGCTATCCGCCGCTCTTCGCCAAGCTCAAAACGGCTCACGCTCATCAGAAAGGCGAGGAGGAGGAAGAGGAGGCGATGTAGCAGTGGCGGAGCCGGGCTCGGGCACGATCTCCCGCGCCAGCTCCACGGCGGACAGCGGCGCGCTCCCTTCGGCATTGTTGTTGATGGTGCAGAGGAAGGGGCGGCCGGCGTCGAGGGCTTCGCGGGCGAGGTCGGCCACCGCCTTGCGGGCCGCGGGGTCCGGCGCGACCAGGCGGTTGAAGGGGGCGTAGGCGCTGCCGGCGGTTTCGTAGGTCATGCCGGGACCGAGCATCCAGCGGATGATCGTCCACGGCGCGCGCGCCGTGCCGGCCAGCTCCGCCTGGGCGCGGATGTCGGGCATGCGTGGCAGCACGTTGTGGCAGTGGCAGGCGCCGGTCGCCGCCAGGGCGTCGGCGTAGTCGGCGGTGATCAGCTCGCGGTTGCGCAGCTCGACGGCGTAGACCGGACCGCGCGGCAGGGCGGCCAGGAAAGTATAGAGCCTGGCCGCGAAGCGCTCGGGTCCGCCCAGGTCCTGCGGCGCGAACTGGAACAGGAGCGCGCCGCCTTTGGCGCCCAGCCCTTCGACGTAGGGAGCCACGACCTTCTCGGCGGTGTAGACCGGATCGAGGAAGAGCGCGTTCTCCAGGCCCCGCTGCGCGCCGTACCGCGGCCGGTCCGGGTAGCGGGCGAGCGTGCAGGCCTCGTGCGCCTTGACCAGGAAGCGGAAAGACTCCGGCACGTCCGCGGCGTAGGCGGCGAGGTCCGCGGCATCGACCGGCGCGTAGTGGGTGCGGTCGACGCCCACCGCGCGCAGCAGCGGATGGCGCGCGTAGGCCGCGAGCCCTTCGTGGGCCAGCTTCGATTCGCTGTATTTGCGGTCATAGACCAAGCCGGCCCAGCCGGGGAACGACCAGGTGGAGCCACCGAGCAAAATCCCCGGCGGCAGCGCCTTCCCCAGGGCGGCCACATCCTCCACGACCGCCGCCGCTCCGACTCCGCGCGCCGGCTTCTCGGGCGTGAGACCCGGGAAGAGCTGAAACTGGTCGGTCTCCTTCTGCCGCGCCATGGCGGCCCAGTATATTGCGGAAAGGCGGGCCGGCGCTACCCGTCCGGGCGGAACAAATGGTCCCTCGTCCCCACACAGTACCCACGCAGAACTTCCGCATTCCTCGCTCGTATCGAAGGACAGGACAGCAGAGTGAGGGAGAGTCCCAGGGATCGTCGTTTCCTGATCCGCCAACGCAGGAACGCTTGCGGGAGGAGTCTCAGATGAAGTGTTTTCTGAAGGAACCGGTGCGACGCAGGTCCAGCAGTCTCATTGTTCTCATCGCGGCCCTTCTGGCGGCCCTGCTCGCCCTGCCGGCCGGCGCGCAGCTCCAGACCGGCAACATCTATGGCACGGTGACCGATGAGGCCGGGGCCGCGCTCCCCGGTGCGTCGGTCATCCTCGCCGGCGGCGGCGCGCCGCAGGAGCAGGCGACGGATGCGCAGGGCGCGTTCCGCTTCATCGGCGTCGCGCCCGGCGGCTACAGCCTGGTCGTGGCGCTGCAAGGCTTCACCACGATCGAATACCCCTCGCTGATGGTCAGCGTGGGGCACAACGCGCAGGTCGCCGTCACTCTCCCGGCCGCGGTGAGCGAGAGCATCACGGTGAGCGCGGAGCCGCCGCTCCTCGATGAACGTCGCGTCGCGACCGGCACCGACGTCGCCCGGACCGAGCTCGAAAAGATCCCCACCGCCCGCGATCCGTGGTCGCTCCTCGCCTCGGCGCCCGGTGTGCTCCTCGACCGCATCAACGTGGGGGGCAACTTCAGCAGCACGCAGGCGAGCTTCGTCGGCCCGGGGTCCATGGGCTCGCAGGCCGTGTGGTCCCTCGACGGCATGGTGATCACGGACATGACCGCTGGCGGCACCTCCCCCGGCTTTTTTGATTTCGATTCGTTCGAGGACGTCCAGGTGACCACCGGCGGCAGCGACGCCAACATCGCCACCGCCGGTGTGGCGATCAACATGGTCACCCGGCGCGGCACCAACGCATGGCGCGGCTCCGGGCACTTCTACTATTCCGACCACAGCTTCGTGTCGGGGCTCAATCTCGACCACAAGGACCTCGCGCCGGCCAACGCGGCGGACAACTTCCACGCCCAGCCCGCGTTCAAGGGCGGCAACCGGATCGACCGCGTGCAGGACGCCGGCGTCGAGATCGGCGGTCCCCTGCTGCGCGACCATCTGTGGATCTGGGGCTCCTATACCGATCCGAAAACCGACCTGGTGACCATCGACGATTATCCGGACGACACCGAGCTCAAAGCCTGGAACATCAAGATCAACGGCCAGCTCACGCCCGCCAACGCGGCGACCTTCTTCGCCTGGAACGACGAGAAGACGAGACACGGCGTCGGCGCCGGTCCGCTGCGGCCGCCGGAGACCACGCAGAACCAATCACGTTTCGGCGACCGGCCGACCGCGCTCAAGCTCGAAGACACCCAGATCCTCGGCGCCAGCCTCTACCTCGACGGTCTGGTCTCCAAGGTCAACGGCGGATTCCAATACCTGCCGGAAGGGGGCGACCAGGCGCCGTATCTGGACGACGACAACGTCTGGCACAACAGTTATTACATCTTCCGGTCGTCGCGCCCGCAGAAACAGGGGCGGATCAGCGGCTCGAGCTTCTTCAACACCGGCAGCCTCTCGCACGAGCTCAAGTTCGGAGGCGGCTACCGGGTCGTCGAGGTCGGCTCGATCTCCAACATCGCGGGAGGCGGCTACACCTGCTGCGACGGCCTGCTTCTGCTCACCCGGCCCGGCATCGTCAATTTCCGCGGCAAGTACACATCCCTGTTCCTCCAGGACACCCTGACCGGCGGCCGGCTCACCGCCAATCTCGGGGTGCGCTACGACCGGCAGCAAGGGCGGAATCTGCCGGCGACCGTACCGGCCAACGAGGCCCTGCCGGATCTCCTGCCGGCCGTCTCCGACCCCGGCGGCGACATCGGCTTCCACTGGACCGACGTGGTGCCGCGCCTGGGCGTGACCTGGGCCGTGGACGAAAAGCGCAAGACCCTGCTGCGCGCGAGCTATTCACGGTACGCCGATCAGCTCGACACCTTCACCGCGGGCTGGCTGGACCCGGTGCAGTCTCTCCAGTACCTGTATTTCTACACCGCCAACACCGGCAGCCCCGTGCTGCGGGAGGAAGACCTGGATGGGCCGTCCGTCGGGTCGACCTTCGGCATCAATCCCGTCACCCTGGGCGCCCTGCAATCGCGGGGGGGCGATCCGGGCCTGCGCGCGCCAACGGTCGACGAGGTGATTCTCGGCATCGATCACGCCCTGCTGCCCGAGCTGGTGATCGGTCTCCAGGGGATGTACAAGCACTACACTCGAATTCTGGATACACAGCTCCTGGTGTTCGACGATCCGGACGCTTTCTCGGACGCGAGCCTCGCCACCATCGGGCGCAAGGTCCGGAGCGACGACTACGTGCCGGCGACGCCGATCACGGTCACGGGGGCCGACGGCAAGCCGTACACCATCCAGTACTACAACCTGCGGCCCGGCGTCAGCACCCGCGGCGGCAGCTTCCTCGAAAACGGACCGCGCGAGCAGGTCTACAAAGCGCTCTTCCTCACCCTGAACAAGCGGCTGGCGAACCGGTGGATGATGCGGGGCAACGTCACCTGGCAGGACTGGCGGTGGCGGATTCCGCAGGGCGCGGTCACCAACGCGAACCCGTCCCTCCTCGGCGGCCAGCGTGACGGCTCGCTGGTCCTCTCGGGTCACGACTTCGTGAGCGGGCAGCAGCCCAACGTGTTCATCAACAGCAAATGGTCCTACTCCCTGAGCGGCCTCTACCAGGTCGCGCCCGATCGGCCGTGGGGCTTCAACCTGGCCGCCTCGCTGACCGGCCGCCAGGGCTACCCAATCCGCTATGCCCGCCGCGTGAACGTTCCCAGCTTGAACGTCACCCGGCCCTCCGACCTGCCGATTACAACCAGTGTCGACGCCTTCCGGTACCCCGACGTCCACGTCCTCAACCTGCGGGTGGAGAAGGAGGTGCGCATCAAGAACGCCGGCGCCACTTTCGGCTTCGACCTCTTCAACGCGCTCAACAGCGCCACCGTGTTGCAGCGCCAGGGCGTGCTGGGCAGGAACAACGGCGGCTACGTGACCGAGATCCTCGGCCAGCGCGTCTACCGCCTGAGCCTGCGCCTCGACGTGCGCTGATTCAATCAAATCGATCCAAACCGATCCTTTTGATCCATTTTCCCGGAGAAACGGCCGCCCCAGAAGGCGGCCGTCCTCTTGTCCTCCTTTGGCACGCCGCTTGCGATACCACTTTTCAAGTTGATCGAAAGGAGGTGGACGCCGGTGGCGTACCGGCAGAAGTCTGGGGGATTGATCTATTTGTGTTTCTTATTGTAGTGCAGGAGGGCGAACAAACGAACGGTGCTCAGGAGGTCAGTCATGAGAGAGATCAGTGCGTGGAAGAAGGCGCTGACGATCACCGCTCTGCTGCTCGCCCTGGGGGCTCCCGCCCTCGCGCAGTTGCAGACAGGAAATCTGTACGGCACGATTCACAACATCGACGGCACACCGCTGCCCGGCGTGACCGTCACCCTGACCGGAGGTGGCGCGCCGCAGGTGCAGGCGACCGACGAGCAGGGCAAATTCCGCTTCCCCGGCCTGCCGCCGGGCGGCTACAGCGTCGATGCGCGATTGGAAGGCTTCGGAACCGTGCAGCAGAAGGATCTGATCGTCAACGTCGGGCGCAACACCGACATTCCGCTCGAAATGAAACCGGTCCTGTCCGACACGGTGATCGTCGTCGGCGAACGGCCGCCGATGCTCGACCAGCACAAGTTCACGCCCGGCGAGACGGTCTCCGCCGTCGAGCTGCGCAGCATTCCGACGCCGCGCGATCCGTGGTCGGTGCTCCAATCCACGCCCGGCGTGCTCACCGACCGCATCAACGTCGGCGGCAATGAGAGCGGGCAGCAGTCGCAGTACATCGGACCCGGTTCCGGTGGCGATCAGGCGGTCTGGTCGCTCGACGGCGTGGTGATCACCGACATGTCCGCGCTCGGCTCCTCGCCGGGCTATTTTGATTTCGACGCCTTCGAGGAGATGCAGGTGACGACCGGCGGCAGCGACGCCTCGGTCGCGACCGGCGGCGTCGTGCTGAACATGGTGGTGCGCCGTGGCACCAACGACTGGCGCGGCTCCGGCCGCTACTATTCGGCGGACAAGGGGAGCCAGGCGTCTCTCCATTTCGATCAGAGCGAGCTCGGCCAGGCCGGCCCGTGGAACAACGATCACGCGCAGACCGCGTTCTCGCAGGGCAACCGCATCGATCAGATCACCGACTGGGGCTTCGAATTCGGCGGTCCCATCGTCCACGACCGCCTGTGGGTTTGGGGCTCCTACGCCCGCCCCCAGATCGATCTCAAGACGATCGACAACTTCAGCGACAAGACCACGCTCAAGTCGGAGAACGTCAAGCTGAACGGTCAGATCACCCAGGGCAACTCGCTCACCGCCTTCGTGTGGAACAGCGAGAAGACCAAGCTCGGCCGCAACGCCAGCCCGTCCCGTCCCCAGGAGACCACCTGGGATCAGTCGAATTTCGGCGACTCGCCCACCACCTGGAAGCTCGAGGACACGCAGGTCTACGGCTCGAGCTTCTACCTGACCGGTCTCTACTCGGTCGTCAACGGCGGCTTCCAGCTCATCCCCGAGGGTGGCGACAAGGTGCCGTACTTCGACGCCGACCGCGTGTGGCACAACAGCTTCTTCCTGGCGCAGAGCGCCCGGCCGCAGAAGCAGGGGCGGCTTGAAGCGGCAAGCTACTTCCAGACCGGAAATCTGAGCCATGAGCTGAAGTACGGCGCCGGCTATCGCGTCGCCGAGCTCTCCTCGCTCTCGCGCACGCCGGGCGGCGGCTTCGAAAGCGACGGCACGCTCCTCCTCGCCCGCGACGGCTTCATCGACGTCAAGGCGAAATACTCCCAGCTCTACGCCCAGGACACGTTCTCCGTGGGCAACCTCACCGCCAACCTCGGCCTGCGCTACGACCGCCAGGGCGGCTCGATCAACGACATCAACGTGCGCGCCAATCCGGTCTTCCCGGACCTCCTGCCGGCCGCCCATTTCGCCGGCCGCGACTCCGGCTTCACCTGGTCGACCGTCACACCGCGCCTCGGTCTCACCTGGGCGCTCGGAGCGCAGCGCAACACCCTGGTCCGCGCCAGTTATTCACGTTTCGCCGACCAGCTCGGCACCGGGCAGGCAGATTTCCTCAATCCGCTCGGCACGCAGCAGTACCGGTATTTCGACACCTCCAACCACGGCGGCCCGACGCTGGAGCCCAGCGATCTCGGAGCAGAGCTGGGATCCCCGAGCGGCAACGCGAACCCGTTCACCTATGGAGCCCTGGAATCGAACCGGGTCGACCGGAATCTCAACGCGCCGGTCACCGACGAAGTGCTGTTCGGCGTCGAGCACGCCCTGCTGCCCGAGCTGGTCGTCGGTCTGCACGGCACCTGGCGCAAGCATTCCGGCCTCCTGGAGCCTGAGCTCCTGGTCTTCGACGGCGACGCCTACGCGCCGGAAAACCTGAACAGCACCGGCCGCGTGCACCGTCGCGACGACTACGTGCTCGCGGACCCGATCCACGGCACCCTGCCCAACGGCCAGCCCTACACCCTGAATTACTACGAGCTGCGCGACGGCGTGACCACGCGCAACGGATTCCTGCTCAAGAACGGCGACAAGGAGCAGAACTTCCGCGGTGTCTCGCTCACCCTCGACAAGCGCCTCGCCAACCGCTGGATGATGCACGGCAACGTCTCCTGGCAGGATTGGACCTGGAGCATTCCCGACAGCGAAAACCAGGACCCGACCGACGTCATCGCCGGCGGCATCAAGGACGGCAGCCAGGTGCTCCAGGGCTCCGGGACGTCCTCGGGCTCGAAAGGAAACGTTTTCATCAACAGCAAGTGGTCGTACAACCTGAACGGCATGTACCAGGTCGCGCCGGACCATCCGTGGGGCTTCAACCTCGCGGCCAATCTGCAAGGCCGCCAGGGCTATCCCATCCGCTACGGCCAGCGCATCTTCCGCGACACCATCGCCGACACCCCCGGCCTCGGTATCGTCGTGCCGGTGACCTCCGACGTCGACCGCTTCCGCTATGCCAACGTCCGCACCGTCGACTTCCGGGTCGAGAAGGACTTCCACCTCTCCGACGTCGGCCTGACCGTCAGCGCCGACGTCTTCAACGCCCTCAACGAGTCCACCGTGCTGCAACGCCAGGGCGTCCTGGGAGGCGGCAAGAGCGACTTCGTGCAGGAAATCCTGAGCCCGCGCGTCTACCGCCTCGGAGCGCGGCTCTCCTTCCGCTAGACCGGCTCACGGCCCGAGGGGGGCCAATCCAACGCCCGCCGGGGTCCGATCCCCCGGCGGGCGTTCTTCAGCTTCCGGGGAGAGGAAGGAGATCGGTATGCGGACGAAAGCGCTGGCGATCATCGCTCTGCTGCTCGCTTTGGCGGCTCCGGTCCGCGCGCAGTTGAAGACAGGAAGCGTGTCCGGAACGGTCAGCGATTCCAGCGGCGTTCCGCTACCCGGAGTGGCCGTCCGGTTGACCGGCAGAGGCGCTCCACAAACCACCTTCACGGATAAGCTGGGGAATTTCCGGTTGACCGCCCTGTGGCCGGGCTCCTACGCTGTGCAAGAGTCCTTGGAGGGATTCGACTCCGTGGAGCAGCGCCTGGTGATCAAGCCCGGCGAAGAAACGAAAATTGCCGCTGTGCTTCCACCGCAGTTCGTTTGCGATCTCCCCATTGTGATTCCGGGGCTCGACACACGGAAGAGCTCGCCCGGAGTCGATTTCTCCATGCAGTCTCTGCGGAGTCTCCCGGTTTCGCGCGATCCGCTGTCGATCCTTCACTGGGTGCCCGGCGTGCTCACCGGCCGCCAAAACGTCATCGGACCCGGCTCCGGCGGTGACCAGGCCGCCTGGTCCATCGACGGCGTGGTGATCACCGACATGGCGGCCCTCGGCTCTTCCCCGGGATCTTTCGATCTCGACGCCGTCGAGGAGATGCAGGTGTCCACAGGAGGCAGCGACGCTTCGATCGCCACCGGTGGTGTCGTGATCAATCTGGTGGTCCGCCGCGGCAGCAACGACTCGCGCGGCTCCGGCCGCTACGAAACGGCGCACAACCGCAGCGGTCAGACCACGGACTGGGGCCTCGAGCTGGGTGGCCCGATCATCCACGACCGCCTGTGGCTCTGGGGCTCCTACGCCCGGCCGAGAATCGACCGTACGACCCTCGAGACCGAAAACGTCAAATTGAACGCTCTGATCACCCCGGACAATTCGTTCACGGCGTTCGTCTGGAACAGCAGGAACACCGAGCACGGACTCGGCGCCGGCCCGTCGCGTCCCCAGGAAACGACTTGGGATCGGTTGAATTTCGGCGCTTCGCCGACGGCTTGGAGAATCGAGGACACGCACATTGTGGGGTCGAGCTTCTACCTGACCGGTCTCTACTCAGCGGTCAACGACGGCTTCGAGCTCGTCCCCGAGGGAGGGGACAAGGTGCCATCCCTCGACGCCGATGGCGTCTGGCACAACAGCTTCTTTCTGATGCAGGCCGAGCGGCCGCAGAGACAGGAGCGGCTCAACGCGGCCAACTTCTTCAACACCGGGATCCTGAGCCACGAGCTGAAGTACGGCGCCGGCTATCGCGTCGCCGAGCCGTCCTCCCTCCTGCGCACCCCGGGCGGGGGTTGGGAGAGCGACGGCCTGCTCCTGCTCGCCCGCGACGGCCGCGCCGCGGTCAAGGCGAGATACTCTGAGCTCTACGCCCAGGACATGATCTCCGTGGGCAAGGCCGTCGCCAATCTCGGCCTGCGCTACGACCGCCAGGGCGGCACCATCGATGACATCGACGTGCGCGCCAATCCGCTCTTCCCGAACCTCCTGCCGGCCGCCCACTTCGCCGGCCGCCCATCCGGCTTCACCTGGTCCACCGTGGTGCCGCGCCTCGGCCTCACCTGGTCTTTGGGCGAGCAGGACAACACACTGCTCCGCACCGGTTACTCCCGTTTCGCCGATCAGCTCGGCGCCGCGCAAGTGGGTTGGCTCAACCCCCTCGGCACCCAGCAGTACCGGTACTTCGCGACCTCCCGCCACGGCGGCCCGGCCCTGGAGCCGGCCGTCGAATCGAACGCGGTCGATCCACGCCTCAAAGCACCGGTCACCGACGAGCTGCTGCTGGGCATCGAGCACCTCTTTCCGTCCGAGCTGGTCATTGGTCTCTATGCCACCTGGCGCCGGCACAGCGGCCTCCTGGAGCCTGAGCTCCTCGTCTTCGACGGCGACGCCTACGCGTCCGAAAACCTGAACAATACCGGCCGCGTGCACCGGCGCGACGACTACGTGCCGGCTCCGCCGGTCCAGGGCGTTCTGCCTGACGGCCGGCCCTACACCTTGACCTATTACGAGTTGCGCGACGGAGTGACCACCCGCAACGGCTTCCTGCTCAAGAACGGTGATCGGCGGCAGGATTTCCGCGGCCTGTCACTCACTCTGGACAAAAGTCTGCGGAACCGCTGGATGATGCACGGCTATGTTTCTTGGCAGGACTGGACCTGGAGAGTCCCAGATTCGGAGAACCAGGATCCGACCGGCACCCTCGGCGGTGGCACCCAAAACGGCACCCAGGTTCTTCAGGGAGACGGGAACCTCTTCATCAACAGCAAGTGGTCGTACAACCTGAATGGTATGTATCAAGTCGCGCCGGACCGCCCCTGGGGTTTCAACCTCGCCGCCAATCTGCAAGGCCGCCAGGGCTATCCCATCCGCTACGGCCAGCGGATCTTCCGCAACACCATCGCCGATACGCCCGGTCTCGGCATCGTCGTGCCGGTGACCTCCGACGTCGAACGCTTCCGGTATGCCAACGTCCGCACCGTGGACTTCCGGGTCGAGAAATCTTTTGATGTCTCCGAAATCAGACTGACCTTCAGCGCCGACGTCTTCAACGCTCTCAATGCGGCCACAGTCCTGCAACGCCAGAGCGTCCTGGGTGGCGGCAAGGGCGACTTCGTGCAGGAAATCCTGAGCCCGCGCGTCTACCGTCTCGGAGCGCGGCTGAGTTTCCGGTAAGGCGTCACTCGCCGATGATCTTGATCAGAGCCCGCTTGCGCCGCCCGCCGTCGAATTCGCCGTAGAAGATCTGCTCCCAGGGGCCGAAGTCGAGCCGGCCAGCGGTGACCGCCACGACCACCTCGCGGCCCATCACCTGGCGCTTGAGGTGGGCGTCGGCGTTGTCCTCGCCGGTGCGGTTGTGGAGATAGCCGCCGCGGGCCGGATCGCTGCCGGCCGAGAACGGCGCCAACTGCTCCAGCCAGCGCTCGTAGTCGGCGTGGAGGCCGGACTCGTCGTCGTTGATGAAGACGCTGGCGGTGATGTGCATCGCATTGACGAGGCAGAGCCCCTCGCGGATGCCGCTCTGCGCGAGGGCACGCTCGACCTTCGGGGTGATGTTGAGGAACGCGCGCCGGGTGGGGATCTCGAACCATAGCTCTTCGCGATAGGTCTTCATGGCTCTGGTATCGTATCTCCTTGGCCTCCACTCCAGATCGACCGCGCGGAATCACGGCCCTGGCCGCCTTCTTCGTCTTCGGCACGCTCGCGAGCGGTCTCTCCCTGGTTTCCGTTCTCTCTCCGGGCGGCCTCCTCGAACCGATGTGGCGCCTGAATCCGCGCGCTCATGAGGCCTTTGGACACATGGGAATCTGGGCTCCGATCCTCCTCGGCACGGTCTGCCTGGCTTGCGCCGCGACGGCCTATGGATTGTTCCGCAGCCGGCGGTGGGGCCACCGGCTGGCGGTCACCCTCATCCTGGTCAATTTCATCGGAGACTTGGTCAACGCGGCTCTGGGTATCGAACCGCGGGCGATCATTGGAGTTCCCATCGTGATCTTGCTGATCGCGTGGTTGCTTTCGCCAGGCGTTCGGAGCTATTTCAGTGCCACCGACAGAGGTCCTATACCCTGACCCATTCCTGAGGAGAAATACCATGGCTGATACCAATGGCATTGACGCCTCCACCCTAGATGCAAAAGAGATCATCTATTCCAATACCATCAAGAGCATCGAAGATGCAACCGCTCTCCTGCATGAGCTAGATAAGTCGAGATTCTGCAAAGTTCCAGATCCAAGGGGATCAAATGCGAGTTTTCCGTTTGGCACTTGGTTTCGCGGGCAGGCTAAGGCTTGGGGCAAGGGCTTGATCCCCAAAGTCTTTCGCCCGCGCGGAGGTCTCGGAGAGCTCCGCTCCCACTACGATGAGACAAATCTTTGCCTCCATTCCCGGCTCCGCTTGCCGGCCTATCACGCGCAATATCAGAGCCGATTCGACTGGCTCTGCCTGATGCAGCATTACGATCTCGCCACGCGGCTGCTTGATTGGACGGAAAGCCCTCTCATTGCTCTTTATTTTGCGGTCCGCGGCTCGCGCAGGGAGAGGAGACGCGAACCTGCATTGTTGGTAGTCCTGAATGCGCGCCGTCTCAACTTCAAAGCGACAGAAGAATATGGCATCAAGCATCCGGATAGCCCTTGGGTCAAGCTCCTTGCCGAGCTTTCGTTTTGTAGAACGCGAGAGCGTTATGAAGAAGCAGTCAAAGATCTTCCAGCGAGTTGCCAAGGGGCTCAGAGTAAATTGAAGCCAGAGTACCCGTTGGCTGTCCATCCGAATCGCTTGAATGAGCGGATGGCTTTTCAGTCCAGCGTGTTCACCCTCCACGGCGGAAAGGTCTATCAGAAGGATGATCAGACACCCGAGGACAATCGACTGAGTCCTCCGGTCCGACTCGAGGACATCGACGACAAAAGCAAGGAGAAAATACTCAAATATTACCAAATTCCACCGGATTGTGCCCGCAAGATTGAACGCGATCTATTTAGATTGGGGATTCACGAAGGCTCCCTCTTTCCCGAAGTTGATCGGCAGGCGCGCTATCTGGAAGCTCTCTGGTAGGCGAACAGGTCGCGGTCTCCAGCCAACGCTCGGCATCGGCGTGGAGGCCAGACTCGTCGTCGTGTCAACTTCATTGGAGACCTGGTCAACGCCGCTCTGGTGTCGAGCAGCGGGCGATCTTTGGAATTCCGATCGTGGTCTTCCTGATCGCGTGGCTGCTCTCCCCAGGTGTGCGGGGCTATTTCATGCGCCGTAGACAGCTCCTGAAGTAACCCGGCAAGAAGATCGCGTGGCAAACCGCGAGGCGCGCCCTCATAGACGAGGCTCACCACGGGCAGAGCGCGGACCGGCGCCAAGAGCCGGCGGTCAGCTCATGTCGCACGATTCAGTTTTCAAAGCACGCGATTCTATCTCGCCCAGGCTTCGGCCAGCTTGGAATGGGTCGCGGGCGTCTTGCCCAGGCCCATTCCGGCTTGGCTGCCGCTCTGCCGAGTTTGCAGAGCCCTGCGCTGCTACAGCTTCGATCCGCTCAGACCAGCCGAAGCTTCTGACGGTCCGGATTCGCTCGGGTCACGACGGAATGGCGCTGGCCAAGCCGTCAGAAGCTTCTGATGCTCCAGAGTCGCCCTGGCCAAGCTCGCCGAGGCTTCTGGCGGCCCGGATTGCCGCTGGTCAAAGCGTCATGACCTTCTGAGGCTCCGGAATAGCGCTGGGCAACTCAGAGGCCGTTCATTGCGGAACAGATTCGAGCGATTCAAGGTGCCTTCCGTTGATGATGACGGAGAATGAAGCTACTCAAGCCATCGTCGCGGCGTACAGAACCCCCTCGCCTCCTTCCCTTACCCCAGCGCCTTCCGCAAAATCACGATCTGCCCGCTGTGATAAGCGGCGTGCTGGAGAACCCCCACGACCATGGTGCGGTAGGTGACTCCGGTGCCGAGAGCGCGATCGGAGAGGGAGCCTCCGGCTCGGTCGAGGTCGGCGTCGGTGAGGCGGACGAGGGTTTCGAGGAGGCGGCCGTGGGTTGCGTCGAGGATTTCGAGGGCGCTTTGCCAGGCGGTTTCCGAGGGCTCTCCGATGGCGGGCCAGTCCCCTTCTTCCGGCAGGGCCGGCGCGTTTCCTTCGAGACGGCGCGTCGCTTCGCCCTGCCAAGCGGCGAGATGGAGGACGAGCTCCCAGATGCTGTGCGCTCCTGGGATGGGATGGGCGGCGGCCTGCTCGGCGGTGAGGCCGTCGAGGGTGTCGGCGACGGAGGGGCCGTGCCAAGGGTCGTCAGCGTGGGCTTTTTCGAGTAGCTCGGCGAGGTAGGCAGCGTCGATCATGAGGCGTCTCCCGTCGGTTGCGGTCCGCTCCGTAGCGTATACGGAACGGACCGCCGACGGTCAACACATCACGAGTGGGCGTGGATGCGCAGGCGGACCAGCTCCTCGGCGGAGAGGCCCTTGTGGCCGTTCTTCTCCTGCTCGCGGATGAAGCCTGCGTCGACACCGTGGATGCGGAAACGCACCAGATCCTCCGGTTTCACGTTGGGATAGCCGGCACCGGCCAGGTCGCGGACGTATTCCGGCGAGACGCCGTGGATGCGGAAGCGGACCAGATCGTCCGCGGAGAGGCCGCGATAGCCGGCGGCGGCCATGGCGCGGATGAAGTCCGGGCTGGCGCCGTGGATCTGGAGCTTGACGAGATCTTCCGGATCCGGAGTCCCCAATCCAAGCTCCTTGAGCGATTGGATCAGCTCCGGCTTGACGCCGTGGATGCGAAACTGCACCAACCGTTCGGCCGGCACATTGCGGTAGCCCACGCCGTTCAGGCCGCGGATGAAGTCCGGGCTGACCTCATGGATGCGGAACTGGATCAGCCGATCGAGAGGCAGCTTGGAATAGCCGAGGTTTCCCAGCTCGCGCACGAAGGCCGGCGAGACGTCGAAGAGAGCGAGTTGCATCAGGTTCTCGTTCTTCACGTCGTATCCCAGCGAAGACATTTCGCTGACGTAGGCCGGGTTTCCCTTGAAGTTGAATGCGCCCGATCCCTTGGCGCCTTCGAAGCGGCCTTCGAAGTGGAAGGTGCCGGCGGCGCGGCGGATCTCGAAGCGCACGGCGGGGCCGGCGGTCAGTCCGATCAGATCCTTTTCGGGATAGACGTCGGACTCCTGCATGTCGTGGTGCCCGTGCGGGCCGTCCGAATGCATCTCCATGTTCAACTGGACGCCGTCCTTTTTGCGTTCGGCGGTCCAGGTGCCCTGGGTGGCGGCGATTCCGGACAGCTTCGGCGCCGGCACGGCCGGCGGCGGTGGGGCGGCGGTGGACCGTTGCTGCGCGATCAGGCAGGCGAGGAGGGTGAGCACCGCGACGGTGCCGGTCAGCCAGGCGCTCGAGCGGTCGGCGGCCGGAGCGGGCGCGCCGACGATGCGGCGGATGCGGGCGAGGAGTGACCCCGTGCCGAACCCACCAGTGGCGGCCATCGCCAGGCGCGGCGCCGGAGCGCGCAGCCCTTCCAGGGTGGCGAGAGCCCGCGCATAGCCGACGCGGTCACCACAGACGGCGAGCGCCAGATCGTCGCAGCAGCTCTCCCGCTCGATGCGTACCTGGCGCGATGCCCACCAGACCGCCGGGTGATAGAAGAGAAGGGTTTCGACGACGGTCTGCAACAGATTGATCAGATAATCGTGCCGCCGCACGTGCGCCAGCTCATGGGCGAGGACGGCTTCAAGCTGCTGCGGCGCGAGACCGGCGAACGCGCTCGCCGGCACCAGGATGACCGGCTTGAGCCAGCCGACGACCGCCGGCACGGCCACCCGCGCCGACTCCAGAAGCGCGACCGGCCGGCGGACGCCCAGGCGGTCTCGCAACGCCCCGAGCCGCGCCGTCCATTCCGCCGCGGCCGGACGGGCATCCCGCCGCGTCAGCCGCCGGGCCTGAATCCAGCCGCCCAGGTGGTAGACGGAGAGCAGGACGACGCCCAGAGCCCAGAGAGAAAGGACCACCGGCAGCCAGGCTTCCGGACCGCGCTCCGGACCGTCCACGGCCGGTACGAGGCCCACCGGAGCACCGGCCTCCGTCACGGTGGCCGGAGCGGCGAGCGGTGCAGTGAAGCTGCGGGCCGTCGGCCTCGCCGGCAGCTCAAGCCGGGCCACGGCTGTCGCCACCGGCAGCGCGAGCATCAGCAACAAGGCACCGGCCGAGAGCGCATAGCGGAGCCGCGCGCTCCAGCCGCGGCCAAGGGCCAGGGCGGCGGCGAGGCCGAGCCCGACCAGCGCTCCCTGCCAGAGGAAATGGACCAATGCCCATGCCACAGCCTGTGCTCCAGACTCTCCGAGAATCGACATAGCGCTGCTCATGATTGTCCTCCTTCGAGATCGTCCAACAGCTTCCGGATGTCCGCCAGCTCCTCGGCCGAGGCCGGCCGCGATGCCAGGGCACGCAGCACGAGGCGGCCCGCCGAGCCCTCGAAGGCCCGGTCGAGCAGGTCGCGCACCAGTTGGCTCTGGGTCTCCTCCGCCGCCAGACGCGCCTGGTAGACGTGCGCCCGCTGCGACTCGTTCCGCGTCACGAGCCCCTTCTCGGTCATGATCTGCAACAGCTTGAGGGTCGTGGTGTAGCCGGCGGGCTCACGCCGCGAGAGCTCGTCGTGCACCTGCCGCACCGTCGAGGCTCCGAGGCGCCAGAGCACCCGCAGGATGGCCAGCTCGGAGTCGGTGGGGCGGGGGATCGGTGAATCGTCCTGTGCCATGACCGGGAGGATATACGAAGCTCTTCGTATGTGTCAACGAAGATCTTCGTACTTCCCCCCGGAGAGGGTTTACACCTTTGCCACCACCCGTTCGTAGATCGCCTTGTATTGCGCCACCACCGTATCTTGGCTGAAGTGCTCGACCGCCCGCTGGCGGGCGGCGGTGGCGAAGGCGAGGCGCATCTCTTCGTCGCCGAGCAGGCGCAGCGCCGCCGCCGCCATGCCGTCGACATCGCCGATCGGCAGGAGGAAGCCGGTGCGGCCGTCTTCGACGACCTCCGGCAGGCCGCCGGCGTTGCTGGCGATCACCGGCACCTTGCAGGCCATCGCTTCGAGGGCGGAGAGCCCGAACGACTCGCTGGCGGACGGCAGCAGGAAGAGGTCCGCGCCCACCAGCACCTCTTCGACCAGCGGCAGGTTGCCGACGAAGGTGATGGCGTCGCACATGTGGTTTTCGCGGCAGTGCTGCTCCACCTTGCCGCGCTCCGGGCCGTCGCCCACCATCAGCAGCCGCGCCGGCACCTTGTTGCGGACGCGGCGGAAGATCTCCACCACGTCGAGCACGCGCTTCACCGGCCGGAAGTTGGAGATATGGACCAGCAGGCGCTCGCCCGGCTGCGCCCAGCGCCGGGCGCCGGGAGTGCTCCGCGCCGCCTCGTAGCGCTCCGGATCGATGAAGTTCGGGATCACGTCGATGTGGTTCTGGATGCCGAGCTGCTCGATGGTGGCGCGGCGCAGCGATTCGGAGACGGCGGTCACCGCGTCGCTCTGGGTGACTCCCCAGCGGGTGGTCTCCAGATAGTTGGGATCGGTGCCCACGAGAGTGACGTCGGTGCCGTGCAGCGTCGTCACCACGGGCAGCGGCTGCGGCGCGATGATCTCGCGCGCCATGACGGCGGAGACGGCGTTGGGAATGGCATAGTGCACGTGCAGCACGTCCAGCTTGTTGTGCCGCGCCACCTCGACCATCTTGGTCGACAGCGCCAGCGAATACGGCGGATAGTTGTCGAACAGCGGATAGGTCGGAGTGACCACCTCGTGGTAATTGACCCGCGGATGGAACAGCGAAAGGCGCGACGGCAGCGCATAGCTGATGACGTGGACCTCGTCGCCGCCGGCGGCCAGCGCCATCGCGAGCTCGGTCGCCACGATCCCCGAGCCACCATAGGTGGGATAACAACTGATGCCAATCCTCATCGCACGCCTCCGGGCAACAGCATCAAAAGATCCCGCACCGCGAGCGGGGTCCGGCTCCAGAAAGGCTCGCCGAGCTCGGCATTGATCATTTCGCCGAAGTGGCGAGCGCGCCCCTCAATCGCAAGGCGGAACTGGGGAGTCGAAACCTTGGTCACCGTCTCCTCGTCCTTTCCGTCCTTGCTGTCCTTTTGGTCCTTGCTGTCCTTTGTGTCCTTTTTTTCCTGGAAGATCTGGCTCCGATAGGCGTCGAGAGACGCCACCTTCGCCGCCCACGACGACGTCACGTCGACGATGAACTTCACCGGGAACTCATCGTGCTGCATGTAGGAGAAGACCGCCGCCGGCCGAAACGCCGGTCCGCGGTCCGCGGCGCGGTTGGTGAGGCCGGAGTAGAAACAGGCGGCCTCCACCAGAGCGTGGGCGCGGCTGTGGTCGGGGTGGCGGTCGTGCGGCGTCGGCCCGATCACGAGATCGGGGCGGAAGGTGCGCAGCACGCCGATCAGCGCGTCCTCCTCCGCCTCGCCGGTTCGCAGGGCGCCATCGCCGCAATCCAGGAAGGACAGCTCCACGGCGCCGAGTGCCGCCGCGGCGCGGCGCGCCTCATCTTCCCGTTCGGCGGCCGTGCCGCGGGTGCCGCGCTCGCCGCGGGTGAGATGCACGATGCCCACCCGCCGGCCCTGCGCGGCGAGGAGGGCCAGCGTGCCGCCGCAGCCCAGCTCCACGTCGTCCGGATGCGCACCGATCGCCAGGACGTCCAGCTTGCTCATCGCCATCGTCTCTCCTCGATCGCTATGGAGAAATCACCTGGAGGAACCGCGGATCGAGGCTCATCTGCTCCCAATAGCTCTCCGCGAAACGTGATCCATATTTGCCCTGGAAGTGCGCCGCCACGATCACCCGCTCCTGCAAACGGCCGAGAGGAAGACAGGCCTCGCGGAGCTGCTCCAGCCGCCGGGTGAGCACGTCGTCGCGCCGCGCCGCCGCCGACTCCGCCTTCTCGCCGAACAGGTCGAGAGCGCGGAGGATCTGCTCCCGCGTCTTCTCCAGCGGGCGTTCCAGGCTCGGATCGGCCGCCAGGGTCGGCGCCCGCAGCTCGTCGAGAGCCGCCTCGATCCGCTGGCGGACCGGGGTCACGAAATTGGCGCCTCCCTGGGCGGCGAGCGCATGGTCCAGCTTCTTGCGGTCTCCGAGCAGATCGGCGAGGGTGATCCCCAGCCCTTCGAGCTTTTCCGCCTGATGCCCTTCGAGCACGAGCGTCTGGGGCCGCAGCGCGAGCCACGGCGCGTCCACTTCGAGCACCGGGTAGACCGCCGACGCCTGCGCCATGTAGGCCAGCTCGCCGGGACCGACCAGGAAGAGGGACGAGCCGAGCACGGCGTCTTGAAGAGCCGAACGGGCGAGAACGCCCGGCGAGACGACGCCCGGGTTGTCGTCGATGATGCGCAGCAGGTCGGCCGCATTCCCTCCGCCACCGCCGCCGCCGTCATCCTCCCGGCCGCGCAGCGCCCAGGAGTCGGCTCCCCGCCATTCGATCCGCCGCCGCTCGCCGTGCGAGAGCAGGAAGAGCGGGCTCACATTGCGCTGCGGCTGCACCCGCAGCTCGTAGCCGCGCGCCGTCACCTCGGCATCGCGGCCGGCGAGGGCCTCCTCGATCTCGGCGCGGCGCTCGACCAGCCGGCGCAGCCATGGGCGCTGCGCCGTCTTGAGCGCCGGGTGCATGGCGTCGAGCATCAGCGGGCTGCGCGCGCCCAGGAGCTGGACCATGAGCCGCGAGAACGCCTCGCCGAAACGGGCGTCCGGCCGGTACCAGGCGCCGACCGCGGCCATCCATTCGCCATAGAGATCGCCCGGCACCGCGGCGGTGATGGCGCGCAGGACGTCCTCGACGCCCGCGCCGAAGCTCCGCATCCCCACCGGCGTCAGGGGCTGCGGATCGGCGCCGAGATCGAAGCTGCGCGGTCCTTCCTTGGTCGGCACCACGGCGGCGGAGACCTCCGCCCAGTCGTGGTCCTCCGTGGCGACCCAATAGATCGCCACGGCCGGCTCGCCGCGCGCCTCGATCTCCGCCGCCCAGCGCGCCGCGGCGGCCATCTTGGCGAACGCATAGAGAGGACCGCCGAGCAGGCCGGGCTGCTGGCCGGTGACCACCACGCGGGTCGCCGGATCGGCGAGCTTGCGGGCCATCTCGTCGGCGCCGGGATGGCCGTAGCCGCGGTTGCTCCCCGCCAGCGCGGCGGCCAGCTCGCGGCGGAGATGGCCGGCGGGAGCGGGTCCGGACGGCACCTCACCGGGCGCCAGAAAACGCAAAGGGGTCAGCAGGTCGCGGTCGGTGCCGGCGAGAAACGCCGCCGGCAGGCCGCCGAGCAGACCCTCCGCGGCGAGGTCCACCCGCAGCGTTTCGGGCCGGCCGGTGACCGGGTTGGTTACCGAAGAGGTTGACGCATTCGCTGTCACGCTCGTAGATGTCTCCGTGGAAGATGAAGTCGTCGCCGGAAGGCTGGAGGAATGATATCCCGGCCGGCCGGTCGGCCGATGTCACGCTATGCTAACCATATGACGACCGAGTGGATTCCGCTGCCCGGCGGCCGGCTGTGGATGGGCGGCGGTCCGCGGGACAACGAGAATCCGCGCCACGAGGTGCTCCTGCGCCCCTTCCGGCTCGCCCGTGCCCAGGTGACACGCGAGGAGTATCAGGGTTTCCTCACCGCGACCAATCATCCGGCGCCGCCGTTCTGGCACGATCCGGCCTTCGCCGATCCGCGCATGCCCGCGGTCGGTCCTTCCTGGGAGGATGCGATGGCCTTCTGCGCCTGGATGAGCGACCGCGTCGGCACCCACGTCTCCGACATTCGAGGCATTCGCCTGCCCACCGAGGCCGAATGGGAGGCCGCCGCCAGGGCCGGCCGCGACGTGCTCTACCCCTGGGGCGACGAGCCGCCCGAGTCGCTGCCCGACTATGACCGCCGCTGGCGGCAGGCTCCCGAGCCGGTCGACGCCTATCCGTCGCTCCACCCGCTCGGCTTCCTCGGCCTCGGCGAGAATGTCCACGAATGGTGTGCGGACTGGTACGACGCCGGGTTCTACGCCGTCTCGCCGCTCGACGATCCGCGCGGCCCGGCGACCGGCACCCGCCGCGCCTCCCGCGGCGGCTCCTGGCGGCACCAGATCAAAGTCAGCCGCTGCGCCGCCCGGTCGGCCATCCCGCCACACCTGCGCTACGCCGACTACGGCTTCCGTCTCGCCACGGACATCGCAGACACCGCAGACAGCCCGGCGGAGGCCGCGCCATGAAGCGCCACATCCTTTTCCGCGCGGCGCTCACGGGGCTCGCCCTCCACACCCTCACCGTCCTCTGGATCTGGCGGACCTGGGAGATCTTCAACCGCGGCAACGTCCTCGTCTGGCTCGACCTCCCCCTCTCCCTCGTCTACCTCGAGCTCGCCGCCACCCGCCTCCTCGTCTGGAGCCTCCTCGCCGGAGGCCTGCAATGGGCCGCTATCGCCGCCGGCCTCACCTGGCTGATCGGCCGGTCGGCACGGCCACCGGCAGAGCAGTAGGGCGTCAGTTTGCTGTAATTTAGATTGTAATGCTAGTGCACTAGGATGGCTCCATTGAAGCTTTCCAATGAAGTTCTTTTGAAGTCCACCGGTGGTTTGGAGGGAAGGAGAGATGAGCGCATCTCTCTTCGAGCAAACCCCGCCGGTCCCGAGCCCGCTCCCAGAACAGAGCGGGCTCTTTGCTTTTGGGGCGGGTTTGCGCGGGCCAAAAGAAAACCGAACAATCGTTCCATCCGTAATTTAGCCTGTAACGTTGATGTCCTAGGATGGCTCCATTGAAGCTTTCCACTGAAGTTCTTTTGAAGTACACCGGCGGTTTGGAGGGAAGGGGAGATGAGACGCATCTCTCTTCGAGCAAACCCCGCCGGTCCCGAGCCCGCTCCCAGAGACAGAGCGGGCTCTTTGCTTTTGGGACTGGGTTTTTACAAGTCGAAAGAAAACCGAACAGTTGCTCAACCCGTAATTTAGATTGTAATGCTTATGCTCTAGGATGGCTCCATTGAAGCTTTCCACTGAAGTTCTTGAAGTCCACCGGCGGTTTGAGAGGGAAGGGGAGATGAGACGCATCTCTCTTCGAGCAAACCCCGCCGGCCCGAGCCCTCTCTGAGGAATCAGAGCGGGCTCTTCGCTTTTGGGGGCTACGCCTGGAGAGGCCGCTCAGTGATCAAATAGTCGCGCACCGGCTCGCCGCCGATCAGGTGCTCCTGGAGGATGCGCTCCAGCACCGGCGGATCGCAGTGGCCGTACCAGGTTCCGTCCGGATAGACGACCGCGATGGGCCCCCCGCAGCAGATGTCCAGACAGTTGGCGCGGCTCGCATAGACGCCGCCCTTGTGCGCGAGCCCCAGCTCCTTGAGCCGCTTGCGCAGGAACTTCCACGCCTTGAGCGACCGCTTCCGGCCGCAGCACTTTGCCTTCGTGGGGTCACAACAGAGGAAGATGTGCCGCTCGATCCGCGGGATGGACAGCTTCTCAGCCGTCCGCTTCTGCTTGCGGAGGGTCTCCTTCGCGGGCTTCTCGGCGGTCTCGGACATCTCACTCCCTCCTGCGCGGCTCTACTGTAGCAGGGAGATCCGCTCCGCCGGGCGCAGCACCGATTCTTCGATCCCCAGACTCTCCAACTCGGCGAGACGCACCCAGGCCGCGGCGTGGACTTCCCGCTCGTCGCTCTGGAGATCCATCCCGCCGCCGGCCGCAAACAGGAACCGCACGTCGTAGTGGAGATGCGCCGGCACGCCACGCCGTTCCGGAATCAGGTGGATGTCGAGATCCCAAGGACCCGGAACCAGGAGATCGAGCGCGCCGACCCCCGTCTCCTCCTGGGCCTCACGCCGCGCCACCGCGACGAGGTCCGGATCGCCGTCGGCGTGGCCGCCCGGCTGAAGCCAGCGGCCGAGCGCTTTGTGGTGGATCAGCAGCAGCCGCTCGCGCTCGCGGTCCACCACGAACGCCGAGCCGGTGAGATGCCCGGCGAGGTTCGACCGCAGCAGGCAGTCCCCGTTCGCGCGGACGAACTCCTCGATCCGGCGCAGCGTGTCGCGGTCCCGGCCGTCGACCAGGCGGGCGGTCGAAAGGAGGTCCAGGACGGCGGCGGAAGACGGCGGAAGTGGGTCCATGACCGCCACATGGTATCCCCATCGCGGTCCTCCGCGGCCGCTCCGGAATGGGTATAGACTGCCCTCCTTTCATGGAGGGGACCATTATGGCGAAATCGAACAGCATCGACCTGTCCAAGCTCTCGATCCCGGAGCTCGAAGATCTGAGCAAGGAGGTCCAGACCGAAATCGTGAACCGCAAGGAGTCGGAGAAGCAGCGGGTGCTGGACCAGATCCGCGAGCTGGCCGGCAGCATCGGAATGACTCCGGAAGAGCTGCTCGGCCGCCAATCCAAGGGCCGCGCCGGCGCCGGCACCGCCACCGTGGCGGCGAAGTACCGGAATCCGGACGATCCATCGCAGACCTGGTCCGGCCGCGGCAAACGCCCGATCTGGGTCAACGACGCCCTCGCCGCCGGCAAATCGCTGGACGACCTGGCGGTCGAATAGGACGGAGATCGCCGCCGGTACTGGGGCGATCAGAGAAGCGCGAGCTGAGCGGGCCGAAACGGAGGGATAGGAAATGCGACGTCTGACCGCCCGAATCCTGCTCTTCCTTGCGGCGCTCCTGTCCCTTCTCCTCTCGCTTTCGTTGCCGGCTCCGGGGAATGCCACGCCCGGCCAGACCTCGGCTCAGCTCGCGCTTTTTGCGCTCTCCGTGCTCAGCGTAATCGCCGCCGTCCTCCTCTTCCTGCGGCCTGCTGCCGGGCGAGAGATCACACTGACGATTGGGGCCGCTGGTCTGGCGATGCTCGGCTGGACCGGATGGCCGTTGTTCCTCTCGCTTCGCGAGGGGGGCTCGATGCATGTGTCCAGCGTAGCAGTTCCGCTCGTGCTCTGGTCATCTTTGGTGGTCGCAGGGGTCTGTGTCTTGAGTCGAACCTCGGCCAGGTGACTGGCGAGAGTTCTCTTCGGCTCGGCGAGAGGTCTCTTCGCCACGGAGAGAGCCCTCTTCCGGCTCACTTCCCGATCGGGATCTCCAGCGCGCTCGGGTGCGCGGCGTCGTGCAGCAGGGTGACGTGGGCCGTGCGCGCATCCTTGCCGGATTCGTTCGCGACGACTCCGCCGGAGTTGTAGTTTTTTTCGAGGTAGATCGAGTTGGGGGACGAGACGACCAGGCGCAGGCGGCTGCCCTTCGCGATCCGGCGGGCGAACCAGGTGAAGCGGGTGAAGTCGTAGCGTTCGACTTTTCCGGGCTCGACGAGCTTCTCTTTCTCCAAGGACTCGCGGTAGCGGGCGCGCAAATAGTCGGCGGTCAGGAGGACGCTCCCGCCGTCGGGCAGGATCTCGTAGAGCGTCGCCTGGAGGTCGGTGTCCGGCACGTCGAGTGAGATCCACAGCGACAGCTTCACCTGGCCGGCGACGTCGAGGGCCTCCGGGAACGGCTCGCTGTGGTACACGGCGCCGGCTCCGAACAGGTTCAGCGCGGCGCGCTGACTGGTGTTGCTGTCGCCGGTCGCCTCGCGCTCGGCGGGACGGGTGTCCAGCGGATCGTAGGTCCAGCGGTCCGCGAGCGCCTGGGCAGGCGGTGCGGACGCGCCGAGACGGCCGGAATGGAAGACATCGTCCGCCCGGCCGCCGTCTGATCCGAGATAGAACGTCCGCCGCTCCGCCTCGACCGCCTCCAGACTGTCGGCGTATTTCCAGATTTCGGCGTCCGGACCGGGGACGTAGTAGGCCACCCGCTGCTTGAGAAACTCCGGCTTCGGCCCGTCTTTCATCGTCCAGCCGTACCAGTCGGCGTGCAGCTTGTTCATGTCGACGAGGCTCGCGGGACCAAACGTGACGCCATCGACCTCGGCGCGCGGCGTTCGGGTGCCGGCGTGGTCCCAGGGGCCGATGATCAAATAATGCTTCTCTCGCGTTTCCGCGTTGCCATGGAGCATATGCGACCGGTACCAGGTGAGGGCGCCGCCCTGATCGGCGTCGTAGTGGCCGGTGATGGTCAGCAGCGGGATGCGGATCGCGGCGAGCTGCTCGGGCGTCGCCCACATGGCCTTCCAGAAGGCGTCCACCGTCGGATGGGCGAGCCAGGTCTGGAAGACGGTCGAGGTGTTGCCGGCCACCTGATCGAGCTCGCGGAACGGGCGGTGCGCCAGGTACAACTCGCGGAACTTCTGGGTCCAGAATGACGATTCGCCGAACAGGTTGCGGTTCGCGGTGAGGCCGCTGGTGTAGGTCAGCCACTCGATGTCATAGGAGAAGAAGATGTTCCGCGTCATCGGAAAGTCGATGCCCGGGCCCACCGAGGCCACCGGCACGGCGGTCGCCAGATGCGGCGGCGTCTCGCGGATCGTCTGCCACTGGTCCATGCCCGCGTAGGAGCCGCCCCACATCGTGACTTTGCCGTTCGACCACGGCTGGCGGGCGAGCCACTCGACGGCGTCGTATCCGTCCTGTCCCTCGTGGGCCAGCGGATCGAAGCGTCCCCCGGAGTTGCCGCGGCCCCGCACGTCGATCAGCGCGAAGACGAAGCCGTGGCGAGCGAAGTACAGGGCGCGCTCGTGATAGCTGTCGGCGGTGTACGGGGTGAGCGTGAACACCACCGGCAGCGGCTCTTTCTGCCCACCCGGCTTGTAGACGGTGGCATTGAGCTCCACGCCGTCGCGGAGAGGGATCTTCACGCCCCAGAGGAGATCGACGGGAGGCTGCTCCGGCTCCAACGCCCGCACGGCGGCCGGAGCCACCGCGACAAGGGCGAGCAGGAGGACAGCGGACAAGTTCAACATCTTCATCGGGGGACCTCCATGACGGGCGAACGGATGAGACTCCGAGCCTACCAGGCCCTTGGAACGATCGGTAGGGTGCTTCTCCCTCAGGTTCCAGTCGTCTGACGAGGGCGACTTCTGGACAAACGAGCTGAGTTTTCCGGCCCTGGCTGCCTGTCATCCTGAGTGCGAGCCCTGCGAGCTGGAAGGATCTGGGCGGGCGGACCTTTCCATCCCCCAGATCCTTTGAGTCGCCGAGGCTCCCCGCAGGATGACTTCGGGGAGCCTCGGTGCCGAGTCCGAGCTTGTTGGTTTGAGGCCCGAGGCTTCGCTATGACCTGGGGCTGATGGCGTTTTATAATGCGCCCAACTCATGCCTCTACCCACCGCGCCGCATGGCCTCGACGACCTGCGCATCTACGGCACCGGCTTCGCCGGCCGCCGGGCGGAGCTGGCGGCGCTCGACCGGGCGTGGAGCGAGGGGGTGCGCGTCTTCGTGCTGCATGCCCAAGGGGGCGCGGGCAAGACGCGGGTGGCGGCCGAGTGGTTGGCGCAGGTGGGCGGCGACGGGTGGCGCGGGGCGGGAGGGGTGTTCGTCCATTCCTTCTACAGCCAGGGGAGCGACGAGCGGCGCAATGCGTCGTCGGAGACCTTCTTTGCGGCGGCGCTGGCGTATTTCGGGCATGAGGGTCCGCCGCTCACCGATCCCGGCGAGAAGGGCCGGACGCTCGCCCGTCTGGTGGGGGAGCAGCGCGGCCTTCTGGTGCTCGACGGGCTGGAGCCGCTGCAGCAGCCTCCCGCGTTCGACAACGGACGGCTGAAAGATCCCGCCGTGCAGACCCTGCTGCTCGCCCTGGCCGCCGGATGGATGGGCGAGGCCGCGCCGCGCGGCTTGTGCCTCGTCACCTCACGCCAGCCGGTGGTGGAGCTGGAAAGCAAGGCCAGCCGCGTGGTCGTCCAGCGTCCGCTGGAGCGGCTGGACCCGGAGGCCGGAGCGGCGCTGTTGCGGCAGTTGGAGGTCGCGGGTCCGGAGAAGGAGCTGCGGCAGGCGTCGGAAGAGCTCCGCGGGCACGCCTACACGCTGATGCTCCTCGGCACCTACCTGCGCGACGCCACGGCCGATCACGAGATCCGGCGGCGCGCCGAGATTCCGCTGCTTCAGGAAGACGCCGAGCACAACCACCACGCGCGCCACCTTTTCGCGGCCTACGTGCGCCATCTCGGAGAGTCCAGCCCGGAAGTCGCCGTGCTGCGCCTGCTCGGCTTCTTCGACCGTCCGGCCGAGGAGAGGCTGGTGACCGCACTACGTCAGGCGGAAGAACCGGATCTCGCCCCCCTTATCGCGCCGCTGCGAGATCTCTCCGAGGCCGCTTGGCGCCGTCTCCTGCGCCGACTGAGCGAGCTGCGGCTGATCGACGTCCCCGTCGGTCCGGCGCCCCAACTCGACGCCCACCCGCTTCTGCGCGAGACCTTCGCCGAACAGGTGAGAACGCACTTTCCCGCCGCCTGGCAGGCTGGACACCGGCGGCTGTTCGAGGTCCTCTGTGCCACCACCGAGCACCAGCCGGACACCCTCTCCGGCTTGCAGCCGCTCTACCAGGCCGTGGCCCACGGCTGCCTGGCCGGTCTGCATCAGCAGGCATGTGACGACGTCTACTTCGATCGCATCCTGCGAGGCACGGGATACGACGGCTTCTACAGTTGGAGGAGGCTCGGCGCGATCGGCGCGGATCTGGGGGCCGTGGCGTGTTTCTTCACGGCGCCGTGGACCGCCCTCGCGCCGGACCTCGCGCCCGCCACCCAGGCATGGCTTCTCAGCGAGGCGGCCCTTCGCCTGCGAGACCTGGGCAGGCTAACCGAGGCCGCAGAGCCCATTCGGATTGGCATCACAAGTGAAATCGAAAGGGAGGATTGGATGAACGCCGCAACTAGCGCCGGCAACCTGAGCGAACTCGAGTTCACTCGGGGTGAGGTGGCTGCGGCGGTGGCCGCCGGCGAGTTGTCCGTGACGTATGCCGATCGAGGTGGGGATAAGTTTCTGCAGCTAGTGCTCCGCACGACGCCGGGCGACGCCTTGCATCAGTCGGGCCGACGCACTGAGGCGAGGGGTCTCTTCGAGGACGCGGAGGTCCGGCAGGCCGCGCATCAGCCGACGCGTCCCCGGCTGTACTCGGTGCAAGGCTTCCGGTATTGCGATCTCCTGCTGGCCGAGGCGGAACGCGCGGCGTGGCAACGTTGGCTCCGGGGGGAGGCCGGGTTTGGCGAACCGCTTGCGGTGTATGTTTCAGGTTGCGAGGCGGTCGGCGAGCGGGCTGCGTATGCACTCGAGATCGCTGAATACAGTCGCGATCTCCTCTCCATCGCCCTGGACCACCTGACCATGGCCCGCGCCATGTTGTACAAGACAGACTTCGCAAACCCCATTCCCGCTTCTGCCCACCAACACATCACAGCAGCCGTCAAGGGCCTTCGCGCGGCCGCCGTTGCGGACTACCTCCTGCGTGGTCTGCTGACTCACGCCTGGGTGCGGTGCATTTCCGGCGAGGAGACCGGCGCGCGGGCGGACTTGGAGGAGGCTTGGGAGATTGCCGAGCGGGGACCGATGCCGCTGTTTCAGGCGGATGTTCTGCTCACCCGGGCGCGGCTGTTTCGGGGCCGGGAGGATCTGGCGGCGGCGCGGCGGTTGATTGAGAAGCATGGGTATCACAGGCGGGATGAGGAGCTGGCGGATGCGGCGGTGGCGGCGGAGGGGTGGGGCCTCACCCCCCGACCCCCTCTCCCATCGCCCTCCCTTCCGCCGGGAGAGGGGGCGCCCGCTCCCGAAAATCAAATGAAGGAGTCCGACATGGCAACACCCACGACCTCCGGCTTCGATGTCTTTCTGAGCCACAACAGTCAGGACAAGCCGGCGATGCGCGACCTCAAGAGGCGGCTCGCCGAGCACAAGATCACCGCTTGGCTCGATGTGGATGAATTGCTGCCGGGCATGCCCTGGCAGCAAGGCTTGGAAGATGCGATTCAGGCGTCGAGGAGCGTTGCGGTGTTCCTCGGAGCCTCAGGGATCGGACCCTGGGAAGATGAGGAAATGGCGGCGGCGCTCAGCTTGGCGGTCCGGGACAAGCGGCGAGTGATTCCTGTGCTCCTGCCGGGTGCTCCCGACGGTGTGAAGGTGCCGATGTTTCTCGGCAACCGCAGGTGGGTCGATCTTCGTCCGGCCGTGACTCCCGAGGCGCTGGATCTCCTCATCTGGGGAATCACCGGGAAGAAGCCGGCATAGGCGCTGCGGCAACGAAGTATCTCCGGACAGCCCCGAAGTATTGGCGGACAGCCCCGAGCTGGGGGACGGTCGCAACGAAGTATTGCCGGACACAAACGAAGTATCTCCGGACAGCCCCGAAGTATTTCCGGACGGCCCCGAGCTGGGGGACCGTCGCGACGAAGTATTGCCGGACCAATACGAAGTATTACAGGACGGCTCCGAAGTATTGCCGGACAGAGATCGGTGTTTGGTGGCCGGAGATGTCCATCGGCTCGCCCCCAACGTCCACCGACAGCTCCCAGAGGTCATCCTGAGGGCGAGCCGTGCGAGCCGGAAGGATCTGGGCGGGAGGAAGCTGCCGCCCACCCAGATCCTTCGGTCGCCAAGGCTCCCTCAGGATGACGAGAGGGAGGTGGAGCCGGAGGAGGAAACAGAACCTTCCGCCCACCCGGGCCCTCTCCCCCGACCCCTCTCCCGTGCGTCCCCCACCCACCACCCCGAACGAGAGAGGGGCGCCACCACCCAGCCCCAAAAACAGCAAAGAGAGCGCTATCGTTTTCGGGCGGGGGCGCCCTCTCCCGCTCGGGGCGGGGGGCGGTGGCACGCGCGGGGGAGGGACGGGGAGGGGGCGGACGGCGGGAAGGTGCGGGCTTCGGTCTTCGTGACTCGGCTCGTCCGCCCGCCCACCCGGGAGGGGGCAAGCCCCTCCCCTACTTTGGGTTAGCGGCTATTGGCGCGGCAAGTTCCCCATTCGATGTTTAGCTCCCCCCGGCCGATGTTCAGCTCCCTCCGGTCGATGCTCAGCTTCCCCCGTGCGATGTTGGACTCCCCCCAAGCGATGTTCAGCTCCCCCCATTCGATGTTGAGCTCCCCCCAGGGGAAGTTGACGATCGATCGGGGGGAGCTGAGCATCGACCAGGGAAAGTCGACGATCGACCAGGGGAAGTTGAGGATCGACCGGGGGGAGTTGAGGATCGGCCAAGGAGAGCTGAGGCTGGACCAGGGAAAGTTGCCCCCCAAGGCCCCGGCCTCACCCCCCGTGAGCCCGCTTCTCCCGCCAGTACCTCTTCTGCCAGATCTCCACGTTCCGGTTGTGCTCCTCCAGGGTGCTGGAGAAAACGTGCGTGCCGTCGTTCCGGCTGACGAAGTAGAGGTAGGGGACGTCCGCGGGATCGGCGGCGGCGATCAGGCTGGCGATGCCGGGGGAGCAGATGGGGCCGGGGGGCAGGCCGGCGTAGCGGTAGGTGTTGTAGGGGGAGTCGACTTGCAGGTCGGCTTTGTGGATGTTGCCGTCCCAGCGGCCGAGCTTCTTCAGCGCGTAGATCACCGTCGGATCGGCGGCGAGGCCGATGTGGCGGTTCACGCGGTTGCTGTAGACGCCGGCGATCACCGGACGCTCGTTGGCCATCCTGGCTTCCTTCTCCACGATGCTCGCCAGGGTGACGATCTGACGCAGGGTGCGGTCGGGATGGCGGTCGCGGAGCGGCAGGATCTGGCGCTCGTATTGGGTGTGGAAGCCCTTGACGATGGTGGCGACGACGACTTTTTCGTCCGTCTTCGGCGCGAAGGAGTAGGTCTCGGGGAGCAGGTAGCCTTCGAGATCCTTCGCCTCCGGATCGAGATCGGCGATCAGCTCGGGCGAGCGCATCAGGTCGAGGAGGACCTCGCGGCGACCGAGCTTCGAGTCGGCGAGCTTGTCGGCGGTCTCTTCCAGGGTCATCCCCTCGACCAGCGTCACCAGGAGGTTGATCACGTCGCCGCGGATGAGCTTGCCCAGCACCTGCTCCATGTTGAGCGGACCGCGGAAGCGGTATTCGCCGGCCTGGATCGGCCGGTTGCCCATCTTGAAGCGGAGATAGAGGCGGGCGAGGCGGGCGTCGGCGAGCACGCCTTCGCTCTCCAGATGGGTGATGGCCAGGCTCGCGCTCGTGCCCGGGGCGATGGTCACCAGCCTTTCGCCGCCCGCATACCCCTGAAATGGATGCTGCACCCGCCACCAGGCCCATCCCGCGAAGCCGGCCGCCACGAGGAGGAGGGGGAGGAGGAAGAGCAGGCAGCCGCCGCATCCCCTTTTCTTTTTCTTGCCGGTCCGTCCCTGGGTCGCCATCATCCCTCCTCCCGGTCCAGCGCTTCCTGGAGCAGGATCTGAGCGGCCATGGAATCCAGCCGTTCGGGGTGCTTCCGTGGATCGACTCCCGCGGCGCGCAGCCGTTCCGCGGCTTCGACGCTGGTCAGCGACTCGTTCACCAGCTCCAGGGGGAGACCGGTGATCTCGGACAGCCTCTGCGCGAAGCGGCCGGCCCGTTCGGCGGCCTTGCCGCGGGAGCCGTCCAGATTGCACGGCTCGCCGACGACGAGGCGGCCGATCTCCTCGCGGCGGGCGATGGCGGCGATCTCCGCCATCGCCGAGCGGTCGTCGCGGCGCTTCAGGGTGCAGAGGGGCACGGCCAGCGATCCTTCGGAGACCGCGAGGCCGATCCTCTTCTCTCCAAAGTCGATGCCGAGGGCTCGCACGGGCCGGGATTCTACAGCACGCAATTCCCCCTCTCCCGTTCGGGGTGGGTGTGCGGGGGCACGCACGGGAGAGGGGGCTAGGGGGAGAGGGCCCTGTGCTACGATCAGGCGCCGGCTCCGGCCCCGCGCGCGGACGGCTCGCACAAACCCATTCCAGCGGAGACGTCATGGACGATGTTGTCATATTGAGCGCGGTGCGCACGCCGATCGGGGCCTTCCAGGGTGCCCTGTCCAGCCTGCCGGCCCACGCTCTCGGTGCGCGGGCGCTCACTGCCGCCTATGAGCGGGCGGGAGTCGCTCCGGATCAGATCCAGCAGGTGAATCTCGGGTGCGTCCTCCCCGCCGGCCAGGGGCAGGCTCCAGCCCGCCAGGCCGCTCTCGCCTCCGGCTGCCCGCCGGCGACCGGCGCGCTCACTCTGAATAAGGTCTGCGGCTCCGGCATGCGGGCGGTGATGATCGCCGCCAACGACCTGCGGTGCGGCGACTTCCAGGTCGTCGCCGCGGGCGGCATGGAGACCATGAGTCAGGCGCCTTATCTGGCGGTCGGGGCTCGCGACGGCCTGCGGCTCGGCCACGGCAAGCTCCTTGACTCGATGATCCACGACGGCCTGTGGGATCCCTACAACGACGTCCACATGGGGAGCTGCGCGGAGATCTGCGCCGGCGAGTACAAATTCAGCCGCGCGGACCAGGACGCCTTCGCCCTGGAGAGCTACCGCCGGGCTCGCGAGGCGACGGAGAAGGGGCTGTTCGCCGAGGAGATCGTGCCGGTCGGGGTGCCCCAGAAGAAGGGTGAGGTGAAGGTGGACCGCGACGAGGAGCCGTTCAAGGCGGACCTCGACAAGATGCCTTCGCTGCGCCCGGCCTTTCAGAAGGACGGCACCGTCACCGCCGCCAACGCCAGCAAGATCAACGACGGCGCCGCGGCCCTGGTGCTCACCACCGCCGGCCACGCGGCTCGGCTCGGCGCTCGCCCGCTCGCCCGGATCGTGGCGCACGCCTCGCTGGCGCAGAAGCCGGAGTGGTTCACCACCGCGCCGGTGGGCGCGGTGCGGGCGGTGCTCGAACGGGCCGGCCTCAAGACGTCCGACATCGATCTCTGGGAGGTCAATGAAGCGTTCGCCGTCGTCGCCCTCGCCTTCCAGCACGACCTCGGCCTCGACGCGGCGCGGGTGAACGTCCGTGGCGGCGCTGTGGCTCTGGGCCATCCCATCGGCTCGTCCGGCGCGCGCATCCTGGTCACTTTGCTGCACGCGTTGCGGCAGAGCGGAGGGCGGCTCGGCTGCGCCGCCATCTGCATCGGCGGCGGCGAGGCTACCGCGATGGTCATCGAGCGGTTAGACTAACGCGGTCCATGGCCGACTCGCACAGGATCTCCCCGAGCCTTCTTCTGGCGTGCTGCCTGGCGCTGGCCGCTCCGGCGGCTAACGGCCAGGAGAAGCCGTCTCCCCCGGCGGCGACGCCGACTCCGGCTCCTCCGGCAACCCCGATGCCGCCGCTGGCGTCCGAAACGCCGCCGCCGGCTCCCGCGATGGGCGGTCCCGGAGTGACCAACAATCCGCAGCCGGCTCCGGCTCCCCCTGCGGCGGCGCCCGCGGCTCCCAAGCCGCCGGCCGCTCCGGTCCTGCCGGACCAGATGCAGTTCCAGCTCAAGTTTCCGCCGCAGAAGGGGAAGAAGGAGGGAGGCGCCGCGGTCGGCTCCGCCGGCACGCTGGAGTACAAGCGGGAAGATTACGCGGTGCTCGCCGGCAACGTGCACATCCACTATCAGGACATCGACCTGCAGGCGGACCAGGCGGAGATCGACCTGACGACGCGCAACGTCATCGCGCTCGGCAACGTCGTCATCGACCAGGGGCCGCGCCGGATGACCGGCATCTCGTCGACCTTCAACCTCGACTCCAAGACCGGCACGCTGAAGCAGGCCTCCGCCCGCGTCGCGCCGGACTACTACTTCAGCGGCTCCGAGATCGTGAAGACCGGCGACAACACCTACGAGGTGACCAACGGCATCTTCACCTCCTGCGACCAGACGGTTCCGGACTGGAGCTTCCGGCTCGGCCGGGCGCGCGTCGAGGTGCAGGGCTATGCCCACATGCGGCATGTGTCGATGCTGGTCAAGAAGCTGCCGGTCCTCTATCTGCCGTACGTCCTCTGGCCGGCGAAGAGCGAGCGGTCGTCGGGCTTCCTGGTGCCCAACGTCGGCTATTCCGACCGCCGCGGCGCGCAGCTCGGCCTCGCCTACTTCCAGACCCTCGGCCGCAGCTACGACACCACGGTCCACGCCGATCTGTTCACCAAGAACTTCCTCGGCATCGGCGACGAGTTCCGCTACCGGCCGACCGCCGGCACGACCGGCAGCCTGATCGGCTACATGGTGCACGACGGCGAGAAGATCCCCGGCGAGCCGGCGCACGACGCGTGGCGCTGGAAGGTCGAGTGGGACCACGTCACCAACGACCTGCCGTACGGCATGCGTGGCCTGGTGCACTACCTGAACTACTCGGACTTCAACTTCTTCCGCGACTTCGAGCGCGACTTCGACCGCAACACGGTGCGCTTCATCGACAGCCGCGCCTCGGCGACGGGCAACTGGGGGGCGAACCTCCTCAACATCCTGCTCGACAACCGCGAGACCTTCACCGGCGCCGGCACGGACACGGTGATCCAGCGCAAGCTGCCCGACGTCGACTACCACCTGCGCTCGACGCGGGTGGGCACCTCGCCGTTCTACGTGCAGTTCGACGGCTCGGCGGCCTATCTCGACGTGTCGCAGACCAACACCTACTCGGGCAAGTACGGGCGCTTCGACCTCTTCCCGCAGGTCACCCTGCCGATCCGCTCGTTCCCCTGGCTCTCGGTGTCGGTCACCGGCGGCGAGCGGTTCACCTGGTACGGCGACAGCCTGCAGACGACGACGACGGAAGCCGGGACGTCCACCAGCTTCCGCGGCCAGGCGGTCTCCCGCGCCCTGCCGTACGGCAGCGCCGAGATCGTCGGTCCCTCCTTCTCGCGGATCTTCGATCTCAACCTGGGCGGCTTCGGCAAGTTCAAGCACGTCATCGAGCCGCGCTTCACCTACACCTACCAGGGAATCTACGAGAAGCAGCAGGACATCCCGCAGTTCGACGAGGTCGATGCCCAGTTCGCCTCGAACGTCGGCCGCGTGGCGCTCGACAGCCGCATCCTCGGCAAGCCGAAGGACGAGAAGCAGAGCGCCCGCGAGGTGATGCTCATCGAGCTCGCCCGCAGCTACAGCTTCGACAAGACCCAGCCGCTGCTCGGCGTGGCCAGCGTCGGCGACGTCAACGGCGGTGTCGTGAACCCCGGGACCACCGGCACGCTGAGCTCCCAGGCAGGCCCTCTCGAAGGGCTCATCCGCTTCAACCCGAGCGACCGCACGAACGTGAAGCTGGAGGCCAGCTACGACACGCTGTACAAACGGGTCTCCTCGACCGGCCTGTCCGGCAACTACGGCTTGCCGAGCGCCAACTTCGTGGGCCTGACCTGGTTCACCCGCTACCAGACGGACACCGGGGACACCCTGGGCAACCAGATCCGGCTGAATGGTGGCTTCGCCCTGATCCCGCGCAAGCTGCGGCTCGAAGGGCAGGTCAACTACGACATCCAGAACCACCTGCTGCAACAGCAGCGTTATCTCCTGACCTGGACGTCGCAGTGCTACGGGGTCATTCTGGAGCTGCGCGATTTCCGCACCGCCACCGGCGCCGCCGGTGCGACGCAGAGCGACAAGGAGATCCGCTTCTCCCTGAGCCTGAAGAACGTCGGCACGTTCCTCGATCTGACCAGCCGTAGCAGCTCGATCGTCCAGTAAGACGGGTCCCCTTGGAGGAAGAATGAAGGGCTTGATCCTGTCGGGGGGTAAAGGCACACGCCTGCGCCCCCTGACCTACACATCCGCCAAGCAGCTCGTCCCGGTGGCGAACAAGCCGGTGCTCTTCTACGCCATCGAAGCGATCGTCGCGGCGGGGATCACCGACATCGGCATCATCGTCGGCGACACGCGCGAGGAGATCCGCGCCGCGGTGGGCGACGGCGCGCGCTTCGGCGCCCGCATCACCTACATCGAGCAGTCCGCGCCGCTCGGCCTGGCGCACGCCGTGATGATCGCCGAGGAGTACCTCGCCGGCTCGCCGTTCGTCATGTACCTGGGGGACAACCTGATCGCCGGTGGCATCACCGGCCTGGTGGACGAATTCCGCAGCCTGGGCTGCAACTCCGAGATCCTCCTCGCCGAGGTGCCCACACCGGAGCAGTTCGGCGTCGCCGAGCTGACCCCGGACGGCAAAGTCTTCCGGCTGGTGGAGAAGCCCAAGGAGCCGAAGAGCAACCTCGCCCTGGTGGGCGTCTACATGTTCGACGCGACGATCTTCGAATCGGTGCACCGCATCAAGCCGTCGAAGCGCGGCGAGCTGGAGATCACCGACGCCATCCAGGACCTGATCGACCGCGGTCTCGACGTCCATCCGCACATCGTGCGCGGCTGGTGGAAGGACACCGGCAAGCTGGACGACATGCTGGAAGCCAACCGCATCGTGCTCGAAGGGCTGGACGCCGCGCGCGGCGCCACTCTGGGAGCGATCGGCGAGAACAGCCGTATCGAAGGGAAGGTCGAGATCGGCGCCGGTGTCCAGCTCATCGACTCGCTGGTGCGCGGGCCGGTCGTCATCGGCGACGGCGCCCGCCTGGAGAACGCCTTCGTCGGTCCGTACACCTCGATCGGCGAACGTTGCAAGCTGGTCTGCTGCGAGGTGGAGAACTCGATCATCCTCGCCGACTCGGAGATCCGCGACATCCCGCTGCGCATCGACGGCTCGCTGATCGGCAGGAACGTGCGCATCGTCAAGACCGACTTCAAGCCCAAGGCCTACCGTTTCATGCTCGGGGACAACTCCGAGGTGGGGATCACCTAGCTTGCGCTGCCTCATCCTCGGCGGCACCGGCATGCTCGGCCGCGCCCTGGTGGCGGAAGCGCGCCGGCGCGGCCAGGCCGTTCTCGCCCTGTCGCGCGACCAGGCCGACATCACCGATCCCGGCCGCCTGCGCTACTGGATGGAGAGCTTCCGGCCGGAGCTGGTGGTCAACGCCGCCGCCTACACCAAGGTCGACGCCTGCGAAGGCGAGGCGCGTGAACGCGCGTTCGCGGTCAACGGCGCCGCGGTGGGCAACATCGCCGCCGCGGCCGCCGCGGCCGGCGGCGCGCGGCTGATCCACGTCTCCACCGACTATGTATTCGACGGCAAGGGGACGAGTCCCTACCGCGAGGACGATCCGACGGCGCCGCTCTCGGTCTACGGGCAGAGCAAGCTCGAAGGCGAGCGCCAGGCGCTCGCGCATCCCGGGGCGCGCCCGCTGGTGGTGCGCACGAGCTGGCTGTTCGGACCCGGCGGCCCCAACTTCGCCGCCACCATGGTCAACATGATCCAACTGGGTCGCCTCCCTCTCCGCGTCGTCGCCGACCAGGAGGGAGCTCCGACCTATACACCGTTCCTGGCGCGAGCGATCCTCGATCTCGCGCCTCTCGCCACATTCACTGGCACTGTGCACTACCGCAACCGGGAACCGGTGACCTGGCACGCGTTCGCCCGCGAGATCGCCGCCCAATGGGCGGCCCCCGCAGAGACGGTGGACGTGCTGCCCGTCACCACCGCCGAGTTTCCGCGCCCCGCCCCGCGCCCCGCCTACTCCGTGCTCGACGTCGAACGTTTCGAGTCCGCCGTGGGTCGCCGCGTGGAGCCCTGGGCGTTGGGGCTCGCCGACTACCTCGCCCGGATCCGACAAGGGAGAACCTGATGAGGGCATTGATCACTGGCATCACCGGTTTCGCCGGCTCACACCTGGCGGAGTTTCTGCTCGCCGAGCACCCCGACGTCGAGGTGTTCGGCACCTATCGCTGGCGCAGCCGCATGGAGAACATCGAGCACGTGCGCTCCAAGGTGAAGCTCCTGGAGACCGATCTCCGCGACTACACCTCGGTGCACGCCGCGCTCGACCGCTCGCGGCCGGACTTCATCTTCCATCTCGCGGCGCAGAGCTTCGTGCCGTCGAGCTGGACGGCGCCGAACGAGACGCTCACCACCAACGTCTCCGGGCAGACCAACATCTTCGAGGCCATCCGCGCCCTCGGGCTCGATCCCGTGGTGCAGATCGCCTGTTCCAGCGAGGAGTACGGGCTGGTGCTGCCGGACGAGGTGCCGATCAAGGAGACCAATCCGCTGCGCCCGCTGTCGCCGTACGCGGTCTCCAAGGTGGCGCAGGACTACCTCGGCTATCAGTATTTCCAGAGCTACGGCCTGAAAGCCATCCGCACCCGCGGCTTCAACCACACCGGTCCGCGGCGCGGCCAGGTCTTCGTGACCTCCAACTTCTGCAGCCAGGTGGCGGCGATCGAGCTGGGGATGCAGGAGCCGGTGATCCGGGTGGGCAACCTCGAAGCCATCCGCGACTTCACCGACGTGCGCGACATGGTCCGCGCCTACTGGCTGGCGGTCAACCACGGCAAGCCGGGCGAGGTGTACAACATCGCGACCGGCCACGGCATCCACATCCGCGAGCTGCTCGACCGCATCATTTCCCTCGCCAGCGTCAAAGTGACGATCGAGGTGGACCCGGATCGCCTGCGCCCGTCGGACGTCGAGATCCTGATCGGCGACAGCTCGAAGTTCCGTGCCGACACCGGCTGGGAGCCGCGCATTCCGTTCGAGCAGACGCTGAGCGATCTGCTCGACTACTGGCGCCGCACGCTGGCGCTGCGCAAACAGGCACAGGGCTAGGCGCGGAACGCGACGGATCTCTGCGATGCACCTTCTCGTCACCGGCATCAGCGGTTTCGTCGGTCCGCGCCTCGCCCGCCACCTGCTGGAGCGCGGCGACCGGGTGAGCGGCACGTTCCTCTTCGAGCCTCCCCGTTTCGAGGGTGTCGAGGAGGTGCAGCTCTTCGAGGTGGACCTGCTCGACGCCGCGGGTCTCGCGCGCGCCGTCCAGGAGGCGGCGCCGGACGCGGTCGTCAACCTGGCCGGTCTGTCGCACGTCGGCGAATCGTGGAAACGGATGGGCGACTACTTCCACGTCAACGTGATCGGCACCGAGAACCTCCTCGCCGCGGCGGCCGGCCGGCCGGTGGTGGTGGCGTCGAGCGCCGAGGTGTACGGCTCCGTACCGGATGCCGAGCAGCCGATCCGCGAAGAGCGCGCCGTCGATCCGCGCACTCCCTATGCCTTGACCAAGGCGGCGTCCGAACGTTTCGCTTTCGCCCGCGGCGCCGTAGTGGCCCGCGCCTTCAATCTCATCGGCCCCGGGCAGGCGCCGAATTTCGCCCTGCCGACCTTCGCCCAGCAACTGGCCGCGATCGAACGCGGCGCGCATGAGCCGGTGCTCCGCGTCGGCAATCTCTCCGCCCAGCGCGACTTCGTGCACGTCGACGACGGCGCCGCGGCGTTCCGCCTGCTGGCCGAGAAGGGAGAGCCCGGAGGGGTTTACAATATCGCCTCGGGCCACGCCTTCTCGATCGGCGAGGCGCTGGAGCGGCTGATGGCGCTCTCCGGCGTCGCCGCCCGGATCGAAGAAGACCCCGAGCGCATGCGTCCGGTCGACCTGCCGCTCCTCCTTGGCGACGCCGGCCGGCTGCGCGCCCTCGGCTGGACCCCGGAGCGCAGTCTCGACGACGCGCTCGCCGCTCTTTGGACGGAAGCCCGGGGCGGCACGTACAAGGATCGATGAACTGACCGAAAAGCTGGCCGCAGGAGACCGCAGCACCATGAAGAAGCGCCTGGACGTACCCTCGCAGCTCGCCCTCGCCCTGACCCTCACCGCCTTCACCGCCGTTCCGGCCTTCGCCGGCACCTACTGGGTGCCCAACCCGGACACCGGCGGCGCCGGCAAGCCGAAGTCCAAGGTCGAGGTGACTGCCGGCGGCAGCCGCAAGCTCTCGCCGGTCTTCGTCGCCACCGGCACCAGCGCCGGGCCGACCAGCGGCACGGTGCAGGTCGACAACGACGTCAAGCCGAACGTCTTCGACATCTGGGACTACATCACCGGCCCCGGCATGCTGGAGCTGGTGGGCACCGACGTGGCGGTCAAGAGCGGCTCGCTGTTCCTCAGCCCGACCTCGCAGACGACCGACTGGGCGCTGCCGATCCTCACCGAGACGAACTGGTTCCAGCCCACGACGACCGCCTACATCCAGGGCCTCGGGCGCTCGGTGACCGGCGCCTCGAACATCGAGATCATGAACTTCGGCGCCGCGTCCGCGAGCTGTCAGGTCCAGCTCCTGCGCCCCAAGGGCTCGACCCTCGGCCCGCCGAAGACGGTCTCGCTGCTCGCCCTCTCCCATCTCGTGATGCGCGACGTCCTCAACGGCTCGCTGGGCGGTCCGACCGGCGCCGGCCTGAAGGCGCGGGTGACCTGCGATCAGCCGTTCTACGCCTACGGCACGTTCGTCGATCCGAACCCCTTCAACTTCCGCATGCTCTACCCGCTGAGCGCGCCGTCGCCGGCGATCACCGAGACGGTGGGGGTCGACCGCGCGGGCACCTTCTTCTCGCCGGTCGACGGCAATTCCGCGCTCCAGATCAACCTGCCGCTGGTGGCGAACCGTGCCTACCGGGCGGCCACCATCGACTTCGACGTGAACATCTCCCAGTTCAGCCCGATCTTCACCGGCCTCGTGGGCATGTGGCACGTCGGCGGCCCGCGCTTCAACAAGACGCTCTACTTCGGCACCTTCGTGCGCGGCGCCCGATCCAGGTCGCTGGTCGACCAGGGGAGCCCGGTGGTGGAGCCGGCGCTGCAGCTCAACACGGGCTGGAAAGAGGGCGGCACGCATCACGTGACGATCACCTACGACACCGAGGCGGCGACGATCCGCTGGGTGGTCACGCAGGGCGCCAAGGTGCTCAACGACATCACCGCCGCGGCGTACAACTACGACCTCGCGGACCGCGGCAATCCGGTCGTCCTGCAGTTCGGCCTGCCCGGCATCGGCGACGGCGCGTACTTCCCGCCCAACGGCTGGAAGTTCTCGAACCTGCGCGTCCGCATCGTTCGCTGACATTCGCTGACATTCGCTGACCTCTCGCCCCTGACCCTGGATGTCCAGGGTCAGGGGTTCTGATAGAGTTTCCAACTCGATATGAAGATCCTCGTCACCGGTGGTACCGGATTCCTCGGCCGTCGCATCGTCGCCGAGCTGGTGGAGCGGCATGAGCTCCGCCTGCTGGTGCGCGCCGGCTCCTCGCGCGACCGCTTTCCCGCCGGTGTCGAGTTCGCCGCCGGGGACGTCACCGACCGCCTCAGCCTGGTGCGTGCCGCGGCCGGCTGTGACGCCGTGGTCCACGCCGCGGCGCTGGTGAAGATCCTGGCTCCGGCGGAGCAGTTCGACCGCATCAACGTCGGCGGCCTGGACAACGTCCTCGCCGCCGCGGAGCAGGCGGGCACGGTCGAACGGGTGGTCTACGTGTCGAGCTTCATCGCCCTCGGGCCGACCGAGAACGGCCCCGGCGGCATGCTCGACGAATCGGCGGACGTCGGTGACCGCGTCTGGATCAACGACTACGAGCGCACCAAGGCGCTGGCCGACCGCAACGCCCGGCGGGCCATCGCGGGCGGCGCGCCCCTGATGGTGGTCTATCCGGGCGTCATCTACGGCCAGGGCGAGCTGACCGAAGGGAACATCGTCGTGCGCCACATCCTCGACCTGGTGCACGGGAAGCTCCCCGCCCTGCTGGGCAAGCCGGAACGGCGCTGGAACTACGTCAACGTGGCGGACGTCGCCCGCGGCGTCGCCCTGACGCTCGAAAAAGCGAAGCCGGGCGCGCGCTACATGCTCGGCGGCGAGAACGTCGTGCAGTCCGACTTCTACGCCCTGGTCGGCCGGCTCACCGGTGCCAAGATTCCCAACCTGCGCCTCCCCGACGCCGTCGCCAAGGCGGCCGGCGGCCTCCAGAAGATGTGGGCGCAGATGCGTCACAACACGCCGCAGCTCACGCCGGACCTGGTGGACATCTACAAGCACGACTGGGCCTACCGATCGGACCGCGCCGCGGCCGAGATCGGCTACACCTGGCGCAGCCTGGAGCAGGGGCTGACGGAGACGGTGGCGTGGCTCAAGGGGACGGGCGAGTGGAAGAAGTGAGAGGCGTTCCGGGGATCGCAGGGGTCGCAGGGTTTCGGCACAGCGGGCGTTCCCCCGGCCGCCCCCTCCCCGACCCTCCCCCGCGCGTGCCACCGCCCCCCACCCCGAGCGGGAGAGGGCGCCACCTCCCGAACGCAACATCCCCCACCCTCTCCGCTGTTTTTGGGCTTGGGTGGCGGCGCCCCTCTCCCGTTCGGGGAGGGTGTGTGGGGGCACGCACGGGAGAGGGGTCGGGGGAGAGGGCCCGGGTGGGCGGCTGGCTCCGGAGCCTCGCATGCCCCTGACCCGCAACGAGCTTCTCCGCAAAATCACCCACATGGGCGTCGGGCTGATCGCCTTCGCCCTGCGCTTCCTGGGACCGCTCTGGTCGGCCGTGGCCGCCGCCGGGGCGTTGTGCATGAATCTGTTCCTGCTGCCGCGCGTCGGCGGCAAGCGCCTCTGGCGCGATGCCGAGCATGCCGCCGGATCGTCGATCGGCATCGTCCTCTATCCGCTCGCCGTGCTGCTGCTGGTGCTGATCTTCTGGCGCCGGCTGGAGGTCGCCGCGGCGTCGTGGGGCATTCTGGCGTTCGGTGACGGCATGGCCTCGGTCGCCGGCATGGCGCTCGGCCGGCGCGAGCTCCCCTGGAACCCGCGGAAGAGCTGGATGGGCTCGCTCGCCTACGTGCTCTTCGGTACGGTCGCCGCCGCCGTGCTCCTCGAATGGACCGCGCCGGGCCAGTACTCCTGGCTCTTCGCCGTCGCCGCCGCGTTCGGCACCGCGCTCCTCGCCGCGGCTCTCGAATCGCTGCCGCAGGGGCTGGACGACAACATCGGCGTGCCGCTGGTCTCGGCGCTGTTCCTCTTCGGCCTGCTGCTGACCCACGGGCACTGGCGGCCGTTCCTCGCCAACACGCCGGGCCTGACGCAGCGCCTCGTGCTGGCGGCGGTGATCAACGGCGCGCTCGCCGGTCTGGCGTACGCGGCGCGCACGGTCAACCTGTCCGGTGTGATCGGCGGCTTCCTCGTCGGCTTCGCGATCTACGCGTTTCTCGACTGGCGCGGCTTCCTGCTCCTCCTCGCCTTCTTTGTCATCGGCAGCGCCTGCACCAAGTTCGGCTACAAGCGGAAGGCCGCCGCCAAGCTGGCGCAGGAAGAGGGCGGGCGGCGCGGCGCGCGGCACGCGTTCGCCAATGCAGGGGTCGCGACCGCCTGCGCGCTCTTCGCGGCGCTGACCGATCATCCGGTCCTCTTCGGACTCGCCTTCGCCGCTTCGTTCGCCACCGCCGCTGCCGACACCGCATCCAGCGAGATCGGCCAGCTCCTCGGCCGCCGCACGTTCCTGATCACCACCTTCCGTCCGGTGCCGCGCGGCACTGAGGGAGCGGTCTCGGTCGAGGGGACGCTCGCCGGCATCTTCGCCTCGCTGCTCCTCGGCGTGCTCGGCGCGGCGGTCGGCCTCTATGGCTGGGCCGGCGTCGCCATCGTCGTCGTCGCCGCGTTCATCGGCACCACGTTCGAGAGCATCGTGGGAGCTGCGCTGGAGAAGCGCCAGCTTCTCGACAACGAGGCGCTCAACTTCCTCAACACCCTGGTGGGCGCCCTGGTCGCCGCGGCCTTTTCTCTCTTCCTATGAGTCAAAGCAAGCTTTCTCTCTATTCGCAGCTCGCGCGTCCGTTCACGCTGCTGCCGCCGCTCTTCGGTATCCTCTCCGGTGCGGTCTGCGCCTTCGGCTCGGTGCACAATCCGGATGCCACCCATCGCGTCACCTGGGCGGTCGTGCTCACCGTCGCCCTCGGCTCGCTCTGCGCCAGCTTCATGAACGCGGCCTCGAACGCCATCAATCAGATCTACGACCTGGAGATCGACCGGCTCAACAAGCCCACCCGGCCGCTGGTCACCAGTGCGCTCAGCGTGCGCGAGGCGTGGGGCTTCACCTGGCTGTTCTACGTCCTGGCGCTGGTGCCCACCTGGCTGGTGGTGCCGCACCCGTACGAGACGTTCCTGGAGAAGCTGACCGCGCCGCTGTCGCAGCACGTCACCTTCTACATCTACCTGGCCGGCCTGCTCTTCACCTTCGTCTACTCGGCGCCGGAGCTCGGGCGCACCAAGGTGCGGGGGATGCTCGCCAACTTCACCATGGCGATCCCGCGCGGCATCCTGCTCAAGCTGGCCGGCTGGGCGATGGTGGCGCCGATCTGGTCGGTCGAGCCGTGGTACATCGGCCTGATCATCTGCCTCTTCCTGCTCGGCGCCGCGTCGACCAAGGATTTCGCGGACATCGCGGGCGACACGGCGGGCGGCTGCCGCACCCTGCCGATCGTCTACGGGGTGAAGAAGGCGGCGTGGATGATCAGCCCGTCGTTCGTCCTGCCCTGGATCCTGCTGCCGCTGGGAACCATCATCCGCGATCCGCAGAATCCGTCGCACGCCATCCTGACCGGCAACCCGTACCTGCTGAGCGGCCTCGGCGTCCTCTTCATGGTCTGGGGCGCGTACACGGTCTATCTGCTGGTGCGCGATCCGGCTTCGTTGACCCAGACGGAGAACCATCCGTCCTGGAAGCACATGTACATGATGATGATGGCCGCGCAGATCGGGCTCGGGTTGGCGTATATTTTCTAGATGACCGCCAATCCCAGCACGGGCCTGCTCAGCTTCTACGACCGCCTGCGCGAGCGGGTGATCGGCACCGTGGAGAAGCGCGGCGGCCGGATGTCCGAGGGCGCCGTCCGCGCGCTCCTGCTCGTTCCCGACGTCTTCATCCTCCTCGTCCGCCTGACGCTGGACAAGGAGGTGCCGAAGCCGGCCCGCGTGCTGGTCGGCGGCGCGCTCGCCTACTTCATCATGCCGCTCGACCTCTTCCCCGTGGCGATCCTCGGGCCGATCGGCTACATGGACGACCTCGTCCTCGCCACCGCCGTCCTCGCCCAGGCGTTCGGCGGCGACCTGGAGCCGTACGCCCGCAAGCACTGGAGCGGCTCGGAGGATCTGCGCATCGTGCTGCGCGACATCTCCGAAAGCGCCCACTCTCTCCTCGGCCACAACCTCTATGAGAAGGTGAAGAAGCTGCTGCGGAGACGGGGAGTCAAGGTCGCCGATCACGACGACTACGATCATCGTGCCATCGAGGCGCGGCGGATTATTGAAGAAGAGCCGTACGACGAAGAGCACGGCGCATAGAGCGTTCTACTCGCTCCGCCGCGTGCGGAGCGCCGCGAACAGCTCGCGCACCGCGGGGAAGTCGCCGTCTGGAAAATTCTCCGGATTGTCCCAGAACTCGGCGAGCGCGCCGGTCCCCCAGCGCTCGTAGACCGCCACCTTGAGCATGAGCTGGAGCTTGTCGCAGGCCTTCACCAGCCTGGCTTCCGGCGTAGTGCCCTGCTGATATTCCTCATAGAGTGCCAACGCGCGCTCATCCAACGGCGCGAGGATCTCCGCCATCGCGGCCGCCTCGGCGGTCTTCTTGGCACCCGGCGGAAAGTAGCGTGAAGCGACCCGCGGCAGATCGCCGACCCGCAGCTCGGCGAGATCGTGGACCAGCGCGATCTCCATCGCCCGCGTCAGATCGACCCCCTCGCTCCGCGAGCCGAGCGCCCAGACCAGGAACAGCACATGCCAACTGTGCTCGGTCACGCTCTCCGGCTCGGCGACGCCGCGCAGCACATAACCGCTCCGCGGCACACGGTCGAGGATCTGAAGCTCCAGGCAGAGATCGAGCAGGGTGTCGTTGGGGCGCATGGCCCGGCGAGAGTATCGCAAGGGGTGGGAATCGTCTAACATTCCCTGACTCGGTAATCGGCAGCACACGATCCGGAGATTCGGTTCGATCCCGTGGGCTCAAGGGGAGGCTGGGAGCATGAAAAAGCACGACGAGAGCTATCGGCTCTTGTTCTCCATCCCGCGGATGATCGTCGAGCTCCTCCGCGGCTTCTTCGGCCAGGCGTGGGTCGACCGCATGGACTTCGAGACTCTGGAACGGGTCAATTCCAGCTACGTCTCCTCGAAGCTCCGCCGGCGGGAGACCGACATCGTCTGGCGTGCCCGCCTCAAGAACGGCAGACCTGTCTATGTCTACCTGCTGCTGGAGCTCCAGTCGAGCGTCCAGAAGTACATGGCCGTCCGCCTGATGGTCTACGTCGGCTTGCTGTACCAGGACCTCATCAAGAGAGGAGAGCTGTCGCCTGACGGCAAGCTCCCTCTCGTCATCCCCATCGTCCTTTACAATGGAGAGGAGCGCTGGTGGGCGCCGCTCCAGTTGGCCGACCTGATCGAGGAGGTCGACCCGGAGGCCGATCTGTTCCGGCCCAGCTTCGCCTGCAAGCTGATCGACGCGGGGTGCTACGCTCTGGATGATCTCGCGGCGCGGGAGAATCTGGTCGCGGCGCTCTTCTGGCTGGAGAAGACTCCCGAGCCGGAAGGTCTCCAGCAAGGCATCGACCGGCTGGCGAGAGATCTGGACCAACCGGAGGACGGCGAGCTGAGGAGCGCCTTCGCGAGCTGGCTGTTGCTGGTGCGGTTCGCGGACGAGGACGAGTTACCGGACACGTTGGGATTGGAGGACTTTCGAACCATGCTGGCAAAACGAGCTGAGGAGTGGAACGAAAAACTCCTGGAGCGGGGACGACAGGAAGGGCGGCAGGAGGGGTGGCAGGAAGGGCGCCGGGAGGGAGAGGCAGGGCTTGTTCTCCGCCTGCTCGAGCAGAAGTTTGGCCCTCTCGATGCACGGAGCCGGAAACGGGTGACGTCTGCCGGCAAAGATCAATTGGACGCTTGGACGGATCGGATCCTGGTGGCCGAGAAAATCAGCGACGTTTTGGGAAAGAGCTGACGGCCTTTCAGCGCCACCGCCTGCTGCTCGGCCAGACGAGTGACTCCGCCCGAATCGAGGACCAGTACGAGGGTCAGCCCACCTGCCGGGTGGGCCGTTGCGCAAGCCGCTGCGCAACGGCGGTGGCGCGCGTGCGCTGAGCTGCGGTGGGTGGTCCCACCTCCGCGATCAGATCCGCAGCATAGCGGTCAGTTTCGGTGAGCAATGCCTGCCGGCGTAGCTCCGCACGTACAGCGTTCTGAAGCAACTCCGAGGCCCGTAGACCGCGGGCTTTGACCAGCTCGTAGAGATTGTCGGGGAGGTACACTTGCATGCGGGGCCTATGACTAACCATACACCCTCAACACCGGCGTGCAAGCCGGCCGGTGCCACCGTCCGCGGCCCTGTTTCACCGAAGCCGGGAGGACGAGGTGGCCCGTTTCAAGGAGCCGGCAGGGCCGCCTCGGCGCGGGTCGACGCTTCCAAAACTGTGATCCCCGCCAGTTCCTTGCCGTGATAGCGGAGCAGGATACCGTCCTCGGTGGCGCGGGTGTCCGTTGCCTTTTGAGGGTGGCGAAAGCTGACGTAGAGGATGTCAGCCTCCATGTCGTAGTCAAACCGGGGCACCCCGTCACACGGTTTCATGACGAGAGCCAGCGTACCATGCGTGACGGCAGCGCTTCCGGACTCTCAGATCGCTCAGGGCGTGCACGCCAGAGGCACGCCGACTCTCCTCGCCTGCCAAGAACCTGTCAGCCGTCCCGTAGGGACAAGGGCGGCCAGCCCAGGATTTCAATCCTGGGAACCGGAAACCAGCCGTTCCTCACCACACCGGCAACCAACGCCTCAAACAGAGCGACGCTCGTTTGCCCAGGAACCGCCCGAGTGAGAAGCGCGCGATTTTGCTCCGCCCACCCGACGTTGCGTCGAAATACACCTCAGGCAGGCCATCTCCCCAAGACAGAGGCAGGTGGCTGGCCATTTCCCCTCTGCCTTGCCGATTCCGGTTTGAAAGACCGCCATTCTGTCTCGTCCAGTCTTCGTCCGGCTTGCAATGGGCTTCGGGCGTCCTGCCCGAGCCCATTCCGTGTTGGCTCTCGCTCTGCTGCTCCAGGCTCGATCTGCTCAATCCGTCCGAAGCGTCTGACAGTCCGGATTCGCTCTGGCCACGACGGAATGGCGCTGGCCAGGCCGGCAGAAGCGTCTGATACTCCGGAATCGCCCTCGGCAGACCGTCCGCGGCTTCGTGCGGTCCGGAGTCGACCGGCTCAAGGCGTCATGAGCTTCGGATGATCCGCAATGGCGCGGCTCGCGACAGAATCGGCTCGTCGTGAAGTGCAATGGAGTTGCGCAAGGCGATCTCCGCTTCGGACGATTGAGAATCGAGTGGCTCAAGCCGTCGTTGGGCCGGGCAGCGCAACTTTCCCTTCCCGGCTGCGTATTCAACGGAATCACAGTAAAACTTTGCAGGAGGTAGCACATGTCCGGGAAAAGAGAAGCGTTGATGGTGCAGATTCTCTTCGCCACCGCCCGGGGAGCAGGCGGCATGCGGATTTCGCGGCAGGCGAGCGCGTGGCTGTCGGGGCGGTATCTGCCCTGGCTCACCACGGCGAAGCCGGGACTGGAGGCGGCGCCGATCGATCTCTGGGCGGCCAGGGGATGCGGATTTCTGGCCAAATTCAAGCAGCTCGGCGAGCAGGCCCGTATCGTCTCCGGCACCGCTCCCGGCCAGACGCTGACGGTGGAGGACTTCGTCACCGCCGCCTGGCTGGTCGAAGCGGAGTCCCCCTGCCCGTATTGCCCGGACTGGCCGCCGCAGGCGGGGGTGGAGATGGAGACGCCGCTCCCGGATGCCGTGTTCGGCCAGATCGTGTTCGCTCTCGCCCGCGGCGCCGGCGAGATGCGCCTGTCGTTCGAGGCAAGCACGTGGTTCCACGAGCGCTATGCGCCGTGGCTGACGGACACCAAGGAGGAGCTGGTCTCCTCGCCTCTGGAGCTCTGGGAGGTCATGGGCAAGGGCTTCCTGGCCAAATTCCGCGAGATCGGCAAGGGGGTCCGTGGCATGGCGGGCGGCGAGATCAGCCGGGAGGAGATCCAGGCGAGCTCGTGGGCGGTCGAGTCGGAGGCGCCGTGCCCGTACTGCCCTACCGAGCCGCCGCCGGGCGCCTATGAAGAGGACTCGCGCGGCGGCAGGGCCGGCTGTGCCGAGAGTCTGCTCCAGATTCAGCTCCCCGCCTGACCTTGTCTTGATTTCCTGATTTCCTGATCGTGGGGAGCGGCACGTGCCGCTCCCGCCGGCCCTCTCATCCTTGCGTAATGTCGTCCGTAACTCTGCCGGTGCAGACTTCCAAAGGTAGCAATCCTCTGCAGGAGGTCTTCTCATATGTCCGGGACAAGAGATGCGTTGATGGTCCAGATCCTTTTCGCCATCGCGCGGGGTGCGGGCGGCGTGCGGATTTCGCGCGAGGCGAGCGCGTGGCTGTCGGGCCGGTACCGCCCCTGGCTGACGGAGACGAAGCCCGGCCTCTCGCAGCCGCCCCTCGCGGTCTGGGAGGATGAGGGCCGGGGCTTCCTCGCCAAGTTCAAGGAGATCGGCGAGCGGGCTCGCGAGATCGGGGGCGGCGGTGTGCTGCGGGTGGAAGACCTGGTTGCCGCCGCCGGGCAGGTCGAGATCGAAGCCACCTTCCCGTACTGCCCGGCCTGGCCGCCGCCGGCGGGTCTGGAGATGGAGGCTCCGCTGGAGGAAGCCATCTTCGGCCAGATCGTCTTCGCTCTCGCCCGGGGGGCCGGAAACGCGTGCCTCTCGTTCGACGCGTGCGCGTGGTTCCACGACCGGTACGCGCCCTGGCTGACGGCCACCAAGCTTGAGCTCATCGCGTCGCCGTTGGAGACCTGGGAGGTCATGGGCAACGGCTTCCTCTCCCGGTTCAAGGCCATCGGCGAAGGTGCTCGCAGCGGTGTCCGCAGCGTCATGGGCGTCTCCGGCGGCGAGATCAGCCGCGAGGAGCTGCAGGCCAGCGCGTGGGAGGTCGAGTCGGAGTCGCCTTGCCCCTACTGCCCGAGCGAGCCAACCCCGGGCGTTGAGGACGAGGACGCGCTCGGCTGGTACACCGGTCTCGGCTCCGGAAGTCTGCCGCGGGTCCAGCTCCCGGCCTGATCCCCGCCTCTCAGCTCCGCCGATTCCGGGAGCGGCTCCCGCTCCCGGAATCTCTCTTCAGCCCGCTCCGCCGCGTAATGTTCCTCGTAATCCGGCTCTGTCATACTGAATATCGTCAAATTCACGTCCCACACATTTATGCGCTCACGTCCTCTCCGTATGCCGGCGGTTCTGGTCCATGCCTGGTCGGACCCCGCGGTGGAAGTCTGCCCGGCGGAAACCGCGGCGGCGCTCCTGGCTCTGCCCGGCGTGGTCCGGCTCGGCCCGGGGCGCTTCGCGATCGTGCCGGTGGCGGACGATCCGGGGGAGATGGAGACGGCGGTGCGCTGTGGCGAGAAGCTGCTGGCCGCCCGCGACGGCGACCGCCGGGCGGTGCTCCTGCTGCCGGTCCAGGTGCGGCTCGGGCCGCTGGGTCCGCAGTCGACTGGCTCGGCGGGCTCGCCGGGCTCGGCCGAGCTGGTCTCCGAGCCGCTGCTCGACGACCTCGAGCAGCAGGTGCCGGCCTTGCCGTGGGGCGCCGTCTATCTCTCCGGCTATGCGATGGCCCGCGCCGAGTCGCGGCTGGAGATGGTGATGTGCGGCCTCTATGAGGGACCGTCGGGAACCCGGTCTCCGTTGTTCCGCTCGCTCCGGCCGCGCGACGACGTCCGCCCCTGGCACAATACGCGCCTCATCGGCCGGCCGCTGGAGTACGTGCCGCGTCCGGACGTGGAGAGCGAGCTGATCGCGGTGGCGGGATCGTTGACACCGGCGCCGGTGGTCCGGATCACCGGTGCGCTCGGCTGCGGCAAGACCCGCCTGGTGTGGGAAACCCTCGGACCGGAGCGCAGGAAAATCGACGGCGGCGGTGCTTTCTGTCTGTGGACGAGCCTGCGCGGACGGCGGGACGAGCCGGCCCGTCCGCTCGCGGCGCTGCGGCGGCAGCTCGTCCGGCTGGCCGGTAAAGATGCTCTCGCCGGATTGATCCGGTCTGACACCGCCCCGGCCGACCTGCCGGAGCATCTCGCCCGCTCGCTGATTCTCGCGAGCCACCGCACCGGCGCTCCCCTGCGCCTGATCTGCGACGACGCGCACGCGGCGGACCTCGCGGCGCAACAACTGATCGCGGGCCTCGCCGCGCACCCGGCGGCGGGGATCTCCTTCTCGCTGCTGCTGGTGGGCCGGCAACGCCCGGCGCTGCCGGCCGCCTGGGCGGACTGTCCGCAGGTGGCCCAGGCGCCCGAGATGATCGTGCCACCGATGGCGGCGGCGCCTCTCGCGGCCTTCGCCGGACGCCTGTTCCAGGACCTCCTGATGCCGGCCGAGGTGAAGCAGCAGATCGTCGACGCCTCGGGAGGATTCCCGCTGGCGCTCGAAGAGGAGCTGTCGCGGATGATCGAGCGCCGCCAGCTCCGGCATCACGGCAACTTTTTCGTCAGCGGCCGCCAGGACGTCGATTTCGAGCCGTCGTTCCACCTCATCCAGGAGCTGTGCGCCGAAGCCCGCGCGCTGGGCGATCCGACGCCGCTCCGCCTGCTCGCCCTGGCCGACACCGCGGTCCCGTCGTTCGCCCTCGCCGAAGCGGCCCTTGCCTGCGACGCGTCGCCGCTGCCGGGCTGGGAGGCGCCGTTCCTCGCCGGCGGCTGGATGCGCCGCTCGCCGTCACCCTGGGGGATCGGCATCGACTTCGCCGCCACGGCGTATGCGCGGGCGATGGCCGCGACGGTCGATCCCGAGGCCGCGCCGGGGATGCGGCGGGCGCTGGGTGAGGTGCTGACCGCGGCGGACGACCGGCCGCGCGGGCTGTGGCACTCCTACCGCCTGCTTTCCGGCGGCCCCGGAGCCGTGCCGCGCATCCTGGAGCTCGCCCGCGAGCATCCGCAGAGCCTGCCGGCCCGCGAGGTGCTCGACGGCCTCGCCTGGGAGCTCGCGGCGCACCGCGAGCGCGGCGGCGACCAGGCGACCGAAATCCAGATCCTCTGGCTGCTCCTCCCCCTGGCGCGCCGCCTCGGCCGGCTGGAGCGCTTCGAGGACGACGTGGCGCGAGCGGTCGAGCTCGCGCAATCGATCCAAAAAGACGAGCCGCGCAAGCTCCTCGCCTTCTCCGGCCTCAAGGCGGATCTCGATCTCCAGAAGAGCCGTCTGGCCGACGGTGAGCGGACCCTGCGCGCCGTGCTCGACCAGGTGCTGGACGCCGATCCGTCGCACCAGTCGTTGCTGCTGTTACAGCTCGGCCGCCTGCTCGCCCGGCAGGAACGGCACAAAGAGGCCCGGCACCTGTTCGAGAGCCTCCTCGCCACGGTGGAGGAGCGCTCCACCGCTCTCGCCGCCACCTGTCGCTTCCACCTGGGCAACATCGCGCTGCGCGAAGGGCGGCTGCGTGAGGCGCAGACGTACCACCGCGAAGCGATGCGGATGCGTCGCAAGGAGAAGAATCTCAAGGCGCTCGGCTCGTCGCTCTCCGCCCTCGGCGCGGTGTATTCGACGCTGGGCGCCTTCCCGCGCGCCCTCTGGTATTACGAGGAGGCCGAGCGCGTGCTGCGCGAGTATGGCGAGGACGGCGAGGAGAGCTTCGCGCTGTTCGGCCTCGGCCGGGTTCTCGGCCTGCTGGGAGACGCGACCTCGGCCGCCGAGCCGTTGCGCCGCGCGCTGGCCCTGCGGGAGGGGAAGGCCGACGCGGTCGGCGAGGCGCTGGCGCGCTTGCAGGTGGCGGCCAATCATGCCGACCTGCAGAACCTCGACGAGGCGCTGGCGGAGGCGCGGCAAGCTCACTTCCAGCTCAGCCTGGCGCCGGAGAGCGGCATCCTCGGCGACGCCGAGCAGCTCCTCGGCCGCATCCACTTCCTGCTGCAACAGCTCGACGCTGCCGGCAAGTCGTTCGCGACGGCCCTGGAGATCCATGAACGCCACGACGACCGCGGCGCCGCGTTGCGCGACCGGAGCTGGCTGCTGGAGACGGCGCTCGCCGTCGAGGACGAGAAGGAGATCCGCCGTCTCTGCCGTGAGCTGGAGGCGGCGCTGGAGGCCGGCACGCCGCCGCTCGGCGGGGCGTTCGGAGTCGGCGCCATCGTCGACTACCGCCTGGCGCGCGGCTGGGAGTGGCTGCGCCTCCACGGCCGCGCCGGCACCGATCCGGCGCGCTTCTTCGCCCGCGCCTACCAGGCCCTCCTCGCCACCGCCTCGCCGCTGCCCGAGGGGCTGCGTTACCGCTTCCTCTTCCAGGTGCCGGAAAACGTCGCCATCGTCGAAGCGGCCGCGACGCGGCATCTGGTCAGCCAAGCGTAGTTAGCCCCCAACCATCGTCGACCGACGCAGCCTCGTCAGGTCACTTCAGGCGAGCAGAGAGTCGACGTACATCTGGCGGAACAGTGTGACGGTCGGACGCCAATCTCCGCGCATGGCCGCCGCGCAGGCGCGGCCATACCCACCGGCCGGTCTTGGGCGAAGACGCAAAAGTGGGGGAAGGCCGTAGCGCATTGCAATGCAGTTGGCCCAGAGTCGAGCCGTACGTCCATTTCCGTTGGCGAAAGGGTGGATGCGAATCCATTCCGAATGAGCCCACGCACACAGAGTCAGGACGGCCGCAACATCATCGGAGCCCAAGTCCTGCCCAGGCTCGATCATCTGATCCATCTCAGCGATGGCCCGCTGGAGCCTTCGGTCGAATTCGGTGAGCTCCACCGACACATCTGCGGCCCAGGCACCGGGCAGGCCGCCGACTTCGACGTTGTACTCTTCGAGCCCGGTCTCGCCGCGAAACCTTCCGACCAGATTCGGATCTGGTGGAACAAGCCCCCGCAAGAAGTCGACGTGCCAGCCGCGGGCGACCTCTACACCCAGCGGCTCCCGGCGCAGAGCTGCATTCCGGACCCTGCGGAATAGCCTGGCGAGGTTGTCGCGAAGTTGGGGTGTGTCGTCGTCCCAATCAGTCATCGAGCAGAGCGAGGATTCTTGTCTGAGCGGGGCCGATGTCCGCTCTCCGGCCTTCTGCAGGATCCTGGTCCGCCTTCAGTGAAGCCTCCGCGTCGACGTAGTCCGCAAGAGCCTGCTCGAACTGGGGGTCACTTTTGCGGTAGGCGCGCAATTTTTCGAGCGTCGCCTCCAGATCCATCTCCACCTCTAGACTACGTCTCGCGACGAAGTCCCGAACGGCTTCATTGACGAGCTGGTTCCTCGGCCTGCCCAATACCTTGCTCAGGATGGACAGGCCCTCCTGAACGGCAGCGTCGATCCGGTAGGTGGTCGCCTTCCTCATCGTAAGTGGCAGGATAGCGCGGACGAAGGGTGACGTCAATTTTGCATTTTGACGCCAGCCTGGCTCGAAGCTCAAAAGCGGAGCGCAGCCTTCCGGTCCAGAATTTGCTAAGCTTTTCGGCGGTCTTGCGCCGCATCCGGCCGTGCTGTAGCATGCCGCGCTTGTGACGACTTTCACAAAGTCCCTTGAACCCAGGCCAGTGGTCAGGTATCGTCGCTCGACGTCGGGTGGTTAGGGGGAGCTCCGGTCCAATGCAGATCTTCCATCGCAGCACGAACACGATCGCCAAGGTGAGCATCTTTGGGGCGATCTTCTTCCTCGCCTTTCTGGGCTGGGTCTTCTCCGAGCTGCTCCGCTCGTCCTATGTGACGGGCCAGGGGGTGGTGCGGAACCAGCCGGTGCCGTTCAGCCACCAGCATCACGTGGCGGGCCTGGGGATCGACTGCCGGTATTGCCACACCGCGGTGGAGAAGTCGAATTTCGCCGGCATCCCGCCGACCGAGACGTGCATGAACTGCCACCGCCAGATCTGGACCAACGCCGACCTCCTGGAGCCGGTCCGTTCGAGCTACGCGAACGGCACGCCCATCCAGTGGGTGCGCCTGAACGACCTGCCCGACTACGTGTACTTCAATCACAGCGTCCACGTCGCCAAGGGCGTCGGCTGCGTCACCTGCCACGGTCCGGTGGACCACATGCCGCTGATGTTCCAGCACGCCTCGTTGCAGATGGAGTGGTGCCTGAGCTGCCACCGCAACCCGGGGCCGAACCTGCGTCCGCGGCAGGAGGTCTTCAACGTGAGCTGGCAGCCGCCCGCCGACAAGAGCGAGGCCACGGCGCTGCAGGCGAAGCTGATCAAGGACTATGACGTCAAGTCGCTGACGAGCTGTTCGACGTGCCACCGCTGAGACTAGAGAGCGAGACCTGATGGACAGCGACCATGATGTGAAAGGCAAGTGCGCCGCCGAGGCGTCCCGCCGTCCGGGGGAGGGCGCGCCGCTCGACCTTGAGACATTGCGCGAGGGCCTGCGCGCGAAGCGGGGGCCGGAGCTCTGGCGCAGCCTCGACGAGCTGGCCGCGACGCCCGAGTTCGAGGACCTGCTGCACCGCGAGTTCCCGCGCCAGGCCTCGGAATGGCCGGAGGGGGTCTCCCGCCGCAACTTCCTGCAACTGGCCGGCGCGTCGCTGGCGCTCGCGGGTCTCACCGCCTGCACCAAGCAGCCGATCGAGAAGATCGTCCCCTACGTCCGCCAGCCCGAGCAGGTCATCCCCGGCCGGCCGCTGTTCTTCGCCACCGCCCTGACCCACGCCGGCTATGCGCTGGGCGTGCTGGCCGAGAGCCACCTCGGGCGGCCGACGAAGATCGAGGGCAATCCGGACCACCCGGCGAGCCTCGGCTCGACCGACGCGTTCCGCCAGGCCGCGATCCTCTCTCTGTACGACCCGTCGCGTTCGCAGACGCTCTCGCGGAACGGCCGCACCGCCACCTGGAGCGGCTTCGCGAGCGACGTCAACGGCGCGCTCCGTGCCCGCCAGCCGCTCGGCGGCGACGGGCTGCGCATCCTCTCCGGCACGGTGACCTCGCCGACGCTCGAAGCCCAGATCAAGGAGATCCTCGCCCGCTTCCCGAAGGCGCACTGGCACCGCTGGGAGCCGGCCGGACCGCATCATGAGCGCGCCGCCCAGGTGCGCGCGTTCGGCCGTCCCGTGGAGGTGCGCTACGACCTCTCGAAGGCCGACGTCGTGGTGGCGATCGATTCCGAGCTGCTGACCCAGGGGCCGGGCAGCGTCCGCGCCTCGCGCGACTTCGGAGCCAAGCGGCGGACTCCTGACATGAACCGGGTCTACAGCGTCGAGAGCGGACCGACCAGCACGGCGACGGTGGCCGACCACCGGTTGCAGCTCCCGCCGGCCGAGATCGAAGCGTTCCTCGCCGCGCTGGCGCAGGCGGTGGGCGCCGCGGTGTCTTCCGGCACCGGCGGCGAGCTGGTCACCGATCCGCACGTGAAGCAGTGGGTGGACGCGGTCGCCGAGGACCTGAAGGCGCACCGCGGCGCGTCGGTGGTGGCCGGCGGCGAGCAGTTGTCGCCCGCGGCTCTGGTGCTGGTCCATGCGATCAACGGCGCGCTGGGCAATGTGGGAGCGACGGTCACCTACACCGAGCCGGTGGAGGCCGATCCGGTCGACCACGTGGCCGAGCTGCGCAACCTGACCAAAGACATGGCGGACGGCAAGGTCGACATGCTGCTCCTCCTGGGCGGCGTCAATCCGGTCTACACCGCGCCGGCCGATCTCGACTTCGCCAAGGCGTTGCAGAAGGTCGAGCTGTCGATCCATCACGGCCTCTACGAGGACGAGACCTCGCGCTACTGCCGCTGGCACATCCCGGCGGCGCACGAGCTCGAAGCCTGGGGCGATGCCCGCGCCTATGACGGCACGGTGAGCGTCATCCAGCCGCTGATCGAGCCGCTGTTCGAGGGCAAGAGCGAGATCGAAGTGCTCGCCACTTTCAACAACCGGCCGGACGCCGCGGGCTATGAGCTGGTGCAGGCGTACTGGAAGACTCGGCTCACCGGATCGTTCGATACCGCCTGGCGCCAGGTTCTGCACGACGGCCTGGTGGCGAACAGCCAGGCGGCGCCGGTCAGCGTGACGGTCGCCGGGAGTGCCGCGCAGACGGCGGTGACCGAGATCGCCGCGGCGGTGCAGCAGGCGCGGGCGCGGAAGGACGGCGTCACCTTGGTTTTCCGTCCCGATCCGACGATCTACGACGGCCGCTACGCTCCCAACGTCTGGCTCCAGGAGCTGCCCAAGCCGCTCACCAAGCTGACCTGGGACAACGCGCTGGTGATCGGTCCGAAGACCGCCGAGCGGCTCGGCCTGCGGGTCGAGGAGACCGTCGAGCTGACCGTGGCCGGCCGGAAGGATTTGACCCTCAAAACATCGGCGGCCGTGTGGATCCTCCCCGGCCAGGCGGAGAACACCGCGGTGCTCACGCTGGGCTATGGCCGCGCCGAGACGGCGCACGGCCGGGAGGACGGCGGCGCCGGCTTCAACGCGTACGCGCTGCGCACCTCGGACGCGCTCTGGTCGGCGCCGGTCGAGATCCGCCGCATCGGCGAGCGCTATCCGTTCGCCTGCACGCAGAACCACCACGCCCTCGATCCGCAGGGCAACGAGACCAAGCTGGCGAGCGAGGAGGCGGAGCAACGCCACGTGGTCCGCCAGACCACGCTCGCCGCGCTGCGCAAGGATCCCGAGGTGATCCGGAAGCAGGGCGAGAAGCCGGCCGCGGACGAGAGCCTCTATCCGGCCTGGAAGTACCCCGGGCACGCCTGGGGCATGGCGATCGATCTGAACATCTGCACCGGCTGCAACGCCTGCGTCGCCGCCTGCCAGGCCGAGAACAACATTCCGGTGGTCGGCAAGGAGCAGGTGCTGGCCGGCCGCGAGATGCACTGGCTGCGCATCGACCGCTACTTCCAGGGCGACCTCGACGCGCCGGCGATCCACCACCAGCCGGTGCCCTGCATGCACTGCGAGAACGCCCCCTGCGAAGTGGTCTGCCCGGTGCAGGCCACCTCGCACAGCGACGAGGGGCTGAACGACATGGTCTACAACCGCTGCGTGGGCACCCGCTACTGCTCCAACAACTGCCCCTACAAAGTGCGGCGGTTCAACTTCCTGCGCTACAGCGACCGCGAGAGCCCGCTCGCCGCCATGCTCTACAACCCGGACGTCACCGTGCGCATGCGCGGCGTCATGGAGAAGTGCAGCTACTGCGTGCAGCGCATCGAGCAGGCGAAGATCGAAGCCAAGGTCGAAGATGCTGGCGCACCGGAGGCCGGGCCGCACAAGATTCCGGTGGGCAAGCTGCAGACCGCCTGCCAGCAGTCGTGCCCGACGCAGGCCATCGTCTTCGGCGACATCAACGATCCGCAGTGGGAGGTCAGCCAGTGGAAGGCCGACTCCCGCAACTACGGCCTGCTCGAAGAGCTGAACACGCGGCCGCGCACCACCTATCTGGCCAAGGTGCGCAATCCCAATCCGCGGCTCGAGCCGCCTTCTGATTCAAAAAGCGATTCGACAAGCGAATTGAAAAGCGAGATGAGGACGACGCATGGCCACTCCTGACGACGGCGCGGCTCTCCAGTCGCCCGAGAAGCCCTACAAAGTGCCGATCGTGGCCCCCGGCCACACGACGGCCACGGTGACCGACAAGATCAGCGCGGTCGTCCAGTCGCGGACGCCCAGGTGGTGGTTCATCGGCTTCGGCATCTCGTTCCTGCTGCTGATGATGTTCCTCAACTCCGTCACCTGGCTGCTCTGGAAGGGCGTCGGCATCTGGGGCATCAACCAGCCGGTGGGCTGGGGCTTCGCGATCATCAACTTCGTCTGGTGGATCGGCATCGGCCACGCCGGCACGCTGATCTCGGCGATTCTTCTTCTGCTGCGCCAGGAGTGGCGTACCTCGATCAACCGCTTCGCCGAGGCGATGACGCTCTTCGCCGTCTCCTGCGCCGGCCTGTATCCATTGCTCCATCTGGGCCGGCCGTGGCTCTTCTACTGGCTGATGCCTTACCCGAACACCATGGGCATGTGGCCGAACTTCCGCAGCCCGCTGGTGTGGGACGTCTTCGCGGTGTCGACCTACGCCACGGTGTCGCTCCTCTTCTGGTACGTCGGCCTGGTGCCGGACCTCGCGACCCTCCGCGACCGCTCGCGGCACCGCTTCTGGCAGGTCGTGTACGGCTTCGGCGCCATGGGCTGGCGCGGCTCGGCGAAGCACTGGCACAACTATGAGACCGCCTACCTGCTGCTCGCCGGTCTCGCGACGCCGCTCGTCCTCTCGGTGCACACCGTGGTGTCGTTCGACTTCGCGATCGGCATCATCCCGGGCTGGCACGCGACGATCTTCCCGCCCTACTTCGTGGCGGGCGCGATCTATGCCGGCTTCGCGATGGTGCTGCTGCTGTCGATCCCGCTCCGCGTCGCCTTCAATCTGGAAGACTTCATCACCCTGCGCCATCTCCAGAACATGGGCAAGGTGATGCTGGCGACCGGCATGATCGTCTTCTACGGCTACATGACCGAGTTCTTCTTCGCCTGGTACAGCGGCAATCACCTGGAGCAGTTCACCTCGATGAACCGCATCCTCGGGCCGTACAAGTGGCACTGGTTCGGGCTCATGTTCTGCAACGGCGTGGCGCCGCAGATCCTCTGGATGCGCCGCTTCCGCACCTCGCCGTTCTGGCTCTTCGTGGTGTCGCTGATCGTCAGCGTCGGCATGTGGCTGGAGCGCTTCGTGATCGTGGTGACCAGCCTGCACCGCGACTTCCTCCCCTCGTCGTGGGGCATGTACGCCGGCACGAAGTGGGACTGGATGACGTTCATCGGCTCGATGGGCCTGTTCCTGACCCTGTTCTTCCTGTTCATCCGCTTCCTGCCGCTGATCTCGATCTTCGAGATGCGCACCATCGTCCCGGGGACGAAAGGCGAGCCCTCCCGCGGCAGTGAAATGACGGAGGTGCCGCAATGACGGCGACGGCGCATTCGCACGAGCATCCGATCTACGGTCTGATGGCCGAGCTCTCGTCTGCCGACGCATTGATCGCGGCGGCGCACAAGGTGCACGAGGCGGGCTATCGCAAGGTCGACGCCTACACCCCGTATCCGATCGAAGAGGTGTCGCACGCGCTCGGCCATCACCGCTCGAAGCTGCCGATCATCGTGCTGATCGGCGGCGTGTGCGGCATGATCGGCGGCTACCTGTTGCAGTACTGGGTGGCGGTGCTCGAATACCCGATCAACATCGGCGGCCGGCCGCTGCACAGTTGGCCGGCCTTCATCGTGCCGACCTTCGAATGCACCATCCTCGGCGCGGCGCTGTCGGCGGTGCTCGGAATGTTCGCGCTGAACGGCCTGCCGCACCCCTATCACCCGGTGTTCAACGTGCCGCGTTTCGCTCTCGCGTCGCGCGACCGCTACTTCCTGGTGATCGAGGCGAGCGATCCGAAGTTCGATCACGACGCGACCCGGCGCTTCCTCCTGGACCTCAACGCGAGCGAGGTAACCGACGTTGCAAACTGAGTCGAAATTGCACGCTCGCCCTGGGGTTGAAACCCCAGGCTGGAGGTCGTCTCGCCCTGCGGGCGCCCGCCGCCCCTCGCCCGAAGGGCGAAACCCAGAACAGCCTGGGGTTTCAACCCCAGGGCGTTGGGCGGCCCTCGCCCTGGCGGCGGCCGTCTGTCTTACGGCGGCGGGTTGCCGGCAGAACATGCACAACCAGAACAAGGTGCGCCCGTTCCGGCAGAGCACCTTCTACGCCGACGGCCTGTCGGCGCGGCCGATTCCGTCCGGCACCGTGGCGCGCGGTGGCCAGGGCGAGACGGTCGCTCCGTATGACGGCCTCACGCTGACTCCGCGCGCCGCGGCGCAACAGGGTCCGCCGCAGATCACCATGGCGCTGCTGCGCCGCGGCCAGGACCGCTTCAACATCTTCTGCTCGCCGTGCCACGACCACACGGGCAGCGGCAACGGCATGATCGTCCGCCGCGGCTTCAAGCGGCCGACCTCGTACCACATCGACCGGCTGCGCAACGTGCCGATCGACTATTTCTATCAGGTGATGACCGAAGGCTTCGGCGTCATGCCGAGCTATGCGTCGCAGGTGCCGTCGGAGGACCGCTGGGCGATCGCGGCCTACATCCGCGCCTTGCAGTACAGCCAGAACGCCCACCTGGCCGACCTGCCGGCCGAGCGCCGGGCGGCGGTGGAGCAGGGACTTGGGAGCGGGAAACCATGAACGACCGCCCGTTTGAAGCCGCGGCGTTCGCCGCACCGGCCGCCGTCGACCGGCTCCAGCGTACCGCCCTCCTGGCGGGGATCGCGGGCCTCGTCGTCTGCCTGCTGGGCGCGTTCCTGTCGCCGGACTACTTCTTCCGCTCGTGGCTGGTCGGCTGGGTCTACTGGGTGGGCATCTCCGCCGGCTCGCTCGCGATCATGATGCTGCACCACATGACGCGCGGCGCCTGGGGCCTGGTGATCCGCCGGGTGCTCGAAGCCGCGGCGCGCACGCTGCCGCTCCTCTTCGTCGCGGCGTTGCCGCTGCTGCTCGGCATGCGGCGCATCTATCTCTGGGCCCGCCCCGAGGTGGTGGCGCACGACCCTCTGCTCCAGGCCAAGCAGCCCTATCTGAACGTGATGGGTTGGGGCGCGCGGCTGGTGCTCTTCTTCGCCGTCTGGAGCCTCTTCGCGTTCGTCCTCTCCCGCCTGTCGTGGCGGCAGGACGCGCAGGCCGATCCGGCGCTCACCCGCCGCATGCAGCTCATCGCCGGCCCGGGCATCGTGGCCTACGGCCTGATCGTGACCCTGGCGGCGGTCGATTGGCTGATGTCGATCGAGCCGTACTGGTACTCGACGATCTACGGCATCTATCTGCTGGGCAGCCAGGCGCTCTCCGCCCTCGCCTTCCTGATCACCTTCGCACTCTGGCTGTCGCGCCGCGCGCCGATGGACAAGGTGATCAAGCCGGGCCACTTCCACGACTGGGGCAAGCTGTTCCTCGCCTTCACCATGCTGTGGGCCTACTTCAACTTCTCCCAGTTCCTGATCATCTGGTCGGGCAACCAGCCGGAGGAGATCGTCTGGTACATGCACCGCATCACCGGCGGCTGGGGGTATGTCGCGATCGGCCTGGTGATCTTCCACTTCGGCCTGCCGTTCGCCCTCCTCCTGTCGCGCGACCTGAAGCGCAGCGCCTCGCGGCTGGTGTGGGTGGCGGGGCTGATGGCGTTCATGCGCCTGGTCGATCTGTTCTGGCAGGTGGAGCCGGCCTATGTCAAAGAGACCGGCACGCAGAACCCGGCCTTCTACTGGATGTACCTGGCGGCGCCGGTCGCCATCGGTGGCTTCTGGCTCTGGTGGTTCCTCGGCCAGTTGAAGCGCCATCCGCTTGTGCCGGTCAACGATCCGTATCTCGCGGAGGCGATCGCCCATGACTGATCATCCTCATCACGAGAATCACGAAAGCTCGGGATTCGACAGCGAGATCAACCTGCGGGGCATCCTGTGGAGCGGCATCGGGCTCGTCGCGGTGACGGTCGTGGCTGCGGCGCTGATGTGGTGGCTGCTCAGGGGGTTCGAAAAGCTCGACGAGCGGCGCGATCCGCGGCCGTCGCCGATCGAGGCGGCCAACCCGCAACAGCCGCCGCCGGAGCCGCGCCTGCAGGTGGCGCCGGGCTTCGTGGTGTCGAACACCGGCGCCACAGCGAAATCCGACCGTGAGGACATGGACGACGAGAGGGAGCAGGAGAAAACCCTTTTGCAGCAGCCGGCGTGGATCGATCGGGGGAAGGGGACGCTACGCGTGCCGATCGACGTCGCCATGGAAGTCGTGGCGGCGCGCGGCGCCGCTCCCGAGGTCGTCGGCGGGCATGCAGGCGCCAACGTGCCGGCGGTACCGGCTCCGGCGACGGCTCCGGCTCCCGCTCCGGCGCAGAAGCACTGAGGAAAGAAGGAACGCTTTGATTCGCTCGCTCTCAACGCTCACTTTTTCAGCCGCGCTGCTGCTCGCGGGCAGCCCGGCTGTGCACGCCGTGGCGGGGGGCACCTGGACGGGCGCCGGCCCCGGCACGCAGCAGTCGCACACCGTGCCGGCCAGCCAGATGCCCGGTCCGCTCAAGCAGGTGGGCTACGACCAGCGCCTCGGCAACCAGGTGCCGCTCGGCCTCGCCTTCCGCGACGAGGCAGGGAAGCCGGTCCATCTGTCTGATTATTTCGGCCCGCGGCCGGTGCTTCTCGTGCTCGCCTACTACCACTGCCCGATGCTCTGCGACATGGTGCTCTCCGGAGTGGGCGGCAACCTGCGCACCATGACGCTCAAGCCCGGCGAGCAGTTCGACGTGGTGGTGGCGAGCATCGATCCGAAAGAGACTCCCGAGCAGGCCGCCACGGCCGAGCGCCGGACGCTCGAGCACTACGGCAACACGAAAAGCACCGGCTGGCACTTCCTCACCGGCCCGCAGGAATCGATCACCGCCCTCGCCGAGAGCGTCGGCTTCCGCTATGTCTACGACGCGGAGCGCAACCAGTACGCGCACGCCGCCGGGGTCGTCTTCCTCACCCCGGAAGGCCGCGTCTCGCGCTACCTCTATGGCATCGAGTTCTCGCCGCGCGACGTGCGCCTCGCCCTGATCGAATCGGCCGATCACAAGATCGGCTCGCTGGCCGACCAGGTGCTGCTCTACTGCTTCCACTACGATCCGAAGGTCGGCCGCTACGGCGCCGCGGTGCTCAACATCGTGCGCGGCGGCGCCATCCTGACCGTCCTCGGAATCGTGATGATGATCTTGCTCCTGCGCCGGCGGGAGACCCATGAACCCGGTCCCTTGGGGGCAGCCTAGACCATGAATCCGCAGCTCCCGCTTTTCCCCCAGTCGGCTTCGACCATGGCGCCGCAGGTCGACGCGCTGTTCATCACCTGGTCGGTGATCAGCATCTTTTTCACCGTGCTGATCGCCGTCCTGATCCTCTATTTCATGGCGCGGTACCGCCGCCGCTCGCCCGACGAGGTGGGCCAGGAAGAGAAGCCCGCGCTGATGCTGGAGATCACCTGGTCGGTGATTCCGCTGGTGATCGCCCTGGTGATGTTCGCCTGGGGCGCACGCGTCTTCTTCAAGCTCTACCGGCCGCCGGCCAACGCGGTCGAATACTACGGCGTGGGCAAGCAGTGGATGTGGAAGTTCCAGCATCCGGACGGCCACCGCGAGATCAACACCCTGCACATTCCGACGGGTCAGCCGATCCGCCTGAAGCTCACCGCGGAAGACGTCATCCACAGCTTCTACGCGCCGGTCTTCCGGCTGAAGCAGGACGCGATTCCCGGGCGCTACACCGAGGTGTGGTTCGAAGCGACGAAGCCGGGCACCTATCACCTGTTCTGCGCCGAGTACTGCGGCGCTGAGCACTCGAAGATGATCGGCTCGATCGTGGTCATGGAGCCGCGCGATTATGAATCGTGGCTCGCCGGCGGGCCGGCCGGCAAGTCGGTGGTCGCCTCCGGCGCCGAGCTGTTCCAGCAGCTCGCCTGCCAGACCTGCCACCTGCCGGCGCCGGGACGCCCGGCGCGCGCGCCGCGGCTCGAAGGGCTCTTCGGCCGGCAGGTCAAGCTCGCCAACGGGACCGTCCTCACCGCCGATGACGACTACCTCCGCGAATCGATCCTCAACCCGGCCGCCAAGGTGGTCGCCGGCTGGGAGCCGATCATGCCGACGTTCCAGGGGCAGGTCAGCGAGGAGCAGGTGCTGCAGCTCATCTCCTATGTGAAGTCGCTCTCCGCAGAGGGCGGCACGGAGGCGGGCGGAGGGACCGCGCCGCAGGCTCTCCAAAAATCAGAGACGAAGCCATGAATACGACGACAACCGCAGAACCTCTCGCAGCGGGTCCGGAGACCGGCGAACGGCCGAATTATCTCAACGCCGCGTATGGTCTCCGCTCCTGGCTCCTGACCAAGGATCACAAGCGGATCGCCATCCTCTATCTGATCTCGGTGACCGCGTTCTTCGCGCTGGGCAGCCTGTTCGCCCTGCTGATCCGTCTCGAGCTGCTGACGCCCGAAGGCGACATGTTCCAGCCGGACACCTACAACCGGCTGTTCACCATGCACGGCATCGTCATGGTCTTCTTCTTCCTCATCCCCGCGATCCCGGCGGTGCTCGGCAACTTCCTGGTGCCGCTGATGATCGGGGCGAAAGACCTGGCGTTCCCCAAGATCAACCTGGCGAGCTGGTACGTCTACAACCTCGGCGGCCTGTTCACCCTGTGGTCGATCGTCCACGGCGGCGTCGACACCGGCTGGACGTTCTACACGCCGTACAGCACGCACTATTCGAACACCTACGTCATCTCGGCGGCGCTCGGCATCTTCATCACCGGCTTCTCGTCGATCTTCACCGGCCTGAACTTCATCGTCACCATCCACCGCATGCGGGCACCGGGCATGACCTGGTTCCGCCTGCCGCTGTTCATCTGGTCGCACTATGCGACGAGCCTGATCATCGTCCTCGGCACGCCGGTCGTCGCCATCACCTTACTGATGGTCGCCGCCGAAAGGGTGCTCCATCTCGGCCTGTTCGATCCGGCGCTGGGCGGCGATCCGGTGCTCTTCCAGCACCTGTTCTGGTTCTACTCGCATCCGGCGGTGTACATCATGATCCTGCCGGCGATGGGGGTGGTGAGCGAGCTGGTGGCCGCCTTCGCGCGCAAGCCGGTGTTCGGCTACAAGGTGGTGGCCTTCGCCAGCATCGCGATCGCCGTCCTCGGCTTCCTGGTCTGGGGGCACCACATGTTCGTCGCCGGCGAGTCGGCCTACGCGGCGACGGTCTTCTCGGTGCTCTCGATGCTGGTCGCCATCCCGTCGGCGGTGAAGGTGTTCAACTGGACGTCGACGCTCTACCAGGGCTCGGTGTCCCTCCAGACGCCGATGCTCTACGCGCTCGGCTTCATCGGCCTGTTCACCCTCGGCGGCCTGACCGGCGTGATGGTGGCGACGCTCGGCATCGACGTGCACGTGCACGACACCTATTTCATCGTCGCCCACTTCCACTACATCATGGTGGGCGGCACGATCATGGGCTACATGGGCGGCCTCCACTACTGGTGGCCGAAGATTTCCGGCAAGCTCTATCCTGCGTTCCTCTCGCGGCTGTCGGCGCTGCTCGTGTTCTGCGGCTTCAACCTGACCTTCTTCCCGCAGTTCATCCTCGGCTACCTCGGCATGCCGCGCCGCTACTGGGCCTACCCGCCCGAGTTCCAGGTGCTCAACGTGCTGTCGACCGCCGGCGCCTCGATCCTCGGTGTCGGCTACGTGCTGCCGCTCTTCTACTTCATCTGGTCGATGCGCTACGGCAAGGCCAGTGGCGACAATCCCTGGGGCGCGGTCGGCCTGGAGTGGGATACGCCGTCGCCGCCGCCGACCGAGAACTTCCTCACCACGCCGGTCGTCACGCACGGACCGTACGAGTACAACGTCAAGGAGGTGCACGACCGCACCTCGCACCCGGAGGCACGCGTTGGCTAGCACGACGATCGACACGCACCATCTGAACCCGGCGGGGCACCATCCGCGGTTGCAGCATCAGTTCGACTCTCTGGAACAGCAGAAGGAGTCGTCGACGCTCGGCATGTGGATGTTCCTGGTCACCGAGATCATGTTTTTCGGCGGCCTGTTCCTGGCCTACGTCGTCTATCGGACGAAGTATCCGCACGTCTTCGCGGCGTCGAGCCACCATCTCGACGTGACGCTCGGCGGCATCAACACCGCCGTGCTGATCGGCAGCAGCTTGACGATGGCGCTGTCGATCTGGGCGGCGCAGGTGAACAAGCGGAAGCTGATCGTCGTCTTCCTGATCGCCACGATGGTGCTCGGCGCTGTGTTCCTGGGTGTCAAGGCGAAGGAGTACACCGACAAGTTCACCCACCACCTGGTTCCCGGCGCGCATTTCGCGCCGGAGGATGAGCACCTTCAGGGACCCGCGCGCGAGCAGGCGCAGATCTTCTTCTCGCTCTACTTCATGATGACCGGCCTGCACGCCCTGCACATGATCATCGGACTGGGCATTCTCGCGGCGCTCATCCGGCCGTCCTGGAAGGGTCGTTTCGACCTCGCGTACCACACGCCGCTGGAGTGTACGGGTCTCTACTGGCACTTTGTGGACATCGTCTGGATCTTTCTCTTTCCGCTCCTGTATCTGCTCGGGGCGCACGCCCGCTGAGGATGCCGATGTCTCAGGAAACGCACAGCACGCACCAGCATGTCTCTTCACGCAAGATGTATTTCGCGGTCTTCGCCGCGCTGCTCGTCCTCACCTTCGCCACCGTCCTCGTGGCCCGCGTCGATCTCGGGGTGATGAACGACGTGGTGGCGCTCGGAATCGCCGTCACCAAGGCGGTGCTGGTGCTGCTCTTCTTCATGCACGTCCGCTACAGCACCCGCCTGACCGCGCTGACCGCCGTCGGCGGCTTCCTCTGGCTGGCGATTTTGATCGGCATCACGCTCTGCGATTACATGTCGCGCGGCGCGACGATGCCGGTGCCTGGGAAGTAGGAGAGGCGCGCGCCGAGGTGGCATCGGCGCTGAAGTTCGACTGAGCGGGGCGCCAGCGCTCGGTCCTGCGACGGTGGCCTCTCCTCAGCTCTGGAAAATCTTCGCCAGTGGAATCTCCAGCCCGGGCAGGAGCGGCGTGGTGAGCAAGTCGCCCGCCGCCGCGGCGAAGCGGCCGGCGCGGTGGAAGCGGTCCCCCTTCAGGCGGTAGACCAGGACGGTCTGGCGGACGGGATCGACAAGCCAGTACTCCTTCACCCCAAAGCGCTCGTAGATCTCGCGCTTGATCCCTTCATCGCGTTTGCGGGTGCCGTCCGAGAGAATCTCAACAAGAAGGTCCGGGGCACCCTGAACGTTCTTCTCGGTATTGATCGCGGCGCGCTCGTTCGAGATGAAGAGAATGTCCGGCTGCGCGATGTCGTAGGGAGAGAAGAGCACGTCATAAGGCGCAATGAAGATCTCACCAAGAGAGTTTTCCTCAACGAACGTATCAAGGCGGCCGGCCAGCTTGAGAACAGATCTCTGGTGCTTCCTGACCGGCGACGGGCTCACGTAGTGCTCTCCGTCGAGGATCTCATGGCGCATCCCGTCGTCGGGGATCTGTTCGTAGTCCTCGTAGGTGAGCTTGCGGTGGGCGGCGTCCTGAATGGCCATGGCTGTCCTTCTCCTGCACTTCTCGCTGGATATGGTAGCACGCGTCTTTCCTCCTCGAGCGCCCGGGGATGACCGTCGCGCCCACCCCGAAGTGCATCTGTAGCAGCCTCACCACCCACCTTCCAGAGGTCGCGGAGCCTCGCTTGCCTCCGCCGAAAAGAGCTCCAGAACGCGATTGCTCCTTCCTCAATGAATTGAGACATGAGCTGGTAGTTCCCACCAGACCCTTCTTTGCCTCTGGTTCGTAGCCAAATGCGCGAGCCCGGCCCGAAGTGTTCAGCCCTCACTTCAAGCTTCTTGTCGAATCGGCTGATGATCCTCTTTTGGGACCACCAACCCGACCGCGTCGCCCTTCGCGACCGTACTCCGCTGCGCAGGCGCCGCCACACGCCACAAGAAGGTCGACCGCGTCTGCCTGACGCGCATTTCCACACTGCTTGACAATTTCTCTACACCGATGCTAAGTAATAAAGTATCGAGCCTGCCGCCGGAATCGGTTGCTCACTCTAGAAGAGGGAAAGGTGCGAATGAGACGCGCTGTGGCATGGGTTGCGGTTGTTCTGTTCGCCGGGGCCGGAGAGATGTGGGCGAATTGCAATCTCTCCAACTCGACCTTCAACACTACCGAGTCGCCGTGGACCTACGCGACCTTCGATGGGAGCGTGGGTAACCCTCCGGGTTCGATCGTGGAATCAGCGCCTGCCAGCGCGTGCGTGGCCGCGTTTTCGGAGTGCATACCATTCGCTGCAGGAGAGACGTGTGACTTTAGCGCGCAGTTCTTCGTAGCTGCCGGCCAGCCCACGGACGGTAGCCTCGTGGTCCATTACCAGTTCTTCCTCGACCCGACCTGCACGGTAACCTCCTTTGCGACCTCGTCGCAAGTCTCGACCACGACAGCGCAGCAGAACACCTGGGTCAGTTTAGATACCGGCTCGGTGGTGGCTCCGCCGGGCGCTCAGGGTGCGAAGGCTATTTTCACCGCTTGCGGCCGCACCTCCAGTGTGGTCGTTCATGTCGACAACGCGGTCTCGAGCGCACCGAGCGTGGTAGCGGTCCCCGCGCTCGGGCGAGTGGGTATGATCATCATGGCCGGAGCGCTGGTGGCAGCGGCCGCGATGTCGCTTCGCAAGGTTCGTCAAGCCAACTGACCCGTGCACGGGAATGCGACGATCCCGAGGTCGTCGCTCGTAGGTGCCACCCGATCCAGCCCGGTGCCGCCGCTGTACGTGCGCAGAAACCGTTCGACCAGCCGGCCAAGCCGAAGAACTCCCCTGCGCCTCTCTTCCATGCCTTCACTCGCCGCGTCCGCCGCGAGCTCTACGAGGCGTACCATCTGTTCCTGGCAGCTTTTCGAGACGCCGCGGATCGCTTGCGAGCAGGAGACCGCACCGCGAGATTCCCGAGAGGAAGCTTTCCTCCTGCCCTGCCCTTC